>ERZ1066135.109-NODE-109-length-78831-cov-10.843353_pt1 | contig 78831 bp, 54 predicted proteins | sample MGYA00382782_ERZ1066135 | MGnify/ENA primary metagenome ERZ1066135 (study PRJEB33369, sample SAMEA5778365) | biofilm metagenome | biome: Industrial cooling water; feature: Water cooling tower basin; material: Biofilm | place: United Arab Emirates | collected... | reverse complement strand
TACTTACAGACTTTAAAACTAAAAAGCAAACATCCTGGAAAATGAAAACCGATACACATGGCGGTGGCGACCACCGACTGATTAGAGACTGGATACAAGCTGTGGCGCAACAGGATAAATCGCTTTTAAGTTCCTCAATTGAAGTTTCGGTAGAAAGTCATTTAATAGCACTGGCTGCAGAAAAAAGCAGGCTCAGCCGCAGTATTGAAGAAATACATCTCAATGGTACATAGACCCGTTTTTTGGGTTACACAATTGATGCAACGGTTTCAATTGGTTTTTCATGTAACATAGGTTTCATCATGCACATCAATTTCTGAATACTTATAATTTTTATTTCAGAACAGGCTGTCAATTTTACCATCGGTGCCGGACAGATTCTTAGTTGTTTCCAACTTTTGAATAGGCGTTGAATCATTTCAAATAAAAGCTCAATTCGTTCCTGAAACTGTTCTTGTTTTTAACCTGTGAAAACAGAAAAGTAAATACTGTAACAACTAAGAGTTCTAAAAACAGCAGGAAGAAAAAGCATTACAACTATTTAACAGGAATTAAAAATATACAAATAATAGTTTACAGCGGCAAAAATTTATTGGGCAAACGCACTGTAAATACAGTTCCAGTATCGGGCTTACTCACCACTTCGATAACCGACTGATGAAGAGTTAAAATTCTTTTGGTTAATGTTAAACCTAAACCAAAACCCTGTTTGGTACGGGCGGTGTCTGTTCTGAAAAAAGGCTGAAATACGTTTTGTATATCGGCTTCGGCAATAATATCACCTATGCTCGTAACAGTAACGGTAATTTGTGAACTGCTGAAGCTTGCAATTACTGTAGTGGTATGATTCACAGAATATTTACACCCGTTTTCAATTATATTTTTAAAAGCAATGTATAAGAGATTGCTGTTTCCGAAAACAGTAAGCAGGCCTTCATCTTCGGGAAAGTTATCAAAGTCAATAACTACACGGTAGTTCAGTTGCAGCTTTTGAACATCTGCTGCCACTTTAAGTATTACTTCATCAATGCGTACTTCGCTCAAATCTATGCTGCCTTGTGTACCTGTTTTTGCTATATCCAGCAAACTCCTGGTAAGCAGCTGTACATCTTTAATATCTTCATATACACTTTTAATCACATCCCTGTATTCATCTTCCGTTCGCTTTTTTTGCAGAGATACTTCTAACTGGCTTGAAATAGATGTTAAAGGCGTAGATAATTCATGCGAAGCATTAGAGATAAATCTTCGTTGTATGGCAAAAGAATCCTGCATTCGGTCAAGAAGGGTATTTAATGTAATTACAAGTCCGGTCAGTTCATCTCTGGCATTGCTTACTTTTAAACGTTGCGAAAGGTTATTGGTTGAAATAAGATTCACTTCTCTTGTAATCATTTTAATGGGTCTGATGAGGCCTTTTGCAAACAATAGTCCTGTTATAAAAGAAAGCAGTGTGCCCGACAATCCTGCAACAATGAGGATTCTTTGCAATTGAGCCAGGTATTTTTTTCCATCTGAATCAGAAGCAGCAATGGCAAGGATAAAATTATTGTTATTGTCTGTTTTATGAAATGCAAAAGCTGTTCTGCCTTTATAATTGAAAAAATATTCAGTATTAATTTTTATCTGTTCTACAACTTTTTTTGCAAGAATTAAAGAATCACCCGGTGTATCGGAAAAAATATAGTCATAAGCATCAGTATAGTTTAAAATACTGATACTCCTGTCGTACAATGATGCTACAGCTGCAGCATCCATTTTATTAAGTACATCGTAATTATTATCGGTTATGGAAGAATATATTTTGGCTGTAGCCAATGCCCGGTTCCTCAATCTGTCTCTAAAGGTATTCTGGCGTTCTTTTGCACTGAAAAAATAAACAAAAATACCAGAGCTGATGAGAAGGAATGTAACAAGCACTGCAAACAATAAAGCTATTTTATAACGAATACTCATATTAATGGTCTTTCATTATGTATCCCATGCCAACCTGAGTATGAATTAGTTTTTCATCAAAATCTTTGTCTATTTTTTTGCGTAAAAAATTCACATACACATCAATCACATTTGTTTTTGTATCAAAGTCTAAATCCCATACTTTTTCTGCAATATCGCCTCGTGACAGCACCCTGTTGCGGTTTCGCATAAAATATTCCAGCAGTTGAAATTCTTTGGCCGTAAGACTGATGGGCTTACCTGCACGGCTTACTTCCTTACTGTCAACATTTAATTCAAGGTCGCTTACTTTTAAAATATTTCCGGTGGGCAATTGCTGATTCATCGTACGCTTCAGTAAAGCCCTTATTCTTACCACCAGTTCCTTAAATTCAAAAGGTTTTATGATATAGTCATCTGCTCCGGCATCAAATCCCTCAATTTTATCATCTGTATTACTTAATGCCGTAAGCATAATGATGGGAATATGCTGGTTTCTGCTTCTGATTATTTTGCATAAATCATATCCGTTAATTCCCGGAAGGTTAATATCGGTTATAACAAGGTTAAAACTTCCGTTTTCAAAAAGCCGCCATCCAATTTTACCATCATAAGCTGTTTCCACATGGTAATCCAGTTCTTTCAAACCTTTTGAAAGTGTATCAGCTATTTTCTTTTCATCTTCTACTATCAGAACTTTTATTTCTTCCATAAAAATCAGTTATCAGTTAAGGGTTCTTCATCATTAATTGTTTCAATTACAGGTGTGCCATATGCAACAGAACCAATCATCATTATAATACTTGTTACAAGTATGATAAAAAATAAGATGCCCTGATTAAATTTAGAAAGCTGGTATAACGGGGGAATGCTGTAAAAAAGCAAAATGGTAATAAGGCCCCTTGGCATAAAAAATAACTCCGGAAAAATATGTGCCCGCAGAAAAAAGCGTAAATAAATATAACGTATAACCAGTAGCGATAATACAATAGCACTTCCTGCAAGAATAACTTCACCATCTGCCAGCAGGCGAACATCAATGGTAAGTCCGAAAATAAAAAAGAAAAATGTACGAATCAGGAAACTGCTCTCTGCTGTAAGTGAATGCAGTAAATGTCTTATACCATTTACTTTTTCAAAAGGAATTAATATTTGCCACCGCTCAAATATTTTTAACTGCCAGTTACTTACAATGAGGCCAAAGAGCAATATTATAAACAGTGCAGGTAAATGCAGCATCTTACCCCCAGCATATAAAAATATCAGTACAGCAAACACCAGAAAAAAACGCACTTTCGTTTTAATACGTGATAGCATGAATAAAATAAGCATTGAAAGCAGGACGCTTACAATAAGCGAAAGGATGATAGAGCCAAAGAACCAGGTAATGTTTGTACCCTGCAGTAAATTACCTGCAATCATATAATTAAACAGCAAAATCCCCAATATGTCAGAGAACGAAGTTTCATATATCAAAAACTCCTTTTTGCTTTCACTTAAATGTGAAATGCTCGGAATAACAATGGCACTGCTCACTACTGATAAGGGAATGGCATAAATAAGACAATTCACATAATCCTCATCCAGATAATAAAACAGAAATGCAGATACTACAACTGATGAAAATACCAGAATGACAAAGGCGGAAAAAAAAGCGTTTCGTACAAGCTTTAACTTTTTCTTGCTGATGCTTAAATCAAGTCCCGCTTCCAGAATAATCATTATCAGTCCCAATATGCCGAATAATTCTACAATATTTGATGGAATAACAAAAGAGTTGCCGGTATATTTTAACAGCTCTCTGACCCCGATTCCGGAAATAAGCAGCATTAAAACAGAAGGGATACTTGTTTTTTTAGACAACAAGTTAAAAAGGTAGGAAATTATTACCAGCAGGCAGGCGGCAATAATAATGATATATGAGTTTATTGCATTCACAATCAAAAATACCTGAAAACTACCATTGTACAATTTGTAAATTTTCTTTTAATCGGGTTTTAATACCTGTTTTATACCCTCTTAATATCCGTGCAGCATATTTGAAAAAAAGGTATAACACGATTTGAAATTTTTAAAAGGCATAATGGCCGTTTTTATTACCGGGTAATTGCCGAAACCGGACATAATATACTTTCCAGTGATGGATATGAAGAAAAGCGGGAATGTGAGAATGCAATTGCCGCTGTAAAAGAAAAAATTTTGCTCAAGGGAGAATTAATCATTGAAAAAGTTGACCCGGAAGCCTGGAAGTTTGTGATAAAAGGTAACGGCAACTGGCCGGTTGGGTACAGTATGGATTTTGGCTCAGAAAGCCAATGCAATAAGTGGATAAAACTGATGCAGGAGCATTTGCCGGTTTCCAAAGTGATTGACCTTACATAATTTATTTATGACAACATTTAAAATACATATTAACGATAAGGGGGAATATTACCCGGTTTACCAGTTTGATACACGGTTAAGGCCGGTTGTTTTGTATGGTTTTAGTAATGAAACGATAGAACAATGCTATGATGCTATAACTGAAATTAAAAAATGTGTGTTAAAAAATCAAAACATCGTTTTTGAGGCAAATGAATATGGGTATCGGTTTCTTATTAAAAATGGTGCTATTCCTGTTGCCTTCAGCCGCTATTTTCCTGAAAATAAATTATTAAAAAAAGTAGTGCTCATACTCAAAGGTCATATACAAAATGCTCCCATAACAGCATGTGCAACAGGTAAACGCAAGGCTGCATAAGGATGTAACTTTGTTGCACTAAAAAACAATAAAATATGATGCAATTTGAGTTATACCGGGAACCCTCAGGAACTTATTATTACCGGTTGATGGAAGGCTTTTCGAAATTTATCCTGATAAAGGAATGTTATCTTAAAAAGGAATCAGCTTTAAGGGATATTGCAATAGCAAAAAAAAATCTGATTACGCTCAGCGGTATTGAGATTAATAAAACTGTAAGGGATGAATATTATTTTGAAATAAAAAGTAATGAGGGGCGTATTGTTGCAAACAGTTGCCTGTTTAAAACTGCACAGGCGCTCAGAGATGAGTTGAATTCGATTAAAACGAAAATCAATGATGCGCCAATTGTTGAAAAGTTTTACTGAATAATCTTTCTTTATAAAAGCAGCCGCAGCGCTGCCTTTTTTTATAAATTCAAAACAGGCTATGTTGAACAATGTTAACTATAGAATTTTTATTGATGCCATAAGGGCTGTTCACCCCCAATACATTATTCAAAAATATATTCAGGTAAAAGAAGACGCTGTTACAATTGCCGGCAAATCTATTAAAAGTAATTCTTCCACCAAACTAATTGTAATTGCCTGCGGTAAAGCATCAGCAGCGATGGTACTGGCAACTGAGCATATATTAGGTAACCTTATAACAGATGGTGTTTGTATAACTAAGTATAGCCACGCCTTGCCATTGAAGAAAATCGAAATTATAGAAGCAGCTCATCCATACCCGGATGAAAACAGTATAAAGGCTGGAGGTATTGTTTCAGATAAAGTAAGTTCGCTGAGTGAAAACGATTTTGTTTTGTTATTACTAAGTGGTGGAGCTTCCTCTTTAATGGCAGATGCTCCTGATGGCTGTACTGTTGAAGATATCCAGCAATTGAACAAACTGCTGGTAAACTCCGGTGCAACTATAAATGAAATTAATATTGTACGGAAACACGTAAGCAGATTGAAGGGTGGACATCTTTCAAAATTGATTTACCCTGCTACTGTAATTTCACTTATTATCAGCGATGTTCCCGATAACACTCTTGAAGATATTGCAAGCGGCCTTACTGTTGCCGACCCTTCAACCTATGAAAATGTTTTTCAGATTTTGCAGAAATATAACATGCTCAGCAAAATTCCATCAACAGTATTTCAACATCTCAACAAAGGCCGCACAGGACTCATTGAAGAAACACCTAAACCCGGCAGCAAGTACTTTTCAAAAACTTTTAATACAATTATTGCAAGTAACCAATCTGCTCTTGATGCTGCGACTGTTTCAGCAAACAAAGAAGGATTTTATGTAATAAAGTTACCTAAGCAGCTGCCGGGCGATACCATGCAAACTGCTATAAAGATTTCAAATTACCTCTCGGAATACAATGGAGGACTCCCTGTTTGCTTTTTATGGGGAGGTGAAACAACAATTCATGTAACAGGAAATGGCATTGGCGGCAGAAACCAGCATTTAGCTCTTTGTATTCTGCATGAACTGAACAAAAACCGGAACAGACCTGAACGTTTTACAGTACTGTGTGCAGGTACAGATGGCACAGACGGGCCAACAGATGCAGCCGGTGCCATAATCAGTTCAGAAATGCTGGAGAAAAATGAAATCAGTAATGATTCCACTCAATCTTTCATTAGTGAATTTAACTCTTATACTTTTTTCAAGATGCATGGCGGCCTGATACATACCGGTCCTACACAAACCAATGTGATGGATATTGTAATAGCAGTTATTGATAAGTAAGTATAATATTAAAAAATTAATGCCAGAAATAAATAGCTTTACGTAATGGCAATAACATTCATACTTATTTTATTACTCGCCACGATGATATTTTTTTCGTTGGATATTGTTTCTTTTGATGTGGTGGTGATGATTGCTGTTGTTATAATGGTAATAGCCGGTATTATTAGCACCAAAGAAGCCTTTGAAGGGTTTGGAAACGACTTTATTATAATGCTGGCTGCCATTTTTTTAATTGGTTCTTCGTTGCAGCATAATGGCGTTATTGATTTTATGTCGGGTAAGTTAAGCAGTATAAAAAAAATGAACACTTTTCTGCTGCTACTCATAGTTATGGTAACCGTTGGTGTTTTATCTGCTTTTATGAATAATACTACTGTAGCTGCTGTTTTCATTCCCCCCGTAATTAGCGTTTGTAAAAAGTTTAAGATAAGTCCATCAAAAATTCTGATGCCTATGGCTTTTGCATCCTTAATGGGAGGCACCTGCACATTAATCGGTACTTCTACCAATGTGGCGGGAAGTGGTTTTATGGCGGCCAATGGAATGAAGCCTTTAACCATGTTTGAACTTTTACCCCTTGGAGGTATCATTTTTATAGTTGGCATTATTTATATGCTTGCTATTGGGCTTCGTTTATTACCCGGCAGCAGAGAAGAAACTCTTACCGATGAAAAATATTTTCGCACTTATCATGCTGAAGTGGTGGCAGAAACCGGTTCTCCAATCATTGGAAAAACAACTGAACAGGCGGCCAAAGAATCAGCAGGTATAAAAATTCTGAGCATTTACAGCAAGCAGGAAAAACAGGATAGAACTATTGTATGTGAAAATGATATTTTGCTTATCAGTGGCGATAAAGATTCGTTACTCAAATTCAGGAACCTGAATAAATTACTAATTAAGCAGAATAGTGAACATGAGAAAGAAAGTGAACTGCAGCTTGCAGAAATTATGGTATTGCCAACTTCTTACCTGCTGAATTCAACACTTGGTGAAACTTATTTTCAACAGCAAAACCGGGTAACAGTACTGGCAGTTCATCGCAAAAATGAAATGATTAATAAGCGAATTAAGGATATTAAAGTTAAAACCGGCGATATGTTATTAGTTGAGGGAACAAAAGAAAACCTGGCTCTTATACGCAAACGTTCCAATTTTATTATTGTTAATGAAACGGTAATAACCAATAAAAGCAGCCTGCGCAAAGGCTGGCTTACGTCATTGTTTTTTGTACTTGCAATAATACTTGGCACATTAAATATTATTCCCATTAGTATTGCTTTTTTAATTACTGCTGTATTGGTGGTGCTTATAAAAGCCGTGCCTGCTGATGGATTATACAGTGCAGTGGATTGGCGGTTACTGATACTTATTGGAGGAATGACGGCCTTTGGCACTGCACTGCACAAAACCGGGGCCGACAAATTTCTGGCTGAAATTATTATTCAATGGCTGGAACCATACGGGAAGTATGCACTATTAGCAGGGTTTATGTTACTCACAGCGCTGCTTACCCAACCATTGAGTAATGCCGCCGCAGCATTGGTTGTATTACCTATTGCAATTCAAACAGCAGAATTGCTGCATCTGCCTGCACGTACTTTTTGCATTGCCATCATTACATCAGCATCTATTTCCATGATTGCGCCTTTTGAGCCCTGTTCTTTACTTGTATTTACGCCAGGCAGGTATAAGATTAAAGATTTCATTAAAACAGGCGGCCTTTTAACATTAATTGCATTATTACTTATACTATGGCTGGTACCTGTATTCTGGGGATTTTAACAGTTATCTACGGTAATAGAAGTACGCTGCTATTCAAATCATTTAAGCAAAAGGTATTTAGCTTTTGTAAGCCATTATAAAATCAACCTCACTCCACCCAGTTCCTCTACCCGGTAACTGAATTTATCACCCGGAGAACTGATGAACATAAAGTTTTTAGGGATATTCCATTCTTTACTTAGTTTATCAATAAGTGATGGAACAAATTCACCAATTACTGTTTGGTATTCCATCTTTATATCCGGATAAGCCCTGTCAAGTACTTCAAAGTCTTTCAAAAAATTCTCCGGCACCATCTGATGCTCTTTCAACACCGTTACAATTTTTATTTTCTTAGTTATTTCATTCTCCTGCACATATATCATCACCTTATTTAATGTGGCAATATCATCGCCTTTTGAAAAGAAAACAAATTCCTGCTCATGCAATTTATTGATATAACGGTTAATGCTTTTTCGGCTGTGTATGGAAAATCGCCGTAGCGAATCAGTAATGTTCCTTAAAATGCCCAGTAAAAATTCCATGATGTGATTACGGTTAAGCATAGCATAAATCAGCAGCATAGCGGGAATAAAATATTGAAGAAAGATTACCAGGTACTCTGGTTTCATTTTTACATTCCCGTATAATGCAATGCCCACGGCAATCAAAGCCAGTACAACAATTGAGGGTGTTGCATATTCCGGTCTGGGTAAACGGCTTCTTCGTATTTTAAGTATTAGGTTTCCTAACGCAAAAAAAGCCATCACCAGTAAAAAAGAAATAGTATAAACGCCGGCTAAAGGAGCCAGTTCACCATTTGTTACAAACAACACAGATACACATAAAAGAAAGAACATAATGAGTATTCGGTAGCTGCTTCCCCGTTTATTTTCTTTGAGCAAAAACTGCGGTAATACACGGTCAAGCGTCATTCGTTTAATTAAACCGTTTACTCCCACAAATGATGTTAACACTGCACCGCTTAATACCGTTACTGCATTGATTGAAATAAGTGTTGCCAGCCAGCTACCGCCGGTTAATGAACCCATATAACTCAGCAGGGATTGCTGGTGGGCATCTACCTGTGCTACCGGCATAACAGCAATGGCCAGCAAAGCAATTAAAGGATTTAATATGGAAACCGCCAGCCACATATTGCGGAGCGTTTTGGGGAAAACACCCCGCTTTTGTTCCTCTACAAAATTAGCAGAGCTTTCAAAACCTGATATACCCAGCATGGCTGCACTGAAACCAAAAAACAAAGCAGTGACTAAACCCCCTCCTTTAACGGGCAACGAAAAATTTGCCTGAAAAACTGATGTTCCGTTTTGAAATAAAAAATAAGAGGCACTGAGTATCAATAAGGCCATTGCAGCCAGGTGAAAAATAAATATTACCAACGCTACAACAGCGCTTTCAGAAATGCCAATAACTGTTAGACATAAAAACAGTAACAGCAAAGCAAAAGTAGCCGGAATTACAGGTAATGAATGAATACTTTCATGCAGGTAATGCATGGCTTCACTGGCCGATATTACCGCAGTTGCCATATATGATAATATAGTAAGACAGGCAGCAACAGAGGCATTACCCTTACTGGTAGTATTCAGCAATACATTATAAGCACCGCCATTCAATGGCAATGCGCCAACCACTTCGCCGTAAATTTTACGAAACAAAAAAAGTACAGCCGCTACCATCAGTAATGCTATCCATGCATATTGCCCGGCCATACCAATCGTAAGGGCTGATACATACAAACACGATGAAGTAATATCATTGCCGCAAATAGCTGTGGCAAACCAGGTATTTAATTTTTTGTGTGATGACATGCAAATTATGGTTGAATAATATGAATATCCCGCTGTGGAAACGGAATAACAATATGGTTCTCTTTAAAAGCTTTAACTATTTTATACCGCAAATTACTTTTTACCTGTTCTACACGAAAAATATCTGTAGTCCAGAATATAAGATAAAAGACAAGTGCACTTTCGCCAAAATCCTGAAGCCGAACAAATGGTTTATGAACATCATCTTTCAGTAAATCCTCCTGTGCCTCAGCACAACTTAATAAAATGGAAGTTACCAGTTCTGCATCACTGTTATAGCTTACTCCAACTTCCAGTTGAAACCTTCGCTCAAAGTTCTGGTGCGTCCAGTTAACAACATTGTCGGTAATAAATTTATGATTGGGAACAATGATATTAAAGCCATCTCTTGTGAGCAATACTGAAGTACGCAGGTTAATATGCTGCACCCTCCCCACAATATTATCCACTTCCATTACGTCGCCAATTTTTACTTTTTGTTCAAATAACATGAATAAGCCTGAAATTAAATCACTGAAAACATTTTGCAGGCCAAAGCCTAGTCCAACCAGTAAGGCAGCAGAACTTGCTATTAAAATGGTAACATTAAATCCAAGTATTGAAATACATGATGAGAATGCAATGACCCAGAGAAAATATTTAATTAATTGATACAAAGATGTACGGGTTCCCCTTTGGCTTATTGTAAGTTTAGTTTTGTGGAGAATGATTCTTTTTATAAAAAGAAGCAAGACCCATGTAATGAAAATAACCAATATCACTGCAACGAGTTTTGCCGGTGTAAGGGTAAAATTTCCAATACGGAATATTATTTGTTTCCAGAAATCGTTCATTTCTAATTTTTTAGTTGTTCAGCCTGTTGCAGCCACACAGTATCTGTTTTTAATCTTGTTTTCAGGAACCTTTGTAACGTTTGGGCCGCTGCCTGTTTATTTACATTTTGTGAAAGTGTATCCCATTGCATATAGGCTGTCCATACAGTATCAGTTTTACCGGTAGTTTTTAGTTCCATTTGTGTAACTCCAAGTCCTGATATGTTTGGATACAGCGCTTTTACCTCATCAAATAATACACCTTCATCTATAGTACTGAATACATGCTGTAAGGAATCCCTAAACCTCACATTTTGAAGTTCAATCGTTTTCATAATATTATCTGTCATATCAGTACTCATTTTATCCATTTCACTTCTGGAGAGGTTCATTCTGTAAAACCGTGCCTCATATATTTTCAGGCCCATTTCTTTGAGTTTAGCATTGTAAAATTGTTTATCGGATTCTGAAACCGCTAAACCTGAAAAAAATATTTTTATCAGTCTGATACTATCAATAGTTTCCACCTCCCATTTTAAAATTTCATTACCGTGTTTATGAAAGTCATCCACAATTTCACTTTGAATCAATTTTCTTGTTTTATTTTTCTGATACACAGTATAAAGAAACCAAAAGCTTGGAATGCTTACAATCAATACAACAAGCAGTGCCAGACGGGCTACTCTTTTTTCCTTTCCTTTTTCAACATAAGTTTTAAAAGGGAACCTTAGCAGCCGTACAATTAAATAAGTAGATAAAGCAATAAATACTGCATTAATAAAAAATAAGTAAAACGCTCCCCCAAAAATTTCCCATCTGCCTGTAGCCAGGCCAAAACCTGCAGCACATAACGGTGGCATAAGGGCAGTAGCAATTGCAACACCCGGAAGTGCATTTGTTTTTTCTTTACGGCTTGCGGATACAATACCGGCTACGCCACCAAAAAAGGCAACACCTATATCCAATACTGTGGGCTGTGTTCTTGCCAATATTTCAGAAGTTGGTTCGCCCAGCGGGGTAATTAAAAAATAGATTACCGATGTAAGCAAACTGAAAATGGTAATATAAATGAGATTACGTGCCGACCTTATGAAAAGCTCCTTATCACGCACACCAACAGAATATCCTGCCCCAAGAATAGGCGACATAAGCGGCGAAATAAGCATGGCTCCTATAATAACGGCAGTAGAGTTGGTATCCAGCCCAATTGATGCCAGCAAGGCCGAGCATATCATCAACCAAACATGTAAGCCTTTTACATGTATGCCATCCGAAATAGCAACAGCTGTTTGGTTATAATCCGTTCCGTCTTTGATGTAAAATACTTTCTGAAGCCAGTTCATGAAGAATTATTTGATGAAATTTAATTCATTTATCAGAAACTTCCGGCACATCGTTGACTCTATATTTTTAACACCTGTAATATATTTTTCCACCTGCTTACAATCCAGAAGAATAAAATCAGGCAAGTTTTAATGATGTAAGAAAGTTTATTTTAAGTTAAGGTACTTCAAGTTACCGGTTATAATATTTTGAATGGTACAATTACATATATTAATATGATTACTACTTATAATTATGTTTTAATAAATTTCATAATCACTTATTTTATGTTTATTGCATCAGATTTTAATACAACCATACTTCCCGGCCATTGAATATTTGCATCATCTTCTGCAGTTATAAATAACTCTGCCGGTCTGAAAGAGGTAACAGTTTTTAATGAACCCTTTAATGTGCTGGAAATTAGGCTGCTTGAACTTTTAATCTGTCCAATATTTTTAGTTCCGTTTCGTTCTGTTACCATCCAGACCACATAGTACTTCCTGGGCGGAGCTAACCTCTCAGGATTTGCCAGGTGCATGACACTAAGGTCAATAGCGTAATTTTTATTTTTATCCTTTTTAATTTTTGCCGATGCTTTTGCAGCCGGAGCTATTGATGAGACACCAAATGCAATCTTTTTGGAACATGAATCAAATGCCAGCATTATAGTAAATGCTACCAGGGAAAATAATATCGTTTTCATTTTTATTTGTTTTAAGTTTTTGCCTACTCTAATTGGTTTTCAGCATCCCCGTCATTATCTGACAATTAAACCCGTTGACGTAATAAATTTTATGAGACAGATTGCATTTTCATTTGAACCGGAAAACTTACATTACTGTAATTCAATTGATATAAGTCTACCCGCCTGTCTTTTAATGTTTGCACACTGCCATGATTATGCAATTCCGTAAGCAGTGATAAATCAACATCACTCACTACAATCATTTCTGTATTAGGAGTGGCTTCCGCTTTTACACCATTTACCGGGAATGCAAAATCAGAGGGTGTTAAAACTGCTGATTGTGCAAACTGCAAATCCATATTGGCCACTTTGGGCAGGTTACCCACATTACCTGCAATGGCAACAAAGCATTCGTTTTCTATTGCCCTTGCCTGTGAACAAAAGCGAACCCGGTTGTAAGCATTTTGTGTATCAGTTAAGAATGGAACAAATAAAATCTGCATGCCCTGGTCGGCCAGTATACGGCTCATTTCAGGAAATTCTGAATCATAACAAATCTGTACACCTATTTTAGCCACATCTGTTTCAATCACTTTTATTTCGTTACCACCCTGTATGTTCCATTCATATTCTTCAGATGGCGTTATGTGTATCTTACTGGTAAAATCAATTTTTCCATTACGCTGCAGAACATACGATACATTGTAAAGTTTATCATTGATAAATTCCGGCATACTGCCCGCTATGATATTTACATTGTACGATACTGCCATCTTGCTCATGGCTTCTACAATGGGTTGTGTAAATTTAGCCAGCTCAGCAATGGCATGGCGGCTGTCCATATTATTGAACTTAGCCATTAAAGGTGCATTGAATAATTCCGGGAATAAAATAAAATCTGATTCATAATCACTTACTGCATCAGTAAAATATTCAACCTGTTCTAAAAAATCCTCGAGTTTAAAATAAGGCCGCATTTGCCATTGTACCAAACCGATTCTGATAATATCTTTTTTCCGGAGCAAAATACTTTTCTCGGCATCATAATACACATTATGCCAAACCAGCAGCGTTGCATTGCCCATGCTTTCTTCGTCTTCGGGCAGGTAGTTTTTTAAAATCTTTTTTACCTGGAACTCATTGGAGAGCTGAAAGGTTAGTGTAGGGTCCAGTATTTCCCTGCTTCTCACTTTTTCAATGTATTCACCCGGGGTAAATTCATCTGAATACATTTTATATTTGGGTATGCGCCCTCCGGCAATAATCATTTTGAGGTTTAAGCGTTCGCATAAATTTTTTCGGGCATCATACAATCTTCTTGCAAGCCGCATGCCTCTGTAATCAGGGTGTACAAAGACTTCAATACCATAAAGAGTATCACCGGATGCGTTATGTGTATCAAAAGTAAAGTTTCCCGTTATGTCACGGTAGGTATGTTTATCGCCAAATTTATCATAGTCAACAATAATGGACAATGCACAGCCTACCACAACACTGTTTTGTGTAATTACAATTTGCCCATCAGGAAACTTTTGAATCAATCGCTTTAATGCCTCTTCTTTCCAATATTGTCCACCAAAGCTTTCATAAGCTTTTTGCATGGATGTTTTTAATGAACTGTAATCTTCCAGTGTTAAGTTTCTTACTTCGATAATTGTTGCATCCATAAATAAGTTGATTTAAAATAAAGCACAGGCAGGTTATTGCTGTAGTATGTAAGCAAGATACAGTTGCAGGTAAAAGGAGCGGTTAAAAGGAGATTAAAAGCAGATTAAATTCACATGCTACCGCAGGCTAATACATTTTGTATAAAGTTGTTTATTTCACCGAAAGAATACATACCATAGGCATTTACAAGCAACCCTTTTGCAGTATTATCTTTTTTGTGCAAAAGGTAAACAATACTGTTATCAGACGGGTTGGATGCACCTTCAAATCTGTAACAACCCGCAATGCACCAATCCTGTGCAAGCTCCTTTTTCTCATTCAACAGAAAAACATAGTTATATCCAAGCTTTGTATAATAGTCCGACAGTTGTGATAAAGTATTAAATGTTTTTTTTAATGTAGTGTTTCCCATCAAAATGCAGGTTTTAGTTGGGGTGTATATGAAAAATCACTCTTTACTTCCTGCATCAGAAAATCATGAGTTGCTGATGCCCGGAAACTAAGAACAGGAATGGGGGACTGATTAAGGATTTGCTGTGTGTATGGACCCACAAAAAACTGTCGCCATGAATAATCAAGCGATGAATTGATAACAATTAAATCTGCTTTTTCTTTTTTGGCGGTTTGTATTACTTCTCTTGCAAAGTTGCGTGATAGTTTGTGTTCGGAACGGCAATTAACATTTTCGCTGCGTATTGCATCGCCAATAGCTTTAATCTCATTTTCCACATTAAGTAAGTCATCGCTTTCACCCGGTTTGGAAAGCCCAAGTATGAGCAACTCTGCTTTGTTTTTTTCAATAACAGGCGAAATAAAATCATATTTATCCGCTATACCTTTCTGCGCCCTTAATGGGAAGAGAATCTTTTTAAATTCAGTTATCTTCTTTTTGCCGGGTATGGTAAGTACAGGTATAGATGTGTTTTTAATTACGCTATATGCAGTGCTGCCTAAAAAGAAATTACGGTAGCCAGATGCCCCGTGAGTACCCATTACAATAAGGTCGGCCCTAATTTCAACAGCCTTGTCACGGATGCCATCGGCTGCATTTGCAAATACAAGGTGCATTTGTAACGCAATACTGCTTTTAGCTTTTATTGTTTGTTCAAGATGCTCCAGTTTTTGTTTTGCAATGCTTTCCATTTCGGGCACTACATAAACCGATGCCGCATACATTTCTGTTGGTGCCATTATAAAACGGTTTTCAACTACATGCACAACATGCAATGTTGCATTTTGACGTTTACAGATTGCCACTGCAGTACTAAGTGCATTATCTGAAAGTTGCGTAAAATCCGTTGCCAGTACAATATTTTCAATTTTGCTGTTCATTATATTTTATTTTTAGGTTGTTCAAAATCCTTTGAAGACAGGTTTCTGTTTTCCATCAGTACTGAAACATTCAGTATGCCGCCTGTTCTTTTTGAAAACAATGCTCTAACACCGGCATACTTTTTTAAATTTCCTTTTTGCCTTCTGCTGTTTCGCCTGTTAAAATATTTTTTCTTCATTTTTCAGGATTTATGTAAACATATTGCCGGTCACTTATAGCAGCGTTAAAACTGCATTAAAATCACATTAAGATTACAGCCCTTACGTTTAACTACAGTAGAAGCAGGTGTTTCTTTTTTACGAAGCAAGTTCATAAACATCCTGCCCCAAACTCAATTCCTTACTTAAGAGTGATTAATAACTTGCTGTGTTTTATTTGATTTTATAAACAGGAAACAGTATTTATAAAATCAGTAACTCATATGGTATAGTTGAAAAAATACTTACGCAGTACAGGATTCATTTTGTGGACTAAAGTACAATGAGCCAGGCGGTATATGAAGCGCTTACCCCGGTATGAATTGCAGTAATGAGTTTCAACACTTTTAAAAAAATGGCTTCTGTTATTGAACGTCAGTTTAATAAAGTACTCCCGGGAAGGTATTTGAACCTGCCATTACCGGCATACATTCCAGCACACCCTTACGGGCACCACCTTCTCAAAGTGACTTGCTATACTTTTTAACTCTATTAAACTTTTTTGAAAAATGACTTATTCACCCCTCTCTATAAATACTTTTCTCTGGCTCTTGCATTTACTCTTTTATCAGATATTTCAGTATAAAGAATTACAAATGGCCTGTAAGTGTTGGTAGTTTTGCTTTTTACCGGAGTTATGTTAAACTAATCTTCTCTCCAGATTATCAGTTATTCAAACATAGATATGATTACGAATTGTACTTCTTATTGCATATTCATAATACATTACCGATATAAAAAAAGCTCCGCAATTCTGCGGAGATTTCGTGCCCGGGACTGGATTCGAACCAGCACGCCCTTTCGGGCACCACCACCTCAAAGTGGCTTGTCTACCAATTTCAACACCCGGGCTACAGGGCAGCAAATGTAAATGAAAAAGTTTAAAAAAGCCATTAGTCGTTAGCAAGTAAGTTATTCTGATAAATTTAATAAAAATGATTTCTGAACGGGATTTACAAACAACTCAAGAAAAAATCTACCGGCTATTTCCATTCATTTCTTCAACTCCACTCTGAATGTGGTACCCTTACCTGCTTCCGAATGTTTTACAAATAACTTTCCTTTATGGTATTGTTCAATAATACGCTTGCTTAAACTCAGCCCCAGTCCCCATCCTCTTTTTTTAGTAGTAAAACCCGGCTTAAATACTTTGGCAATATTTTCACGGGCAATACCTTTTCCGGTGTCAGTAACATCAATTAAAATTTTATGAGCCTCTTCTTTCATTATAACAGTAATACTTCCATTTCCATCCATGGCATCCAGTGCATTTTTGAGCAGATTCTCAATTACCCAATCAAATAAAGGAGGTGAAAGGGGCGCTAACATTTCAGGCATATCATTCAAAAATTGAAACTGTACCCGTCCTGCTGCCCGCTTACGCACATAATCTACCATTAGCTGCACTTGCTCTACAGCATTATGAACTTCCAGCTGAGGGGTACTTCCAATTTTTCCAAAGCGATCGCTCACCAGTTTTAATCGCTCCACATCTTTCTCCATTTCCATACCTATCAGTACAGCTCCTTCTTTTTCTTTTAGCATTTCCACCCATCCCTGCAAACTGCTTACAGGTGTGCCTAACTGATGTGCTGTTTCCTTGGCCATACCCGTCCACAACCTGTTTTGAACTGAACGGTTACGGCTCTGTAAAGCTAAAAGTGTAATGACTATAAATAATGCAACAATAAATAACTGCACCAGCGGGTAATACCGTACTTCATTCAGCAAAGTTGTGTGACCATAATAGTACAAATTAAACCGTGTACTGTCTGTAGGATCAATCCACTTTACAGGCTCATTGATATTTTTAAACTCATTAAGCTTTTTTTGAAGATAACCGGCATCGGCACCCAATTTAAAAGAATCGAGATTTTTACTGTCAATAATACTATCCCGTTCATTCGTCCATATAACAGGCACATCATCATTATCCTGTATAATTTTTAAGGGCAGCTTTGTATCACCCACATTTATATTTAAGAGTGAATTACTTGCTTCCACCCACTCTTCAACCTTTTGCCGTTCTTCCCTGGCAATTTTACGTCCAAGGTAATTGGAGTAAAAAATTGTTCCGGTAACAATGGCAATGGCAACTGCTGCCAGTAAGGTTCTCCAGTTAAAAATTTCACCTAGCATGTTTAAAAATAATAAGGTTTAGCGGGCAACAACTATTTTTGGGCAAATTTTTAAATCATTTGCATCATCCAAGCGTAGCGATTGTTATTTTAAACTGGAACGGAAAAAGCTTTCTGCAACAGTTTTTACCTTCAGTAATAGCCAGCAGCTATACCAACAAGCGTATTATTGTAGCAGATAATGCATCAACAGATGATTCCGTACGTTTTTTGCAGGAAATGTTTCCCGGGGTTGAATTGCTTACACATCATCACAATCTTGGTTATGCCGGTGGTTATAATTTTTTTCTCCGGCAAATAGAAGCAGATTATTATGTACTGCTTAACTCTGATGTAGAAGTAACTGAACGTTGGATTGAACCTATCATTGAGCTGATGGAAGCAAACAGGCAAATTGCAGCCTGCCAGCCTAAACTGTTAAACTGGAACAGAAAAGAGGAGTTTGAATATGCCGGCGCCTCCGGTGGATGGCTGGATGCTCTGGGCTATCCTTTTTCAAGGGGCCGCTTGTTTGACACTTGTGAAACAGACAAGGGGCAATACAATGATACTGTTCCTGTTTTCTGGGCCAGTGGGGCAGCCTTGTTTATAAAAGCAGATTGTTTTCATGAAATGAATGGCTTTGATGAATTCTTTTTTGCCCATATGGAAGAGATTGATTTATGCTGGCGTTTGCAGCGAAACGGATATTTAATTTATGTATGCCCGCAAAGTGAGGTGTATCATGTAGGTGGAGGTACTTTGCCCAAGGGCAGTGAACAGAAAGTGTATCTCAATTTCCGAAACAACCTGATTATGATTTCAAAAAACCTTCCACTCCGGGAATGGATTTGGAAACTGCCTGTTCGTATTTTACTGGATGCAATCTCTGCCTGGAAAGAACTGCTGCTTGGATACCCTTATTATTTTAAAGGAGTGCTGAGGGCGCATGTTTCCTTTGCCGGCTGGTTGTTTTCCCGGAAGAAAAGCAGAAAAGTACTTAATCCGGTACTCAGAGGGTGGTACAATGGCAGCATCATCTGGAAGTATTTTGTGCAGAACATTACAAAGTTTTCAGAAATTGTGAATACAAAATAAAAAATGAATAGACTGCATCCCTTACATTTGCAGAGTTAAAAAAACATGTAACCATGTCACAACAAGTACACGACGACAGCCACAAAGATTTTACCCGCAACTGGGTTGTTTCCTCCCGTTTTTTATTTTATGTGCAACTGTTTTGCATTGTAGCATTTGTACTGGGCGGATGTTATAAACTGTACAGCTACCGCTATAAAGGCAAACCACAGGTAGAAGTACCATCCAGTACGGAGTACAATCCTAAATATAAATAAGCATTGATTGCTTTATAAATTTTAAAACCGCTTGTGTAGCGGTTTTTTTATACCTTATTCTTTCTGCTTAAAATAAAAGGTAAACAGAAAGAAAATAAACCTGAATAATACATAACAGCACCATTGCCATATACGTGCAGGCCTGTGGTATTTTGTCTGGTAACTGTCGTAAGTAATTTCTATACAATCAGTATTCATAATTTTTTCTAATTGTTCTAATGTATCCTGTGCAAAGTATTGATGATACACATCCAGATTAAGTTCGATGCTTGCATAAGCGCTGATGTTATTGATGTTATAAGAACCGGCAGTTACAAACAAATTATCACATACGCTTAATTTACCATGAAGTACGGTGGGCTGGTATTCAAAAATACGGGCACCTCTTTTCAGCAGCCAGCGGTATAAAAAACGCTCAGCATTTTTTGAAATCATTACATCACTGTTGCCCGCTGTTATAATATGAAATTGCACACCCCGTTTTAAAGCACGCTCTATATTTTTACGAAATACACGCCCGGGTAAAAAGTAGGCCGACATAATAGTGATATTTTTTTGTGCATATCTGAACATTTGTAAATAGGTTCGGCTTATTTGATTTTTGCGGCTTACCCAGTCATTTCTGCGTACACGAACCAGATAAGAATCTGAAGTTGATGTGTTATTTTGCTTTGATGCTTTCCGTTTAGATTTAAATAAAGAATTTCCTGTCCATACTTCATTGCAAACTTTTTTTAATTCACTGCAAACTTCACCCTCTACATACAAAGCCCAATCAAGCCACGCCTGTTCACCCGGCATATCATTATACCGATTACTGATATTAATACCGCCCACCAAAGCCCGTACACCATCTGCCACAACTACTTTATGATGCATACGACGGCCAAAATAAAACCGACTGCTTTTCAATAAAGGTGCAAATTCTTTAAACAGCACTCCCGCCTGCTGTAATTGCTCTATAAAAGAATCGGATAAATTGGAAGAAGCAAAGGCATCTACCATCAACTGCACCTGTACGCCTCTTTGAGCTGCATGCATCAATTCCGTACCAATCTCTACACCTGTTTCATCATCATCAAAAATGTATACATGCAACTGAATAAGTTGTGCAGCCGATTGTATTAATTCAACCAGCTTTTGAAAATAAGGTGTACCACCACGCACTAATTGTACCTGTGTGCAATAAAATGATTCATTTTGATTATAAATGGCTGTAACAGACATATTTCAAAGTAAGAAATTAATGAAACAGCAAACAAGTTAATGCAGAAGCCCTGTTCTGATGACAGAAATTGAAATAAGGTTACGATGAAATTATTTCATTACAAGCTTAGGTGCACGATCTTTTCTAAATACACCCCAGTGTTTTTCCGGTTCTAATGGATGTGAAGAACCCTTCCAGTTTTCATCAAAGGCTTCAAAAAAGAAAGTAAGGATATGCTCACGCTCTGTCCAGGCCATTAAATCTTCAAAATAGATTTTTTGATTTTCCTCATTTACATGTTCGGGATGAATACCTCTGCCATTGGAGTTTGTAGCCCATCCGGCTTCGGTAATTACTACCGGCTTATGTGGATGAAGATGCGCAACGGCATAAAAATTCTCTTTGGTATATTCCAGTGATTCATGAATGTGCTTGTATTCCCATACAGGATAAGTATGGATAGAAATAAAATCAACCACCTCAACCAAAGGCTTTAATTTATTGAGCCATGGTACATAATTTTCACAAAATGTTACGGGTTGTTGGGCACCTGCTTTTACTTTTTCAGCAAATTCCACCACTCTGTTTACGGGTACATAATTACCGCTCCAGTCCACACAGCATTCATTACCTACAGAAAGTGAAAATATGATATCAGGATATTCATTGGCCCAATCAATTAACCGTTGGATTTTAACTTCATTACTTTTCTGATTTTTTTCCAACTGCTCTTCTTCATACACACCACCACCCCAGGGGCAGCCAAAATTGTTCATCTCTGCTTCAATGTAAGCTCCGAGCATTAATTTAAAATGCAACTGCTCTTTTTTAATTACTTCAATAACTCGTGCTGCATGCTCATCACAATCATACAAACGCAGATAGTTCCAATGCGGCTGAAGTAATAACAAATCTTCTTTTATTTCATCATAAGAAGGAATAAGACCACCGGGCTGTTGTCCATCTCTAAAGCCGGAATAACAAATTGCTTTTGCAGGCCTTAATCCAAATTGCTTAAAAAAATTCATTACTAAAATTTCAGTTTTTCATGTTTATCCCAAATGCCCCAGTAAGCACCTACAGTACCTTCAGCCCCCACTTTCCAGCTTTCATCAAACGATGAGAAATAAAAAACAGGAATGGCATCATTAGCACTCCATAATTGTGTATTGATGAAATAATTCCGTGCTGCTTTTTCACCAGGTACAGCTCCTTTTAAATTTTCACCCTGGCTGGGCCATCCTGTTTCAGTAATGATCACTTCTTTTCCATTGGATGCCGCTTTTGCCTGATAATACATTTGCTTCATATAGTCCAGTGAATTTTCAAACGGACAACCTTCCCAGAAGGGATAACAGTTGCACAAGATCACATCGCACAACTCTGTAATGGCAGGACGGTGTGAAAACTCATAATATGCATCTACATAACCTACAGGTATACCGGTCAACTCAGCTTTTACTCTTTTAATGAACTCCAGCAATTGCTCTTCTGTTAAATCCTTTCTGTACATCACTTCATTACCTACTGCTGCAATATCTACATAACCATCTTTAGCTAATTGTATCAATCCTTCAATTTCACGCTCGTTAATTTCATCATCATTACCTAACCATGCGCCTACCAAAGTTTTAATACCCAGCTCTTTGGCCACTTTCGGAATAAATTCGTTTCCTTCAGTGCATGAAAACGAACGAACCCATTTCATGTGCGGCTTTAAAATCTGCATACGCCGTCTTACCTGTTCTTCTGAAATAATATCACCGGGTTTTTGTCCGTCTTCATACAAACTGAAACAAAAACCATGTACACCGTTGTTCAAAATTTCAGCAAACAAATCATTTAAGACTTCTTCTGTTTCACCTTCTACATAACTGGATTGTGAATCCGGTTTTAAAGAGAGGACATGATCTTTTCTGTATGACATAACAATTGATTTTTAATGTTCAAATTTTAATTTTTCATTTTGATCCCACAATCCCCATGATGTACCGGCCCATCCTTCATCATGTACTTTCCATGCTTCATCAAAGGATGAGAAGTAGAACATGTTTACGCCGGCATGAGCAGCCCATGTTTGAGCTTCCACAAAATAAAGCATTTGATTCACTTCGTTGGGTACTGCCTCACCCGAAACTTCACCATTACCCGGCCATCCCGTTTCTGTAATCATAATCTCTTTACCTTTTGCAATGGCCTTTGTTTTATTGTACATCTCCTGTAAATAAAAACCGGCATGTTCAATATTGGCTCCTTCCCAAAACGGATAACCATTGATTAAAATCTTATCGCTTGCCTCTACCAACTTTGGATGATTGATGTACTCATTATAAATATCAACATAACATACAGGAATGCCTGATGTACTGTTTTTTACCTGTTTGAGATAGCTCAGAATTGTTTCTTCATTTTGATCACCCCTGAACAGTACTTCATTTCCCACACAGGCAATATCAACTTGTCCATCTTTCATAAGTTTGATCAATGAAGCGATCTCCCGGTTATTCTTTTCATTATCTTTTCCAATCCATGCACCCATCATTACCTTTAGCCCCATTTGTTTTGCAATAGCCGGAATAAGCTCATGACCATCCGTACATGAGAATACCCGTATCCATGATGTATGATTGGCAAGTACTTTCAATCGCTTTTGAATTTGTTCTTCGGTAATAATATCGCCGGGGTTTTGATTTTCAGTGTAAGCACTAAAACAAATGCCATGCATTTTCTTTGCAAAAACTTCATTGAATTTTTCACGAATGGCTTCATTGCTTAATAATTCAATATCAATGCCCGTATTAAAATAAATAGGATATTTCTGAAGAAGATTGGCTCTGGTTAAACCCTTTAAATCAATACCTGAAAAAACACTGGTAGCAGCAGACCCGCTTGGCTTGGGTGCTTTTCGCTTGGCAATAAGGTCTCTTACTTCTAATGCTTTGGCTTCATCTACATCATAATCTTTCATTGCCCAAATAGCTGTTAACGTACCAAGTATTGGAATGCCCACAAAGAAAATCCGTAACCAAAACATGGTTTCATCTGTTTGTGTTGGTGCATTGGATTTAAACGCCACCAATGAAAGAATTAAACCACTTAACAAGCCTGCCACAGCTGTTCCAAACTTCACCATCCACCAATAGATAGCACCTAAACTTCCTTCTCTTCTTTTGCCGGTGTTTAATTCATCAATATCAATTACATCAGATGTCATAGACATCATTAAGGTAAACAAGCTTCCAATACCAAAAGAAAACAGAGGCAGGGCAAAAAGAAAAAGCCATGGTTTGCCCGGAATAAAAAGTACATACAGTAAAATGTAGCCAAATATTGAAATACCCTGAGAAAGTAAAAATGCTTTTTTCTTTCCCACTACTTTGGACATGCGGGCAACAATTGGTATTACCAAAAGCGTTGTAATAATAGCGCCTACACTCCCGAATAATGTTGGCCATAATCCAAAACCTTCTTCATTTCCTTTGAACAAATAATATTTGATAATAAAGTAAGAAAAACCTGCTGTGGTTTGAAAGGCATTAAAAATTAAAAAAGTGGCAATACAAATTTTTCTGAATGGCTTTATCTCTATCGAAGCTTTTAATCCTTCTTTAATTTCTCCAAAACTATTCAGGATTCCTTTTAAGTCAATGGGACTGTAGTTTTCGTTAAGTGTAGATTTTCCCGGAATAAAAAACGCCGGGATAGCCGCCAGGATTGCACAGCCAATAGCAACATATACAGCCAGGGTTCTAACAGCTACATCACTGGATGAAAACAATGACTTATCTGCCATAATCACCCAAAACCAAGGCGCTATAACCCAGGCTAACTGACCAATGAGTTGCGAGGTGGCCATAATACTGGTTCGCTCATGAAAATCATCACTCATTTCGTATCCCATGGCAACGTAAGGAATACTGAAGATGGTTAGCCCCGAATAAAAAATCAACGAGACAACTAAAAAATAAATAAAATTGAAAGTAACCCCATTTTCAGCATACAATTGCCACATGAATGCAAATGAAATACCTAAGATAATTGCACCTGCTAATACATATTGTCTTCTTCTGCCCCACTTTGATTTTGTATTATCACTTACATATCCCATTATTAAATCAAACAACGCATCATAAAATTTTGGAATAAAGTAGGTTAACCCGAGTAATAATCCACTAAAGCCCAGTTTTTCTACCAATATAACGGTAAAAATTCCCAAAGCTGCAGGAAACATTTGATTGGCGAGCATTCCTAATCCAAAAGCTATTTTTTGTCCTAATGGCACTTGTCTGCTGTGACTAATATTACTCATATGGCTTGTTGTTAAGTTGGTTTACAAACTGTTTTTTATTACAATCGTTTGAATAGCTTTTCCATTAATCTTCGCATTCACTGTTTTATTCTTTAATGAAACAGTGAATGGCTTTTCTGTTTCTGATGGATTAAACACCACTATTGCCACAGAGCCATCAGGATTTTGTGCCGCTGTTACCATTAACTCTTTATCCGGATTTTCAAATCCGATTCTTACAGCACCGGGCCTTATAAACTTGCTGAAATGTGCCATGGTGTAATACAACGGTGTAAAATACACTTCATCTTTTTCTTCATCAACTATCACAGGAGCTGTGCACCAATTTTTAAACCAGTTGGGACCACCCTGTTTGTTGAGTACCATGTTCCAGTCAACCCATCCATCTACATGATTATTTAAACAACCGATAATATCATTGGCATAGCGAAAAACAGGAACATATTTAGGGTGCAGATATTTTTCTTTTTCACTTGCCCAGTCCCAGCCCCAATCTGTTGCTTCTTTGCTCCAATACCAGTTATCATCTTTCCAATGCGGCACATCTGCATCTATACATGCTTCTGTATTGATGATGTGTTTTGAAGGCGCCAGCTTATAAGTGTGTTGAAGTGATGCAGGAAAATAATCATAGGTACTGGCATACCAATGTACGGCCATACCATCAAAATATTTGGATGAAGCTTCATCCTTATACATTACGTTGGCCCAATGCTCCAATTCTTCTCCACGGTTTTGATCGTAACCTAAAATTTTTATTTCGGCATGTCCGCTTTTTTCAAGTTGCGGTCCTAAATAATCTTTTACAAAAGAGGTCATCTCTTCAGGAGTATAGTGCATACTCTCCCAATTATTATTGTTACCCAGTGGTTCATTCTCTACGGTTACACCCCAAATGTTAATACCTTCTTTTTGATACGCCTCTAAATATTTTGAAAAATACAAAGCCCACGTGTTATTGTATTGCGGCAACAGTTTGCCACCCCGCCAGTCGTTATTATCTTTCATCCATGGTGGTGCAGTCCAAGGTGATGCAATAATTTTAAATCCATCTTTTGAAATACGCATCGCCTCTTTAATCATTGGAATCAAATCAGCTCTGTCAGGCTCAATGGAAAAACTATCCAGATTGGTATCACCTGCCTTCATCGCATAGGCATAATTGCTCAATGAAAAATCGCAACTGTTGATATGTGTGCGTGTGAGTGAATAGTTCGCTCCTTCTTCACTGAAATAAGCGTTGAGAATTTTTTGACGGTTGGCATTGCTTAACTTGTTGAGGAGATGGGCAGATGCTTCAGTGAATGAACCGCCAAAGCCCGTGATGGTTTGAAATTTCTCGTCAGGGTTTATTTTTATGCTGATTGGGTTTTCAGCTTTTGATACCGTTTCAATTTTCATTAAAGCATTACCACCTGCCGAAGTTTCATATACTTCAACTACAGTTTTATCAGTTTCCCTGCAACTTTGTAATGAAGACATCATGATGCAAACAATTGTACTGGTGAAGAAAAGATGGCTGTACTTCATGTGGATGTTGTTTTAATTCTTGATTATTTTAGTTGGCACTACTACATCATTCCATAAAGCCTGCTCACTTCCATTATACGTTTTTGTTACGGGTTTGCCATTTCTGGTTAATCCGTTCAATACATTTTTATCCACCTCATTCCAGATAACAAACTTTGCCTGAGATTGTAAATTAATTAAGCCAAAATGGTTTTCTGAATGCATAGGGTTGGCGCTGTTTTTCCAACTTTCATCAAATGCTTCAAAATAAAAACAGGTAATATTATTGGCATTGGTCCATTCACGCATGAGTTGATAATAGATTGCAGATTTGTATTCATCCACAGCCTGCGATCCTCCGGCACCATACAATTCATTGCACATGCTTGCCCATCCTGTTTCACCTATATGCACGGGCTTGTTTACTCCGAGTGATTTCATATATGCAACCACACTTTGATATTGAGCCACAGCATAATCTCTTGCACGCAGCATAGCTGCATTTATTTTTTCTTTATCATTTAGTTTTTGTTCGGATTCTTTAATGCCCCAGAAAGCCGGGTTGTAATGTGTATCATGCATAGGGTATGTGTGCATGGAAATATAATCCACTGCCCGTATCAAAGAATCCAACGCAGGCACATGATATTCTTTACCGCCACCGCCCCACGATGCAAAATTATCAGAGCTGGTAATCCATACGTCTTTGTTGAGCTTTCCATCATTCTTAAGCTGTTGCAAATAATTCACCCATTTTAAAATGATGTCAGGCGTAACATAATAACTTGCTGCCCAGTTTACCATCGCCTCATTACCAACTGCAATAATTTTCACTATGTCAGGATATTGATTCGCCAGCTCCACTGCCGTTGCAATTTCTGTTGCATTCTTTTCACTCTCTTCAGTATGTACCGGCGTTTTATCCGTCCATGCATTTTTACAATCAATCCATGCACCCATCATCACATACATTTCAAAATCCTGCTGTTCTTTTTTTAATTGAGCAATGGCTTCCAGCAGGTGATTGATTTCTTTTCGGTTTACGTTATAAGTACGCAATACTTTAAACTGTAATGCCGCCAGAATTTTTAAATCTTCTTTTATTTCTTCTACCGTTGGTACTACATCTCTCGATGTTGTTCTGTAGCCACCGTAGCAAATAGCCTGATAGTTTTTATTTCCTAAAATGGTAGCTGCTGTTACGCCATTAGCAACTTTGCCTGTTTTACTGCTGCAGGCAATGCATCCGGCTAAAAGTAAAAGAATATAAAACAGCTTCTTCACTATCTCAGATTATTTTTATTGATATAAACTTTAATCACATCAATTTCACCTGTGCGGTTAAAGACTTTATGACTGATGGTTGCGTTGAGTGTATTGGTACCAATGGTTTCTTTTGCTCCATTTGCAAAATGCACTTCCGCTTTGCTGCTGTCTGATTTTTTATAGATAACAGGTACCTGGCAAACTGTAAACGCCAAACTATCTTTTTCAACAGTAATGCGTTTACTGCTTCCATCAGGCAATACAAATGAAACGGTGCTTTCTGTTTCTGAAAATTCTTTTTCCAATAACAGTTGCGGCTCAAAAAACAATTGACCGTCTTTCATTTTTATCCCGAGTTCGCCAATACGACAAAGAATATCTTCTTTCACCTGCCCCGTCATACCCGGCTGTTGTGCACCTTTTGTAAACGGTGTATGGGAGTACGGTGTAAATGGAAATGCACCAAAGAGTTCCGGTGATTTATGCACACCAATACCTTCATTGATTTCATAATAATGTGCAATCAACCGGCTGATGGTATCTGCATCAGCATTTGCTTTAATAGCAGCAAGACAGGTTTCCTGAACAGCCAATAATAGTTTTGACACCATGTGCCAGTAAATAGAACCCAATCCTTCATAACCATAGAACGTACCAGACCTTCCTGTAAATTCTTTATGATTGAATACTTCTTCAAAAATCTGCAGCACCAGTGCTTTTTCTTTTGCAACAAGCAATTGATATTTTGCACCTAACATATTTAATGCCTTCAGCACATCCTCAGCATTTTTAAAATTCCCGTTAAAGTGATAATTGCCTTTAACATCCTTTTCTGCAATGGACGTATTTCCATCTTCCAGCAGTTTCACCAATAGGGCAGATGATTCAAATGATTGTTTGGGAATATTATTGCGCTCTAAAAATCCAAACAGATTTTTATTGGGATATAAAATATAACTGCTCTGGTCTTTCCGGTAAAGCGAACTTTGTTTTAATGCATTCAGCAACAGCAAGCTTTCCTGCGCATTAAGATAACCTGAACTCAACACACCTACCTGACCTTCCAGCATTTCACTCAAATAGGAAACAGAAGCACCATTGTTATCATAGCTCAGCAAATTGTAAGCATGATATAAATTATCAGTGCGTTTATTTGCTTTAATGGAATGTTCTAAAAATAAAAGCGCTGTTTCAACAAAAGATGAAAATTCATTTACAGCAATTGCTTTCTTTTCACCCGAAAATCTGTGTGTATAAATAGCAGTCCTGAAATTACTTCCTGCAGTGCCCAGTGAATCTGTTATTTCTTTTCTTGCAGCGTCACTTATGGATGAAGCAACAACAGGTGCATGTTTGGAAAATATTTGCGCCAGTTCTGAAAAGAACAAATGCAGTTCAGCCGATATTTCAATACTTGTTTCAGTTGTATTGTGAAGTATGGGTTGAAAGAATTTTAAAAAGCGACGCAGGTAACAAAGCGTCACCATGGAGAGACCATTGCCTACCAATGCATTGTTGGCATCATTCCATTCAGGGCGCTGCGTATTCATCCAAATACCGCCTTCGGGCACAAAGTTGGACAGCTTTGAAAGAACGGTAGCTAATATTTTTTCTAAAAAATTTACATGATAGAGTTCATCTTTTGAAGTGGTGAGCAATGCACCATCAGCACCTATTGCTTTAATGCGTTCATGAATCTGTTTTTCATTCGCATGGTCAAATTCAATCGTATCTTTTGGATTCGTTACAATAGCAGCATATGATTTGATGCGATAAGGAACGTTGGCATATACAAAATCATTTTTGTTCAATAGTTTTTCAATAACACCTGTTTGATGCTGCTCTGCAAACTCCAGAAACTTCAACAGATATATAATCTGATGGTCGCCCCAGTAGCCAATGTAACTCCACGGGTTATCAGGTTCAATGGTTTCCCAATCAAAACCATCTTTTGTAACACGGTAAGGATTGTACCCATCAAAGGTAGAAGCGTTGAGAAATTTATAAATCATTCCTTCAATAAATGCCGGATAGGAATGGGCCAACGCTTCCCAGTTTTGAAAAATATCACGCCAGTTACCCTGATAATCTAAAATTTTTGAACCATCAATTTCACTTTTGGTATTGATGGAGAACTGATTCCACGGGCGGCTTGGGTCGCCATGTCTCCTGCTGAACTTTAACGGAAGATATTCTGTAGCAAGCCTGATGAAATCATGATTGCCTGATTGCGCTGCTGCAGCTTTCAATTCAAACAAAGAAAATACATCAGGCAGTTTTTGAATAAGCGCTTTCGTTTGCTCAGCTACTTGCTTATTTGCTTTATGCAGATAGATTTCAAAGTCCCATTTCTCCATCTGATAATTGTTATCAAATATGCCGCCACGCATAATGTTAAACAGCACATTGGAAAAATGCCGGGTATCTTTTAAATCATCAGCAGTTGTTTGCAACGCATCAGCTGCAGCACATAGTTTGATTAAATTTTCTGTACCAAGCTGAATGTCTTCGTCAATTTTCTTATTGAGGTTCTTATCGTCTTTAATCGTTTCATTCAACTGCACCACAGCCGAATGATTTTGATTGACATTGGCAACAAACTTCCATTGCCGGCCTGCGCCTGCATCAAGCTTTATCTTGCTCACAATAAAGTAAGCACCTTTATCGCCTTTAATATCTTCTTCCTGCACAACAGCCTTTCCATTTCTGAACTGCTTTAACTGTTTGGTGGACAACAAATAAGTGGGATTATCCATGCCAATACTCCAAACCACATTTGCTTTCAATGCTTCACTGGGTTCAGCCTTATCAACAATGATAGCACTGAGTGCAAAAATGCCCAAGCCTGTAGCAGCAACTAATTCAGAACGTTTATACGCATCAGCAAGATTGCTGGTTTTGGTTTGCAAATCGCTTGGCACACCAAAAGGCAAAACATTTTGCAATCCATCAACTATTTCGGTATCAATAGTTTCAGCTGAAATATTTTCAAGTCTGGATTTTTTTACAAACCCGTACCTATTACTGCTGTTCCATTCATATTGAAAACGCAATCCCAAATCATGATTGATTTCTTCAAAAATGATTTTATTGCTATAGCGATTTTGATAAAGATTACGTGTAAGCTGAAAATGTCCTTCACTGCGAACAGAGAACGGCTCCCATATTTTCAGTGCGCCATTTTTATGAACACGGATAATGGTTTTGCTTCCTGTTATTTCAGCCGTATCAGTTATTTTATCATCAGTATAATACGGGAACAATGCATACTCAGAATTTTTTCTTCCTGCACTGATGCCGCCATTGCTCGATACAAAAAGCCAATGATCGCTATCGCTTACAATGCTCATGAAAAAGGGATTCATCGTATTTACTTCTGAAATCCTGTAAAACGATTCGCCTTCAATTTTTACCTGCGTAAGTTCTATCCCGCTTTGCTGGTTTGAAGTAGTAGTTTCTGCAGACACGTTTGTATAGTTATGATATGAACAGAATTGGTTACAGCATTTAGCACTGCATCAAATGGTACAGATAATAAAACTGCTGTAAACAAGGTTCAGGCATTTGAAACAAACACCTGAACCCTGAATAAGTAGTATAAAAAAAAAATTATAGACGCATTTAGTTCTGCCTGTACACTTTTACATAATCAACTACCATAGATTGCGGAAAAGCAGTGCCTGTTGTAGGAAATCCTACATAATTACCACCAACTGCAACATTGAGTATCATAAAAAATGGCTGATTAAATACCCACTCACCGGGTACATCTTTAGGCGTAACACGTTTGTATAAAAATCCATCCACAAAGAAGTCAATAAAATCAGGACCCCACTCAGCGGCATACACATGAAACTCCGTATCAAATCTTCCGTTAGTCAACGCATACTTTTTAGTAATAGAGGCACCGCCTGAATAACCGGGGCCGTGTATAGTTGCGTTATTGATATTAGGTTCCTGGCCACGCTGTTCCATAATATCAATTTCACCGCATTGAGGCCAGGGTTTGGTATCAATGTTTGCACCCAGCAACCAAAAGGCCGGCCATAAGCCAGGGCCTGTAGGGGTTTTTAACCTGGTTTCAAAACGACCGTATGCCTGTGTAAATTTTCCCTGCGATTTTATTCTGGCCGATGTAAAAGGTGCCCCGCTAAACACTTCCTGGCGTGCAGTTATTACAAGATTCCCTTTCCCATCCAATGAAATATTGGAAGGACGGTTGGTATAATATTGCAATTCACTATTGCCCCATCCGTTAACGCCTGTTCCAATATCAAAGGTCCAATTAGCAGCATTGGGAGCAGCACCGGCGATGCCGTTAAATTCATCGCTCCATGTTAAAGTCCAGCTGCGTTCGGGTACTGTTTGTACCGCTTCTCTTTCGCATCCGGCAAGTAGCAGCAGCAATAAGGAACTAACCGCTAAGAAGACTGTATTTTTTCTTTTTGCTCTCATGATAATATTTTTAATCGTTGCGTTTAAAATAATTTCTTACTGTCTCTTCAGAGATACATTATCTATAAAGATTGTACCGGTTGTTGTAGCACCACCGCCAACTAATTCAATCAACAGCGATAGACCACCTGAAACATCAGCAGCAGTTGTAAATGTATATGTTCTGGTTGTCCATGTAGCCGGAACATTTGCATCACCCTGAACCAGTACGTGCTGAACAGCAGGATTAGGAGAACCATTTGGCGGCTCAGAAAATGCAAAAGCGTTTAAGATAGATCCATTAGCTACCGGATCGCCCGCATCTGAGCGCACATCAAATTTTACGACATAGGTTGTATTAGGAAGTACAGTGCCCACACCAAAACGTGTTTGCTTGATACCCGGATTACCGCCCTGCGCCGTTTTAATACGAGCTGAGTTAGTTCCGCCATTACTTACATTTGTTACAATTGTGGTAGAAGTGCCTGACTGGTTGGCAAAAAGTTCCCAGCATCCTGCATTGGCTTCAAAACCACCATCAACTATAAACTCTCCTGCAGGTGGTGTGGGGCAACTACCTCCACCGCCGCCACTTGTTTTATAGAAATAAATATTATCAAAATAAATGCTTTGAGTACCTGTGCCTCCGTCAAACTTAAACTGGATTACATTATTCAATGCAACCGGTGAAAAGGCTGACAGCGGTATATCTACACTATTCCAACCTGTTGTGGTAGGAACGGTTAAAGCAAACGGTCTTTCCACAGGACCGGGGCTGATGAGGAATACATTTAATGCAGTAGAGTTGACTGCATAATAATCAAGATGCAAGCCTCCATAAGAAGAAACATCCTGACTGCTGCCTAACTGAATTCCCTGGTAATTGAAATTAGGATAAGCCAGTGTATTGTTACCTCCAATAGAAATTTGTCCGGCACTAGCAAATCCGGATTGACCCCAGTTGGGATTAAAATCTGTACCAGCCACATTCGTATAAGAATTACTAAAAATAGAAAGTACATCTGCTGCAGGTCTTGTAGGTACAGGCGCCGCTACTGTGGGTACAGTAGGTGGAGCAGGGTTTCTGAAGAAATAAATATTATCTACATAAATATCTCCGTTACCATCCCATTTCATTTGAATCAGATTATTCAAAGCCACCGGTGAAAATGCTGATAGCGGTATATCCACACTATTCCACCCTGTAGTTGGTACAGTTAATGTCCTTGGAGTTTCCACAGGACCGGGGCTGATGAGGTACACATTTAAACTGGTAGAATTAACTGTGTAATAATCTATATGCAAAAAGTCCATGGATGTTACATTCTGATTGCTGCCAAATTGTAAACCCTGGTAGTTTAATCCTGCATAAGACAATGTGTTGTTACCGGCAATTGAAGTTTGCGTTGTAACAGTGGCCTGTCCCCAGTTAGGATTAAAATCAGAACCTGCTACATTAGTGTATGTATCACTGAAAATAGAAATTACATTGGCAGGCAGTCTTGTAGGTACCGGTGCGGCAACTGTCGGCCTCGTAGGTATTTTGTAGAAATAAACGTTATCAATATACACATTGGGCAGTGTGCCGGAAAGTACCATTTGCCCCAGATTAGCCCTTGTAGTAAGACCTGTAAAACTTGAGAATGGGATATCAATACTTACCCAGTTATTGGAAGCCAGCGTAGGCGCTGTAATCGTTACTTCATGTGTCCTATCATCTCCGCCACCAAATGCATTATTAGGACCAAGGTCAGTTAAAAGCACTTTAAAATTATTAGGCAGGGCAGTTACATCCGGTGTCCAGATATCGATATGAAACCCGGTCATGGATGAGGCATTAACAGTAGGTGTTCTAAACTCAATGCCCACAAAGTTTAAGTTGCGGTAGCGTATAACATCATCTCCCTGAACTTTTATAAAAAACTCATCAACATTGGAAAATTGATAGCGTGCATTCCATGTGTCAACCGGTCTGTTAGTATATACATTGCTGTATAATGAAATAACATCAGCCGCATCACGGGTAGGTGTAGGCGCTTTGGTAGTGGGGCCCACAGGTAAACCTGTAGAAGTAATTCTTAAAGAACCGCTGGCAGTATCCTTACCAAGAACAGCTTTTACAGTAGCGCTACCTGCATCTATTACAGAAACCATTCCTTGTGCATCAACATTAACTATACTAACAGCAGATGAAGCAAACGTAAAGTAGTGTGGCGATACATTAACCGTTTCGTTTACACCGGTAGGCAGGCTTACTGTAGCCTGCATGCCTGTAATTGTATATTTGTCCCCTGTTTCTGCAGTATTGATTACGATATCCTGACCGCTGTAAATTAATCCTTTCACATTTCCCAAGTCGCCTCTTTTTTCAAATTTCACTTCATCAATCCATACGGTGTAGCCTTTACCGTTTACAGCACCGGAAGAGAAATAAAACATACCTCTTTCACCTTTGAGCTTTGAAGGATCAGGAATAGGAAGAATTACTTTCTGCCAGTTAGTGTTTACAGGCAACCCTACTTTAGAGGTTACAAATTTGTTTTCACCCAAATCATTACCAAAACCGAGAACACCAACGTTTACTGCTTGTGAAGCTTTAATATAAAACGATAATGCGTTGAAGCCTGATAAATCACGACCACTTCTGCTCTTGAATGTACCGCCTGCATATGCACCAAGCGGACTGTTCTCATCAGGAACTGCAAAACGCATGGAAGCTGCACTTCCGTTGTAGGTTTCTTTTCTGTCAATGTCAAAAGCTTTTACATCAGAACCACCAAATGCATCATAGGTTAAGTCTGGTGTAAAATCATCAATAAATACCTCCGCCCTTACCGGAAATGTGGGAGCCTCCAGTTCGGAAACATCCCGCTTTTTACAACTTACTCCTGCAAGTATTAACAATGCAAGCAGTGTGTAAAAAATGTTGTGAGTGGTTTGATTCGTCTTCATATTACTATCTTTTAATGTTTTGATTATTTGCCAATGTTAAATTGAATATAGGTTCTGATTTCCCACTCTCTTCCATTAGGGAAACCAATAGCTGTTGGGTCGGGAACCAGGTTGCCCGCAGGGTCAAGTATTTTAATGGGTGAATACCTGTTTGAATATCTGTCAAGTGTACGATAGGTACATCTGATACCGATTTTTGATGCAGGCAGCATAAACCAATCAGGTTTTCCTAACTGTGTTGAAATATCACCAATCAATTGCAGCGGGAACGTTAAGTTAAAATCACGATGATAGTCAAACGGACCCCAATCATTGAATCTTGCAATTGCAATGAATTTAGTTTTCTTATAAATGGTTCTTACATCAACACCATAACGCTGAATTACTCTTGTGTCTGTACCATTTGCCTGTCCGTTACCTGCATACATCAATGCAATTACACCAAATTCGGGAGTCATTTTAGAAACAAGTCGGGTATTTACTTCCCACAAATCCTGTGCTGGTACTGAGCCGGGAAATGCAAACAAGTTTCTGTTTCCGAGGATACCAATGGCACCATCCATTACTGTAGGCAAATGACGAAATATAAAACCGGCACTCATTGCAAATTTTGCATCTTCCTGTCTATCGTTATCCCACTCATACATCCAGGTGGCAGGTGTGGGGTCATAAGTTATTAATAATTCACCGGCTACTGTTTCTCTGTTTGAACGTACAGAAAAAGGATCATCGAGGATATTTCTTGCTCTGCCGGGAGCAAATACATCACCGGGAATAGGCCCTTCCAATGGTTTTTGATAAAGGAAGTTAGGCGCAAATTCAAACTTGCCTGCCCTTACGGTAAAACCGGTTAATGCGTTGTACATATTACCGCTACCTACATCTTTCAATGTCCATCCCGTGTATGTTCTTGTTTGATCCATTCCGCCATTTGCCACCAAGCCCATGTACGAGGCCAAACCATACCAGTTAAATGCTCCATTAGCATAGGTAAGTTTTATTTTACCTCCCCAGTTGTCTGATGATTTGATTTGATCTTTATACACTTTACCATCACGCATTAACTGAAAATCTCTGCCATTGAGCGGCTGTCCGCCCCACATACCACCCAATTCAAAACCTGCATTGCCAAACTTTCTAGAAACCACTACTGTAGCTCTGCGTGTTTTAGGTTGTGGAATGGCAATGGAGCTCTGAATACCGCTGCGCTGTGTAATATCTTCATGGAATATACCTGTAAACTTAAAATCCTTTACGGTTCTGCTGTATTTAACCAAAACAGCCGGGTTAGCTCCCCACCATAATTCCGGACCAAATGCAATTTTTAAACCTTTAATTGCTTTTTTACCTTCTATTTCAAAACCTAAAGGCGCTTCACCATTGTAAATATCAATGTTTGGGCCATAGTTGGCTTCGGGATAAAGGTTAAAGAAATCGCCTTCATAAGCCCAATGGTAGTGACCGGTTCTGTAAAAACCTGTGAGGTTAAAATGTTTATTGTTCCAGTTAAATGTACTTCTGTATAACTGTATTCTGTTGCCGGGATTTATTTGTTGCGGACCAGTGGGTGTATTTACTGTAATCTGGCGGCCTCTGTTTTCATAAAAGATTTCGTCAATAGGATTTACCGGCACATTTCCCAGTACGTTAAACTGTACATTGGCAGTTACGTTTGGAGCAGGTTTTGCAGTAACTCCAAAAAACATGGATTGCATGTGATCAAAACCCTGTCTTCTTGGAAACAGGTTGAGATCCTGTGGAGCCGCTTCATTTGCTTTTGGAGTTGAAATAAGACTCCCACCGGTATAGAATGTAGAAAAATCTGCACGCATATCACTTAAGTACACTTTCCCTTTTTCTTCGCTTTGCAAAGCCGCTTTATCACCTCTGGCACGGAGCATGGCATCAGTAAATTGCATGTTATCTAATCCATTGATTCTTGTTTTTGCATCTGCACTGTATGGGTTAAACTGATGTGCATCTTTCAATGCATAATAAGCTGCACGTGGATACAATTCATAAATACCTCTTTCATTGGTTTTACCTTTTGCACAAATGCCAAACCATTCTTCGTTCATATTATTTTCACCGGCTTTGTAGTCATTTTGATAACCTCCATTTGACCATGAAGCCACAGCATCGTGATCATCCAGCCCGGTTGTTTGTCCTGTTTTCCACCAACCATCACTAAACTGGAACGTAAACCCTCCAAGGCTGTTACCGGCCATACCCAATCCTGCTGCATTGGCATAAATTTCTTTCCAATTGCTTACCAATATTTTTGCCTGATATTCCTGGTCTTCGTTGTTTGCCTGTGTATTGAATGCATCTGCACCAAACTCAGTAAGCATTACAGGTTTGCCATATTCTTTCCGAACCCGCTCAAACATGTCGCCAAAGGATGCACCTCTGTATACATTGATGCCCAGCACATCTACATCAGAACACTCTTTTTTAATAATGTCAAGAAACAGCAAATCGCCATTACAAATAGCTATGGGATGCGATTTATCAATCGTCTTCATTTCTTTTACCGCATCATTAAAAGCTTTATAAAGATGGTAAGCATCTTTTGTTGATTGTCTGTCGGCGAGAGGAATGTTTTCTGTTTCAGCACCACGCCAGAACAGACCATAGTTATTTTCATTACCTAAAAGAAACATCAAAACACCGGGAGTTCCTTTGTAAGCATTCACCATATCTTTTGTTTCACGAAGCAGAAGCTCACGCACCTGCGGGTCTGAGTAATCTGTATTGGGGGCCCATTTGCCACCTTTTAAAGTAAGACCATAGCGGCCAAAGGAATGATTGAGCACAGTATAAATGCCGTAAGTTTCATAGATGTATTTGATCCATTTGGCCGGTACGCCTGTGTACTGCCTGATGGTATTTACGCCCATGTTTTTAAGCATCGGCATTTCATAATCCAGCGCTGCCTTAATAACGTCGCCGGGTTGCTTCCATAAACTGTAATTAAAATTGGTACCAATGGGGAAATAATCCCAGTTCATACCGTTAATGAAAAAGTCTTTCCCGTCGGCGGTAATTTTATACCCCTCTCCGGTAGATTTTACAAAAACCCCCTTTTCCTGGGCTGAAGCAGCAGAGAAAAGGGAAAACATAATCAATAGAAAACCAATAGTTCTTCTTCTCATATAGCAAAATTTAAATTGATGTGAATGTTGTTTAATGGGGGCTTAACAAGGCAAGCATGGGGTGGCTTCGGAGGATGATGGCAAAACAATACTGTAATTAAAGGATTTATTAAGCTTTTAAAATATCCTGTTTTACTTGCGTAATTGAAAAGGTCTGGACTATTGAACAGAAAAGATGAAAAACCTGCTCTTTGGCGGCTGATGAAGCAACCCTTGGCAAGAGTTGCAGTTTCCCTTAAATCAAGTTTTCCTGATTTAACCGTCATAATACAATAGTCAGTTTAGCAATCGTTTGCAATAACGCAGCATAAAACTACTCCCCCACACAACAAAAAAGAAATATTTAGCCCCAACATTACTACATCAACAAGCTTAAATCGTTGATTTTTATGCTATTTACACCACATCATTACTACATCATTGCTTTTATTTACCTTCATCATTCCAATTTTGAATATGAAATGTTCAAATCAAAAATTTTATTGCTATAAGAATATGGGCATTCCATGTGATATACCATCAGCCCTGCTTTGGCAGGATGCATAATAATAATACAGGCGCATGAAACGATTGCTTTTTCTGCTTTTAGCAGCCCCTCTTTTTTGTGTTGCTCAAAACACAATCGGGTTTCCTGAGGTTACTAATTTTTCCAAGTCAACTTACAAAGGCGGGCTTCAAAATTGGGATATTAAGCAGGCCTTGAATGGAATAATCTATTTTGCGAATAATGAAGGTTTATTGAGTTTTGACGGTGTATTCTGGAACCTCTACCCTTTGCCCAATAAAACCAATGTACGCTCCATAGAAACCGGCGCAGATAATCATATTTATGCCGGCGGACAGGATGAATTAGGCTATTTTGCCCCAGCCGGTAATGGCAGATTACAATATGTTTCACTCACGCAGCTAATTGACTCAACACACCGCAGTTTTGGGGATGTGTGGGATATAGTGAGTTCAGGCAGGGATATTTTCTTTAGAACCCTCACTAAAATTTTTCAATATAATGGCAGAACCATTACGGTTTATCCCGCTTCCTCTGAATGGTGGTTTTTGGGTAAAAGTAATAACATGTTGTACGCACATGACCATACAAAAGGTTTATATGTTTTTAATCAAAACAAATGGCAGCCTGCAGTGCCCATTAATCCGCTCCCTGCATCAGACCCCGTAACTTCTATTCTTGATGGTGAAAACGGAACCTCAATAATTACTACTTTAAAAAACGGATTGTTTCGGCTTAGCTCTAATTCTTTAACAGCAATTTCATCGCCCAACAATAATTTGTTTAATAAACAACGCATTTATGCGGCTGTAAAAATTACCAATCAATGGCTGGCTTTGGCTACCAATAACGGAGGTGTTTATATTACCGACGCTGCCGGAACTATCATTCAACAGTTCTCCAAAACGGAAGGGCTGCACAATAATAATGTGTTGAGCATTTTTTCTGACAAACAGCAAAACCTCTGGCTGGGGCTGGATAATGGTATTGACTTTGTTACCTACAGCAGCGCCATTAAGCAAATAAAACCAATGATGAATGAAGCATCCGGTTATGCATTGTTGATGAAAGACCGGCGCTTGTTTGCAGGCACATCAGCAGGGTTGTTCAGTGTTTCATTACAGCAGATGGATGATTTAAGTTTCAGTAAAGGAAGCTTTGAACCTGTAAATAATACCAAGGGGCAGGTTTGGAACCTTGCCGAAATAAATAATACTGTATTAATGGGGCATCATGAAGGTGCTTTTGCAATTAAAAATAACAATGCGTCACAAATAAGTAAAGAACCCGGCTTCTGGAATTTTATTCCCCTCTCAACTGTTTACCCGGCACAGGACATTGCTGCAGGTAATTATAATGGTATCCGCTTTTTTAAATATAACGGTACAACCTTTATGCCATCCGGTTCAATAGAGCGTTTTGATGAATCATCCCGTTTTATTGTAGCAGATAATAATGACATGCTGTGGGTATCACACCCTTACCATGGGGTATTTCGCATTCAGGAAAATAAAGACGGAAGCAGGCAGGTATTTTCTTATAACGAAAAAAAAGGATTACCATCGGTACTTAATAATCATGCGTATCATATAAAAAATGAATTAGTGATTGCAACTGAAAAAGGAGCGTACGTTTACAATAAAGCAAAAGATAATTTTGAAGTTTCTGCATTTTACTATAAGCTACTGGGTACGCAAAGTCTTCGTTATTTGAAAGAAGATAAAAACGGGAACATCTGGTTTATTCATGAAAAAACCCTTGGTGTCATTGATTTTTCCGAAAACAAACCCAAGATTATTTATCTGCCTGAACTTCACTCAAAAATGCTGAGTGGATTTGAATTGATATATCCTCTGGATAACAACAATATTTTTATGGGTGCAGAAAAGGGATTTTATCATATAAACTATGAAAAATACAAACGGAACGTACAATCATTGAATGTGCAGGTAAGAAGTGTGGTTATAAGCAATACAAAAGACAGTTTACTGTTTGGCGGATATTTTTCTGATGTAAATGCGGAGCAAAAACAAACAGCATCACAAATTCAATCCATTTCGCACCAATGGAAAACCATTCAGTTTGAATTTTCTTCTTCGCTGTTCGGTTATCAATCAAACCTTGAATACAGTTACAGACTTACAGGTTTTAGTAATAACTGGAGTGAGTGGAGCAACCGTACGCAAAAAGAATACACCAATCTCAGCGCAGGCACTTATCGGTTTGAAGTAAAAGTGCGAAACAACCTTGGCAATGAATCAGCTGTTGCTTATTATGAGTTTAAGGTGTTACCGCCCTGGTATGAATCCTGGTGGGCCAAAATACTCTATACACTGGCAGCAGCAGCATTGATGCTGTTTTTATACCGACGCCATTTAAAGAAATTGGAAAAACAGCGGCAAAAATTTGATGAGGAGCAACAAAAACTGAAATATATTCATGAACTGGAGCGTAATAAAACAGAAAGTGAACTGGTGGCATTACGCAATGAAAAACTGGAAGCTGAAATCAACTTCAAAAATTCAGAAGTAGCTTCTGCAGCTATGCATCTGGTAAAGAAAAGTGAACTGCTTACCAAAATAAAAACAGATTTAACACAAATGATGAAGCGGGTGGAAAATGAACAGGCTGTTACAGAAATTAAAAAGATGATTAAATCGCTTGGCGATGATGAGCATATTGATGCAGAATGGGAAAGCTTTACCAAACACTTTGATAAAGTACATAGTGATTTTATAGTAAGACTCAAAGAAGTACATCCCAATCTTACCGGCAATGAATTAAAATTGTGCACCTACCTGCGTATGAATCTTTCCACCAAAGAAATTGCACAGTTAATGAATATTTCCGGACGTGGAGTGGAAATAAGCAGATACAGGTTGCGTAAAAAATTAAATATTGCATCAGAAATGACCTTGTTTGATTACCTCATCAGTTTACAAAAATGACGCTCCAATTCTTTTGCCCCCGCTGGGGAAGCGAGGCTTTTAGCTGGGACATCTTTTGCAGTAATGTAAAAGCAGCCGGCTATGATGGCGTGGAAGCGGGCGTTCCTTTTGACGAAAAAGAACTGGATGAAATGCATACTGCGTTATCAAAACATCAACTGGTATTCATAGGTCAATACTGGCAATCATTTGAACAAGAGTTTACAGCGCATAAAAATTCATACATCGCTCACCTGCATCACTTGGCACAACTCAATCCTGTAAAGATTGATGCACAAACGGGTAAAGATTATTTTACATTTCAACAAAACAAAGAACTCTTTGATGTTGCTTCAGCATTTACACAACAAACAGGAATTCCCGTAGCACATGAAACACACAGAAATAAAGCTTTGTTTGCAGCACATATAACTAAAGATTTTTTACAGCAAATTACAATGCTCAGCATTACAGCTGACTTTTCACACTGGTGTAATGTAGCAGAAAGTTTTCTGGAAGATCAGCAAGAAGCAGTAGCACTTGCCTGTGTACATGCCATACATATACATGCACGTGTGGGACATACACAAAGTGCCCAGGTGATTGACCCAAGATTGGATTTGTGGAAAGATGCATTACAAACACATGTGCAATGGTGGAAACAGATTGCGGCACATCATAAAGCGCAAAAGAAGGACACACTCACCATTACTCCGGAGTTTGGCCCTGCACCTTATCTTGTTCATCATCCCTTAAATCAAGAACCTCTATCAAATCAATGGGAGATAAATGTGTGGATGATGAATTATTTAAGAAATGAGTTGCTGTAATTTATCTCATCCAGCTAACTGATGCTTTCGTTACATCTCTTGAGTTACTTCCAATCATAATTTCAAATACACCGGACTCCCAATCATACTTTAGTTGATCATCATAAAACCGGAGATCCTTTGTAGTGATGCTGAAGCTAACTGTTTTACTTTCGCCGGGCATGAATTCAATTTGCTGAAATCCTTTTAACTCTTTAACAGGACGTACCACTTTACCGGTAACGTCTCTGATGTATAACTGAACCGTTTCTTTCCCCTTTACAGTTCCTGTATTTGTTACGGTAACAGAAGCAGTAAGTGTTTGATTTCCTTTTAAGGATGCATTGCTTAGTTTTACTTCACTAAAAGCGAAAGAAGTATAACTCAATCCAAACCCAAAGGGATATGCAGGACTGTTAGGCAAATCAATATAAGCTGATACGTAACTGTTTTGAAATTCATCTGCAGCGGGACGGCCCGTATTGAAATAGTTATAATATGTCGGAATTTGTCCTTCCGTTCTTGGAAAGGTCATGGGTAATTTTCCTGACGGATTGTAATCGCCATACAACACATCAGCCATAGCATTACCAGCTTCTGTACCCAGCCACCAGGTATATAACACAGCCGAAGCATGTACAGCAGCCTGATTAAAAATCAACGGTCTGCCAGCATGTATCAATAATACAATTGGTTTGCCGGTAGCTGCAAGTGCTGTTATCAATTGATTTTGTACGCCCGGCAATTGCAGGCTGCTGCGACTTTTTGCTTCGCCACTCATATCTCTTGCCTCGCCTACCGTTACCATAATTACATCTGACTGTTTTGCAACTTCAACAGCTGCTGCAAAACCTGAAGTATCTGAATCATTAATGTTACAACCCTTGGCATACAATAAATTAGTTTTATCAGCTTTCGTCATCATTCCATTCCATAACGGAACAATACGTGCAGAATCATCATCCCACTCCATACTCCAAAAACCCAAATTATCTTTTACTGCCTTTACGAAAGGACCTATCACTGCAACCTTTTGCTTCTTTTGCAGAGGCAATGTTTGCTGATTATTCTTTAACAGCACAATACTTTTCTTTGCAATATCCCGTGCTGCAGCAAGATGCTGCGGGTTACTCCATTGCTGTTGTTGCCTTTGTTCATTAGAAAACTTAAATGGATCATCAAACAAACCCATTTCAAATTTTTTGCGAAGAATCCGGCGAACTGCATCATCTATCAACTCCATTTTCACTTTACCCTCTTTTACTAGCAGTGGCAAATACCTGAGATAAGCCCTGCTTTCCATATCCATATCACAACCTGCATTCAATGCAATACGTGCAGCATCCATTGTATCTTTTGCAAAACCATGTGCAATCATTTCACCCACGCTTCCCCAGTCACTTACAATAAAACCATTGTGCTTCCATTTGTTTTTTAAAATATCCCGTTGCAGATATTTATTTCCTGTAGCTGGTATACCATTCAAATCATTAAACGAATTCATGAATGTGGCAGCACCTGCTTCGTTTGCAGCAAGGAATGGCGGAAGATAGATTTCCCATAACATACGCAAACTCATATCCACACTGTTATAATCACGGCCACCAACAGCCGCACCATAAGCTGCAAAATGTTTGGCACAAGCCATAACTGCATCTATACTACCCAATCCTTTTCCCTGAAAACCTTTTACTCTTGATCTTGCTATTAAACTGCCGAGGTAAGGATCTTCGCCTGCGCCTTCCATTACACGGCCCCAGCGTGGATCACGACTGATGTCTACCATGGGTGCAAAAGTCCAATGCACACCTGCAGCACTGGCTTCAGTGGCGGCTATGCGTGCACTCAATTCTATGGCGGCTAAATCCCAACTTGCTGCTTCAGCTAACGGAATGGGAAATGTTGTTCTGAATCCATGAATCACATCCTGCCCAAATAACAACGGAATTTTTAAGCGTGACTTCATTGCATACTGCTGCAGCATCTTTGTTTTTTCTACACCCACTACATTGAGCATAGAGCCCAGCTTACCCTCCTTTACCTGCTGAACTTTTGTGTTATCAGGTGTTACGGGGCCAGTAAAAGACCAATCACCAGTATACTGATTGAGCTGACCTGCTTTTTCTTCCAGCGTCATTAACTTTAAAACAGAATCAACCCGTTGCTCAATCGTTTTTTTCTGCGCACACAAAACTGAGCAAAGAAATAAACAGCATACACCTAAAAGGTATTGTTTCATACAATCAAACTATTTTACTGCTTCATTTATTTTACCCAATTCACCTTTTGCATTTTCACATCTCTTGAATTAGGCCCTATCATAATTTCAAACTCACCCGCTTCCCAATCATATTTTAAATCATAGTTATAAAACTTTAAATCATCGGGAGTGATATTAAAAGTGATTGTTCTGGATTCGCCTGCTTTGAGTTCAACTTTTTGAAATGCTTTTAATTCTTTTACAGGACGTGTTACACTTCCTACCAAATCACGTATGTACAACTGCACTACTTCTTTTCCTGTATAGGTTCCTGTGTTGGTTACAACAACTGATGCTGTTAATGTTTGATTTCCTTTTAATGATGGAGTGTTGAGTTTTACATCACCATAAGAAAATGAAGTAAAACTCAAGCCATAACCGAAAGGATATACCGGCTCATTGGTTACATCCAGGTAATTTGTTTTGAATTTTTGAAACCACTCTCCCGTTAATGGGCGACCGGTGTTTTTGTGATTGTAAAATAAAGGTACCTGACCGATATTCTGAGGCCATGTTGTGGTTAATTTACCCGATGGATTTATATCACCAAACAAAACATCAGCAACTGCATAACCTGCTTCACTACCACCAAACCATACATTAAGTATTGCAGGAACATTTTCACTTTCCCATTTAATCGCTAAAGGCCGGCCGGTAAACAATAGAAGTACTACAGGTTTTCCGGTTTTCAACAACGCATGAATCAAGTCTTTCTGTACTTGTGGAATTTCAATACTTGTTCTGCTGCTGCTTTCACCGCTCATCTCTGCACTTTCGCCTGCTGCCACTACTACTACATCACTTTGATTGGCAATATCCACTGCTTCTTTAATCATTACATCAGCAGGGCGACTGTCCCGCTTTAGTGATTTTCCAAACATGCCTGCACGTTCTTCAAACAAACTGTCTGCATCCAGGTTACTTCCTCTTGCATGTAGGATTTTTACATTGCTGCCTGCTACTTCTTTCATGCCTTGCAATACAGTAATAGCCTCACTGAATCTTGCAGCTACGGCCCATGTACCCGGCATATTCTCTCTGTTATCAGCCAGTGGTCCAATCAATGCAATTGTACCTGATTTCTTTAAAGGCAATATATTCTTTTGATTTTTCAGCAACACAAAACTTTGTGCAGCTGTTTCTCTTGCAATTTTTCGGTGAGCAGGTGTAAATATTTCTGTTTTTGCACGGTTCTCATCACAATACCTATATGGATCTTCAAACAAACCAAGCTTATACTTTGCTTCCAGTATTCTTCTGCACGCAGCATCAATTTGTGCAACAGTAACTTTTCCTTGTTTTACTGATTGCATTAATGTTGTAAGAAATGCTTCACTTACCATATCCATATCTATACCTGCATTAATTGCGGCTCTTGATACAGCAGGTGTATCACCTATTCCATGACTGGTCATCTCGCCAATACCTGTATAATCAGTAACAACAAAACCTTTAAAGCCCCATTGATTACGCAATACATTTGTCATGAGCCAGCGATTGGCTGTTGCAGGCACACCATCAATTTCATTAAAGGAAGCCATTACACTGCCTGCACCTGCATCTATTGCACCTTTGTAGGGCGGGAAATATTCATTGTACATTCTGTAACGGCTCATGTCTGTAGTGTTGTAATCTCTTCCTGCTTCTGAAGCACCGTACAATGCAAAATGTTTTACACAACTTAATATGGTATTATTAGCTGCTAAATTTTTTCCCTGGTAACCACGCACCATCGCCGCACCAATCTGTGCACCAAGGTAAGGGTCTTCACCGCTTCCTTCTGCAATGCGTCCCCAGCGTGGGTCACGGCACAAATCGGTCATAGGAGAGAATGTCCAGCAAATACCATCAGCACTTGCTTCAATGGCTGCAATACGTGCACTCTGTTCAATCAACTGCATATCCCAACTGCAACTTAATCCCAGCGGAATGGGAAACACCGTTTCATAACCATGAATCACATCCATCCCAAAGATTAATGGAATTTTTAAACGTGTCTGTTCCACTGCTACTTTTTGCACATCCCTGATTTTTGAAACGGATTTGATATTGAATAATCCACCCACTTTTCCTTCACGGATTTTTCTGCCGATATCAGAACTCTGTGCCTGCCCTGTAACAATATCGCCACTGCCGGGCAAATTGAGCTGACCGATTTTTTCTTCCAGCGTCATTCGTTTCATCAACGCATCAATAAATGTTTTCATTTTTAAATCGGGAGTTGTGGTTTGTGACGATGTGTTCATGCTTAGTACTACTGCAATTGCAAACAACCAATGTTTCATGTGTTTATGTTTTAATATTATGTTTTATGTTACAGAGGCCGGTGCTTCTATTGAGCCGATGTGGCGACGCTCCGTTCAACATTTTATTTTCTATTTAGCATTGCAAACTGCAATCCATTTACTTTAATAATACAGGTATTAATTTCTTTTTCCATATTGCATAACCTTTCGGGTTCATGTGGAGCATATCCTGTCTGAATAATGTTTCATCCGGGGTACCATCCTGTTTCAACATCGCATCAAATACATTAATAAATTTTGTATTCCCTTGCGTTGTCAGATACAATTGAATTTGTTGATTCGCCTTTTTCATCTTGTTCATCAAATGCACTCTCGATGGACTTGGCTTCATGGATATATACACAAAAGGTACAGTTGGATATTTTGCTCTAATAAGTTGAAATAATGTTTTGAAACGTTGTACCACCAGTTCCACAGTAACTGTATCAGAAGATGCAAAATCATTTTCACCACAGTACAGTACAATTTGTTTTGGCTGATACGGATAAATGACATCATACCTGTACCGAATTAAATCTTCCAAAGCTGCACCTCCTAATGCACGGTTTAATATGTTGTATTGAGGAAAAATATTTACTGTATCCCGCAGTAATGTAAATGACGAACTGCCAATCAATAAAATCTGAGATGGAGCAGGAAAAGAAGTACTGTCGTACTTTTTTAATGCCTGTACTTCATTCCAAAAAGGAAATGGCTCCTGCGCTTTCGCAAAGGAAAAAGCAAAAATTAAAAAAAGAGTTGTACTTAACTTCATCATTCAACTTTAATCGTTTTGGTTCTTTCACTCACACCGTTTTCGTTTACTGCTTCAATGCAATAGTAATAGCCCTTTTGTGAATCCATCGCCTTCATCCAGTATTCATTATTGCTGTGCACCATAATGCAGGTGTACAATTTATCAGGATGTGTGCCGTAATAAATATTGTAAGCAAAAGCATTATCAACAGGTTTCCATTTAATGAAAGCGCTGCGTTTGTCTTTTTCTGTACGCAGTACAATGAATCCCTGCACTGCATCGGGCTTTGCTCCATTACCATTTCCAAATACACGCAACCCACTGATGGCAAATTTACCTGTAGGCATGTGAATATTTTCCAATTTAATGAAACGTGCCTGAACAGGTTCTTTCAACTCCACATAATCATGAGGCGCATCTGTATTGTTTTGAGATTTATCAACCAGCAATGTCCATTTCTTTCCATTAACTGAATAGAAGATTTTATACTGATGATATTGTTCTCCGCCGTTTATCTTGCCGAGATGCGTGGATGCAATATCCTGGTCAGCATAATTTATTTGTATGGCATTAACGGTTGATACATTTCCCAAATCTGATTGAATCCATTCACCTTTGTTTCCTGTAGCTGCGCTCCAGTACGTTTTTGTTAATTCATCCACTGCATTGTTTGGAAGATAGCCGCCGAGTGTGGATGATACCTGAACGGGTTTATTATAATTCAACAACATCCATCCTGAGAAGTAAGCTGATTTGCCGTCTATTCCATATTCATTTCCGTTGATTGCAGCAGATGGAAGATAATGTGGATAGTCCCCGAATGCAGTATTACAAAACATGGTTCCGTCTTTATCAAAACCTGTTGGCCAAATGCCGAGTCTTCTTTCAAATGTATTTTTTACAGATACAACGGTGGTGGATACATGCCAATAATTTCCGTAAACATCCTGAAACGTAGCACCATGTCCGGCACCCCTTACAAATCCACCCAGCTTCATACTCAACGGGTCACTTTGTGCATCAAACGGACCAAGTGGAGATGTACCAACCAGCAATCCATCAGCATATCCACTGAACTCTGTGCCCGGTGCACCATATTGTAAATAATATTTTCCGTTGTACTTGGTCATATGGCTGCCTTCAATAAACGGGTCTAAAAAAGTATTATCCATATGTTCACCAAAACGCTGCCAACCATAACGCCAGGGTTCCAGCAAATACATTTCCTTTCGTGTGCCGATGGGTTGCAATGTTTTTCTGTTGAGTTCAATTCCATACATCGGAAATTTATTGCTACTGCCGTTGTACATGTACAATCTGCCATCATCATCCGTAAAAAAAGAAGGGTCCCATCCACCTATTGCAAATGAATCAACCAATGGTTTCCATTCATTGGCTTTGGGATTGGTACTCATCCAGATGGTGAAGGTTTGTGTATAGGTTGAACCCATCACAATCATGGTATCGCCAATGATACCAACTGCGGGTGCACACAACTCATCATAGCCTTCATTCCACGGACGTAAAAATTTTCTGGAGATAAATTTCCAGTTGAGCATATCACTGCTCCACCAATAACCCCATTGATTGGTGCTGAATAAATAATAATCATTTTTATATGTTACAATCACAGGGTCGGCTGTTGCACGGTGCCTTCCCCATTCAGAAAAATTGGGAATGGGTGTATAACCGTAATCAATGTTAACAGGGTTGCAGTAGGTAGTAGCCTTACTCACTGAAGATGAGGATTGAGCTGTTGCTGAATAATGCACCACAAAAAAGCTCAATAGAAGCAATGCCGATGAACGGATTGCGACGCAACGAAGTATAATCGGAGTTAACAAAGCTGGTATCATCCCTTTTTTATTTCTTTTTAAATAACAAATTATCAATCGCCCAATTTCCGGGACCTGTAAATACAAACACCAAACCCAGCAACACAAATAAAAACGGATGCTGGTCTTCATACCACACTTTACCATGACCCACAAAAAAAGCAATGTAAGCCAATGTGCCAACCATTAACAAAGCGCCAATCCTTGTAAACAAACCCAGCGTTAACAGCAACCCTGCTACAAGTTCTGTTGCTTTACCAACATACGGTAACCATATTGAACCTTTGAACGACTCCCAATCAAAATACACTTTCATTTTTTCTGCACTGAAAACTTCCCAGCCATGATACAACATAAAAACTCCAACAATAATACGTACGATGGCAATGCCGTTATGCTGCCAGATGGGTTGAGCTGATAAAAATTTATTCATGTTGATTGATTAATATTATTTCAACGCTTCATCTTTTTCTTTTTCAAGGAAACCGGCATTTTCACCAAGCCCCGAAGTTTCCCATTGCAGCAAAGCTTCATCAGGTACCGTTTCAATAGGAACAGTGCTTGACTGAGAAGGCTCATTGTAAGGTACATTGCTGCTGCGGTTGTACACACTTATCAAACTCCACCTCGAATGTTCTGATGTATTAGCTTCACTTCTATGTAAAATATTGGAATGAAAAAACAAAGCATCTCCTGCTTTTAATTCCACATAAATAAGCGGCATGGTTTTCAAAGCTAAATCTACATAGTGTTGCGATGCGCCAACCTGCTCACCTGCAAAACCATGTTCTATTCTTCCCATTTTATGTGTGCCTTCAATTACCTGCAGGCAACCGTTTTCTTTATTGGCATCAGTAATAGCAATCATTACACTCATCATCTGTTCAGGTAAAAGAAATTCGTTTTTATACCAATAGCCATAATCCTGATGCCATTCCCATGCGCCTCCAACTTTTGGTTCTTTCTGCATGAGCTTGCTGTGAAAATGACAAACAGGCGCATCACCATCCAGCAATTGATTGACTGATTCAATCATGCGTTTGCTTTTGGTAAGCAACCCGTATGCATCATTGCCCGGTTTGTACCACAAAGCCAGCTTGGTTTTTTTGCCTGATTGATCGTTGAGATCAAAAGAGTGCTTACGCATAGCATCATCTTCAATAGCTATACTATGTAATTTCTGCACTTCATCCTGTGTTAAAAAATTACGCACAATAAGATATCCCTTTTGATGGTACTCAGCCACCTGCTGTGCTGTTAACTGAAATGTTGCCATAAAACTAGTTTTATATGATGAATGATATACTTCATGCCTACTACTTCCATTCAATCAGCATTTCATTACTATCAAAATCAATAACCGCCACCTGTTGCTCTTTTATTAAAGCTGACTGCAATAAAAATTTATAATACGTTTCGTCGTAAACTGATTTTAAATCTTCCAGAGGATTAAACAGCCTGCTTTCCTTTGTTGTAATCAATGAGAAAATACGCTGATTCACTGTAACTGATTGACCTGTTTCAAATCCATGTAACACAAGTTGCATTTTCCTGTACTTCGATTGAAAACTACCCTCCTGCTTACTTATTTGAAGCTGATTTTGCGAAGGATTCAGATACATCAATCGCTTACAATAAACCCCGTTCTGATAATCCCATCCATCGCCACTATCTTCGTAATAGGTAAAATTATTTGTTGCTGTTCCGTTATAGATATGCAGCACCAATGTATCAGAAGGTGATTCCTTGGTTGACTGAACCAAACTCTGTACAGGAACTATAGAAGAACCCTTAATAAAAAGCGGCAGTTGATAAGCGGGAATATCCATTTGTAATTCTTTACTGCCCTGCATCCTTTCATCTGTATATAAATTAAACCATTCGCCTTTTGGCAAATACAAACGTTTTTGCTTTTCAGCAGTTGTTACAGGAACAACCAATAAATGATTGCCAAACAAAAACTGGTACTGGTACAGTGGGTCGTACACTTTATCATCAAACGGATAGTTGATAGCCAAACTTCTTGCAATAGGCATTCCCGTTTGTGCTGCTTCATAAAAAGCAGTATATAAATACGGCAACAAACGATAACGTAAACCAATGAACGATTTTGAGATGGCTTCCGCTTCATCACCATAAGCCCAGGGTTCGCCGGCAGTGCCGCCACATCCTTTATGATTACGACAAAAGGGAGAGAACACTCCTACCTGTATCCATCGCCGATATAATTCCTTATTGCCATCTCCGATAAAACCACCAATATCATGTCCGCTGAAAGCAAGACCACTTAAACCGAGTTGATTATTGAGCAACACACTGCTGAGCAAGCCTTCATCTGTTGCTGTATTATCGCCGCTCCACAAAGCTGCATACCGCTGGACACCCGCAAAACCGGAGCGTGTTAATATAAAGGGTCTTCTGCCTGATGCGTTTTGCAGAGCTGCTTCATAACTGCTTCTGGCCATTTGAAAACCGTACACATTCTTTGCTTCCAGTGTATTTGTTTTTCTTCCATCAAAATCAAACAGTACATTATCCGGAACATAACTGCCACCTAAAGCAGGTTCATTCATATCATTCCAGTAACCATGAATACCATTTTGAGGCAACCAGTTCATTTTATCTTTCCACCACTGTCTTGCCAATGGGTTGGTATAATCCGGCAAAACGCATTTAACCGGTGCAATTTCTGTTTGGAAATTTGTACCGTTGGCATATTTCAGAAACACATTCTTTGCTAAACCATCTTTGTAAGAATGATAGGTACTGTCAATGGCCACACCGGGATAAACGGATGCTGTTAATTCAATTTGCTGCGATGCTAATTTTTTAGCGAGTGCAGGCATATCAGGAAACCGCTCTTTGTTCACCCGAAAAGGCTGATAGTTAAACTGATAATCCGCATCCAGCACAATACAATCAATCGGAATTTTTTTGGAACGGAAAGAGGAAGCAATCCATTCTACTCTTTCCTGTGGATAGTAACTGCAACGACTCTGATGATAACCGATGCTCCAGACAGGAGGCAATTGCATGCGCCCGGTTAGTGACGTATAATGCTCAATAATTTTTGCCGGCGAAGTATCATAGATGAAGAAATAATCAACATCGCCGCCTGCAAATGTGGCTGAAGTAATTTCAGGAGTAGACAAACCGAAATTAAAGAACGATGAATAGCTGTTATTATAAAAGATACCGTATTGCTGCCCGTGATGAAATCCCATATAGAACGGAATGGAACTGTACATATTCAGCCTTGGGTCGCCGTATTTATAAGTATCAGTATTATTGAGTGTAATACCCGTTCCTCTCCGGTCAAGATTTCCTAATGCTTCACCCATACCTACAAAACGCTCACCCTCCTGCAGTTTTTTATAAATTGTCCAGCGATCACCAATAAAAGAAGTTCCAAAGCCTGCTCCCTTTACATCTTCATTCAAAACGATTCCATTTGCATCCTTAAATGTAATGCTCAAGAATGGCTGCCTGTCAACTACCGCATGGAGTAATCCGGTTGAAATATTAATAACATTCCCTTGCTCCGTTAGCTTCATCTGGTCGTAAACCTGTAAGGATGCAAGCAACGCATAAGGTAATGGCTGAAACTCTTTTTTAGTTGTAAATCGTACCCGGATGACATGTTGTGAGTATGCTTTTATTTCAAAAATTCCATTTGATGTTGTACCACTTATGCCACTGCTGCTTTTTTTATAAGCAAGTATTTTGCCTGCACTTATTTGCGCAGCCGTTGTACCTGCCATGAAATGGCAGAGCAATAAAACAAGTATAAAACAATTTCGATTCATTTTACTTTACAACAGGCCATGGAAATGTACTTTTCAATTTCACTTTCATTCCTGTGGCTGATGATTTGCGTGCTGCTTCTATTATTTCCAATACATGCAATGCATGTTCTACATTGATCTTTGGCTCAACACCTGTGATGATACTTTCACCTGTAACTCTTGCACCTTCCTGCCATTCATAACCACCTTTGTCTGTACTCATGAGCTCAGCAGGTTTATCCCAGTGCGTATCCAGCATCACACCATTGGTTTCCCAATCATAACCAATCAAACGCATATTTCCTTTATCACCATAAATCTGAATAGAATGCAGTGTTTGATTGCCTGCTTCATGCCCGTGCGGATCAAAATAATTAAAACCACACATCACATGACTAATCACACCTTTATCATGTTCCAGCAATACATGAGCATTGTCTTCTGCTGCTACTTTTATTGTTCCTTTATCATCAACGGTGCGTTCCGGATTTACAATACTCGTCATCGCCATTATACTTCTGGCAGGGCCGAGTAATCCTGTAAGTGTTGCCATATTATAAACGCCAAGGTCAGGCATGGAGCCTCCATCTTTTTCATAAAAGAACGCACTCCATGTTGGCCCTGTGTGTCCATACTGACCATGTGCCGCTGCAATTCTTCCCAATGCTCCTTGCTGAATCTGCTTGCTCATGAATGCAAACTGCGGACTGTTAACCACAGCCGGCGCTCCCCATAGCTTCAACTTCTTTGACTTTGCAAGGTCCAGCAATGCCTTTCCTTCAGCATAGGTGTTGGCCATTGGTTTTTCGCTCCATACATGTTTACCGGCGAGTAATGCTTTTTTATTCAACTCACCATGATTCTGCATGTCTGTGAGAGTGACAATCATATCAAACGGAACACCTTTGAGCATGGCATCAATATGCGGATAGGTTTGTGCATTTACGTTGTATTGTTTGTTTTGCTCTATAGCTCTTTCATATTTAATATCACACAAACTCACCACTTCAATCATCTTTGAAGAAAGCAGTTGCGGAATGTAACGGTTGCTCACACTGCCGCAACCGATTATGGCAACACGTAATTTCTTTTCAGCAGACAATGCAAAACCTTCCATAGAAGAAAGCAGCACTGCAGCTCCTGCCGAAGCGGTGTATTGCAGAAATTGCTGACGGGAGATTGTTTGTTTCATAACACAACTGTTTAATAAGTAATATGTACCAGCACAGGAAAATGATCGGATGGGTATTTTTTATCATAGGAATCGGTGAGCACAGCATACTTCTGCACACTGATACTTTTAGATACAAACACATGATCGATCAAGCCCTTCGGTACTTCATCAAACTTAAATGCATTCCATGTTGCCACCGGACCATAAGGCGGCATTGCACTGATCATTCTTGCGTTATTCAAATGCTGACTAATGTATTGAACAGGTGCATCCGTGGGCTGTGCATTCAAATCACCGGTTAAAACCACAGGATAATTCTGATTTGCTGTAAGCTCTTTAATCCGCTCTATGATCAGCTTAGCTGATTCGATTCTTGCAGTAGCACCCACATGGTCAAAATGTGTATTAAATACCCACAGCTTCTTTTTTGTTTTAATATGTTCAAACAAACTATAAGTGCAAACACGATTGCAAACAGCATTCCATCCCATGGAAACTTTGTCGGGTGTTTGTGAAAGCCAGAAGGTTGATTGCTGAACCGGTCTGTAGTTTTTATTGTTGTACAGAATACAAGAATACTCGCCTGCTGTTTTGCCATCATCACGACCCACTCCGATAGATCTGTAATGCGGAAGCGTTTTTAGTAAGTATTCCAATTGCTCATGTTGTACTTCCTGTGCACCGATAAAATCAGCTTCATAATAATTCATCAGCGCAGCAACCTTATCCTTTCTGCTCTCCCACCAGTTTTCGCCGTCTGATTTTACATTCAAACGGATATTATAAGTCATAACAACAGCATTTGTTTGAGCAAACACTGTCGCCCTAAAAAGAAAAAAAACAGCAATACTGAAAAACAAACGTTTCATTGTATAATATATGGACTTTTAAAACCCAACCGCTTCAAACCATTTTGTACGTCGGGGATTTTCATGAACAGTTTCCACAACATGCCTGTTCTGTAGTTTTCAATCATGGTAATGATGGGGCCCTGATCAATTGCCAGATGACTTTTTGCATACCAATTATGATGAATGCTGAAACCATCTACAAAACCATATTTGCTCCATATCTTATTTCCCAACTCATAATAGAAATAACGCAACGCTTCCATACTTTCCTTAGGTGTATAAGGCATGGATGAGATAGCAGCGGTTGGCTGAATGACTCCTTTATCGTTTTGCGGACTGTGTGCCACATACCCTTTATAACTGTCACCTGCAGTTAAACCCCAGCATTTATCACTGTAGCCTTTGAACTGTTTTGGATTCTCCATACAATAAGCACGGTTGATGAGTGTGTGATTTTTTCCCTGCAGAAAATAATCATTGCCTAATGAATCAACCAAGCCGTTCGGGTCAATGCCCTGGAATGTATATTGCTCAAAAAAGAGCGGCCCACCTTTGTCTTCATGATAATTTCCTAACGGCAAAACATATCCGTAGTATTCTCTACCGTTTTTAAAACCCTGGCTTCCTGCCCATGTACCATCATACGCTTCTTTGGGTATTGCTTTATTAGGCCATGGAGAAGAGGCCGCCATGATGTAAGTAATTAAACACTCATTATAACCCCAAACCGGAAAGTTCATATCAAAGCCATTGTTTGGACTCCAGTGCCAGTACAATTTTTTTTCATTGTTGGTATGCCATTTCCAGTTGGCAGCATTCCACATATCAGTTATACGTTTGCGTAAATACTTTTCTCTTGGTGTATCCCTTGTAAAATATTCACGAGCACACAACAAGCCCATTAGCAAATAGGATGTTTCTACAATATCTGCTGCATCATCCAGCCGGTCGAACTTGATGGTTTTACCTGTTCTTGCATTCATGAAATGCGGATAGATACCGTGAAAACAATCAGCATTGATTAAAAAATCAACCATCTTTATCAAGCGTCTTACTGCAGTATCTCTGCCTATCCACTTACGCTCTACTGCAACAACAGTGCTCATAATACCAAAACCTGTTCCGCCGATGGCACCTGCATCTTTTCCAAATTCTGTTTTACTGAAGTTGGGTTCATCCCATGCTTCGTTAATATAATCCCAATAATGTTCGGCCAGTACAGAGTTGCTTCTTTCCAATGCCAAACCACTGTGCGGATGTGCACCATGCCAGAAGAAACGGAAGGTTTGTTTCTGCACAACTTCCAATAATTGTTCATCTGATAAGTTTTTAATGATGCCAACAGGTGCAATACTATCGGGACCATCACCATATTTACCTTTTGTGAGTGGTTGTGCAGATGCAACTGATGAAATGAAACAGCAAAGAAGAAAATACTTTATCATACATTTTTTGTTACAGGGTTTTGTACTGCTACTAAGCTTTTGTTGTGTCACTCACTGCGTCGTTCTGTAATTCTATTCAACAACCCACCCCAATCAATCATCTTCTATTTTCGAGACTCCGCTACCCCTCCCGGGAGGGGATAAACAGTTTGCTATTTTAAATACGGGGTTTCAAAATTTAACTTCTTCAATCCCTTCTTCACCTCCTCACAACTCATAAATAAATTCCAAAGTAATCCGCTTCGGTAATTTTCAATCATTACAATTATTGGTCCTTGGTCAATTGCCAAATGACTTTGAGCATACCAATCTTTAGTTTCGTTAAACGCATCAACAAAACCATACTCACTCCATATTTTATCTCCCAGATTAAAATAAAAATGTTTCAAGGCCTGCATGCTGTATTGCGGCGTATATGGAAATGCACTCAATGCTGCTGTAGGCGAAATGGTTCCCAAATCTTCTGTAGGTGAATGGGCTGCATAACCTTTGTATGTATCACTTGCTGTTAAACCCCAGCAATCAGCACTGTAGCCTTTAAACTTATTTGGGTTGCGGATGCAATGCTCCCTGTTAATGAGTGTGTGATTTTTATTTTGCTCCCAATAATCTGCATAGCGGTCTTTAAGTCCTTTGGGATTTAAACCCAGAAAAGAATAATGCGAAAAAAACAAAGGACCACCGTAATCAAAACCCAGAGGTAATTTGATGCCGTAAAACTCTTTCCCGTTTTTAAAGAAATCACTCTGCACCCAGCCCCGATGATATACAGCAGCAGGCACACTGTATTTTTCATTAGGACAAGAAGCAGCCAATATATACATGATTAAACATTCATTAAAACCTCGTACCGGAAAATTCATAGCCCAACCATTATTGGGACTCCAGTGCCAATACAATACTTCTTCACCACCTTTTGTAAACCAGTTCCATTCAATATCATTCCACAACCAGCCAATACGGTTGCGTAATTCTTTTTCAATTTTATTATCTCCATTAAAATATTGACGCACACAAAGCAATCCCTGGAACAAATAAGAAGTCTCCACCAAATCTGCACCATCATCCTTGCGGCTGAAAGGAATTGTTTTACCGGTGGCGCCATTTAACCAATGCGGAAACACACCATGATAGGAATCTGCTTTCAATAAAAAATTGACCAGCTTTAATAGAAACTTTGCAGCAGTATCACTTTTAATCCAATTTCGTTCTGTTGCTACAATTACACTCATTACACCAAAACCTGTGCCGCCTGTTGTTACCACTTCATCACCATAACCGAAACTTTTATTACTGCGTTCCCTGCTCATGCCACTTACAGGATGAGCAAAATCCCAGAAGTAGCGGAAGGTTTGGCGTTGCACCAAATCAAGCAATGCAGAATCGGATAAATTTTTGGGACGGCTCTTTGCATCAAAGGGTTGTTGTGCAACAGCAATCTGCATGCAACACCAAAAACTTAATATGGCAATAGCAATCTTCATCATTTATAAATAAGGTGCTGTAAATCCTAATGCACGCATTCCGTTTTTTACTTCAGGACAGCTTGTAAATAAATTCCACAACAATCCGCTCCGGTAATTTTCAATCATTACAATTATCGGCCCCTGGTCTATTGCAAGGAATGAATTGGCAAACCATAAGTTGTTTAATGAAAACGCATCTACAAAGCCATACTCCTTCCAGAGTTTATCGCCCAATACATAATAAAAGAATTTCAATGCTTTCATACTTTCTGTTGGTGTATAAGGAAATGAAGAAAGCGCTGCTGTTGGTGCAATTACACCCACATCATTATTAGGTGAAGAAGCTGTATATCCGTTGGGAATATCACTGGCTGTTAAACCCCAGCAACTATCGCTGTAACCAAACCGTCCACGGGGATTGGCTTTGCAGTATTCATAATTGATTTTTGTATGATTGGTGTTTTGTGTGAAGTAATTGGCGTATGTATCATTCAAACCATTTGGGTTAATTCCCAAGAATGAATAATGAGCAAAGAACAAAGGCCCCCCGTTTGCTTCGCCTAAGGGTAACTGTATGCCGAAATAATTATTGCCATTGGTAAAAGGAGGAGTGCCGTTGTTCGCAAATCCATTAGTATAAACCGATGAAGGAATTCCATAGGTTGATGATGATGCTGACAGCACATAAGTAATTAAGCATTCATTCCACCCACGAATCTGTAAATTGATATTCCAGTTAAAGTTGGGACTCCAGTGCCAGTACAACACGTTCTCATTATTTTTTCGAAACCAGTTCCATTCAACTGCATTGTATAAACTGTTGATGTCATTTCTTAAGTTGGTTTCTGCTGCATCAACACCATTGAAATATTGACGTGCACTTAACAAACCCATCATTAAAAAAGAAGTCTCCACTAAATCTGCACCATTATCATTGGCACTGAAGGGAACTACTGCACCCGTTACACCATTCATCCAATGCGGAAAAGCGCCTTTAAACTTTTGTGCATTATTTTTTAGAAATCCAACAATGGTTTGCATTCTGTTTAAACCCTGTTGCCTGGTAATAAATCCACGATTGATTCCTGTAACAAGCGCCATCACACCAAAACCACTGCCACCCATCGTTACTACATCGCCGGAAGTATTTCGCTCTCTTGCAAGACCGCTTACAGGATGCGCAAAATCCCAGAAGTATTTAAATGTTTGCTGTTGTACTAAGGTGAGCAACGCATCATCAGTGATTGCGGGAAATTTTCTGCTGGAATCAATTTGCGTAGTGAAGTTGTAGTTAACAGTTGAAATAAACACGCCCCCCTTTGCGGATTGTAATGTATTATCTATCGAAAAATTAAATTTTGTTAATGCATTTAATGGAGCTGTCGGTTGAATGAGCAATACAGCATCATTGTTTTCATAACTGATGTTGAGTGAAGGGCTGGCCACACCACCCGTTAATTTTACTGCATTGCTTACGGTATTACGATTTACTGCTTCTGAAAACTGTACACGTATGAGCGGTTGTCTGTTTACATTAAATACATTGTTTGTAAACCCTGCACCATTCAACTGGACACTTGTTGCTGTTAATTGTGCAGGTGGTGCGGGTGGCGATGGCGGGTCTTTTTTCTTACACGCACACAAGCCGCAACAAAAGACAAATATGTATACAATATGCTTCATTACTTAATTACGATTGTGCTGATGGAATGTTTAGGCGCAGCCGTTTCAGCAGCTTTACCGTTTATCCATAACAAATAAGTAGTTGGTTTACCTGTTTGATTCATTACTACAACAGTTATACTTCCATCGGGATTTTTAAATGCAGTTGTAAGCAGTTGACTTCTGCTGGCTGCAGCACTGATGCGTTTGGCACCTTCCTGTATAAATTTTGAGAAATGACCGATATAATAATAAGCATTGGTATAAATCAATTCTCCTGTTCGGGTATCAGCATGTACGGGTGCGAAACAAAAATTCTTTACATGATTGGGGCCTCCTGTTTCATCGAGCAAAATATTCCAGTCAGTAAATCCGGTCATGCCATTGTTGAAATCATGAATCATGCTGCGGCCGTAACGCTCACCCCATTTCCATAAGCTCATCTGGTCATACTTGTAAGGGCCGTTACAACCTTCTGTAAACAACAAAGGTTTATCAGGAAATGCTTCATGTACACGGCGCACATTGTCAAACATCTGGTCGCCACCACTCCAGTCTTCGTACCAATGGAATCCAATACCCCATGCATACTTTGCAACATCGGGGTCATTTAAATAAGTAGTAGCACGCTGATAAATTAAATCACGGTTATGGTCCCACATGATAATTTTCTTATCCTTCAACCCTTCTTTCTCCATAGTGGGCCCGAGATGATTTTTCAGAAAATCCTTTTCTTCATCTGCAGTATATAAACAGCTTTCCCAGATTTGTGTGGCCATCGGTTCGTTCTGTATGCTGATGCCCCACATAGGAATACCTTCTTTCTCATATTCCTTGATGAATTTGGTATAGTACAATGCCCAACTGTCAAAAAACTCAGGCTTGAGTTTACCGCCGTGCAGCATGTCCTTATTGGATTTCATAAAAGCTGGCGGGCTCCACGGACTTGCAAACAAATTCAATTTACCTCCTGCTGCATTCATAGCTGCTTTGATGAGCGGAATTTTAAACTTGCGGTCGTGCTCAATGTTAAATGACTTTAATTCTTTATCACCTTCAGTTACATAAGTGTACATATCGCTGCTGAAATCACAACTGTTGATATTGGTACGTGCAATGGTATATCCCAATCCTTTTTGCTTATCAAAATGGGCAGTGAGAAATTCCTGCTGTTTTTCTTTAGAAAGTTTGGCAAACACTTCGGCAGACGCATCTGTTAACGCAGCACCAACACCCATATACGTTTGAAAAGTTTTAACAGGGTCAACAAAAACCATTACTTCATTTTCAAAAGGCTGTCCTTTTTCTTTAAAACTAATGGTATCAACAGCCTGCATTCGAAAATCAGTGCTGTCTGCAGTAAGATATAGTATTGCTGATTTTCCTTCAGCATTAAAAGAAGACTGTGAAGCAACAACGGATGCAGTTGTACTAACTTCTTTGCAACTTACAAGTGCAACTAAAAGACATATGGTTACAAGCAATTTCATAAAACAAATTTTATTATTACCAAACATAAGTAATTACAGAAGCTGCCGGGGCAATTGCAGCTGCCGACTGACCTTTATAACGAATACTAAAATTTACATTGTTGGTGCCATCATTTAATAAGATGAGTACTTTATTACCGGCAGGCGTTACAAATGCTGCTGAATATAAATTACCTACTGTACTGCTGGCAATACGTATTGAACCTGCAGGTACAAATTTTGAAGCATGACCAATAATATAATACCCCACATTACGACCTATGGAACCGTCCAATGTAACAGCGCCTTTGCATTGTGTGCAACCACCGGGCGTGTGCGGACGAAAGCCGCCATCATTTGCCAGATTCCAGTTCAATGCCACTTTGCTCCAATTACGCACAGAGCCGATGATTACGTTTCTTATATGCCATCTTAAATCACCATCAAAACTTCCGTTAGAACCTGTCCATTGCTCAGTGAAATAAATATTTTTATCAGGATGTGCATCCCTTACCGTTGAAAGCGCTGCAATATCACCGGCATATAAATGAAAAGCTGAACCATCAACAAACTGTTTGGCTGCCGCATCATTTAAAATCGTGTTTGGATAATCAGGACGATCGCAGTTATGATCATAGATAATGATTTTTGTATTGATGCCTGCAGCACGAAACGCAGGGCCCAGATGATTTTTTATAAAATCAGACTGTTGTGCAGCCGTCATCACCATGCTTGGATTATTACCGCCATGCAGAGGTTCGTTTTGCGGTGTAATAGCATCTATGGTTATTCCCCGTGCTTTCATTTGCTGTATGTATTTTACAAAGTATTGTGCATACACGCTGTAGTATTGCGTTAATAAACTTCCTCCTACGCTGTTGTTATTATCCTTCATCCAAGTAGGCGCACTCCAAGGGCTACCCATAAGTTTGATGTTTGGATTAATGGCAAGAATTTGTTTGAGTACAGGTATTACATCTACCGTATCCTGCGCCAAACTGAATTGTGCAAGTGTTAGATCTGTTTGCCCCACCGGTAAATCATTGTAACTATATACTTTGGTACTTAAATCAGTAGCACCAATTCCAAGACGCAGATAACTGATGCCAATGGAATTTTCACCTGAACCAAATAATTCCTGAAGAAGTAAAGCCCGCTCTGCTACTGATAAACGATTGATGAGGTAAGCACTTCCTTCTGTTAATGTAAATCCAAAGCCATCGATAGTTTGAAAACGCTGTGTGCTGTCCACATCAATCGTTAAAGGAGTGGTAGCTGCTGCACCGGTAAAATTGAAAGTTGTTTGTTTTTGGAGTAAGGCGCTGGCATTTCCTCTGGTAAGCCATGAATTGATAGCTGCACCCTGTGCAGGAGGCTCCTGTGTAGTGCCTCCACTTTTCTTTTTACAATTGAAATGCAGACTAAGGCATGCAATTGCTAATAAGCAGATGATAGTTGTATATTTTTTATTCATTCTACAGTGCTTTAATTTTGTTGATGTGATGATAAAATGCTGTTCCACGCTGTAATTCCTGCGCCCTCTGTGTGTCAAAAATATCACTACATCAAGAATCTGGTTTATAAAATAATAATGGCTGATTGTTTCTTGCTATCATCATCACTTTCCCATTTTTGGTATTCAACCATTTCATATCACGTACTTCGCCGTTAATGGTATTCATATTGCCCAGGGTTTTTCCATCAAAAGAAACCACTGTTGGAAACAACGCATCATATCTACCTTCATAGGGAATAACGCCGTAAAAATTCCCGCCTGCTATAAAATTGTTACCTGCCATCGCAAAACTCATGACAGGCGAAAGCTGCAGGTTTCTGATCAAATCTTTTCGTGTAAAAATTCCGTTACCATCATTTATGAATACAGAACTGCCCAGTACTTCAGCTTTTAACTCTGCATAATCTTTAAATAAATCGTAAAAAATATATTGCACTGTTTTACCAGCCACTTCACCATAAGTGAGGTACGCTTTTTTCAAAACAGGAAGCGGCCGCTCCAGTTCATCTTTTGCCAGAAACGGAAACTCTTCACCGTTTATAGTGTATGCCAATATCTGTTCAGTTTTACCATTGTTATCAAAATCCCTGATATATAATTTTAACGGACCGGTTTTGCGTTCATAGAGTTTTGAATTATGACCCCAGTTGCCTGCAAGAATATCAGGAGCACCATCATTATTTACATCAGTTACAAAAACAGTTTGCCATAAACCTGTAGATGCAGGAATATCCATTGCTTTAAATACGCCTTTGTTGTTAATGAAAATTTTCATAGGCATCCATTCACCTGTAACAATCAAATCATCCCAGCCATCTTTATTTACATCAGCAAAAGCAGCGGCTGTTATATTGCCAATATTACTGAGCTCAATTACAGGTGCGCCTGTGAGTGTAAAACTTGCATCACCATTATTTAAATACAAATAAGATGACTTGGCTAAACCAAATGCCGTGGGACTGGCAAGATTGCCGAGAAAGAAATCCATATCACCATCCTTATCTACATCAGCTACTGCAACACAGGATTTGTTTTCATATTGAATGGTAAACGGATTTTCTTTTTTTGTGAAATGCCCTTTGCCATCATTAATGTATAAACGGTCAGCAAGATCGCTGCTCCTGGCGGGTATTTGATTACCACCACTTACAACCAATAAGTCTTTTGTACCATTACCATCTGCATCAAAAAATACTGCATCTACGTCTTCACAATTGGCATCTGCTGTAAATATATTTTCATTGGATGCAGCAAATGAACCATTCCTTTGCTGTATCATTAAAGCGCCCGGTTGCTCTCTTGCTCCGCAGGCATAAAAATCATCCAGTCCGTCACCGTTTATATCTGCCACTGCAATTTTTGGTCCACGTGTACTTTGTGCATGTGGTATGAGGTATTGCACATTAAAGTCAACAAAATCATTTTCAACATGTTTCCAGTTGCATGGAAAGGCAGCCGTAACATCAGTAAACAATGAAGCAGGCTGTTTGAAAAATGAATTGTACAAAAATGCCCCATTAGCCTTTTTATAATCAGCCATCAATCCTTTATTAGCCGCTACGTTTTTCACCATCTCAAATTTTTGATTGGGCCATACAATTAAAACGGAATCAACCCCTGTTAATGTATCCAAACCAAAATGCAACCTGTTTTCAGAAGCAGATTGAAATCCTCTTGTGAGCATCAGTTGCTGGTATTGCATTCCGGTTTTTGTAAACAGATACACTTTTGTACCAATCCCGTTTCTGTTTAATGAATCACCTTTGAAGGAAACCGTCAATTGATTTTTACGGGTGCTGTTATTTTTTAAAACAGTAGCTGGTGCATTAATGGCATTGATGATAACATCCACATCTCCATCGTTATCCAAATCAGCATAAGCAGCACCGTTGAAATAACCTTTCAGTTTACCGGTGCCCCATTCATTGCTCACATCAGTAAAAGAAGTATCGTTATTTTTAAAGAAAAACGGGTGACTGCTGCCATCGGGCATGGCATTGATGCTTTCTTTATCATACGCATCAGTTTGATTGGCGCCTTTTTTCATTTCCAAATCAGAAACAAAACGAACATAATCCAAATCAACAGGACGTTTTACAATACCACTGCTTATGAACAAATCTTTTTTACCATCGTTGTCAAAATCAGCAAAGAGCGGACACCAGCTCCAGTCAGTTGCTGATACACCGTTTATCAATGCTACATCGCTATAACTTATACCATTACCATTATTTCGTTGTAACGTATTGCGTGAGTATTGATGCTGATAGCCATTGAGTTCCAGTTTCACTTTATAGATGTCAGGATTTTCATCACTGCCATAAGTCTTTAATGTTTTTTCATCAGGCGGCAGCATATCAACGGTTACAATATCCAATTGACCGTCATTGTTATAATCAGCCGCATCATTACCCATACTAAAGCGGCTGTAATGACCAAAATATCTGGCACCACTTTCAGTAAAGGTGCCGTTTCCATTATTAAGGTAGTAATAATCATTTTCATGAAAATCATTGCCAATGAATACATCATCCCAACCATCATTATTAAAATCAGCAACGCTGATGCCGAGACCATAACCCAGATTGCTTTGATAAATGCCGCTTTGTGCACTTACATCTGTAAATTGTTGTTTGCCTGTATTCAATTCATTTCTGTACAATCGGTCACCGCTGATGGAATCAATTTTACGACGGGCAATGGTATCTACAATATTAGCATGCGGTTGTTTGCTGTGGTTTAACAGATAGCAATCCAAATCACCGTCATGATCGTAATCAAAAAATGCAGCTTGTGTAGAAAGGCCTGAAAAATTCAATCCATATTTTTCTGATTGTTCAGTAAACGTACCATTGCCATTATTAATATAGAGCAGGTTATGTCCTTTTAAATCAAGAAACCTTGCAACAACGGAAACATAAATATCGAGATAGCCATCTCCATTTACATCGGCCATGGTAACACCGCTGCACCAATCAGCCGTTCCCTGTACACCGGCTTTAGCTGTAATATCTTCAAACTGAAAATTACCTTTATTGAGATACAGTTTATTGTTACCTTTTGAGTTTGCAGTAAAAAAAATATCAGCTAGCCCATCATTGTTAATATCACCCGTGGCCACACCACCGCCGTTGTAATAGTAGAGATAATAGAGAATATTGAAATGATCCCTGTCAACCAGCTCATTTTTAAATTGGATACCTGTTTGAGCAGCATTCATTGTTTCAAATAGGGTATTTGTTTTCTTATTACAACTGTACAGCAGTACAAGAAAAAAAATAAGCAAATATTTATAGCGCAGGAAAAACGGCATAGCAAGAAAAAATAAAAACCTTAAATCTGAATTTTAAAAAGGGCTGCATAAAGATGCAACCCCGTACTATTGATTATGACCCAAAACAACTGCTCGTTGTTATCTTCTTGAATTGTACAAAGCTGTAACTTCTGAAGCTGTTAATGCTTTACCATACAGACGGAATTGATCCATTGCACCTGAATAAGAATGAATCCATGGATCCTGTGGGCCTTTGAATGCATCAGCCATTCCACCCACATGTTTGTTCCATCCACCAATAACAAAACTGTTGAGGTTGTCTCTTGCACTGTTCCAGAAATTTACTTTTCCAAGTGGAGTAGCAGCACCACCTACAATATTTCCTGTTCCGGTATAGGGCACCGCAACACCATCTACATAAGCTGTAAGTTTTGATGTTGTTTCATCATATGTAAATACCAGATGATGCCAGTTACCATTTAACACGTTGGGCAAACGATTCGCTCCCCTGAATTCAACCCATTTATCCTGCACCGCAAATGTGCATGCCATTTGTGAAGCCGTACTGTTATCAGGATTAGGACCTGATTTTTCAACCAGTAAGAACATGGCGCTTGAATGCCAGTAATCCTTTGAAGGAAGTGAAAAATGAAACTCAGGTTCGCCATCTGTTTGAGGTACATGTTTTAACCAGTAGGAAACAGAAAAACTGGAAGCATCAGCAAAGTCATTGGGACTAGCATATTTTACTGCTTTGTCTTTGGTAGATGCACCCTGAATAGCTCTGCCTGAAATGCCGGTAGTAAAAGTGAGTGGATTAGAAGATGCAAAATTTGCCCTCATACTGTCAACAGCATTGCGTAATGGATCAGTTGATGTACCATCAAATGCTACGTAAAATTTCAACGGGCCACCGGGAGGATTTGCATCCTGAACAAACTCACCCAACTCAGGCCTTTTTATTTTTTGACATCCTGTAACTGCATACGCAAGTGTAGCAATTATCAGGATTGATAAAATATTTCTGTATTGCATGTTCATTCAATTTTATTGTTTATGATTAAGCACTATTGTCAATGATTAATATTCCGGATTTTGAATGAGTACGCCATTGGCAAAATCAATAGCTGCCTGCGGAATAGGATAATACCTGTTTCTGTTTTGATAACCCAGTGGGCCTAACACTGTAGGTGCTAAACCCCAGCGAACAAGATCAAAGAAACGTTCGCCATCCAATGCCATTTCAAAGCGGCGTTCATTTTGAATGGCTGTACGCATAGCAGCTTGTGTAGTAAATGTGAGGCTGCCAAGACCGGCTCTCAATCTTATCTGATTCACTAAATTGGTTGCCAGTGTTTGATTAGCTGCTCCTCCTACTTCATTAGCAGCTTCTGCAGCCATCAACAATACATCAGCATAACGGATTACTTTATGATTGTACCATCCGGCCTGGCGTTGGCCTTTTGCGGCCTGTGTTGCAGGATTGGGATATACTTTTTTATTCCAGTAAGCACGGGGCACCACAGCAGGAAAAGCCGGTACAGTTCTTCCATACACACCATCCGGCTGACCGGAAAATAATATGGTGCCATCTTTACGTTTATCACCGGGTGCATACGCATTTACAAGAGTAGCTGTAGGTGCATTCCAACCCCAACCCAGATCCCAGTCTGCTGAACCACGCACACCCTGACAGATACCCGTCCATGAGAATGGTTCCTGGTTACCATATTTGGTTCCCTGATCTGCCTGAATTTCAAAAATTGATTCGGAATTATTTTCGCCTTCAATACTGAATGCTTTAAAATAATCATCAGTAAGTGAGTACCGTGTAGAGCCTATAATGTCATTACACAACGCCAAAGCTTCTGCCCATCTTTGACGATAGAGTAAAGTTTTTGCACGAAGCGCTTTAGCTGCAAAATTGGTTAAACGGCCGGGAAAACGATTGCCGCTACCGGTAGACCATGTGGGGGGCAATGCTGCAATAGCAGCCTGCAAATCTGCATCAATCAATGTGTAAATTTCACTTTCAGAAACCTTTGGTTTTCTTGCTTCATTAGGATTGTATACACGGAAATCAATTTTGGGCACCTGACCATATACCCTTACCAGATCAAAATATGCCAGTGCTCTGAAAAATTTTGCTTCGCCAATATTAACCAGCGATGCAGGATCTGTAAGCTTTAACGAATCAGCAGTTTGCAAAGCTGTATTAGCTAATGCAATTAGTGTATAATGCTGATCCCAGTAAATAGTAGCGCTCCAATGATCTTTTACATACTGAAAGTTATCATGTATCACTTCCCAGTCAGCTCCATCTGCAGGGCTGCTTCCCTTTTCAGAATCATCAGAACGGAAATTGTGCAAAGCCATCCATGGAATTCCGCCAAAGGCCTGACCAGCTACATCACCATTACGGATGGCACCATAAAGTCCATAAATCTGTCCTTCAAGACCTCCCTGGTTTAAATCAGCAAGCGTGGCTTCAAGCGGTTTGCGATCCAGAAATTTTTTGCACCCTGAGAACATCAAGATAGCGGATATGCCTAAAATAAGCACCCACATAAATTGTTTGATTGTACGCATAGGTTTAAATTTTATTTTTTATTTTTTTAAAACATCAATTAGTTACTAAAAGTTCACGTTTATACCGGCTGTAATAATTACCGGTATTGGTCCATCGCCATTATCAATACCAAACTGTGTAGGGCTACCGCCAAACTCAGGAGAATATCCGGAGTTGCGTTTCCATGTAATTAAGTTCTGAGCATTTACAAATATGCGGAAGCTCTTTATGTGTACACGCTTCAATACATCAGTACTGATGTTATATCCAACCTGTATATTTCTGATTCTGAAAAAGCTTCCATCTTCAATACCATAAGTAGAGGGCAGTCTGTTGATAGGACGGTTTGAAACCGCAGGCTCAAAATTTGAAGTACCGGGGCCTGTCCATCTGTCTAATCTGAAAGCGGGATAATTGAAACGGGTAAATGGTAATTCTGAACTGCCCCAGTAACGATAAATTTCATTACCATAAACACCCTGAAAATCAATACCGGCATCAAAATTTCTGTTTTTATAATTAATTGAAAAACCATAAATGACATCCGGAGTGGGATTTCCGATTAATTGGCGATCGTTGGCATCAATTTTACCATCATTGTTAATGTCTTTGTATTTCAGATCACCGGGCTGGTAGTCATAACCTACTACAGTAGGCGAAGCTAATTTATCAGCAAAGCTCTGATAAACTCCTTCCACTACATAACCAAAAAAGTAACCGATGGGGAAGCCATTTTCAGTAACACTGGGTCGCTCTTCACCTGAAGTTAATCTTGCTTCTGCAGGAAGATTCTTAACCATATTATTAAGGGTAGTTAAGTTGCCACTGAAAACGAGCGATTGATTTTTGTCAATTTGCTGCGTCCAGGATGCAGTTAATTCTATACCCTTGTTAATGACATTGGCATCCAGATTATCCAGTCTCGAACCTGTTTGTGGAGAAGTAACAAAAGCCAAAAGATCTTTTGTACCTCTGTTATAGTAAGCTGCTTCAACAAAGAGTCTGTTTTTAAGCGCATATAATTCAAACCCTGCTTCCCATGCATTAGTACGCTCCCAGTTAAGGTTTGCAAAGGCAGCATATTGCTCAGCATAAGATGGCACAAGGATATCACCAAACACAGCTGAGTTACCAGCTCTAACCGGTGCGTAGCTGGGATAAGGTATGCCCAATGTATTTTGAACACCGAGACTACCGTAAGATGCTTTGATTTTTAAGTAATCAAAAAAGGTTTGCTTGCTCATAAATTCCTCTTTAGTTACTTCCCATGCAGCACCAAAGGAGTAAAAGTTATTCCATATGTTATTACGGAATGCTGAAGAACCATCTCTTCTGAACGAAGCATTAAACAGGTATTTTCCTTTGTAATTATAAAGTGCTCTGGCAAGGATACCAGCATTTGCTCTTTCTGTTTGACGGCTTTCGCTTCTTAATGACTGAGGATCGCCAAATCCTGTTGAGATATACCAGAAACGGGGATCATCAGGGATGGGATCAGTTGTAGGTGATTGCTGTACCCGGCCAAACAATCCTCTGTAGCTTTCATAAAATGTAGTGAAACCTCCTGTTACAGTTAAACCATGCTCACCAATATTCTTTTTAAATGTAAGTACATGATCCTGCTGAAACTTGCTCCAGCGTTCATTATTCTGGTTTACATTGGTAAGGAAATTAAATCCGGAGATAAATGTAGAATCAAGTACAGGATTGTAAATATTTATTAACGGAGCATAGGTTCTTGATTCCAGATTTGACATATCCGCATAAAATGTAGTACGGAAGGTGAAGTTTCTTAAGAAGTTAATTTCTGCAAACACACTACCTACATTACGAAACTCAATTCGTCGTTCTTTATCCCATTTTTCTTCAAGGTTCATTAAAGGGTTTGCAATTTGCCCACCCTGTATAGCTAAATCATACCAGGTGCCTTCATCATTCTTAACAGGAGTAATAGGCAATACACGTCTTGCATCAAACAGCAAACCATTTGCCTGGCTGAAAGGAAGACGTTGCCGCATGCTGTTAAGTGTAAATCCAACTTTTAAAAATTTATTCAATTTAAGTTCATCGTTAATATTGATGAACATACGGTTGAGGCGCTCATGTTTTACCACACCTTCATCTACTACGTAGCCCACGCCCATGTAAAACTTATTCTTTTCTGTACTTGCAGTAACGCTCAGGTTATTGGAACTGAAAAATCCTGTACGTAGCATTTCATCAACCCAGTTGGTATTACCAGTCCATGGTGCGTAATTAAACCGTTGGTTAAGGGGCACACCATTATTTGCCTGTTCTTCATCCCATAGAGTTTTAAATCCGTTGGCGTCAACCATATCAATTCTGTCACGCCTTGCCAATGATTTTGTACCAATAGTAGAACTGAAATTGATATTGATTTGACCTGCTTTTGCTTTTTTAGTAGTTATTACAATTGCACCTGTAGCACCACGTATACCAAAGATGGCCAATGAAGAAGGATCTTTTAAAATTTCCATTGACTCAATGTCATTGGGATTTAAAAAGTCAATATTGTCATTGAAGATACCATCAATGATAAATAAGGGCCTTACCTGTCCAAAGCTGGAAGTACCTCTGATACGTATATCAGGAGCAGCACCCGGTGTACCATTGTTTACAATGTATAAACCTGCTACTTTTCCCTGTAATGATGCTATGGGGTTAATGTTGGGTTTATCTGCTATTTCTTTACCGGAAATTTTTGTGATGGAACCGGTTAAATCTCTTTTGCTGGCAGCACCGTAACCAATTACCACCACTTCATCCATTTTTTTAGTGGACTGTTCTAATTTAATGTTCAGCACCTGCTGGTTATTAACGCTTACTTCAATGGTATTATAACCAATGGCTGAAACAATCAATGTTGCGTTTTCAGGAACGGTTAATGCAAAGTTTCCGTTCATATCAGAAACTGTACCACGTGTAGTTCCTTTAACAGTAACAGAAGCGGCCGGGATTCCTTCCCCGTTATCACCGGTTATACGACCTGTTACACGAATATCCGTTTCAGCAGGATTGTTTGAGCGGATGGCTACAAGATTATTATCCAATTGAAGCCAGGAGAGCGAAGTGCCTTTAAAAATAACCTGCAGCACCTCTTTTATATCTGCATTGGTGAACGAAGCAGATACTTTTTGCTTCAGATCCTTTAACCGGCTGTTAAATAAAAAACGATAGTAGCCCTGCTTCTCAATACTGGAAAGTACCTGAGAAATCTCAGTATCGCTGGTATTGATAGTTATTGTTTGGGCAGTTAGTCCGGCGGTAGCTTGTATAGTACAAAAAACAGCCAGAAATAAAGTAAGTTTCATAATCAATAGTGGCTTTTTAGAGGCTCTTAAAAGCCCGGCAAACGACAATCTTTTTTCCATACTTTTGAGTTTTGGTAGTATAAATACGGAAGCCGTTATCCTCTTGTTTATTAGATTTCGGTTTCCTTAGTTAAAGAATGTACTACTATTCAGGGGGATGTTGCAGCATCCTCCTTTTTGTGCGGTTATGAAGAGTTATTAGTATATGACATGGCAATCATTGTTTGGAGGTTTATTAAAAAATTATCACTTTATTATTCTCAATCCTGTAATTAAAACCGGGTGTAGTAAATTTCCATGCGGCCATTGCTTTTTCCAGCGATTCAGAAGGCAGCATTCCTGTAAGTAGTTCCAGTTCCAACCGCTTGTTTTTAAACTCAAACTCTACATCGTACCAGCGCTCCATCTTTACTGCCACCTCCTTAAACGATTCATCATGAAAACTCAACGTATTATTAATCCATGATGTTTCGGCTGCAATAGCCGAGCCGTTAATATAATTAAGCTTTTGTACCACCACTTTAGGAATGCCTTCAAATGCTTTTTCCGTTTGTACTTTTTCATTTGTAGTATTAACAGCAGCTACAGGTTTAAACAGTACTAACTTTTGATTGGGCTTAAGCAGGTAGGACTTTGACGGATCATTTTTTAATACCACTCTCACGCTTCCCCGTATCAAACTGGTTTCAACGGTGGCATCTTCAGGATAGGCTTTAACATTAAACTCAGTTCCCAGCACTTTTACATCAATACTGGCTGTATGAATAATGAAAGGCTTTTTTTCATCATGTGCCACGTCAAAATAAGCTTCACCCGTTAGTGTTACCTCACGTCTGTTGGCAACTTTGAGCATATCCACATACAATAATTTACTGCCACTATTGAGCCAGACAGTTGAACCATCCGGCAATACCAACTTTGTTTTATTTGCTTTACGTGTTTCTGCAATTCCGGTATTCTGTAACTGCTCTACCTTTTTATAAACTGCTTCCGATCCTGCGTTCTTAGGTCTGTTTACAAAAAAGAAAGCAACTGTTGTAACAATCAAAAAAAGCGATGCAATCAAAGCCCATTTATAAAAAACTTTCTTTTTTGCACCTGCCGGACCCGCCGGTTTTTCTCTATCAATATTTACACCTGGCTGCAGCCCCATTTTTTTCATTTTGGACTGATGCAGCACGTAAGTTGCTTCCAGGTATTCTTCATCGTGTTCACTTTCTGCCAGCCAGAGCTGCTCGAGCAACTTCAGGTCATGCTTCATGTGAAAATGATGCTGCAGCAACTGTTCCAGTTCCCTCAACTCATCAATACTTGCCTCGCCGGCTAGTTTACGGGCTATAAGATGCCAGATTTTGTCTTTGTTCATATACGTTCAATTGGCAGGAGTACAAAAAGCAAAAAATCCCCTAAAACATAGCTAACTTTTTTTACGAAGGGTAGTTCCAATGGCGGTGGCAATTTTTTTCAGGGCAATAGCGAGTTGATGATCCACTGTTTTTACCGAGATGTGCAGCAGTGAAGCAATATCCTTGTATTTCATCTTATCTTCCTTTGCCAGTTTAAAAATAAGGCGGGCACGTGATGGTAATTGGTTGATGGCTGATTCAATTTCCTTTACCGCTTCCTGAGAGAGTATTCTGTCCTCTGGATTGAGTTCATAGGAATCCATTTCAATATTGAACTCATCGAGCAAAACTGATGAACTCCTTGAAAGTTGCTTCGCCTTTCGAACAGCATTATTTTTTACAGCAATAAATAAGTAGAGCCTTAAATCCTGAATTTCTTCCAGCTTATTTCTTTTATTCCACAGATGTATAAATACATCTGATACAATTTCTTCAGCTGTTTCTTTTGACTGTACAATAGATGCAGCAAAACGTGTGAGGGATGAAAACAGCATCATAAAGATTTCTTTATAGGCTGCTTCATCTTCATACACAGCTATTCGGCGTTTGAGCTCGTCAAGACGCTGATATGGCAAATCATCTTTCAGCATAATCAATTAAGTGTCAAGTTAGTTGTATTTTCTTGAATTTGAAAAATGATTATTAACAGCCCGTAAAATAACTACACATTTTCTTCAACAAATTGAATGATATTACCGGTAAACAGAGCAAAACATTGACTGATGCACATCAACTCCAGTGTTGACTCTACTCATTAGCCGCCTTAAAGGAGAGCCGTAGTTTTATTTTACAAATAGGTTTATGCTGGGCAAATTAACTACAGATGAAATTGAGGAACTGCTCTACCATGCCATTATGGGCCGCATAGGCTGTAGTGTAAATGGCCGCACTTATGTAGTGCCCATTAATTATGTATATGATGGCAAAAGTATTATAGCCCACTCTACTGAGGGCACCAAAATTTTTATGATGCGACAAAATCCGCATGTGTGTTTTGAAGTGGAAGAAGTACATACTAATCAAAACTGGAAATCAGTAATAGCTCAGGGCGTTTATCATGAAATAACCGATGAACGGGAGCGCTATGAAGCCATGAAATTATTTGTTGATAAAATGCTGAAATTGAAAGTGAGCTCCACGGCCCACCCCCCTGAAAATATTCCTTACAGGCATCACCAATATAAAAACAGTGTGAAGGCAGTCATCTATCGCATCATCATTACAGAAAAAACCGGAAGGTTTGAAAAGGAAACCCACACATAAACCCTGGCTTCTCTGTAGAAGAACATAAAAAACGTGAAGATTATGGAACAAACTTTTTCAAAAGCAGAAGAACTGGCAAGAAACATTAAAGATTATATCAATAACAGGGTTGATCAGGTAAAACTCAGTTCGGCTGAAAAAACCGCCCGGTTCATGGCTTATCTCATCGCCATTTGTGTGGTGGTAATGCTTGCCGTATTTTTTATTTTGTTTGCAGCCATTGCATTTTCCCTGTTTATGGGAAAGGTTTTCGGGGCTATGCACTGGGGCTTTTTGTTAACAGGATCATTATTATTATTACTGGCGTTTTTTCTATGGATGGCAAGGGCCTCCTTGCTGCAATACCCCATTATGAATGCTTTGCTCAAACACTTGTTTAACGAAGAGGAGGAAACAGATGAAGAAGATTAACAACCATAAACAATTACAACAGAAAAAAAAGCAATTGCTGAAACGGCATAAAGAACTGGAATCTGTTATTCATGCAAACTGGATTGAATTAAAACACAGTCTTAAACCGCATTCAGTTGCGGGCGAAATATTTTCAAAAGCTTTTACTGCCCATTCAGAAGAAGAAAACAGCACATTGGCAGATATACTTGGCAAAGCAGCAGCCACCTTAACAAAAGTGGCTGTTGAAAAAATAGAAGTAAAACTTCATAACTGGCTGCAAAAGCGAAGCTGATTTTATTGACCTTCCTCAATTATTGTTGTGACAACTATCATTGGTTACCCGCCATTGTCATGTATAACTTTAGCACATGAACTAATTTCAATTATTTAAAACAAAGGAGGTAATTATGACAATGAAAGCATTAGAAAAATCAAGAAGATTGCCTGCATTGTTTGATGATTTTTTCAAACCATGGAATGAGTGGTTTGATGATGGATTGGCTCCATTTAACAGGCAGCTCACCATTCCGGCTGTAAACGTAAGCGAAACCAAAGAAAACTTTATGGTAACTCTGGCTGTACCCGGCATGAAAAAAGAAGACTTCAGTATCCGTATCGATGGCAGCATGCTTACTATCAGTTGCGAAAAGGAAGAAGAAAAAGAAGAGAAAGACAAAATGTTTAACCGCAAGGAGTACAACTATTCTTCTTTCAGCCGCAGTTTTACTTTGCCTGAAGATGTGCTGAAAGACAAAATTGATGCTCACTACGAAAATGGTGAATTGAAATTAATCCTTCCTAAAACTGAAAAAGCAAAAATCACAGAAACAGGTAAACAAATTCCTGTTAAGTAGTGATTGAGTGGTGATTGATGATAAAGGCCCCGTTTTATAGCGGGGCTTTTTATTTACCATTTGTCACAGATGCCGGCAATCATCACTCTACTTGATATTTATCAGCCAACAGGGAAGAAGTGAAATTTATTTTGCAGCCGCCATGCATACAACTACCAGCCAAACATTTTGCTACCATTGCGGAGAAGATGTAATCAGTGCCGTACAATTTGATAAAAAAACGTTTTGCTGCACAGGCTGTAAATCTGTGTACGCAATTCTTAATAAAAACGGTTTGTGTGAATACTACAATCTCAACAACGCTCCGGGTACTAATTTGCAAAAAGAACTGAGAACTGATAAATTTTTATTCCTGGATGATAAAAACATACAGCAAAAGCTTATTGAGTTTCAAAATAAAGAGCAAACACATATTACGTTTTATCTGCCGCAAATACATTGCAGCAGTTGTTTGTACCTGCTGGAACATCTGCACCGCATCAACAGCAATATTATCTCTTCAAGGGTAAATTTTCCTGCCAAAGAAATAACAATTGTTTTTAATGATCAGAAAATTACGTTGAGTAAAGTAGCAGCGTTGCTGAGCTCAGTGGGTTATGAACCTTATATAAGCCTTCATGATTTGGAACAAAAAAAACCAGCTTTCCCCAAAAGCATGATTTATCAACTGGGTGTAGCCGGTTTTGCATTTGCTAATATTATGCTGCTGAGCTTTCCCGAATACCTTGGTTTTGAAGGCGATGAAAAACAATTACAGTCCATCTTTCGTGTACTCAATATCATTTTAGCCTTACCTGTGTTACTTTACAGTTCACAACCGTTTTTTGAAAGCGCATGGAAAGGATTACGGAATAAATTTTTGAATATTGATGCGCCGGTAGCTCTTGCCATACTCATCACCTTCTTCAGAAGTTTGTATGAAGTATATCACGGCATCAGTGCCGGGTATTTTGACAGTATGACGGGCATTGTGTTTTTTATGCTTGTAGGCAGAGTATTGCAAAACAAAACCTATCAGCAACTTTCATTTGAACGTGATTATACTTCCTACTTTCCCATTGCTGTTACACGTATTACAAATGATGCAGAGCAACCAGTGGCTTTGCCGGAGGTAAAAGTGAATGATACATTACTCATTCATCATGATGAAATCATTCCGGCAGATGGTATTCTTACCAGAGGCAAAGCGTTGATTGATTACAGCTTTGTTACCGGCGAAAGTATACCTGTAGTAAAAGAAATGGGTGAAATTATTTATGCAGGCGGCAGGCAAACCGGAAGCAATATTGAACTGCTCACCATTAAAGAAGTAACACAAAGTTACCTCACTCAACTCTGGAATAAAAAGGGTGATAAAACGATTGGTGAAGATCAAAAATCATTTGTACATGCACTCAGCAGATGGTTTACATGGATGGTGCTGGCATTGGCATTGGCAGGCGCTTTGTACTGGAGTTTTAGTGATAGTGTAAAAGCATGGAATGTGATTACCACTGTTTTAATTGTAGCCTGCCCCTGTGCGTTGCTACTCAGCAACAGTTTTACCAATGGCAATATCATCCGCATATTGAGCAAACACAAATTGTATCTCCGGAATGCACAGGTAATTGAAGATATGGCAGGCATTGATCATATTGTGTTTGATAAAACCGGAACGCTTACCAGTGCTGATAAACAAGACATAGAGTTTACAGGTGAGCCGCTTACAAAGACACAGGAGCAACTCATAAGCACATTAGCATCTCAATCTACCCACCCGCTTAGTAAAGCCCTGGTACAACATCTAGGCCGCACAAGAAATCTATCTGTTCACAACTTTCGAGAAATACCCGGACGTGGTATTGAAGGATTGATACAGCATCAAAAAGTAGTACTGGGCTCTTCGCCCATTGCGCAACAGGAGCAGGACAACCGCACCAAAGTACATGCGGTCATCAATGACGAATACCTAGGTTATTTTGTATTCAGCAATCATTACCGGAGCAGACTGGAACCTTTAGTTAAAGATTTGAAAAAAGAATTTCAGCTTTCTGTCATCAGCGGTGACAGTGATGCTGAACGAAATCATCTGCAAACTATTTTTGGCAACAAAGCCCAACTTTTGTTCAAACAACAACCGCATCAAAAATTAGATTACATCAAACAATTGCAACTGCACAAACACAATGTATTAATGATTGGTGATGGTTTAAATGATGCAGGCGCTTTACAACAAAGCAATGTGGGAATAGCCGTAGCAGAAGACACTAATAATTTTACACCTGCCAGTGATGCCGTGCTGGACGCCAAACAACTGTACCTGTTACCGAAGTTTATAAAACTATGCCGGGCTAATAAGCAAATCATTATGGCGGCCTTTATACTTTCCATTGTGTATAATGTAGTGGGATTATTTTTTGCACTGCAGGGAATATTATCGCCATTAGTAGCGGCTATCTTAATGCCATCAAGCTCCATCAGTATTTTGCTTATTACGTTTGGAAGCAGCAGCGTGATGGGAAAAGTGTTATTACCAAAGGGTGATGCTAAGACCTGACAGGTTAAGAAAAATAAAGATGCTTCATTTCATAGTACACTTTATTACTCAGCAGCAAACCTGTCAGCGTCAAATTTGGTTTTCGTTCGACTCTGACAGGTTTATGAACT
>ERZ1066135.107-NODE-107-length-78915-cov-15.663289_pt1 | contig 78915 bp, 74 predicted proteins | sample MGYA00382782_ERZ1066135 | MGnify/ENA primary metagenome ERZ1066135 (study PRJEB33369, sample SAMEA5778365) | biofilm metagenome | biome: Industrial cooling water; feature: Water cooling tower basin; material: Biofilm | place: United Arab Emirates | collected... | reverse complement strand
TGCTTTGAACTCTAGTACAATCATACTCTTATGTTAGCATAGTCCACATAAAGCCTTCCTATACGACGGGGTTTTAGACCCAAATCTCTGATAAGAGTCTGGAATAGATGACAGCCAGTTGAGTAATGCTAAGATCACTAAACTGAGACCTCCATCGTCCTTGACCTGTCTAAACTGAGACCCATGAATCTACCCACTATGACCATAGGGCTGCTCTATCTGGCGTTAGCTGGTGCCTATCTGATTGTTTTTCCACTGATCACCTATCTCTACTTACAGACCCGCTGGTATGTTGCCAGTTCTTTCGAGCGCGGGTTTATGTACTTCCTGATGTTCTTCTTTTTCCCTGGCATGATACTGTTTGCCCCATTTCTCAACTTTCGTCCCCAACGGCGGCAAATCGAAGCCTGATTGCCTGATTTAAGCCTTTACGACAATTAATATGCGTCGAATAGATGTTTTGGGAGTTGGGCTGGCCTGCTTTTTATCAGGCGGCCTTCTCTACCTCCTGTTTTTGGCTATAGGTTTAGATGCACAGCAGGCAGGAATCTGGGCGGAAGCTGGATTGGTCATCGGCTTGGTGGTCTGGCTGATAACCTATCTGTTACGGGTGGTCACCCAACAGATGACTTACAACAAACAATGGGATGCCTACGAAGAATCCGTCTTGCAAAAGCGGTTGGAAGAATTGACACCAGAAGAGCTGGCCCGGCTTCAGGCAGAAATTGCATCCGAAGAAACGGTTGAAGCCCAGGAGCAGTAGAGCAACCTGGGTGCAGTAGAGTGAATAAACTCTAATCTTACTTCACTGACAGAACTGGCAGACTATCCAGCAGGCTTTTCAAGGTTGTTCGCAGTTGGCTGGGGTCTTGAAAGCTGTCCAACCGATAAATGATCTGACCCCGCTCAAACCACAACAGGGTGGGGAGAGTGGTCAGCCGGTAGGTTTTAGCCAGGCGCAAGCTCTCATCTGCATTGACCCGCACCAATTTGATCGGTGTTGGTGAAGTTGCTTGAAATTGGGGCAGTAAAGGTTCCACGATTCGACACAGGCCACACCAGGGGGCCCAGAAATTAACGATGACGGGGATCGATGCTTCTAAAACTTCTTGGTTAAAGGTTTTTTCGTTAACTGTCTGCACCATCATGGCTTTAAAGTTGAGTTTTTATTCCTGAGTTTATCTGGGATCATGCTACCAGGTGATGTTCATCGTTGCACTCACCATCAAGGGATGTGCCCACCAGAACAGCAGCACAAACAGCCCAACCCCCAGGTAGGCGGGACGGAGAAATTCTTCCAGGTGAAGGGTTTGTCGTCCTTGCAGGATCGCGAGAAAGGGGATCACGGAAGTTTTGGCTTTGACTTGCTCAAATGCTGGTCCGTATCGCAGCAAAAGCCGTCGATCGCCATGCCAGACCCCAAACAGGTGATAGGCAATTAACCCCAGAGAGGTCACCAGGGTGAGGGAGGTACCAATCCAGAGGGTATGGGCAATACACCAGATCACCTGGCCTACCATCTGGGGGTGACGGGTAATCCGAATAATGCCGGTTTCGTAAAGATGCACCTGGGGTTTCTGGATCGCCGCAATCTCCAGCAGATTGAAGGTGGCGGGATAGAGAAAGAGAAAGGAAAGGGCTGAGAGGGCCCAGACGATCGCCGTCATGCCGGGAATCCCCTGCAGTTGCCACAATTGCACACCGTCATAACGATGGTGGATAAAATAGGCGATCGTCACCACCGCCAGACTGAGGCTAACCAGGGCAAACAGAATGCGGTAGAGCCGGGGGCCAAGATACTTTTCTACTGTTAAACGCAAAGCTGCCAGACCACTGTGGGCCAGGGCAAAGCAGAATAGTAGTCCCAGGATGACAAAGTGGGAGGGGGCTAGCCAGGTGTGGGGATCGGCAACCATAACGTACTCAATAAGTAAACTGAGGAAGTGCAAGTAAAGGAAGTGCGGGGATCATTTCCTTAGAGTGCCACTAAGCTTCCCTTTTCAGCAAGGTTGCCAGTCAGTTTGGTAGCAAGATCGATAAAAAAACAACCTAGAATACAATCTCCAGGTCTAATTGGCGCAGATCTACAGTGTAGAGATACCCCTGTTCCTCCTCCCAGGTGGCAATCAACAACCCCCAGGGTTCAAAGGCAGCGATCGCGGTGATCGTTCCGGGGACAGTGAAGTTACCCATGGGTTCGCCCAGAGCACTGAACAGCCCCACCCGACCCTGACGGTTGGCTAGCACATACCCCCAGGAGGTGGGATGAATCCATTCCGGGCTAAAACTGAGGGAAATGGGCCGGACTTTCCAGGGTTTGAGATCTACTAGAAAGACTGTGGTGGGATCTTCCCAGGACAGGAATAACAATTGCCGTTCTCCCCCCCCTGTGAGTTGCTTACAGGTGATGGGCAGTTTAAATTCGACTAACCACTGCCCTCGACGGTTAAAGATGCGACATCGGGACTGAGTTGGGTTGTCCTCAGCTGTAACCAGTACCCCATAGCGTTGATCCACCGCCGCGATCGCCATGGGTACATCTCTGTCAAGGGTTAACCCAAATGATCGGTGCTGGGGCAATTTGAGCAACTGGAGGTGCGGGGCTGCTTCTCCTCCAAGGGGGGCAGGGGGATGGGACACCCAGGCAATCCATGAACTGCGGGGATCGATGGCCAGCAAGGGGCGGGCTGCATCCCAGCAGAGGAGAGGCGCAAGGGGTAGAGCAGGATCGCAATTAGAATTGAGATGGTATAGAGAAAATTTAGCCCGTTGATCCCCGTCGGAGGGGTGGGTGAGGATCAAACAGCCCTGGGAACGCAAATAGAGAGCCGCAATCGCCGCCGGTAATTCCACCCATTGCTGCTGCAGTAATTCCCCGGTCAAACAATCGCTATAGGTGCGGTATTCTACCTGATGGCCAGTGCTGCCATACATCCATCGATCGTTTGCCGCCAGGTGGGTGAAAGGAGCGGCTAAAGGTTCCCGAGTCAGGCTCTTAAACTCTGTAGTAGCATCCTCAGTCGGTACGATCCAGAATCCTGTAGTAGTCTCCGTAGTCATTTCCACTTCCATGGCCATTTCCACTTCCATAGCCAGTCGAATTGCTTTCAACATGGCAGTGGTACTGGCATAGCGGTGGCCAGGGAGCTTCTGTAAAGTGGTGACAAGGATCGATCGCAGCAGAAAGGGCAAGGTGGGAGGAATCTGAGCAGTTTGATTCAAATGGGCTGCCATCAGCTCTTTGGGCACTCCCGAAAAGGGACGGTAACCCATCAGCATTTCAAACAGCAGCACCCCCACACTGTAGAGGTCAGAAGCATAGGAGTATTGACCATAAAACCGTTCTGGAGCCATATAGGCCGGTGAACCCGTCAGCCCCCCACTGCCCGATCGCGCTAATTCCTGGCTGAGACGGGACACGCCAAAGTCGGAGAGACAAGCCTGCCAACGGTCTGCCTGCACATGGAGCAGAATATTTTCCGGCTTAATATCGCAGTGAATAATTCCCCGCTGGTGGGCATACTCCAAACCCTGGAGAATATCGACGATGATTTTGAGGACTTGGAGCCGTTGCAGCCGTTCGCAACTTTCTAATAAAGACCGCAGGGTACCACCCTCACAATAATCCATCACCAGATAGCGGCTGGTTCCCTGATGTTCAATGGTCTGACAGGCAACAATATTGGGATGTTTAAGGGTGAGCAGGAAGTTTAATTCTCGCAAAAAAGACTTTGTTGGAAAGCGACGCAGGTCAAGCTGTTTGAGCGCAACAATTTCCCCTGAGTGGCGATCAATACCACAAAAGACTCGCCCGAACTGTCCCTGTCCAACCAGTCCAACCAGGTAGTAACGACTGCTTTTATAGTTCATTGCCAGCCTGCTGGGATGTCTCTGATGTACGATCCCGTCCACCCAGAGGAACTGAGATGAGGAACTGAGATTTAGTTAGATCTTATCTTTAAGGTTTACCCCCTATCGATCAGGCAAAGAGTACATCCACTGCCAGGTCGAAATCAGCGGTTTGAGCTGGCTCGGCAGGTTCCAGTTGGTGCAGTTGCTTACTCAGGTCTCTGGCTTTCTGGTAACTGTCCAGATCACCTCTTTCAAAGAAGTGCTTAGCAGCGGCACGCAGATCCTCCAAAGCGGCCTGTCTATGCCCCTGGCGAGAAAGGGCAACTCCCCGGTTATGGTAAGCTCGGGCACAATCGGGATTGAGTTGGATGGCTGCCGTGTAATCGGCGATCGCGGCGTTCAGATCCCCCAGACGTTGGTGGGTTAACCCCCGGTTGTAGTAGGCTTTGCCATCGTTGGGCTCGCGCTGGATTGCCAGAGTGCAGGTTTCAATTTCGCGCAGACAGCCCACCACGGTTTCAATTTGTTTCTGTTCCGTCCCCAAACCATGGGCATAGTTGTGTAGGTCTTTTGCATCCCGACTCAAGTCACTGGCAAGATGCTCAACCCCAGCCAACTGATGGGACAGATGTTCCAGGCGTTGCTGTTGTTCCTCGTAGCGCTGAACCAGACTGGCAATGGCCGTTTGCTGGTCCTGACGTAATCCCTGCAGCAGACGTTTGCGGTTAAGTAAATTAAGCCCAGCCGCAATCGAGAGGGAGGCGGAGGCCGCTGCAGCCAGAAGAACCTGTTGGGTGATCACCGTGGCGATCGCTCCCCCCAGACCCGCAACCACTGTCACAACTTCCAGGCTGGTCGGGACCGCTCCTTTGTTCGGGGAGGGAGTAGGTAATTGATCGTGCATAACGTCTATTTTCCTAAACGAAATTTTGGATGGTATCGGTTGATCCTGACTCAACCCAGGCGAGACGAACTTCAGCGAACCCGGATCAACTGCTGAGCACCAGATGGTCTAACTCAAAGAAGGGCTTAACTGCAGCCACTTCCGCCTCTGCTAGATGGGAATTAATCACAGACTGAATGATGTCATAGGTGATATCTGCATTGCGCTCGTAGTTAAAGGCCTTGACGATCGTGCGATACCAGAGCAGAACTCGATTCTGGAGCTGCTCCAGCTCGTCAAACAGCATGGCAGCGACGGTGCAACGGATAATATCGGTCATATCCCGACGGCAGATCTCCCGCACATCATGGTTACCCATCTGGAAGAGATTGGGTCCAGCCTTTTCTTTTCTGGCTTCAATTTCAGCAATGATGTCGGCTTCGTTGTTACGGATTTTTTCGTAGGCACTAATCCGGATCTTGACCGACTCCAGGTATTGGTGGAGAAAGGTCAGTTCTGCGGAGGTGGCATACTGCCCATCAGCGGTTAACGTGAGACGGGATAGGGATTTCAACATAATCTTCTCCTGAGTTCAAAAACTCTTGATAGGGCTGAATAAGTTCACAGCGGCAGGGCGGTAAAGCTTTGAGCCCAATGTATTGCTACGCATCATCTGTGCGCGAGAGGTACTGCCCGGTCTGCCCCTGGACATCTTTCAGTTGCATGATCATCGAACGGGTAATCAGTTTTCCAGCTTCGACTAAAATTTTGCCGTTGAGCGGGTGAAGGATGTCCTGCTGGGCCCGCCGTCCGATTAAAGCTTCCACATCTTCCACCGCACTGACATACATCCCGGCCGGTAGTTCAACCACAACCCCCTGACCCATCACCCTGGCTTGACAGGCCAGACGGGAATTGGGTTTACAGGTCGTAATTACTTCCAGGGTGCGTTGTTCCCGCCGATTGATTGGAGACAGGCTCTCCATCCCATCTTTGATGTAAACATGGCAGGTCGCACACATCCCCCGTCCACCACACTCCTTCAAAACACTCAGGTCATTCGCTAGCAAGGCGGACAATAGATTGTTGTTCGTCTGGACAGCGGTTTCCTGGGCAATGGGTTCGAGCCGGACAATTTTAGCCACGGTGACAATTCCTTAACAACGCTTAATGTTCAGTCATTATAGAGTGGTTAATAGATAGAGCGGTGATTGCTGAACTACTTCAGCAACTAGTTACGTCCAGCAGGGGTGCTGCTGCAAAGACGGTCAAGGATAGTGGCATGGTCGTGGCCTTCTTCCAGCCAGGCAGCGGCCGGTTCTACCCGTTCCCGTAGACCGAGAATAAAATAGTTGCGATCGGACCCCAGGGATTCACAGGCGGTTTGGACACAATGCAGCTCCCGCCCCGTTAACTGGCTGAAAAAGGCACTCAATAAACCTGCCTCAACATCACAGGCCGGGCTGGAGTTTTCCTTAGGAGCAGCGGCCGCAAAGGCGGAATGGCTTAACTCAACCACAAGAAACCCATTCTGGTAATGACTGACATCTAGTTCAAACACCCCCCAGCCATGGGTTTTCCAGCATTGTTTCATGCACTGGAGAAATTCTGCCATCGCCATCTCTGCCAGGGGGCGATCGTAGTAAGCACTAACTTCTTCCACAAACCGACGGTAAAAGTTTTTCCCCCACCAGCGCCCGCAGTTGAACAAAACAATTCTGCTGGCCTGGCCGGTTTCCTTTTCCAGTCCGGCATAAATCGCCTGTAACAGCGTTTCGGGTAGGGCCACCAACCTGGCTCCCCGCCGATTTTCCAGCAATCCCGATTCAAAATCCCCCTGCAGGTAAGCATCCGGGGCAAAGTAGTTTCCGGGTAGCCGGTTTCCCTGCAATAAATCCGCAACGGCAATCATCTCTTATTCCTCATGCAAAATTATAATTGGATTCCAGGGCATTCAAGCATACAGAGCTGTAGCTCCTAGCAGGGTATGTTGGGCTTGATCGATGAAAGGAGCAATCAGATTGCGCTGTTCTTCGGTGAGGACTTCCCGCAGGCGATCCTGGAGTAGTTGAGCCAGTTTTGCTTCGATCGATTGCCGCTGTTGCACCTCTACCAGGTCAGTTAACCACTCCAGCAAGCGGCGTTGCAGAAACTCCGGGTTGTTCAGCAACATGGCCATGGCCGCATAGCGCAGGATCGCGATCCACTGTTTGAGCGCCTGTTCCAGTAATGGAGTAGATTCCTGAGCAAAAGCTTCCACCAGCCGATCGGCCACGGGTTGAAAAATATCGATCTCCTGATCCCGCAGAACTTCGTAGGTTTGTAAGCGCTGAGCCAGGGAATTGATGTGGTGCTTGAATAATTTCATTTCTACAGCCTGAAGGTAGTTCTCTTCGGCTTTATAAAAAAGGGATTCCAGGTCGGGATGCATAGTTCGTCTCCAGGGTTAATTTTTTTGCCAGCTTACCCTTAGAACAGATCGGATAGATCATTCAGGGATAGGTTGGGCTGCTGGGGGGGGGTGAGGGGTTCCAGCGCAGGTAGGGCAGCAATTGAGGGGATACTTTCCCAGGGAAAAGCTTGAAAAAACTGAGCGACAGTAGCCTTTAAGGAGGATTGAGCCGGTCGGAATTCAGTTTGAGCAACCGAGGGAGCGATCGCTTGACCAGACCAGGCATTTTGGGTGAAAAATTCCTGTACGGTTAAGGACTGCCAGGCGAGCGAAGGTAAGGGGGGCGAGAACTGACTTCTCGTGGGTTCAGATGATACTGCTGGGGAAACCAGAGAGGGAGCAGGGGCAGCCACCTTTCTCTGGGGTTGAGCCTGCCAGGGAATGCTATCGATAAACGCTTGCAGTGGTAGTTGTAACCAACTGCTAGAAGCGAGGCTCTCCGGTCTGGCTGCCGTCATTTCTTCCGTGGACACTGGGGTCTGGGAAACAGTCAGATGGGCAGAAGATAAGTGCTGAGGCTTGGCCTGCCAGTTCCACCGCTGCAAAAATTCGCCTACACTTAAACGCTGCCAGTTGGGTTGGGTTACTTCTCCCAAAGCTACCCGTTCAGCGACCACCGGCTCCGCACCCCCCTCCCCATGATTGGGAGTCACCTGGGAACGGGTTGAGCTTAGCCAGGAATGCCGCTGGAAAAACTCCTCCACCGTCAGGCGTTGCCAGGCAAGCAAGTCCATCATGACAGGTATTCTCCGTTGCGTAACCGCTTTTCAATATCCCGCGCTGTTGCCCCCTCATTTTGCCAGAAGGTCGCTGCATCCAGGCGATCGCGCTTGCCCAGCAGAAACTTACAATAGGTTTCTCCCATCGCATAGCATTGAATCTCGATGCAACCCAGGGGTTTCTGTACCAAACCGGAGAAGAATCCAGCAAACATCCCGGCGTAGAGATAGCAAACGGGCTTACCCACATCCCCCAGGGTACGGGCAACGACAGAATCAAAAATATTAATAAACATGAAACCGTTTTTCTGATCACTCAGATCCACTTCCCAGTTGCCCCAGCCCTGGGCGGTAAAGGGCCACCACCAGGCCTCCAGAACGTAGGGAAGTTTGAGTTGACGCAGGGGCTGCTCATACTGATATTCCTGCTCAAACCAGGTCTGGAAAAAATTAGCATCCCGGCAGCCCCATTCCTCGCCAATCTTATACATCACAACCGGGGCGGCACTGCCAACTTCTTCTTCCAATCCCTCAATTAAACCAACAACAAAATCCTCACTGGTGAGCACATTACGACCGTGATTCCAGTCGGTGATTTGACCCAGATCGGGTTGAAAGCAGAAAAAATCCTCAGCTGCATAGTGGTGATGCATTTTGGGATATTTCTTTCGCAAAGAATGCTCGACTTTTTGCCAGGTAGAAGGCGGTTTTACCGTGGGTTGGGCTTGAGTCATAGTCATAGGTTATCTTGCTCTTTCTCTGCTAAATGGTCTGGAACGCAACGTGAGGGTAATTTCATTAAATCTAAAATCTTGGGTTTGCCTCTCCCTAGCGTCATCAATATTAATGCAACTCCTTTTTAAATGTTTATCTATTAAACTACAGCTAAGTCTGCTGACACCAGGAATTAGTTTTTAATTTCATGTTCAATCATAAAAGTGGGTTTGTAGCCCTGGCTACCGTATATTTACGGAAAATTTTGCCAACAATTGTATCTTCGATTGTAAAGTAAGGATTGCCCACACCATGCACTTTCCCCCGATCGCTGCAAACAGCATGAATAATGTGGGAAAAGTAGGTCGGCAAAGTGGGTTGCTCTAAGGATTGGATGCACCAGAACAACAAATTTGCCCATGCAAAAAGCTAGCTGATTACTATCAGCAAAGCCGCACCATTAAGAGAGGCAATTTCAGCTATCTTTTGCCCCTCAATCACAAAATAAAGCTATTTTAGCCTTGCCAGAAAAATACTACTGTTTTCCATCTGCCGCGAAAGCGGGTGATCGATCCACCGATCCCTCTTCCTCTAGTAAAACCGCAGGTGCGCCGAGGGGGAGGATTTTTAACAAAAAGTAAGAAAAGTGGGTTGAGCAAAAGTAAGAAAAGTGGGTTAAATCCGTAGAATCACGGAGGTGAGGGGTGGGGATCGCCTCTAAACTTGTATTCAATTACCAAAACAGCTACCGGTTTTGACTTCTCCCCTTTAGCCAAATTTATTTTCATAAACCGTAAGATCAGGAGGCACCTATGGCTTCAACCGCACTCGCTCCCATGACTAGCTATTACATTCATCGCCTGTTGCGGTTACACAGCAAAGTATTAAAGTCTGTGGTGGTCCAGGGAGGGGCCCTGACGATCGATGCCTATGCCGATCTGAACGTCGCCCTGGAAAGCCTTTATCTAGACGCTGAAGAAATTGCTGTGCAGGCCCGGGAGCTAGAAACCTTAACCCGTTGCCACCAAATTCTCTCTTCCCAACGATATGTTCCAGAAGAACAGTTATGGGAAATTGAGGAGCAGATTTTCTGGATCTTTGCACTCAAACGGGTTGAAGCTCATCCACCTGCCGCTTCCTCCGGTTACCCAAAACCGGCACTTGAAACAAGAATGCAAACAGGGGTTGCCGCCTGAAGCGGAACACCTCTCGATGGAACGGATAACCCATCTCTTACTGAAGCAAACCTGGTTGCAGGTTATGTGAGCGCGGGGTGTACAGCGTTTTCCACTCAGATGAGGCAGATCAGAAGCTCTAGCCCATGGGCGTTGCAGTGCCAAGCATGGGTTTCACTACCCCGGAAAACGCTGTAGCTTAGATGGGGTTAAAACAATATTCGCTGCGGGTTAGGCGGATTTGGGCCAGGGCAAAAACTGTTGGAATGACTCGCCCATAGTTCGTGGCAATGGCCCGCCAGCCCAGGTCAACAAAAAAACAAACCCAGAGGGCGGAACCGAGAAAGGCAAACACACTGCGGGTGACACTATAGCGGGCCGCACTTAAGGCCATGCCTTGACGGGCAGACTGCAGGACAATTTGTTGTTGCAGATGCAAGGGAACACCGACCAGGGCCTGCTTTGCCACCTGATAAGCTGCAAAATGGGCCGCAAATTGTTGGGCTACCATCTGTACCAGTACAGGACGTACAACTGAACTGACTGCCAGAGCCGTTCCCCCTTCCAGTAAGAGCCGCAGGGGATCACTTTGTAGATCAAGGCTGAGGGAATGCTGAGGGCTAACCTGCGAGAGGGAGCGCTGTAAACGTTGTTGCAGAGATTGACGATCGCTGCGAGATAATTTTTTCCACACCTTCTGCAATAAACTCAAGAAAATTTCGGCTTCCAGTTCTGTGGTGGAGAGATTGGGAGGCAGAGTTAACTTGAGATGCTGACAGACGTTAAGTAAGACCTGCCGGTAGGTAATTTGATCGGCCTTTCCCTTCAAAACAGTGAAACCATCGGCGGCCAGAAAGCGAAACCGTTGTTCCAGAGTATCGATCCAGTCCTGGCGATCCTGATTTTGTACGGTGACGGGATCAGGGATGCGTAGATAATCTAAGGGATTAAATTTTTTTGTAAATAAGATTTGTGTTAAATCCTGCAACTCCTCATCTGTTGCCAACTCCAGAGCCGTTCTCAGTTCGTCCATGCCATCCTCTATCTTTGTGAGCTGATTGCTTGACCGATGGTGCAACTTACTGCTGATTTTGCCATTTTCTCGCTAAGAATACCATGCCTATCTAAAATCCAACCCTGGGGAAATCCTTTCTCTCTCCCTGCCAGAGATGTCACAATACGGGAGGTAGTGATCGGAAAAATTAGATGCGTGTTGCGATCGTTGGAGCCGGACTGGCGGGAATGGCCACCGCTGTGGAACTGGTGGAACGGGGCCATGACGTTAGCCTTTATGAAGCCCGGCCGTTTGTCGGCGGTAAGGTGGGAAGCTGGATAGATCCGGCAGGCAACCATATTGAAATGGGTTTGCACGTCTTCTTTGGCAACTACTATCAATTATTTGCTTTGATGCAAAAGGTAGGGGCCTGGGAGCATTTAAGCCTGAAGGAGCACGTTCATACCTTTATTAACCGGGGTGGCCAAACGGGGAGCCTAGATTTTCGTTTTCTCGCGGGTGCCCCTTTCAATGGCTTAAAAGCCTTTTTTACCACCACCCAGTTATCGCCTCAAGACAAGCTGCAAAATGCGATCGCCCTGGCTACCAGTCCGGTGGTGCGGGGGTTGGTAGATTTTGATGGAGCTATGCGGACCATCCGCGCTCTGGACGGTATCAGTTTTGCCGATTGGTTTCGCAGCCATGGCGGTTCCCAGGGGAGCTTAAAACGGATGTGGAATCCGATCGCCTATGCCCTGGGTTTTATTGACACAGAAAATATTTCTGCCCGCTGCATGCTGACCATTTTTCTGATGTTTGCCGCCCGCACCGAAGCCTCTGTTTTGCGAATGCTGGTTGGTTCTCCTCAGGAATATCTGCACCAGCCGATCGTGAATTACCTGGAAGCCAGAGGGGCAAAAATTTATACCCGCCGTCGCACCCGTGAAATTCTCTACAGTGGTGAAGGCAACCAGACCCAGGTGACCGGACTGGCGATCGCCCAGGAGGAGGGGGAAGAGATTATCACCGCTGATGCCTATGTCTGTGCGGTAGACGTGCCTGGCATCCAACGCCTGCTTCCCCAGGATTGGCGGCAGTGGCCCCAGTTTGACAATATCTATCAGCTGGAGGCGGTTCCGGTGGCGACCGTGCAATTGCGGTTTGACGGTTGGGTGACTGAACTGGAAGATGCCAATGCCCGCCACCAGGTGCAGCAGGCCGCCGGGATCGATAATTTGCTCTATACCGCCGATGCCGACTTTTCCTGCTTTGCCGATCTGGCCCTGACCAGTCCCAAGGACTACTATCGCGACGGGCAGGGATCATTGCTACAGGTGGTGCTGACCCCCGGCGATCCGTTTATTAAACAGAACAACGAAGCGATCGCAAACCATGTGCTCAAACAGGTCCACGATCTATTTCCCTCGTCCCGTGACCTGAACATGACCTGGTACAGCGTGGTGAAGCTGGCCCAGTCCCTCTATCGGGAAGCCCCCGGCATGGATGTTTACCGTCCCGATCAAAAAACTCCCATTCCCAACTTTTTCCTGGCAGGCAGTTATACGCAACAGGACTATATCGACAGTATGGAAGGGGCAACCCTTTCGGGGCAGCGGGCAGGCCGGGCCGTGCTGGAATTTCTCCAATCCTCTGGGGGGAACGCCTGAGCCGGATTCCCATTTGTCACTAAAGTCGGGGAAGGAGGATACAACGATGGCAGAGGTGGTACTCTTTATTGCTGCCAGCCTGGATGGCTTGATTGCCCGTTCCAATGGAGCTGTCGATTGGCTGTTTACAGATCAAGACTACGGTTACAGGGATTTCTTTGCCAGTATTGATACAGTGATTATGGGGCGAAAAACCTATACTCAAATTCTACAATGGGGTGATTATCCGTATCAGGGGAAACAGGGGTTTGTTTTCACCCGATCGCCCTCCCCAACTCAGGATGATAACGTTGAATTTGTGCAGGAGAATATAGAAGCTTTGATGGCTTCTCTGCGCTCCAGAACGGGGCAAAACATCTGGTTAGTGGGTGGTGCAGAACTGATTGCCCTGTTTCGCCAGCAGCAGTGGATTGATCAACTCATCCTGTCAATTCATCCTCTGATCCTGGAGACCGGCATTCCTTTGTTTCTACCCGTAGTTGGGCAAGTTCAGCAACTGATCTTTCAGCAGATGCAGGTGTTTGAAACGGGGTTGATCCAGACGACCTATTCCTTTAGTAGTGAGTCATAGTTTAATGACAGATTGGTTAGAGCATAGTGTTCAGGTTGAGGTGGAAGCGCCGATCGAAGTGGTTTGGGGTCTCTGGTCTAACTTAGCCGCCATGCCCCAGTGGATGCAGTGGATTGAATCCGTCACCATCCTGGAGGACAAGCCTGAACTGTCGCGCTGGAAGCTGGCCACGGGAGGATTGGAATTTAGCTGGCTGTCTCGCATCCTCAAACAGATTCCCCATCAAATTATTCAATGGGAGTCAGTGGACGGCCTACCCAATCGGGGGGCGATCCGGTTTTACGATCGACAGGACAGCAGTATTGTCAAACTGACGGTGGCCTACGCGATCCCAGGATTGTTAGGACAATTGATGGATCGGCTGTTTCTTGGTCGGATGGTGGAAGCCCAGTTAAGAGCCGATTTAGAACGATTCCGCCACTATGCCCTGCAAAGCCAGGGAACGACCCCGATTCGCTAATAGCCCTAAAGGTATCCTTTCGTTGGAACAGACCCCTAGCTTAGCCAGCGACCACATGGTAGCGGTTGCCCCCCTGCTGTTTAGCCTGCTCTGCCCCCAGTTCCACATCCTGAAGTAATTCTTCTGCCCGTTTGTAGCTGCGCTGTCCCATCACGATGCCAATGCTGGTCGTCAGTTGCACCTGGGAATTCTCTAGGGTGAAGGGCAAAGCTGACTGGGTTAACAACCGCCGAGCACATAACTCTGCTTCTGCCAGGGAGCGCACGTTCTGCAAAATCACCCCAAATTCATCCCCTCCCAGGCGGGCTACGGTATCCCCCGATCGCAGGCATTGACTGAGGCGCTGCCCCACTTCCACCAGTACCCGATCGCCTGACACCTGGCCCCATTGCTCATTCAATTGACGAAAGCCATCCAGGTCCACCAGCAACACGGCAAATAACCCCACTCCCCGTTGACGGTATATTTTCAACGCCTGGCCGAGTCGATCGAGAAAGAGGGCCCGGTTGGGCAAACTGGTTAATCCATCGTGAAAGGCATCCCGCAGGAGCTGGTCTTCCCGTTGCTTGCGTTCACTGATATCTTGAAAAACCATCACTGCCCCAATCACCTCACCGCTGGGGGAGAGGATCGGACTGGTACTATCGCCAATGTAGTGGGCCATCCCCTGCCGATCGAGGAGCAAACAGCGTTCGGGGAGTTTGACGCTTTTGTTTTGAGCCAGAGCTGTGGAGAGGGGATTGGGTAACGGAGTTAGGGTTTCGCCATCAAATAAGTGCAACACATCCTCAACCGATTGTCCCAAGGCCTCCTGGTTCGTCCAACCTGTCAGCTTTTCAGCCACAGGATTCATCATGGTTACACAACCTTCCGTATCCACTGAAATGGTGGCATCTCCCAGGCTTCGTAATGTGCTACTGGCCTGCTGGTGGGCTGTGCGGGTGTCAGATTCAAGCCGGTGACGTTGCAGGGCCACCTGGATAGCGGTATGCAGTTGTTCAGCCCGGAAAGGTTTAATCAGATAACCATAAGGATTACTGGCCGTAGCTCGTTCCAGGGTATCTCGATCGGCGTGGGCCGTCAGAAAAATGACGGGAATCGTAAAAGTAGCATAAATTTCTGTTGCCGCAGATACGCCATCGCGCTCCCCGGCCAGACGAATATCCATCAGTACTAAATCCGGTTGGGCTTCATTGGCGGCTTTAATTGCTTCTTTAGCAGAGGCCGGCGTGCCCACCACCGTATATCCCAGTTGCTCTAGAGCCTCTCGGATATCCCAGGCAACGACTCGTTCATCCTCTACTACCAATATTTTTTCCATTAACCCGCTTCCTTAAAGAGTCGCTACTGCAAAAATTTAGCCACACCAGTAATTTTAGGTGAATTAGCTGGAGTTGAGAATATTCTTACATCTGGTTTGGCGTTTGAACAGTCTGGACTGGTTAGCATCATCTTCCCTTGGACAGAAGTGGGATTGATTTGTTGCTGCATCGATCGCCCCCCATCTGCCCAACCAACCAGAAAGGTTTTAATAACGTGAGGGAATTTTGGTCGAATCCCTCCAGTCCAAATTGTGTGGTTTGAGGCAAAGGATTTTATGAGTAGAAAAATTGCCAAGCGGGTAGCAGCGGGATGGCTGTCAAGGCTGGGCAAAATCGTCAGGCTATCCATTGGGAAGCAACTTGGGCTGAATCAACCTCGATCGCCAGAGAGAGGAATTAACGGCAAAGCTTCCCCAAGATAGAGGTGATGAAAGGACTGGAGTTAACAGATGTCACTCTTAAAATTCAAAGATTTTTACCCCGACTATAAGGATATGGCCAACGACGGTGGCCTGGACATGGATGACTTAAAAAAATTTGATGTCTATGCCCAGGGAGATGAAAAGGTTGGCTCAGTTCATGATCTTTTGGTAGATAGCCGCGATGGCAGATTCCGCTATTTTGTGGTTGATACTGGTTTCTGGATTTTTGGCAAGAAAGTGCTGGTGCCGGTGGGTATGACCCGGATTGACCATGATGACCGCCGCATTTTTGTTCAGGGGCTAACCCGAGATCAGGTGGAACATCTGCCCAATTTTGATGACCTGGAAAAGGTTGACCTCGACTACGAAGAGCGTGTGCGGGGAACTTATCGTCCGGCTGGGACCACTGGAATGGCCCCAAATTTAGCTTCCCCCGCTCAGCCTCTGGTTGATCAACCTATAGCCACGCCGATCGGGGATGCCGGGACGTCTGCCTACGATCAGGGCTATGCCTACGATCGCGATCCCGATCTGTACAACCTCAACGATCGCGATCAGCAACGGTTGAAACTGTATCAGGAACGGCTGATTGCCAGCAAGCAACGTCAGCGAGCTGGGGAAGTGACGATCGGCAAGCACGTAGAAACGGAAACCAGCCGGGTAGCAGTCCCCGTAGAGCGGGAAAAAATCGTGATCGATCGCACCCCCGTCACTGATCAGACCCCCATTGCCCCGGATCAGGCTGCCTTCCACGACCGTGAGGTTGCCCGCGTCGAGGTCTATGAAGAAACCCCGGATATTCATAAAGAAACGGTGGTGCGGGAAGAAGTGCAGGTGCGGAAGGTGGCCGAACAGGAAGTGGTTCAGGCCGAGGATCAGGTGCGCCGGGAAGAGTTGGATGTACGGACAGAGGGGAATTCCGTCATCGATAAGCGCATCTAGTCCTGCCACAATCAACCTTCAGGCGTAAAGTAACCCTAACTCTCAGATCAACCTCCCTGTAGTGCGATTTGGGAGTTTTTTGCTGATGGGCTGAGATAAAATAACCCCAGATCGTAGCTATACGTTTGCACCGCACCCCTAACCTAGTGTTAATCAAGCCTGGATTTGTGTTAAGCCGTTTGCCCAGCAGTTTACTGGCGATCGCCCTGGCCAGTTGCCAACCCACCGCCGAGATTCAACCAACTCCCCCCGCTCGTTCCCCCCTTGCAGTACCAACCAGCCCGGCCCCCGTAAGATCCCCCTCAGCCGCAGATATTACCCAGGCCAGTCGGTATCGGCAGGAGGGTTTGTCTGCTCGGCAACAGGGTAATTTTCCCCAGGCGATCATGGCACTGGAAAAATCTGTCCAGCTTGATCCCACCCACCTTTCTGGTTATGTGATTCTGGGTTGGACTCAACATCTCGCTGGCCAGGCCACCGCTGCAACTACCACTCTACAAACGGCATTACAACGCGACCCGAACCATGTTCCGGCTCTGAATGCGCTGGGCATCGTTTACCTGGTCAGTGGCCAGTTAGAACAGGCGGTTGCCACCCATACCCAGGCCGCCCAACTGCAACCGGATAATGAAATTGCCTATTACAATCTCAGTCTGGCCTATCAACGCTTGCAACAATACGAGCGGGCGATCGAGACTGCAGTCAAAGCCACCCAACTGGAACCGGAAAATCCCCATCCCTGGGTAGCCCTGGCGATCGCCCACTGGAGTAAAGGGGATAGAAGTGCAGCCCAAACCGCCTATACCCGCGCCATCGAGCTGGATAGTGGATATGGCGATCGCGCTTATCTATCCCACTTAAAAGAGGCAGGATTTAGCCCCGATCAGATTCAACTCACTGAACAGGTTTTGCAGGTGAATTGAGCACCGAATTAGTTACCCTATCAGTTGTCATTGCCGGCTCTTTCCTGTTGATCACTGCACTGGTAATAGACCATGCCACCTTGATCCGGGACAAAATGGCAGGTTTGCTGCGATCGCCAAAAGGCCTGGAAGATCGAAACACGGGATTGGCGATAATAGCTGCCGAGGACTGGCTTGAGTGCAGCCGTAGCGGTCTGGAGATGGTAGTGCGGAATCCCCAGGAACAGATGGTGAGCCACATGGGTACCAATATGGTGATGGATCGGATTGATAAAGCCGTAATCCCGATCGATTGTAGATAACGCACCTTTGAGAAAAGACCATTCCTGCCCACGGTACCAGGGGATGTCAGGCTCGGTGTGGTGCAGAAAGGTAACTAAGTCCAGCCAGACGACAAAAACAATGTAGGGACCGAGATAATATTTCAGCAGGAAGAGCCAACCCTGTGCATAGGTGAGCCAGCCCAACAAGCAAACCATCAGGAGGCAGCAAAACGTACTCGTCAGAACATCCCATTTTTCTGAGGAACGAAAGAGAGGGCTGGAGGGGAGAAAGTGAGAACCTCCGAGTCTGCCAGGGGAACGCTTGAACAAGTACAGAGGATAGACAAACAACAACGCCATACTGAAGCGGAGTGCTTTTTCATACCAACGCATTCCCTGGTAATGGCTAGCAGACAGAGGATACCAGGATTCATCGGTATCAATATTGCCAGTGTTATTGTGGTGGGTACGATGACTGATCCGCCAACCGTGGAACGGAACAAGAATGGGGGTGTGGGCCAGGTGACCAATGAGGTGATTGAGCCACTTACGCCGGGAAAAAGAACCATGGCCGCAATCGTGCCCAACCACAAACAAAGCCCAGAACATCGTTCCCTGCATCAACCAGAACAGGGGCCATAATAACCAGGAATTCAGGTAAGCGAAGACTCCATAGAGTAGCCCAATGATCAAGATATCGGTGAAAAAGTAGGCTAGAGATTTCCAGTCAGAGGGTTCAAAGCAATACTTTGGAATTGCTGCTTTCAACTCCTGAAGGGTAAATGGAAGTTCTGCGAAATTTTGAGATGACTCTTCTTGCGAAGAGTGCTTCAATTCAACGACCTGTGTTTCCGTCATGCTTCACTAATTGCGAGTACTGAGATTGGAAAAATTCGCTTGTAAGCACGACAATAGAATCGGTTCAGAACCAGACTTCTGGACCATAGCTATTGGGTATGCAGCCTGAAAGTATCTCTGCCTTTCCTGACAACTAATTTAGAAGCTAAGGTTTGGCGAAAAAGCTGACAGTTCTGAAATCACTAAAAAAATAACTTCAGGTTTGCGTTCAACATCTTCGATCGGCTTTGAGATTTCAGCTGTTTGCTCAAGCTTAACCAACTTATTTCCTTTAAGACTATAGCAGCAAATCTGAATTGCACAACTTGGGCTATCATGCAGTTCTTTATTGTTATCTCAAGTAATCTAATTTGGCTAGAGGCAGTTACGGTCGGGGCATAACTCAGCCAGAAACTGAACGCAGATTTGATAATGTTAGGGTGGTTGAGCTGTCAGCGCTAGCCTGATCTGGGGCCGTAAACAGAGGGTTGTAGCCTGAAGCGTTGTCCTGAAGACACTGACCACCTTACAGTTGTAACTTGCAGCCAGATACAGCAAAGATGAAAGCGATCGCCTTTACCACTCCCGGTTCCCCTGATGTCTTACAGCTACAGGACTGGCCCACGCCCCAAATTCAAACCCCAACGGAAGTGCTAGTGCGTCTGAAGGCAGCGGGGGTCAATCCGATCGATACGAAACTGCGGCAACGGGGTACTTTTTATCCAGAAAAAATGCCGGCCATTTTGGGGCTGGATGGAGCTGGGATCGTGGCAGCGATCGGAACCCAGGTGACTGATTTTCGGGTGGGGGATGAGGTTTACTTCTGTAATGGTGGCTTAGGGGATCATCCCGGCACCTATGCAGAATTTGCCACAGTGGATCAGCGATTTTTGGCGCATAAGCCTGCCTCCCTGTCCTTTGCGGCTGCGGCTGCCGTACCTCTGGTTGTGATCACCGCCTGGGAAGCGCTTTACGATCGGGTGCAGTTACAGGCTGGCCAGCGGGTGTTGATCCAGGCCGGAGCGGGGGGCGTTGGCCATGTGGCGATTCAACTGGCCCGGCTAAAGGGAGCGCGGGTGTGTACAACGGTGAGTTCGGCCCAGAAAGCAGCTTTTGTCCAGCAGTTGGGAGCGGAATTGGTGATTAATTATCGAGAACAGAATGTGATTGAAGCTGTGCTGGACTGGACCCATGGGGAGGGGGTGGACATTGCCTTTGATACCCTTGGTGGCCCCATCCTTTCCCAGTGCTTTGCGGCCGTTCGTGACTACGGCGATGTGGTGACCTTACTGGAACCCGCCCCAGATACGGATTGGAAGACGGCCCGCACCCGTAACCTCCGCACCAGTTTTGAACTGATGTTAACTCCCCTGTTGAAGGGACTGACCACTGCCCAGCAGCATCAGGCTGACATTCTCAAACAAACCGCCCAACTGATCGATGCCGGTCAATTCACGATTCATGTCAGTAAAACCTTTCCCCTCGGAGCCGCCGCCGATGCCCATCGCTTTTTAGCTGCCGGTTCGGTCACTGGCAAAGTTGTTCTGGTGATTTAGCAGTAATCACATTTCTACCTAAAATCTGGAATCGGTTCTCCCCGTTCCTGTAGAACTTCGATGTGTAGCTCGATCGCCTCTTTAATATTTTCTAAGGCTTCTTCACGGGTTTCTCCCTGGCTCATACATCCGGGTAAGCTGGGTACTTCAACCACAAAATAACCATCCTCATCTTGTGACAAAAGCACTTTGCGCGACTTTAAGTTTTGATTTGCTATTACCATGACTCAGCAACCTCCTTAAAAACCATTCAATTCAACCGGGTTAGTCTTCTACAGATTGGCTTAATGCTGTTTCAGTATCGTTCACCGATAATTAGTAGTTTGCGAACTACGGTATCTTGCAGTTGCAAGTCGTTTTCTAAGTCATCTCGCGATCGTCCCGCTAAGTAATTTACCGCAATCTGGGCAGATTGGAGCATATCAAGAAGAGATTGGAGATCGCGTTCCATAGATCACCTGCACCGAGGAAAGAATTGCTTGACGACAAAGGTAGTTACGGCTAGATTCAATCCCTTTACGAGTTACCAAGTCTACATCTCGATGAAAAATTGTTTTTAGCTCATCTTCCATAATTGATAAATCAAACAAAGTCGGATGGGCGACTGGATCAAACTGCACCATGACATCGATATCACTGTCTGAGCGTAAATCATCTCGCAATACAGAGCCAAATAAGGCGAACTCAATGATCTGCCAGCGATCGCAAAACTCCTTGATTCGTTCCATTGGTAATTCAATATTTCTAAGTTTCATGGCAATCCCACTCCCAAAGCGTTAAGTTTCTACTCCATCCATTCAATATCCTCGGTAAACAACTCGCAAGACCAAATTCTCATCCGTATCTTTCTGTGTAATCAGGTGAACTAAATATCTCTTGTGCTATCTGATTTCAATATTTCTTTAAGTTCTTCAATTAAGGAAGGTAGTTCATTGATTACTGTGTCCCAAAGGATATCTTCATCTACATTCAAGTAGTCATGGACAAGTTTGCTTCGCATCCCCACAATTGCTTTCCAATCGACTTGAGGATAATTGGCTCGAAAATCTAGTGACACGCGACGGGCTGCTTCGCCAATAACTTGTAGCAAATGTGTAAGAGACAAACGTAGGAGTTCGTTATTGTCAAAATCTTCTCTGGTTGATCCCTGTATAAAACTAATGGCTTTGTTGGCGGTATCTAGCATATGACCAACGTAGACCCGATCATCCCTCTGCGACATAGTAAACCTCTGATTCTGCTAGGATGCGATCGCGAATTCGATGATTCAGCGATTTTGGAGTTACCAAATCAATTTGCCGATTTCCCAGAAGGTTTGAAAGTTCTTCCTGAATTTGATGCAGTTTGAGAAAACCGGGGATATATCCAGGCTGAAATTCAACTAAGACATCAATATCGCTATCAGGGCGAAAGTCATCCCGTAAAGCAGAGCCAAATAGGGAGAGTTTAGCAATATGCCAGTGCTGGCAAAAGTGAGCAATCTTTTCTTTGGGGATATCAATATTTTGAGTTTTCATAGCAATTTCACTCCTAAGTCATTTAATTGTTGATCCATCCAGGCGATCGCCTCCTCTTCACTTTGTTCGATCGTCATTTGACCAATTGGTAGGGGCTTCAACAGTGCCTGTGAGGGATTCCAACACATCCCAGGCATTACCAGAGTGTAAATGCTGCTGTCGAAGAGTAGTGACAAACTGCAAGACCCTTTGTTGCAGGTCATCCGGTAAATCGTTCAGTCGCTCAATGATTTGTGTGATAATTGAATCACTCATAGATTGCCCATTCTTCTCAAGAGGTAAGGAGAGCAGACATTGTTTCATCGGACATGAAACGGCGAAAGTCTAAAATTTCAACTAAAACAAGTTTGTTGTCTTCGGAATAATGCAGAATCACTTGCCCATCGTCTTCGGCATAGGCGATCGCATCAGCAGAAAGTTCAATCAAAAGCGCATCAACGTCCTGGCTATAACTAATATTTTTCATATCTAGACCCCCTGCCGGGATAAAGAGTAATGACAAAAATGAATGTACTAAATTCTCGATAAACAACTCGCAAGACCAAGTTTTCGTTTAAGCTTTTTTGTGCAATCAGCTTGTCTTCTTCCCCAATTTCGATCTTGTCTGGCGATCGTACCGTTTCTATAACAAAATCTGTATCAATCGTTAATTCATGATTGGCTAATACCTCTATTTTTAACTGGGCATGATTACTCAAACGTATTTCTTTCATTTTTCATTTCAATTCCTCAATGTTGATGTTCACCTCTTTAAGTTCTTGATTCATCCATTCGATCGCCTCCTCTTCACTTTGTTCGATCGCCCGTTCTACCCCAGTTTTAGCAATCTCCAACAATTCTTTCGACTGTTCCCGGGCTTTGCGAGATGATTTGACTTTTTCAGCAATCTGTTGACGAATAGTTGCTTCTGGCAAGGTAATTGGAATTTTTAGTAAGTCATCCGTTGAGATCGCTGGATACATACTTGCAGTTGTATGTAAATCTAAAATCTCACACACAACTGGAAGGCGTAAATAAACGAGTAAAACTTCAGGTTCAACAGTGGTCGGTTTCAAGACAGCAAAACCAGACGAGCAAATGTAATTGTTTTGTTCAGGTTCAATTAATGCAGTAAGTCTTCTAATGGGTCGAACAGTTGAAGTGATAATATCGTTAGTATTTACAATCCACTGGGCGCGGCTTGGTGCTTCATCCATTGGTACAACATCACTACTGGCGAAGCCTTCACCACTCAAATTACCAATTTCAATGTAATTAAATGTTCCTTGTTTCTCAGGTGTAAACTTACGCTTGACTAACTTGGCAACATCTTTAATACAAGTTCCTGCTTGGCTTATCACAGACATAATCTTCTGTTGATTAGGTTGATGATATTCAGAATCACCCCGACCACTTCCCCACGAAGCCGCAAAACCCTTGACTGCGATATTCTCCTCCGTCTGTTGCCAGTCCTTCAACCCAAGCTCCGCCAACAACAAATCCTCAGCTTGTTGATAAACTAGCTTTGCTTGCTTGAGTAGTTCTTCCGATTCATGAACAAAATCACCAATGAAATCCTCAAGCCCAAATCGAGGAATGTACATATTTTTAAGATAGGTAGTTGTTAGTGTCCGTTGACCTGTTCCACCTGTCACTCCTCTATCTATGCTCAAGGTTCCATACTTACTAAGCAGGAACACAAACAAGTAGGCTGGATTAAGCGTATCTCGCTTCAATCTAATAATTCCAATATCTCGACTAAATATTGATTTTTTTACTGTGCTAACAAAACCAATTTTCCCAATTGAGCCATAGCCTTTAAGTGTAATCAAAATATCATCTTTCTTTACTTGAAATTTTTCTAGGTCTTGATACTCGGTTTCTGAAATGTAATCGGAGTTCTCATATACAACATTACCTCCAGCTATATTCCTGCCATTTAAGCAATGCACACCATCTGTATCTTCTGAGAAATGAGGGTTTGGTCCTTGAGTAATCCAGATCGCAATAGAATCTAGCAAGGTAGCTTTTTTAGAAGTAATAGCTTGATCGGCTTCAAGATATTTAGCCTCGAAAAATTCACTGTCCACTCTGAAAGTTATGTTGTGCTTGATAACCTCAGTTAAACCTAACTCTACTGCTTCTAACTCATCCATCAACCGCTGATATCGCACTGCATCAAATCCCCCCATACCTTCCTTTTCAGAAAAGGTGGCGTTAGCCAGGGGGATCTCAAAAAAACTGAGTTTTTCCTTTTTGGCAAACTCAACAAACGCCTCTGCAATGCCGTCTTCTGTCAGCCCCTCATGGTTATACAAATCATGATCCACGATCAAGTGATCGTGCGGGTCTAGCAAAAACTCCCGGTCTTTTTCCCGCTCTGATAGCCCCTCTTCCTCCTTTGGTACAATCCGTCGATAAATCTTCTCCCCCGAATTGTCCTTACCCGATCGCCGCATCGTCGCAAAAAAGATGTTGTAATCCTCCTTGTAAGGGCATAGTGCGCCTTCTTTGGGGTCATCATTCCACTTCTGCACAAACAACACCGAAGTTTTTGTCCCTGTGTGTGGCTTAAACGTATTGACATGCAGCCCTACCACTGCCAGAATCCGGCATCGTTCCGCTATGTAATCTCGAATGTACTTATCCGATGAGTTATTGAACCGTCCTTGTGGTAGCACGATCGCCATTCTGCCCCCCGGTTTCAGAAAATCCAGGTTGCGTTCAATAAACAAAATGTCGCGCCCGACTTTAGTTAGCCATTTGCCATCGGGCTTTTTTCCTAAGTCATACCGCGCCAGAATTCGACTCTCTTTAATGTCTCCAGCAAAGGGCGGATTTGCCATCAACACATCAAATTCAAACTCCTTGTAGCTGCTTTTATCGGCTCGTAGTTTCTTTAACCGCTTAAAGCCATCGTTGTAGGTGTCCGTCCAGTCTTCATCTTTGGTAATCTCATCCCACAGGTCAAAATCTAGCGTATTCAAGTGCAGCACATTGGTTTGACCATCCCCCGCAATCAGGTTCAGCGTTCGCGCCACCCGTACCGACTTCTCATCAAAGTCAATGGCAAAGACTCGCTTTTGCACATATTCATAACAACGGTGTGGCTTATTCTCCATCGTAAATAGATGGCTTGCCTGTAACCCTTCATCCTCTAAAATCTGCTTCCACACATGAAAAATGGTATGCACCGGGAAGCCCGAAGATCCGCCTGCCGTATCAATCATGTACTCATCCTCTTTGGGGTTGAGCATCTTGACACACATATCAATCACATAGCGGGGGGTGAAATATTGCCCTTTTTCGCCTTTGCTGCTCTGGTTCACCAGATATTCAAAGGCTTCATCAATCACATCCAAATTTGAGTTAAACAGTTTGACGTTTTCCAGCGATCGCACACACACTGCTAGATGAGAAGGAGTCAGCGAAATTTTGGCATCTTCACTAAATACCCCTTCCCACTTCTCTTTGGCATTATCAAATAGCTTTTGAATCTTGGTTTTGAGTGCCGCTTCCGTCTGCCCAGTGTTGCGAAATTCTAGAATGCGCGTGTTGCGATTGTTTCCCTGCCCCGATAGCCACTCATCATAGAGCTTGGTAAAAATCAGCTTAAACACTTCCTCAAAGACATCTACGCCTGCATTCGCTAAAACCTCATCTTCCATTTCTTCAATCAGCGATCGCAGTGACTTCTTCTCCTGCACTAACCGATCATTTGCAATCAAATCATTCAACGTAAACTTGATTTGCAGAATGTCTTCCAGCGTTTGCGTCACTCTGGGAATGTCGGTAATCCGCTCAAAGTAATTCGGGTCTTTGCGATGCCAGCGAGAAATTGCATCCCCATTTGTCCAAACCCCGATCGGCGCACCCGTCGCATTGCAATAGGACTTAAGCTGATCCTTGCCGTCCTTCTCCTTTGGCTTCTTCAACTCCACAATGATGTAGGGCACTGTTGGGCGATCGGCATCCATTACCGCAATGTCTGCCCGCTTCTTCTCCCGCCCAAACACCACCTCATATTCCACCCGTACCCGATCCACCGGATAGCCATAGCGATCAAGCAAGACCTTCAGGTAAAGCTGTCGTACAACCTCCTCAGGGGTAAGCTGGCGATCTGTTCCCTTGACCAGACATTTAATGTACGGAGTTTCTCCTTTTTTAATCTGCTTCAAGAAAATTGACTCCTCTAACCAGTCCACCTCTTCCGATTTGAACTGAGAAAGTTTGTAATCTGAATCCTTTAGGATATCCGCTAAATTCATTCGCCGTCCCACCAGACTTTACCTTTAGCAAGTTTAAGCAGCCCTCAGATCAGGGAAGTAACTCGCTGTTTAAGTATAAAAGCCGCAATCACAGCCTCTTTGGAAGGATTTCAGTTTCTTAACTTTTGCCTTTGAAGCAGGTAAATTTATTCCTCGGATGAAAGATGAGTGTCCTGGAACTGCTACGATATCCCCTCCACTCTTCACCTTCTGAACATGGCACTTTGACTTTTTTGATCGAAACTCGCACCCCAACATTCCCTGATCAAAGGTCGGAGTTCCCGCTGCTAAACTCAGAATTTTAGTGAATGTAGCTATGGGTAGTGCTGTGAATTGGTTAGGATAGGAAAGCTAAATCCCAAGTCCAGACCTTAGAAACCGATGACTGTCCGCGTTCGCATTGCCCCCAGCCCCACGGGAAACCTGCACATTGGCACCGCCAGAACCGCCGTCTTTAACTGGTTATTTGCCCGCCACCGGGGGGGAACGTTTATTCTACGAATAGAAGATACGGATACGGAGCGATCGCGGCCGGAATACACCCAAAACATTCTGGATGGCTTGACCTGGTTAGGCTTGACCTGGGATGAGGGGCCATTTTTTCAAACCCAGCGGCTAGATCTCTATCGTCAGTCGATTCAAACCCTGCTGGACAAAGGGTTAGCCTATCGCAGTTATGAAACGCCAGCGGAACTGGATGCCCTGCGTGAAGCTCAGAAAGCCAGAAGCGAAGCCCCCCGCTACGATAATCGCCATCGCCACCTCAGTCCCGAACAGGAAGCTGCCTTGATTGCTGAGGGCCGTCCCGCTGTGATTCGGTTCAAGATTGAGGACGATCGGGAAATTGCCTGGCAGGATTTAGTTCGGGGTCAGGTGGTCTGGAAAGGGCGGGATCTGGGCGGTGATATGGTGATTGCCCGTTCTGCACCTGCTGGAGAAATTGGCCAGCCCCTCTACAATTTTGTGGTGGTGGTGGATGACATTGAGATGCAAATCAGCCATGTGATCCGGGGTGAAGATCACATTGGGAATACCCCCAAGCAAATCCTGCTCTACGAAGCCCTGGGAGCAACGGTGCCGGTTTTTGGCCATACCCCCTTGATCCTGAATCAGGCGGGAGCCAAACTGTCCAAGCGGGATGGGGTGACGTCCATTTCTGATTTTCAACAGATGGGTTACACCGCCGTCGGGCTGGGCAACTACATGACGCTGCTGGGCTGGTCGCCTCCCGCCGGAATGGCAGAGATTTTTACCCTTGCAGAAGCAGCCAAAGAATTCAGTTTCGATCGGGTGAACAAAGCGGGGGCTAAATTCGACTGGGATAAACTCAACTGGATTAATAGCCAGTACCTCCACAGTATGCCCGTTCCAGATCTGCTGCCGCTCTTGATTCCCTACTGGCAGGCCGCGGGCTATGGATTTGACCCCGAAGCGGACCAGGTCTGGTTAGAACCCTTAACGGTTCTGGTGCAACCGAGTTTGGTGCGCTTAAAAGATGTAGTGGAAATGACCCAGTTCTTTTTTGCCCAAGAATTGCAATTTGACCCAGAGGCCACCACGCAACTCCAACAACCCGGATCAGCCACGGCTCTCACCGCCATTTTAGAGGGGCTGAAAACCGTCGATCGCTTCACCGAAACTGAAGCCAAAGCCCTGATTGATCAGGTGGTTAAATCGGCAGGACTGAAGAAAGGTTTAGTGATGCGATCGCTGCGGGCCGCTCTGACTGGAGCACTACATGGTCCCGACCTGATTCAATCCTGGGTGATTCTGCACCAGCGCGGGTTTGACCAGTCCCATCTCCAACAGGCCCTGGCTTTAGCTGTCTGATTCCCCTACTTAGCGCCCATACAGGACTGAGCCATGGCAATGAACTCGGGGGGCAACTGGCCAGTTTCTGAATATTGAGAGCTAAGGGCTATCAGTTGACTGGTAGTGTACCTCTGTTGAATTTGCTCCAACATACACTTGCAGTAAGCTTGGGGCGCACGGGCGGCACATCCCTGCATAAATCCCTGGGCAATTTGTGGATCATTGATCTGTGGGTTCTGTTGATTGTCCCAGGTGGAAGGGGAATTGGGCGGAGTAGCAGTGGGTTGGGCGGGGGGTTGGGGAGAAGGATAGGTGGGGTTCTGTTTGACCCAATCCTGCCAACTGGGTTGAGCCTGGGCCAGCGCCACTGTCGGCAACATCACCAGCATTACCACAACGCCTCGGACAAAGACGGAAATCAACATAGCTGGAGCCTCATTACCACAGAGCAGGCAGGCATAGAAAAAATTCTGCCCTCAGGGTACAACTGATTTCCCCCTAAATGGAAGCCCAGAGTATAAATTCTTAACCTTTATGAGGAGGGTTCAGCCCACCAGAGCCATGAGCAAACTTTTGAACAGTCCGATCCCCTCGGTATTGCCCAGAGCAGGATCGCTGGCCCGTTCCGGGTGGGGCATCATTCCCAGCACATTGCCTTTGGGGTTACAAATTCCAGCAATATGAGCACAGGAGCCATTGGGATTGCTGGTGACCGAGCAGCTACCCTGAGCATCGCAATAGCGAAAAACAATTTGGCGCTGATCTTCTAGAGCTTTTAGTGTATCCGCATCTGCGTAGTAACAGCCTTCTCCATGGGCGATCGGCAGGGTGATCACCTGACCCAATTGATAGCTCTGCGTCCAGGGCAGATCGGTGCGTTCAACCTTGAGGGGAACCCGATCGCAAATAAAGTTAAGATCCCGATTCCGCATCAGGGCCCCTGGTAATAACCCCACTTCCGTCAGCACCTGAAAGCCATTACAGATGCCCAGGACAAAGCGGCCCTGTTCGGCATGGTGAAGAACGGATTGCATCACAGGGGAAAAACGGGCGATCGCCCCACAGCGCAAATAGTCGCCATAACTGAAGCCACCGGGCACCACAATTACATCCAGATCAGCAATATCCCGATCCTCATGCCAGACCATACGGGTGGGTTGACCGAGCAGATCACGGGTAACGTAGGCGACATCGCGATCGCAGTTGGAACCAGGAAAAACAACAATGCCAAATTTCATCGACTTAATTTATGAAATTAACCTGAGCGCAACATCCATCCTAAACAACTGAGAATGGGATTGCCTATCGGGCAACAGGTCATGGACCCGATTCAATCCGTTGGGTCATCAGGTAGCGATCGCCATCGACAAAGCCCACCCGGCGGTAAAAGGTCTGAGCATTAACATTGTGGCGTTCCACTTCCAGGTGCAGGGCTTTAATGCCCAAATTTACACAAATCTGTTTTAAAAACTCGATCGTTTGCCGCCCGATCCCCTGCCCCCGATAGTCAGACCGCAGGTACAACTCATCAATAAAAGCATCCCGACCCTGATATTCTAAACTGTAGCCACTGAGGGAAAGAAACACATAGCCAATCGGCAGGGTTTCGATCTGGATCAGCCAGAGTGAACCGCAGGCAGGCTGTTGCAGAATTTCAGTTAATAAGGAATGGATAATGTCTGGCTCAAAGCAGTGGCCGTCAAATTCGTAGTATTCCTGAATCAGTTGGACCAGCAGTGGGCGATCGCTGGGAGTTGCAGGCTTAAAATTGACCTTGATCATTAATTTTTAGACTGGGCAATGGCAGCAGCGAGAGTTAGAAAATAGTTAGAAATTTGTGGAAATTGCCTCAACCGGACAGGTGGGAATACACTGCTCACAAACAATACAACGAGAACGGCTGAAATGCAGTTGATACGTTTTGGGATCAAGAGACAGAGCTTCCGTTGGACAAACCCCCGTACACAGACCACAGTGAACGCAACAATTTTCGTCAATTAAAATTTCTCTGCTGGCGAGAGACACATGAATTTCCTGGGAACGCATCCAGTCGATCGCTGCATCCAACTGGTCAATATCCCCAGCCAGTTCCAGCACCAGTTTGCCAACCTGATTGGGAGCGACCTGAGCGCGAATAATATTTGCTGCCACATTAAAATCCTTGGCCAGCCGATAAGTGACGGGCATATGAATCGTGCGGTGGGGAAAGGTGAGCGTAACCCGCTTTTTCATCGCCAGAATTCAATAGTGAGGAAGTCAACAAAGGCCCAAAGCCTTTTCATTTTAATGTTTTCCTATCCGTTACGGGTCGATCGTCTTGAGCAAGAATGTCAGCCCAATGGCTCCCTTACCCATACCTGCAGTTCTAGATAGTGTTTACAGCGGATTTGTCGCAGACAGTGTAGCCCCCACACTTCACTGCAGTGGAGTAACAGATCATCCAATTGCTGAGCTTGAATCCAATCCAACAGGGTGGGGTCGGATTGTAGGGCTAGCCCCAGGCGGCGAAGGGGGCGGTTAGAATTGCGATAAATGCCATTGCAATCCTGACCAAAACGGTTGACCTGCAAGTAATCGTTCAGCCAGGTAGCCAGTTCGCTCAGCAGCACCTTGCTTTCAGCCCCTTCGCCACCGCATTGATTTCGATCATGAGTGTTCGTCTGCTGTCTGTTTTAAGTGATGATTGCCTCAGCCCTAACCGCGTCAGTCAACGTCAACTGGAAATTTCAGTGGCGGCGATCGCCCAGACCAGTGGAGAACGGAATGCTCCCTTAAATCTAGGCTTAATTCTGGATCATAGTGGGTCCATGGCGGGACAACCGCTGGAAACGGTGAAGCGAGCAGCCCAGAAACTCGTCGATCGGTTGTTACCCAGCGATCGGTTGACGGTGATTGTCTTTGATCATGTCGCCAAGGTGTTAATTCCGAATCAACCCGTGACCGATCGAGACAAGATTAAAACCCGGATCAGTCATCTTGCCGCCATGGGGGGAACTGCGATCGATGAGGGATTACAGTTGGGCCTAACGGAGTTGATGGCAGCAAAAGCGGGAGCTATTTCCCAGATCTTTCTGCTCACCGATGGCGAAAATGAGCATGGCAATAACAGTCGTTGCCTACAACTGGCGGAAGAGGCAGTCAGGGAAAACATTACCCTGAATACCCTGGGTTTTGGCTACCACTGGAATCAGGATGTGCTGGAGCAAATTGCCGATGCGGCGGGGGGCAGTCTGATGTTTATTGAATACCCCCAGGATGTCCTGATCGGTTTTGAGCGGTTGTTTAACCAGATTATTTCCGTTGGCTTTACCAATGCCCATCTCCACCTCAGCCTCAGCCCCGGAGTGCGTCTGGCTAACTTAAAACCCATTGCTCAGGTGGCCCCAGCGACGATCGACCTGCCCCACGGGATGGAAGGCAATACCGCGATCGTGCGACTTGGAGACTTACTCACGGATACCCCCCGCACCCTCCTGGCCAACCTCTACATTGATCCCCCCACAGTAGCCCATCCCCTGCCCTCTCCCTCCGAAATCCTGGCGACCCTACAAATCCGCTACGACGATCCCACCCAACAGCACACGGGCTTACGATCAGAACCCATTGCCGTCCTGGCTCATCGTTGTGCAGACCAGGAATCTCAGCCCCATCCCCAGGTGCAAAAAAGTATTCTAGCTTTAGCAAAATACCGGCAAACTCAACTTGCGGAAGTTAAGCTTCACCAGGGCGATCGGACCGGTGCCGCCACCATGCTCCATAGGGCTGCCCAAACAGCTTTACAAATGGGTGACCAGAGTGCCGCGACGCTACTGCAGTCCAGTGCAACCCGACTACAACAGGGTGAAAATCTGTCCGAGCGCGATCGGAAGCATACCCGTCTGGCGGCCAAAACCACGCTGCAGAACTATGGGTAATCGGCAAGGCAGCGATTTGAGCCAGGTAACTCCACCAACCCTGAGGGTGAACGGCGGGCTACCTTTGCTGCATAGACTGCAGAATTTTGATCTGTTCAGGTGTGAGAATGGCCATCAGTTGCTGCTGGGCAATCCGATCCACCCCTTGCCACTTGGTCTGTTGGTCTGGGGAAAGTTGAAGAGCAGCGAAAATCTGCTTGGGATCTCTGCCCTCCTTAGACATGGTTTGTAATTTGGTCAGTTGTTCGGGGGTAAGAATTCCTTTGATCTGAGCCTGCGCCATTTGCATAACCTGAGCAATCTGGCTTTGTTGCTGGGGAGTCAGCTTCAGGGCGGAGATCGGATCAGCTTGAGGATTCGGGGGAGGAGTCGTTTGGGCCCGCACTGGCAGTGATGGCACGATCGTTGCCACTACAATACCCGCGACCAGAAATAATTTTTTAAATTTCAACACGATGGACATCCCTCCGATGTAATCACTTCTTGCCATTTTGACACAGGAGACTTGCTCCGCTGCTACTTCGTTCCCAAAGCATATATTTTCAAAAATTTTTTATATGAGGCTAGGGTTGAGGGTGTTTAGCCCTGATTCCGGCTCAAGAGGCGATGGCTGATGTCCGATTTAGAACCAATTGGGGCCTGGGGGAGGGCAGGTGATCAGCCGATCGGGAATTGGTAGCGATCGGCCTCCGGCTCGCGAACCTGGTTCAAAACCCACGGGGAAAAGAAAGCATTTTGCCCCTGCCTGCCTTTAACTGGAGAGTTGACCGGCCTTGACCAATTCTCGCCGCCGGGCCCGGGTAGAGAGAAACTCCTTCGCTTCTTTATAAAGGCGTTTACGCTCCTGCGGCTTAAACATGGCATTTTTGATAATGCGGATGATGGGTTTAGGACGGAAGAAATATTCATCATAAAACCGATGCACCCATTCCAACATTTCAGCCCCAGAAAGGTGAGGAAAATTGGCCATGGGCAGTTGTTGGCCCAGCTCATCGGACATTTTCGTGTTCATAATAATGCCGTGGTGCTGAAACCATTCGTACATTTCTGTGCCTGGATAGGCGTGGGCAACGGAGACCTGCAATGTTTCAGGGTCCATTGCCTTGGCGTATTCGATCGTCTGGCGGATTGTTTCGCGGGTTTCGCCGGGAAGACCAATGATGAAATCGGCATGAATCTTGATTCCGACCTTTTTGCAGTTTTGGGCAAACTCCAGGGAGCGTTTGGCGGAAATCCCTTTCTTGATATTTTTCAGAATTTCTTCATTCGCGGACTCAAACCCAACGATAAACAGACGGCAGCCGCAATCCGCCAAAATTTTCAGGGTGTCGAAATCCAGGTGGGCGCGGGAGGTGGAAGACCACTGAAAGTTTAGCGGTTTGAAGGCCCTGGCCATTTCGACCATGCGTTTGGGACTGAACGTAAAGGTGTCATCGTCAAAAAAGATTTCCTGCAAGCCCTCCGGTTTGAATGCTTCCAGGGCCCATTCCACCTCATTCCGCACATCTTCAACCGAGCGAGTACGCCATTGATGCCCGTCAAAGGTCTGTGGCCAGAGGCAGAAGGTGCAGAGGGCTGGACAACCCCGGGTCGAATAGAGGGCAATATAGGGATGCAGCAGGAAGGGAACATTGTATTGGGTAATGTCCAGATCCCGTTTCCAGATGGGTGTGACCCAGGGAAACCGATCCAGATCTTCCACCGGGGGCCGCGGCGGGGTAGAAAACATCTGGTTATCCCGGAGAAAATGTACCCCTGGAATTGTCTCCAGTGCTTCACCAGCAGCAAATTGGGTGACCGTATCGTCAAATTCCTTATGAGTCACGAAATCAATTGCTGTGGAGGTGTGCAGGGCAACTTCGGGGTGAGTCGTGACCGGCGGCCCCACAAAGGCAATTTTCAGGGCTGGGTTCAGTTCCTTCATCCGTTCTGCCAGCTTGACATCGTTGTTGAAGCCAACATGGGAGGTGAACAGGACAACAAACTCGTAGTCAGCAGCAATTTTAGTCGTCTCTTCCGGGCCAATATGATGGGGAGATGCATCCAGGAGGCGGGACTCACCCCCCAGATCCCGGATCATTGCGGCAGGATAGCCCAACCAGACCGGATACCAGTAGCTTTCAATCTCCCGGGTTGCCGGCCAGCGCGAACTGGCACCACCATCAAATTTTTCAAAAGAGGGGGGGTTGAGTAACAGGGTCTTTAACAATTGCCTTACCTCTCTTCGCTAATGTGAATCTATTTTGCAGTGACGGTCGGGAGTAAGTCGCAAATTCAAGCCAGGATGCCCTCAGCAGGGATTTCAGGAGGGATTATTTGTTGGTCAAACCGGGTTCAATTGCAGGGGGGGCAGCAGGGGAGCGTTTGGGCAGCAGGGTCAGGGTCTGCCGGGCGATCGCTGAGAAACGGGGAAATAGGCGGGGTTGCAGTAAACGCTCGTCAAACATTTTCATCCGCCGTTCATTCTCCTGCAAACTCATCGACAGAACCCCATCCAGGCTCAAATTGTCGATAAAACTATTGGAGGTAACGGCTGTAAAGCTATCACCCGTACTCCCCTCGGCGCTACCAAAGGATTTGACCAGATGCAACAAAGCACGACTGTAGTGCCAGCAGGCATGAATACCCCGCCAGGGGGCCGCCCCCCAACCCCGCTGGACTTGATCATAGGTCACCCAGTTGATAAAGAAGACAATATGGCGGGCTTCCTCATCCAGGATCGGTTCAAATAAACTAAATAGCGATTCTGGGAAATAGCCGCTCTGCCGGGCCAGCCCAAACATGCCAAAGGCAAAGAAGGAGTCCAGGCACTCGCCAAAGCCAAAATCGACAAATTCCTGTTCCGGTTGCTCAGGTACGGTCACAGGGGCGGGCGCAGAAATGGTAATGCCGTAATGATGAATTAAATAGGCCAGCAGGCGGGCATGGCGACTTTCTTCATAGGCTTGCAAGGCGATCGCCTGGTGCAACAATGGATCGTCGATCGTGTCAGCAAAGGCCCGCACCATCACCCCGGCCCGCTGCTCCGTTTCCAGAGCGATCCGCCAGAAGGGAATGCCCCGCAGCCGCTCCAGGGAGTCTGCCTCCAGTTTGGGCCAGTCCATCGTTTCCGGCTCGTAGTGGAGATGACTATCAATAAAACTTTGACAGAATAGTTCTTTGTGAGTAGTGGAACCCAATTTCATAAGTTTTTCGTGTAAAGTTGCTATCCCGGTTCAACGGGGACGGGACGGGGCGGGGTGGAAACCCCTTCAGTCAGCATCTCTAACTCGCCGATCCGACTTAACCGATACCATTGGCTGCGCCAGCGAAAGGTATTGCCAAAAAAGCCGTAGCACCACAGGAAAAAACTGATCACGTCCCAGAACGGGGATAACCAGAACCAGGAGCGGGCGATCCCATCCTGGAGACCATAAACCCCCACCATCCAACCCATCAGCAAGCGGGTGAACCAGGTTACGCTCCAGATCAGCCAGCTAAAGGTTGTTCCCCCACTGAGCAGCACCAGTACTGAACTGGCCAGGGTGCCATAGGTAAAAATTAACCCAGCATAACCCCAGGGACGGGACACCCGAATGCCAACCATCCAGCGAATCTGCCGCTGTAGCGCATTGACGAAGGTATCCTGGCTTAAAACATGGTTGACCACATAGGAGGAAAGCTCTACCCGATAGCCGGCCTGGGCAGGTAAATATCCCAGTTGAAAATCGTCAGCCAGGAAGTTGGCGATCGCCTTAAATCCACCAATGGCCTCCAGCACCGTCCGGCGCATGACGATCGTTTGTCCCAGGGCAAATTTAATCCCTTCCAGTTGATGGCTGACCAGCACACCGGGATGGAATTCCGTCACTTTACCGAGTGCTTCCAGAGTTGTGACCCAGCCCTGACAGAGGGAACGATACAGACAGGTGATCACCCCAACTTGAGGATGACGCAAAGGTTGGACAACCCGTTGTAAATAATCCGGTCCCACCCGCACATCAGAATCCGCCAGTACCAAAACGTCATACTGGGCCCGGCTCAAGGCACTGGCCAGATTATTGACTTTGCGGTTATTACCCAGATGACGATCGTTAATCACGTATTGAATATCAACCCTGGGGAAATCTTGAATAATTTGTTTAATCACCTTCAGGCTGGCATCATTGCTATCCTGCACCCCAAAAATAATCTGGTACTGGGGATAGGACTGGCAGCAAAAAGAAGCAAGGTTGGCGTAGGTCTGCGAGTCAAAACCACAAATTGGCTTCAGGATGCTAACCCCAGGGGCAAAGTCAGTTGCTGGAGCGGGGGAGGACTGCCGAAATTGCCAAACGGCATAAATGGCGTAACTGTAGAACCCGATCGCAGACAAGGACAACAATAAAGCGAGGGGGAATAGCAATGTAAACACAAAGGCTGGGCAATGCAGCATTACAGCATCCATGCAACTTTGATAACCGATAAAAATCCACTGATCAGGATAAGTTGAAACCACCCGTTAAGCTGGGGTGAGCAAAGCTTGCCGATCAAGGATCTGCTGTAACTATAGTGGATCTACGTCTTAAGCAGTAGCCAAGTTCAGTCTTAGGGTAGGAGACAGAGGAAGATTTTTGTGGTATTTGCTGCTACTCCATTACTGAGGGGGAGGGTGGGGTTGCTCCACCAGTAATGAGGAGATCAGGAATGGGCAGCGAGCGTTGTTCCAGCAGGGTAAATTGCCGTCCAGTGACATCGTAAGTGTAAACAACACCCGTTTCAATTTCGTACATCCAGGCATGCAGGTTCATGTTGCCACTGTGGAGTTTGGAGCGAATGGCCGGATAGGTTTGCAGATTTTCAACCTGGGTAAGGACATTCTGTTCGATCGCCACCTGCAGCAGTTTTTCTCCAGACAGTTGAGTATAGTTATCCTGCACCAACCGGCGGGTAGCCTCGCCATGCTTCTTCAACCAATCGTAGACCGCTGGCATTTGCTCTTCCAGAGAGCCTAGCTGCAACAGCCCCTTCATGGCTCCACAGTGGGAATGGCCGCAGACAATAATGTCTTTGATCCCCAGGGCCTGCACTGCATATTCAATCCCCGCTGCCTCCGCACTGGTAGACACCCCATAGGCTGGAATCAGATTGCCGACATTCCGCATCACAAACAACTTGCCAGGGGGCACCTGGGTGATCAGACAGGGATCAATGCGGGAATCGGAGCAGGTGATGAACAGCACTTCCGGGGCTTGACCAAAGGACAACTGCTCAAACAGGTCACGGTGTTCGTTGAAGTACTTATCCTGAAAGTCATGCAGCCCTTTGATCAGACCAGTGAGTGACATGCGTATCTCCCTAACCCCTAGCATTGAACCAAGTTTTTGCGTTTACTGAACCTGGAAATCAGTCATTAGCGCACAGTCCAATTTAACCTTTTTATGCTTGGATGGACAGAAGTTAAGGAATCGCTGTAATGAATTTGTCCACCCTGATTCTGGTCGCCCTTGGTGTGGGGGGGGTGTTTGGAACCCTGCTGAATACCTTTTTTCCCGCCAGCATTGTCCCCCTGGATCACTATTTGCTCAATCCCCTCGGTCAGGCTTTTTTACGCTTGATTCAGTTTGTAGTGGTGCCGATCGTCTTTTCGTCTCTGATTTTAGGGTTGACCCGGATTCAGAATGCCACCCAGGTCGGTCGCTATGTGGTCAAGCTGATGGCCTGTTATGTGACGACCAGTATCATTTCTCTGGCCCTGGGGATTGGTGTTGCCCTGTTGCTCCAGCCTGGGGCGGGGATTAATGGCTTAACCCTGGCCGAATTCCATCCCGCTACAGAACCTCCCTCCATGATCAGCTGGTTACTGAGCCTGATCCCCACCAATCCCCTCACAGCCCTGAGTGGTGGCAATCTTCTGCAGGTCATCTTTTCCGCTGCTTTGTTTAGTATTGGGATTCAATTGAGCCGCACCACCGCCCAGCCCTTTCTGGCGTTCCTGGAGAGTGTCTATACGATTAGCGAAAAAATACTTGCGGTGATCCTGTACACCGCTCCGATCGGCGTTTTTGCCCTGATCAGCTCTGTAATTGCCACCCAGGGGTTGGGGTTAATGGCCCGGTTATCCTTTTATGTGCTTGGCTTGCTGGTGTCCTCGGCAATTATGATTGGGTTCTATGTCCTGATCCTGTTGCTGTTGAACGCCCAACCCCGTAAACTTTTTGCCCATCTGGGTGAGTCCCTTTCCTTAGCCTTTGGTACAGCCAGTTCAAATGCGGTGTTGCCAGTGCTGTTACAGAATGCCAAAGACTATGGCTTACGGGAGGAGATTGCCAGTTTTGCCCTTCCCCTGGGGACTGCTCTGAAACGGGATGGTTCAGCCATTTTGCAGGGGTTTAATGCCCTGTTTATTGCCCAGATTTACCATGTCCCCCTCACCCCCTCCCTCTTGCTGGCTGTGGCCCTGAGTAGTTTGCTGGTCTCCTTCAGTACCCCCGGTGTACCCGGCTCGGCCTTAATTACGATGGCCACCGTTTTATCGGCAGCGGGTTTACCCCTGGAAGGCGTGGCGATCGTGGCGGGGGTCGATCGGTTAACCGATGGTTTCAAAACGGTTTTGAATGTGGTGGGGAATACGACCAATGCTCTTTTGCTTGAGGCCTGGGAAGGAAATGCAGCGGAAGCTGGAGCTGAGGACACCCTGCCAGAGGTTAATCCCCAAGGATAAATGGTTTCGATTTAATCTGCTGGGACAGGCGGTTGAGATGCTCTGAGAGCCTGAATTTTTTGACGAAATCCCCGTAAAGCTGGGCTTCTGCCAAGGGCAAGACTTTGGGACAGGACTTCTGGTACTAAGGTCAAAATCGGTAAGTCGGGAAAGGTGGGGCTGGTGGTAACGGTTTGATATTGCCCGGCCTGGAGGGTGTAGATCAGCAGTTCACCATTGTCATAAACCCAGAGTTCGGGAACCCCCAGACTCACATAGGCATCCATCTGGGTTTTTGAGGTGACATCAACTTCTATGGCCAGATCAGGGGGACGATCAATAGATAAATCTAGACGATCTTTGCCAATGACAGCTTGATGGTTTTGAATATAAAAACATCCATCCGGTTCAATCCCATGCATCACTTGCCGCTTGAACGTGGTTGAACCCAGGCACTCACAGTCAATCTCAAGTTCATCCAATAAAATTTTGACAATATCACCAATGATTGACTTGGCGCGTTCATGTTTGAGTAACGGCATTCTGATCTCCAGAACTCCATGACTATAAGCAATCCGGCTGGCCCGTTTTTCACCCAATTCAGTTAAAACAGCTTCAAAGTCTGCCCAGCCCAAATCGTGGATCAACAGGCGTTGACCGGGGGGGACATCCAGTTGACGGAGTTGCAGGGTAACCATATTCACAAGTAACCATAAAGAGTAGTGCGCTCCCGGTAGGGACGGTTGAGAGCGGCGATCGCCCCCTGTAGTGTTTCTACTTCCATACAGGTTCCGCCCTGGGCCCCGGCCATGCTGGTGATATGTTCTTCCATTAACGTGCCCCCCAAATCATTACAGCCCCAGGTTAAAGCCTCCGTTGCCCCGCTCAATCCCAATTTCACCCAGCTGGGTTGGTGGTTTACAATCCAGTTGCCTAGAAACAGCCTGGCCACTGCGGTCAGAAGTAAAGCATCTTGCAACACGGGCTGATCTCGACCCACTCGCTTGCGTAAGGATTTGGGAGCTGACTGGCCGACATAGGGCAGCAGAATAAACTCCGTAAACCGGGCGGGATAGTTTTGCTGAATTGCTTTTTGCTGCAGCGATCGCAATAATCTGAGATGTTCAATTTGCTGTTGAGGGGTTTCAATCTGACCGGAGAGCATCGTACTGGTGGTGGGAACACCCAGGGCATGGGCCGTACTGATAATTTCCAGCCAGGTGTCCGTGTTGATCTTTTCCGGGCAGATCACCCGTCGCACCTGATCCACTAGCACTTCCGCCGCCGTTCCCGGCATGGAGTTCACCCCGGTATCCCGCAGAGCAGTAATCACCTGGGCATAGCTCAAGCCATCCTCACGGGCAATGAACTGCACCTCCTGGGGAGAAAAGGCATGGAGATGGAGGGTGGGAAACGCTGTCTTAATCGTCTCCACCAGTTTGAGATAGTAAGCCAGGGAGCGGCCCTGCAGTTTGGCCCCTGGATGCAAGCCGCCCTGCATACAGATTTCCGTTGCTCCCCGCTCCACCGCTTCCCCGGTTTTGGCCAGAATTTCGTCAAACCCCAACCAGTAGGCCCCCGCCTGATCTTCATCCCGACGAAAGGCACAAAAACTACAGTGCTGCTCACAGATATTGGTGAAGTTGATGTTGCGATTAACCACATAGGTAACCGTATCCCCCACCTGTTGCTGGCGGAGTCGATCGCTAGCCTGACGAATGACGGCCAGGGCTTCTGGCTCCCATTGCTGCAGCAAAAATACTCCTTCTTCAGGGGTTAAATCCTCACCTTGCAGCACTCGGTGCAGAAGAGTTGTTAGTGTTTCACTGAGCGTTGGTACAGCCATTATCCAATCCGTTTATAAGGGGCTTAATTGAAATTGAGCAGGTAAAATAATTGGATCAAGCTTTGCCAGAACAGTTGACTCATTCTACCCAGAAATGGTATTAACACAGATAAAGCGTATCGATAAAAAATAAAGCTTATCCCTATGCCAAACCATCTCTCAACCAGCTCAGCTAGACCAGAAATTGCCAGGGCCTTGCCAGGTCTTTCCGCGCCGGCAGTATTTGCGACCCTTTTAATGCCGCTGATGCTGAATGCAGCCAGGGCTACTGCTTCTGAACAAACCTCCCAGGGATGTTCATTCAAGGCGGGTACTTACATTATTGTCCTGAATGATGCTACTGGTTCTGATGGACGGGGTGTGCTGAGTTTGCAGTCCGATGGGACGTTGGCGGTGCTCAATTCTAACCAGAGGGGGGGAAGCAACTTTGCTCCCTTTACCAGTCAACTGGGTACTTGGGAATGTAAGCGCAACCGAATCACAGCTCGAACGATTAACTTTACCCTGCCCAACAATAGCCAGCAGCAACAAATTGCGCGGGTTGACTACAAAGCAATTCTATTGAAGACCGGCAAGATTCAGGGGAGCCTGGAAGTTCGCTTTTTCCCCCTCACTGCCAATCCCCAGGCTGCTAATCCCGCACCTGCCTTCACCAATACCTTCACGGGGCAATTGGTTCAAGCTAAGTAAGCCTGGGGTCCTGCACCCGATGCTCTCTGCTGATCAGTTAAAATTCAGTCGCCACTTTAAAACCCCGATCGGACTAAAATTTATTCAGATCGGGTCTCAGGAGAATGGGGCGGTGTCATAGGTCAATCGCCAGAGACGACACCCCCCAACATCTGCCTTGAGATAGAATTGGGATCGATTAATAATGAAAGTATTAAATCTTTCATATACATACTGCTTATGGCTGTTACTTCCAGCACCGATCGGGGGGAATGGACATGCCTGATTCGTCAAGATTGCCTGCCCGTGCCGTCCCATAACTCTGTCCAAACTGTACTGGAGCAGATGCATGGCGATCGGCCCAGTTGCGTTCTGGTCTGCCAGCAAGAGCGTTTGGTTGGGCTATTTACCGAGCAGGATGCAGTGGGTCTGATGGTGCGGGGATACCCCTGGCAAACCGCCAGTATTGGGGAGGTGATGACCCCGGCGATCGCAGTGCTGAAGATCGACGAAAACTATGAATTATCAGCGATTCAGCAACTCTTTCAACGGCATCAGCTCACCCATCTGGCCGTGGTCGCAGCAGACGATCGTCCCGTGGGAGTTCTGTTGGAATCCGACCTGAAGGCATTGGGCCAGGCAGAAGCTACTTTCCAGACCCAGGCTGTGCAAGCCCAACAGCAGTTTCAGCAGGAACTCAACCGCTACCAGGGGGCGGAAACCACCTTACGTCAGATTGTCCAGGGCACCGCAGCGGAAACCGGCGAGGATTTCTTTCCCGCTCTGGTGGAAAACCTGGCAACGGTTCTGGGAGTCCGCCATGTCTTAGTTTCGGAACTACGGGGAGACCAGATGCACAGCCTGGCCTTCTGGTCTAACCATCAACAACAACCCAACATTACCTATAGCCTGCTGGAGGGAGCTTGCTGTCGGCGGGCCGTGGCTGAAGGAACCTACTGTATTGCTTCCGGGGCGCAGCAGACCTATCCTGGCAATGCCATCCTGCAAAGCCTGAATGCTGATAGCTACCTGGGGGTGGCTTTAACAGCGCCGGGGGGTAAGGTGTTGGGCACACTTTGCATGATTGACGACAAACCCCTGGCTGATCCCGTTTGGGCAGAGTCTTTGCTGCGAATGTTTGCGGCGCGGGCTGCAGCGGAATTGTGTCGCCAGCAAGCTGATCGGGCCCTGGAAGCTTTAAAGAACGAGTTGGAAGAAAAAGTGGCAGAACGCACCGCTGCCCTGGAAGATAGTCAAGCCCGTTTGCATCGCCTGTCTGAAAACCTGCCTGGGATGATTTTCCGCTATCTTACCCGCCCGGATGGCAGTGATGCTTTTCTCTACGTCAGTCCCCGTTGTCGAGAACTCTTTGAAGTTGAGCCAGAAGCGGTTCTCAGCCAAACCATCCATCCGTTCAGTTTTATTCATGCAGATGATAGGCCCAGGGTGCAGGCCAGAATTGCTCGTTGCCTGACCCAAAATTCAATGATCTGTGAAGAGGAATTCCGGATTGTTACCCCATCGGGAGACCAGAAATATTTACAAGCTGTGGCCAGCCTTTTCCACCAACCCAACGGTGATGTGGTCTGGGACGGTTTAATGCTGGATATTAGCAAAACCCAACGGGCAGAAATTGCCTTAAAAACCCTGGTTGCGGGTACGGCTACGGCCACCGGGGCAAACTTCTTCCGGGAACTGGCCCGTTGTACAGCCACTGCTTTGAAGGTGCCCTACGTGCTGGTGACGGAACGGAGCAGCAACGGTCTGGAAACCTTAGGCTTCTGGGCTGAGGGAACGCTACAGGCCAAGCTGAACTACGAGATCAGCCAGACCCCCTGTGAAGTATCCCTCAGAGAAGGGTCGCTCTGCCAGGTGCAGGGGGTGAGAGAGGCTTTTCCTCACGATCGGCTGCTGAGGGAGATGCAGGCGGAAAGCTATCTGGGGGTTGCCCTCAAAGACTCTCAAGGTCAGGCGATCGGCAGTCTTTGCATTCTGGATCGGCAACCCCTCCGCCAGGTTGAACTGGCCGAACAGATCCTGCAGGTGTTTGCGGCCCGAGCTGGAGTGGAACTGGAACGGCAGCGGGCGGAACTGGAAGTGCGGCAAACCCAGCGGTTTCTGGACTCCATTATTGAGAACCTGCCCAATATGGTGTTTGTCAAAGATGCTCAGTCCCTGTGCTTTGTCCGTTTCAACAAGGCCGGAGAAGAGTTACTGGGTTATGCCCGCGAAGACCTGCTGGGTAAGAATGACTACGATTTTTTCCCTGCCCAGGAAGCCGACTTTTTTGTCTCTAAAGATCGGGAAGTGCTGGCAACGGGTAATCTGCTGGATATTGCTGAAGAGCAGATTCAAACCCGTGCTGGGGAAACGCGGTTGCTCCATACTAAAAAAATTCCCATCCTGAATGATGCCGGGCAGCCGCAATACTTGCTGGGCATTTCCGAAGATATTACCGAGTATCGCCAGGCGGAATTGGCTTTACGGGAAAGTGAGACGCGACTGCGCCTGGCCCTGGAAGTGTCACAAGCGATCGCCTGGGAACGGGATCTGGAATTTGATCTGGTCTATTTCACCGGGGCCATGACGCTGCCGGTGCCTGCCACCCTTTCCTTTACGGAATTGTTGGGGTTGATCCATCCCCTGGATCGGGAGGCTTTCCAACAGGCCCATCAAACGGCCATTGCCAACAGGGGAAGTTTGCAGATCGAACACCGGATCAGGGTGGCGGACCAAACCTGGCGATGGTATCAGGTCCAAGCTAGCGTGATCACCGATGCCAGTAACCAACCGATCCGCCTGATTGGCATGTCCTTTGATATCAGCGATCGCAAACAAGCCGAAGCCGAACTGTTACAAGCTAAAGAAACTGCCGAAGCCGCCACCCGTGCTAAAGGCGATTTTCTGGCCACCATGAGCCATGAGATCCGCACCCCCATGAATGCAGTCATCGGCATGACCGGCTTACTCCTGAATACCCCCCTTTCCCCAGAGCAACGCCAATACGGAGAAACGATTCGCAACGCTGGCGAGTCCTTGCTGTCGGTGATCAATGAAATTCTTGACTTTTCCCGGATTGAGTCTGGCCATTTAGATCTGGAAGAACATCCCTTTGAACTGTCCCATTGTGTGGCTGAGGTGATCGATCTACTGGCTAATCGGGCCGTTGAAAAATCCCTGCACCTGGAAGTCCAGATTGACCCCGGTGTCCCGGCAGTGATTGTGGCTGATTCTGCCCGGCTGCGACAAATTCTGGTGAACCTGGTCGCGAATGCCCTCAAGTTTACCGATCAAGGCCAGGTGATCATTAGCGTCAAATCCGTTGCAGCCAGTCCAGATGGGCAGCACCAGACCCTGGAATTTTCGATTCAGGATACGGGTATTGGGATTGCGCCCAAACAGTTAGAGCATTTGTTTCAGCCCTTCAGCCAGGTGGATAGTTCCAGCACTCGTCGCTATGGTGGTTCGGGATTGGGGTTGGTGATTTCAAAGCGCCTATGTGAACGGATGGGTGGACAGATCCGGGCCCAGAGTCAGGCGGGAGTGGGCTCAACCTTTAGCTTCACTCTGCCAGTGCGGGTGTCTCTCACCCCCATCCTGCCTCGCATCGACCCACCCACCCCGACCAGCCAGCCCTGGGATAACAGTTTTGCCCTGCGCTATCCACTCAAAATTCTAGTTGCAGAAGATAACACGATTAATCAGCAGGTGATCCGGTTGATGTTGCAGCAACTGGGTTATGCTGCCGATCTGGTGGCGAACGGTCAAGAAGCAATTCAGGCCCTGAATCAACAACCCTATGATCTGCTATTCATGGATCTACAAATGCCGATCATGGATGGCTTATCGGCCACTCGCCAGATTCGCCAGTCCCTGGGGTCCGCTCCCTGGATTATTGGTTTAAGTGCGAATGCGTTTGCTGATACGCAGGCTGAAGCTCTCGTGGCGGGCATGAACGATTATTTGACCAAACCCCTGAAACTCGAAACTTTGGCCGCCGCCCTGCAGGGATTTCCTTATCCGCAATCTCTATCCCCAGAGCTATTTACCCCAGAGCTATTTACCCCAGAGCCTTTGTCCCCAGCGGATCAGGGGATGAAGCCCCTTGCTCCTCAATCGGTGCAGTCTGAACTAGCCCATGACACAGCGAAACTCAGCCTGGCCGAACCCGGGGCAACAGAGGAGCCTATTTGTATCTCCTATCTCCGCAATCGATTTAAACCCAGTAGTCTGTGCAGGCTGATCGAAATGTTCCTGGAAGATGCAGCCCAACACCTCCAGCACCTGGGAACTGCGCTTGAACAGGAAAATTACCCCTACTTGAATCACGTTGCCCATAGTCTCAAAGGCAGTAGTGCCACGATGTCTGCCCAGGAGTTAGCGCGGCTCTGCCAGGAGCTAGAGCAGTTGAGCCAGCGGAGTGGGTTAGAGCTGACGGAGCTCGATCGACTAGCCCTGAACAACCTGCTACGGCAATTAGAGACCGAGTACCACCGTGTGGCAACGGCCTTAAAACAGGAGTGGGAATGGCAAGACCAGACCCTGGCTTGAGGGGGCGATCGGCTTAAATTAAGCGCTAACTTGCTTGAAGAGTTTGGGGGGCAGGAGCTGGATTGAAGGCGGCCATTTCGGAATGGTAAACAGGTAAATCAAACCAGAAGGTGGTCCCCACCCCCACTTCGCTGACTAGATGGATCGTGGTGTGATGTTTCTGCATAATATTTTGCACGATCGAGAGTCCTAAGCCTGTTCCCTCCAGGGTGTGGACCCGATTTTCAACCCGAAAGAAGCGATCGAAAATGGCGGACTGATCCTCCGGGGCGATGCCAATGCCTGTATCAGAGACTTCCACCCGCACCTGTTTACCCGTCAGTGGCGGAGTTTGGGCTAGCACATAGGCCCGAATCGCAACTCGACCGCCTTTAAGGGTGAACTTGAGGGCATTTCCCACCAGATTGCCAAACACCTGCAGCAGTAAGTCATAGTTGCCCCAGACGTTGGGTAGAGTGGGTTCCGCCTCCTGGATCAATTCAATTCCTTTATCGCGGGCATTGAGCTGATGGGTACGCAGGGTTTGTTCGATCGCCTGTACCAGATCCATAGCTTCAAAGTGATAGCGTTTGCCCGACTCCAGGCGGGAGAGATCGAGCACGTCATTGACCAGGCGGGTGAGCCGATCGGTTTCCCGGTTAGCGGTATCTAGAAATTCCCGTCGTTCCGCTGCTGATAGGTCGTCACCGTATTCATGCAGGGTTTCAATGAAGGATTTGATATTGAACAGGGGAGTCCGCAGTTCATGGGAGACATTGCTGATGAACTGGCTCTTGGCATCATTTAATTCCACTTCGCGGGTAATGTCCTGGACCGTGATCGCCACCCCTTTGGGTTTTTCCCGATACTGATCCAGCACGCTGGTGAGTAAAATCCGCACAATCCGGGGGGAGGCGGAGTCCAGGGTAACCCGGAATTCCCCCCCTTCCCGTTCGCCGATCGCCGTTTGGAACAGGGGCCGGGTGAGTTCAACACAGACGGGAGGCGGAAAGCAATGCAGGGCATTTTCCCCTACCACTTCCTTCCCTTCCCAGTTAAACAGCCGTCGCGCCGCCGTATTGATCAGAATGATCCGCATTTCCGTATCCAGCAGAATGGCCCCATCGGCGATCGTGGCCACCAGGGTCTCCAGTTTGGCTTTCTCCGCGGTCAGTTCTTCAATGTTCTGTTCTTCATAACGTTCCAGCCGCTCCCCCATGTCATTAAAGCTGCTGATCAGCTCCCCCAGTTCCCCGCCAAAGGGCAGGTCGATGCGCTGCTTGAAGTTGCCAGAAGCAATATTTTTCACCCCCAGCAGCAGTTCTTTAATGGGGCGGGTAATGGTGAGGGCATTGATCACCGCTCCCAGAATCACCATGATCCAGATCGAAATAAAAACCGCAATGGTGACATCCCGCGTTAATCCTGAGGAAGCCACCACCGTGGGATTGGGATTGATCCCGATGGCCATTACTCCCAGGTAGCGATGATTGTAGCTGAGAGGAACAAAAATATCCGCCACCGGGCCATCCGGGCTGATGTGTTGGCGGGCCATTGGTAAATCAGTACTGGCCGCGTAATTTTCGGGGAGTTTAATTTGTCGCCGTAGAGTCAGCGCACTATCCACCTGGGCTTCAGAAAAGGGAATGCCATAGAAGATATTGCCCCCTTCATCGGCGTAGAGCATATAGCGAATGCTGGAACTGCGGTTATAGAACCTGCGAGAAAATTCTGCCAGCCCATCGTAGTCCTGTTTGGCCACCAGGGGAGCCACGTCCGCCGCCAGCAATAGCCCCAGATCTCGGCCGTAACGGGTGTCATTGAAGCGGGCATCCTGTTGAATACTGTTTACCGCCCAGAAGGTCAGCGCACTCATCAGCAGGGAAACGACCAGAGTCGCAGCCACCATCAGGCGGGTCTGCATATTAAACTCTGACCACCAGCGGGACAGCATTGCAAGGAGTTGTTTCAGCAGAGCAATCAAGAGCAGACCTGGCGGGGAAATAGATGGAAATAATGGGGGCTATCTACTTCTATATTTTTACAGCAATGACCTACCTGCGGAATTTTTTCGCCACCCGATCGATGAGCGCTCGCCAGGCAAAGCGGGGGAGGGCCAGCATTCGTCGCCATCGCCAGGGTTCTTTGTAGAGGCGATAAACCCACTCCAGGTTGTGATTGCGTAGCCAGAGGGGGGCCCGAAATTTGCGTCCAGCCCAGATGTCAAAACTACCACCGACCCCGACCCAGATTGCCTGGGGACAGAGATGACGATGTTGGGCAATCCAGTACTCCTGGCGGGGAACCCCCAGACCCACCAGAATGAGTTGGGGTTGCAGGGCTGCCAATCGCTCCAACATCGCAGCTTCTGCTTCTGGAGGATGAAATCCATGTTCTGTGCCCACCACGTTTAGACCGGGAAAACGCTGCTGCATATTAGCCATAGCTGTCTCAGTCACCCCCGGTTCACCGCCAAAGCAAAAGATGGAGAGGGCAGGACTGGTTTGGGCAGCCCGTTGTAGCAAGGCTTCTGCCAGTTCAATCCCAGGATGACGGGCAATGTGAACGCCATAGAGTCGCAGGTAGAGCACAACCCCTGCCCCATCGGGGATCACCAGCTCGGCTTGATGAATCACCCTGGCCAGTTCTGGGGTGGTTTCTGCCAGCATGATCATTTCGGTATTGAGGGTGACTACGTGGGTGCCCTGCCCCTGAGCCAGCCGATCGCATAGCCAGCCTGGATATTCATCCCGCAGGTGAACGGGCATTCCCATGACAGAAAACTGTTGGGACGTTGCGGACACTGGGGGGGGGGTGCTCAGATCCATGGCAGAGATGTTGACTTGAGGATCTTGAGATTTACGATCTACCTTAGATTCCATCTTCCCTTTTGAACAACTACCGTATAGTTCATTACGCTCTACTCCCATTGTTAGAGGATAGACGAGTTCGTGAGCCTGATCTTTAACCTGACTTTCGTTGCAGATTAAAGATTAGATTCAGGCGTTGTTGGGCTAATTCCAAAGCTTCCTGGGGAGAACTCCGCCCCAGCAGTACGGCTTCCAGAGAACGGCCAAGATTTTCAGATACACGGGCATAACCAGGAAATAGGGGGCGGGAATGGGCCACAGCCATCTGCTTTAAGAATACCTCTACCGTCGGATGATCTTTGATAAATCTTTGATAGTCAAGGCTCTGTTGCGATCGCTGATTGACGGGCAGATAACCCGTTCCCAGGGCCCAAGCGGTTTGAAACTCTTGACTGAGGACGTATTCAGCAAAAGTGAAGGCGGCCCGCTCCCGGTCTGGATTGGTTTTAAAGATAAATAGGTTTTCCCCCCCCAGGGCAGTGGCCGGGCGCAGGTCTTGGGGGATGGATAGGACATCATAGTCTACCCCGGACTGTTGTAATTGGGCCAGAGTCCAGGGCCCGGTTATTTGCATCCCCACTTTGCCCCTGAGAAAGTTATCCAGTTCGTAGCCCCGTTCCGGTAGAGACAAGACAGCCGAACCCTCCTGAATCAGATCGGACCAGAACTGCAGCGCCGCGATCGCCCCTGGAGTCAGTACCTGGCCCGGTGGGGTCAGCTCTCCCCCTGCACTCCAGAGAAAGGGTAACCAGGTGAATACAGCAAACTCTCCCTGGCCGAGGGGCAACAACATTCCCCGTTGATCGGGTTTGCCATCCCCATTAGTATCACGGGTGAGCTGGCGGGCGACGTGACGCAGTTCAGTCCAGGTGCGGGGCAACTCACTAATCCCGGCGGCTTTAAACATACTGGGACGGTAAAAAATACCCACATTGTTCGTGGCAAAGGGAACAGACCAGGTGTGTCCCTCATACTCCATCGTGCTGAACAAACTCGGAATGATTTGCGATCGCACAGGTGAAGTCGCTAACCAATTCTCCAGGGGGCAAATAGCTTCCAGTTCAACCAGCTGGCCAGTGATGGTCGGGTTATACCAGAGCAGATCGGGGGGGGCATTTCCCACCACCGCCGCCAGGATCTTGGGCATTTGCTGGTCCGGTTGGCCAACGTAGAGGGACTCAACCTGGATCTGGGGGTGGGTTTGATTAAAGCGATCCACCAGCTTTTGCAAGATCTCCCGGTTGGGGGGCGGGTTTACTCCCTGCCAAAGGGTTAGATGCAGCGGCTGCGGCTCCGGGGGTGGGGAGAAGCTACAGCCCGATAGCAACCAGAGGCAAAGCAACAGGATCGTTGCCACTCCGCCGGGGCAAAATCTTTTCCCAGCTTGCCAGGAAGAACCGATGGGCCTGAGCAGGGCTTTCACAGTTGGGATAGTGAACGGATTAACGGGCAAACTTAACCATACCCCAGGACAGGCTTGTTCCCTGATCCTTTAATGGAAGAATGCTTTGGGCTGGGGCAACAGGGGTTGGCCATTCTCGCTACAGGTACATTGCTTCAGGAGCTGAGTCATGGCGGCAGCGGCGATCGGCGGGCCGAAGAAGTAACCCTGGATGATGTCACAGCCGAAGGAGCGTAAAACCTTCAGTTGGTACTGGCATTCTACCCCTTCTGCCACCACACTGAGATTTAAACCTTGTCCCAGGGCAATGACTGCTTTGACGATCGCCTGATCCTGAACCGAGTAGGGCAATTCCTGGATAAAGGTGCGATCAATCTTGAGGGAGTGTAGCGGAAACTGGCGGAGATAGTTGAGGGAAGAGTACCCACTGCCAAAATCATCCAGGGCAATGCCCACCCCCATCTGATCCAGCTCATGCAGGAGGGTACGGGTGAGATTCACGTTTTGCATGGCGGTGGTTTCGGTGATTTCCAGCTCCAGCCGATCGGCGGACAGCCCCGTATCATGCAGGGTTTCAGCCACTTGTTGCACCAGGTGAGGTTGTTGAAATTGCCGCACAGAGAGATTGACTGCCGTGCCCAGTCCGGGAAAGCCCCGCCCTTGCCATTGGCGGCATTGGTGACAGGCCGTCTCCAGCACCCACTGGCCAATGGGCATAATCAAACCGTTCTGTTCTGCCAATCCAATAAAGGTTTGGGGAGAAACCAGTCCGAGTTGGGGATGCTGCCAGCGCACCAGGGCTTCCAGGCGTAGGATTTCTCCGGTGGCCGCATTGATCTGAGGTTGATAGTAAACTTCCAATTCCTGCTGCTCTAAGGCTTTGTGCAGTTCACTCTCTAGCGCCAACAGTTCATGGCCGCGAGAGTTGAGCATTGGTGTATAGCAGTAGAGCCCATTGCGTCCCTCTTCCTTGGCCCGATACAGAGCCGCATCAGCATTACGGAGCAGGGTGGTGCCATCTTCGCCATCGTGGGGATAAAGGGCGATGCCCAGGCTGGCGGTGATATGGAGATTGTGACCCTTGAGGCTAAAGGGGGGTTTCAAGCTGGCTAGCAATCGTTCGGCAATCTTGACGCTATCCCCTGGGGTTTGCACATGGGGCAAGAGCAGGGTAAATTCATCTCCCCCCCAACGGGCAATAGTATCGATTTCGCGCAGGCACTGGAGCAGGCGTTGGGCAACCTGTTGCAATAACTGATCGCCAATGGCGTGGCCCAGGGTATCGTTAATGACCTTGAACCGATCCAGATCGAGGAAAAAGACTGCCAGTAGATGTTGATAGCGTCGGGCATCTGCCAGGGCCTGATGGAGGCGATCGTCAAACAGAGCCCGGTTGGGCAGGCCGGTGAGCAGATCGTGGAACGCCTGGTAATGAATGGTCAGTTCGGCCTGTTTTCGAGCACTGATGTCTTCAACGGTACCTTCAAAGTAAAGAATGTTTCCCTGCGGATCGCGAACGGCACGGGCGTTTTCAGAAATCCAGATCACTGAACCATCCTTGCGGTAGACCTGGGATTCAAAGTCGGTCACCTGGCCCTGCTCAAGAATGGAATGGACAAATTGCTGGCGGCGCTCAGGGGTAACGTAAAGCTGACGAGCGATATCAGTCAGGTGGTACTGGAGGTCCTGGGGGGAATCGTAGCCATAAATGCTGGCCAGGGCCGGATTCGCACTGATATAGTTGCCAGCGGGGCTGGATTGGAAGATGCCTTCAGTGGCATTTTCAAAGATGCTACGATATTTTTCCTCAGCCTGCCGGAGTTCATTTTCTGCCCGTTTGCGCTTGGTGATATTGCGAATCACGGCGATGATCTGGGTCTGCAGGAGGGGCAGCAGGCGGGCCTCATAGGTTTGCTCCCCATCTGGCATGGGCAGAACATACTCCAGATCGACCCGGGCCTCCCTAGATAAAATCCGGTCGATCGCCCATCTGAATTGCGCGGCCACCGGGGGGGGTAACACGTCGAGCATCCGCCGTCCCAGAAACTCCTCTGGCTCCAGATAAAGATCGCTGCGCCGCCCCGCTTTGAAGTCCAGAATTGTACTGTCGTGGTCTAGACGAAAATAGAGATCGGGTAACGCCTGGAAAATGGCCTTTAACTCCGAGGTGGTTTGGAGCAGTTGCAGTTCCGTGCGTTTGCGGTCAGTGATGTTTTCGACCGTGCCCTCGTAGTAGAGCAGTTTTCCCGTTCCATCTCGTACGGCCCGGGCGTGTTCCGTGATCCAGATAATACTGCCGTCGCGCCGATAGACCTGGGCTTCAAAATGGGTCACGATCGTCTGCTGGTCAATCAAGCGTTGAAATTCTGCTCGCCGCTCTGGATCGACGTAAAGCTGACGGCCAATATCGGTCAGGTGGGTGAGTAACTCCTCCGGGGAATTGTAACCATACATGCGGGCCAGGGCGGGGTTAACCCGAATATATCGGCCTTCAGGAGAGGATTGAAAAATGCCCTCTACTGCATTTTCAAAGATGCTGCGATATTTTTCTTCAGCCTGGCGAAGAGCGGATTCAGTGCGTTTATGGTCAGTAATATCGCGGGTATTTACCACAATACCAGCCACAGCGGGGTCTGCCAGGAGATTGCATCCCGTGGATTCGAGAAAGCGCCAGGAACCATCCTGATGGCGGAGTCTGTATTCTACGGTCAGGGTCAATTCGGTATGGGCGATCGCCTGCTGGAAGGTTTGCTGCACCTGTTTCCGATCCTGAGGGTGGACCAGTCCAAAGGCACTTTTGCCTTCACAGTTCTGGGGGTGATAACCCAGCAATCGCTTCAGCACGGGACTATGGTAAAGAACTGTTCCCTGGGCATCCAGGATGGTAATCAGGTCAGAACTGTTGTGGATCAACGATCGCCAGCGAGCTTCGGCCTGAATTAAGGCAGCTTCTGCCCGTTTCAGGGGGGTGATGTCGGTAATAAAGCCTTCAATGCCGCAGGTACACTGATCTTCGTCCAGGACGCGATGGCCCTTTTCCAGTACCCATTTTTCTTCCCCGCTCTTGGTGCGAATTCGATATTCGACTTCATAGGGTTCTGAGGAGGTCGTTGCTGCTTTTAAGGTGGACAAAACCCGGGGTAGATCTTCAGGGTGGGTAATCGCATTGAAGGCTTCTCCCCCCTTTTGGGCCAGTTCATCACTGCTATAACCGGTTAGAGTCAGGCAGCCGCGGCTGAGGTATTGCATGGACCACTGGGCATCATTGGAACCAGAAAAAACAATACCGGGTAGGCTGTCAATCAGTCGCAAAAACCGAGAAGTGTAAACCAGAAACTCTTTGTCCTCGGACTGAATTGCTTGCGCCTTACTCATAGGATGTTTGGGGTAGGAGATGGAGAAAAAAAATTGGGTCAGGAGTCCCCCCCGAATGGTTGGCCTTGCAGATGTGAGTGGGTAACCCGGCTTTAACCTGGTTTACCATTTTTTAACGGGTTTTGTCACCCCTAGTAAAAAAACGGCACCCCTAACCCTGGGGGCAAAGTGGCTGTATCGAATGAGGTAGAGTCAGGCTGAAAATAGGTGGGCATTCCTGAGGATGGGGTTCTGGTTGGACGGAAAGCAGCGGCAGGATAGCGCAAGATTCGTTATAAGGGATGAAGATGGCCGTCGGTCAATTATGACATCCCGTTAAGCCAACCCTCGGTGTTCTGATATTATGTCCTACATTTAGTTTTAGTTTTAGTATTACTCGACTCAGTTCGGTTTCTCCTTTTTGTGGTTTGTCGCCCCTTGCGAACATGTCAACTCTGGTTATCGTTGAATCCCCGACTAAAGCTCGCACCATTCGCAACTACCTGCCCCCGGAATACCGGGTTGAGGCTTCTATGGGCCATGTGCGGGATCTGCCCAAAGCCGCCAGTGAAATTCCGGCTGAAGTCAAACAGGAAAAGTGGGCCAACCTGGGCGTCAATGTCGAAGCTGACTTTGAACCGCTTTATGTTATTCCCAAGGATAAGAAAAAGATTGTCAAAGAGCTGCAGGATGCTTTGAAGAACGTCGATCGGCTGCTGCTGGCGACGGACGAAGATCGGGAAGGTGAAAGTATTAGCTGGCATCTGCTCCAACTCTTACGTCCTAAAGTGCCGGCCCAGCGGATGGTCTTCCATGAAATTACTCAGGAAGCGATTCAGGCGGCTCTGCAGAATTGTCGCGAGATTGATGAACGCCTGGTCCATGCCCAGGAAACCCGCCGAATTCTGGATCGGCTGGTGGGCTATACCCTGTCCCCATTGCTGTGGCGCAAAATTCCCCAGGCTAAAGAGGCCGATCGCAAACTGTCCGCAGGCCGGGTGCAATCCGTGGCGGTGCGGTTGCTGGTGAACCGGGAACAACAGCGGCGCTTATTTCGCAAGGGCAGCTACTGGGACTTGCAGGCCACCCTGGTGCAACAGCAGTCTCCCTTTGAAGTCCGTCTGGTCACCCTGAATAGCAAGCGGCTGGCCACAGGCAGTGATTTTGATGAAAATACGGGGCAGTTGTTTCCCGATCGGGATGTGGTGCTGCTGAATGAAACCCAAGCCCAGGAGTTACAGACTCGGCTGCAGGATCAGACCTGGCGAGTGACCCAGCTGGATGAACGCCCCCAAACCCGCAAACCCGCTCCTCCCTTTACCACGTCCACGCTGCAACAGGAGGCTAACCGCAAACTCCGACTGTCCGCCAAGGATACGATGCGGATTGCCCAGGGACTGTACGAACGTGGTTATATCACTTACATGCGGACGGACAGTGTGCATCTGTCGGAACAGGCGATCGCCGCCACCCGCAGTTGTGTGGAGCAAATGTATGGGCGGGAGTATCTCAGCCCTCAGCCCCGCCAGTACACGACCAAAAGTAAAGGGGCCCAGGAAGCCCACGAGGCGATCCGTCCCGCTGGGAGTAGTTTTCGCACCCCGCAGCAAACCGGCCTGGAGGGTGCTGATCTGGAACTCTACGAGCTGATCTGGAAGCGCACGGTGGCCACCCAGATGGCTGAAGCCCGCCAAACCTTAATTACGGTGCAGATTCAGGTGGAAAATGCCGGTTTCCGGGCCAATGGCAAACGGATTGATTTTCCGGGTTTCTTCCGGGCCTACGTGGAAGGATCGGATGATCCCGATGCTGCTCTGGAAAACCGCGAAGTGATTCTGCCGCCCCTGCAACCGGGAGATACCCCCACCTGTCGCACCCTAGAGGCGATCGCCCACGAAACCCAACCCCCCGCCCGTTTTACGGAAGCCACTCTGGTAAAAACCCTGGAAAGTGAGGGGATTGGCCGTCCCAGCACCTACGCCAGCATTATCAGTACCATTATCGATCGCGGTTATGCTTACCGGCAGGGAAATGCCCTGGTTCCCACCTTTACCGCCTTTGCCGTCACCCGCCTGCTGGAAAAACATTTTCCCGATCTGGTGGATGTGGGATTTACCGCCCGGATGGAGCAAACCCTGGATGATATTTCGACCGGAGGCGTGGACTGGTTGCCCTACCTGCGAGACTTTTACCTGGGCGAACAGGGGCTGGAACATCAGGTGAAGGAGCGGGAAGTACAGATTGACCCGGTGGAAGCCCGCACGGTGGAACTGCCTGGACTGGAGGCTAAAGTGCGGATTGGCCGCTATGGCCCCTTCATTGAAGTGGATAATGGTTCAGAACCCGTTACCGCTTCCCTGCCCCTGGATATTACCCCAGCCAATTTAGATGCGAGTCAGGTAGAACTGCTGCTGAAACAGAAGCTGGAAGGGCCGGATAAGCTGGGAATCCATCCCGAAACGGGGGAGCCGATCTATCTGCTGCTGGGCCCCTATGGATTCTACGTGCAGTTGGGAGAAGTATCGGAAACTAACAAAAAGCCGAAACGGGCGGCCCTGCCCAAGGGGGTGGATAAAGCGGAGGTCAATCTGGGCCTGGCCCTCGATTTACTTTCCATGCCCCGTGCCCTCGGTTTGCACCCTGAAACCGGCGGCAAGATCAGTGTAGGGTTGGGACGGTTTGGCCCCTATGTCCTCCACGATCAGGGCAAGGACAATAAAGAATATCGATCGCTGAAAAAAGAGGATGATCCGTTTACACTTTCCCTGGAACGGGCCCTGGCGTTGCTGGCGGAACCGAAAACGGGGCGGGGCAGACGGAGTAAATCCAAGGAACCGCTACGGGAGTTAGGGGCGCATCCCGCTGATGGGGAGCCGATCCGTCTCTATAACGGTCCCTATGGCCCCTACGTTAATCACGGCAAAGTCAATGCTTCGTTGCCGGAAGGGGAAACACCGGAAACTGTGACCCTGGAGACGGCCCTGCAACTGCTGTCCTCGAAAGAATCGACGAAGAAGGGAACAGCAAAATCCAAGGGAACCAAAACCTCCAAAGCGGCCATCGCTGCTGCCAAGACCACCAGCAAAAGCAGCAAGGCCAGTGGCAAGACGAAGACCACCAAGACTACCAGCCGCAAAAGTAGCTCAAGTCAATCTTCAACTAGCACAAATACTAGTTCACTGGAGGATTGATTTGGATGTCAATAGGTCAAGGCTCTATTGATCGCTGCTGGTCGCTGGAGCATTGCCGGATGGGGAAATAGTTGTGCCATTGTCTGAGGGACTAGCTGGGCTGGAAGGGGCAGGATTGGGAACCGTAATGTTGACATCAGGAACGCTCACTGCCGGGGGGGAAGGGGGAGTGACAGGGGAGGGAATGACGAGGGTTAGCAAAAGGTCAACCTTCAGGCTTGATCAACACCCCGCTTGATCTCGTCTTTCAGATCCTCTTTGATGTGGCGGGCGGCGGATTCAACCTGTTTGGCCTGCCCTTTAAGCTGGTCTTCAGGATTACCTGTCACGTTGCCAAGCATCTCTTGAGCTTTACCTTCAATGTTTTTAGCTGTGGCTTTAGCCCTTTCTTCTAAACTCATAACCTGACTCCTTGATTTATTGCGGTAGGGGACGGCTTAACGCCAGGGAACGATCCTGGTACGCTCAAGGAGATAGCGCCTCGATTTGAGAATGCCCTGCGGTCTGCAGCGGTAAACTATCAATCCCCTCTGGTCTTTGCACCGCGATCGCCTCCATGACTTCTAATTATCTTGAACGTATCCTCACCGCTCGGGTTTACGACGTTGCTCAGGAAACGCCCCTGGAACTGGCCCCCAATCTCTCGGCTCGACTGCAGAACAAACTGCTACTGAAACGGGAGGATATACAATCCGTTTTTTCCTTTAAGCTGCGTGGTGCCTATAACAAAATGGCTCACCTGCCCGCGGATCAGTTGGCCCAGGGGGTGATTGCGGCTTCGGCGGGAAACCATGCCCAGGGAGTTGCCCTTGCTGCCACCAAGTTGGGAACCCGTGCCGTAATTGTGATGCCCGTGACCACCCCTCAGGTAAAGGTCAATGCAGTGCGGAATCGGGGCGGAGAGGTGGTTTTATCCGGGGATACCTACGACGATGCCTATGCCCATGCCCGGCAGTTAGAAGCGGAAAAGGGACTGACCTTTATCCATCCCTTTGATGACCCGGAGGTGATTGCAGGGCAGGGAACGATCGCGATGGAAATCCTCCGCCAGTACCAGCAACCGATCCATGCCATTTTTGTAGCGATCGGGGGGGGTGGCTTAATTGCCGGAATTGCGGCCTATGTCAAACGCCTGCGTCCAGAAATCAAAATTATTGGCGTGGAACCCGTGGATGCGGATGCCATGAACCAGTCTTTGAAGGCGGGTAAACGGATTCGCTTAAACCAGGTGGGCCTGTTTGCCGATGGGGTGGCGGTGCGAGAAGTGGGAGAAGAAACCTTTCGGCTCTGCCAGCAGTACGTGGATGAAATTTTGCTGGTGGATACGGATGATACCTGTGCTGCGATCAAAGATGTGTTTGAAGATACGCGATCGATTCTGGAACCAGCCGGGGCGTTGGCGATCGCGGGGGCAAAAGCCTATGTACAGCGGGAAGGCATGCAAAACCAGATCCTGATTGCCGTGGCCTGTGGCGCAAATATGAACTTCGATCGGCTGCGGTTTGTGGCGGAACGGGCGGAACTGGGGGAAGATCGAGAAGCGATTTTTGCCGTCACCATTCCAGAAGCACCGGGAAGTTTACGCAAGTTTTGTGAATGCCTGGGCAAACGCAATTTAACTGAATTTAGCTACCGGATTGCGGATAGTAAGATTGCCCATATCTTTGTGGGTGTGCAGGTGGAAAACCGCCAAGATGCCGCTACTTTACTGAATCAATTTACTGGCTGTGGATTTCAGACCCTGGATCTCAGTGATGATGAATTTACTAAATTGCACCTGCGCCACATGGTGGGGGGACGCTCTCCCTTAGCAGAACATGAACTGCTTTATCGGTTTGAATTTCCCGAACGGCCCGGTGCATTGATGAAATTTGTCAGTTCAATGAGTCCCGATTGGAATATCAGTTTGTTTCATTACCGTAACCACGGTGCAGACTACGGCCGGATTGTAGTGGGTACACAGGTTCCCCCGGATGAAATGGAACAGTGGCAGGCGTTTCTGGACACCCTTGGTTATCGTTACTGGGATGAAAGCCAGAACCCCGCTTACCAATTGTTTTTATAGATTAGCTTGGTAGTGGAGTAGATTAAAATAGTGTGTTATGACCAATTGAAATGCCTACTACCGCTCAGTTAACAAGCTTGTATCGAATTGGTTATCAACTGACGTTTACAATGCTTCAACCCATACATCTAATTTGCCTTGACCAGCGAAGTGAAAATGTGTATATCCTTGCTGGATATGAGGAAGAGCTTGAATTTCAGATTTTACCTAACGGAGAACTTTCTGATGAGCCAAATTAATTATGATGAAATGTCTGATGCTGAACTAAAACAGTATTTTCTCAAACATCGTGGAGATCAAGCTGCTTTCCAAGCCTATTTAGATAGAATTAATCAACGTCCACACCGGATTATTGCCAGTCCAGAAGATCCAGATTTTGATCAAAAGGTACAAACAGCGATTCGGCAAAAACTAGATGCAAAAAGAACTCGATCGGCTCCACACCAAGCCAACTAAAGCCCAATCATGTACTACTGGCCACGCCCTGGCTTGCAATCTGCAAAACCCAATGCCTCCGAGTCAAGAAAACTTGCAATTGCCATCTCAATTACGGCTTCAGTCGGATACTCAATCTCAGCAGCACGCTCAACCAGGGCCTTCCGAATTCGCTCAGGTAACCGCTCTAAAATAACTTCAGCTTCAATTAGGGCTGACTGGGCAAGGGAGCGGTCTCTCAGAGGCGATCGCTGGAGCAAAAGCCTATGTACAGCGGGAAGGCATGCAAAACCAGATCCTGATTGCCGTGGCCTGTATTCTGTAGCTCAATCAAATAAAAACTTTATACTCAATAATCATGGAATGGCTTGAAAACCAGCTTGAATGAAATGGCGGTCGAGGGTTAAAGCTGTTTGAATTTCAAGTTGTTGCATTACTAAAAACGAAATGCAGTCTGTCAAGGAATAGGATTTATCCTGATGTTTCTGAAAGTATTGCCATCCTTTTAGAAATAACACTTTATCTACTTGCACTAAATTGACAACGGAGCTATTTAACAATCGATTCCCCACCTCAACTGCTTTATCATGACGAGCACGGCTATTAAAGAAAGTTACAATCTCATCAAAGACATAGGAAGTTGACACTAATTGTGGAGCAGTTTTAATCAAGCCTTGCCAACAGGTTTTAGTCAACTGATGCTGTTGTTCATCTTTCAACTCTAGCGCAATCACGAAACTCGCATCCAAAAAATATGTTGTCACTGTATTTGACCATAGATATAGCGATCGTGATTTTCAGCGGCATCAGTGATACCCAAGCTAATCGGTTCTGAACCCAGTCCCCAAATAGGATCATCTAATTCAGTCGGAATCAATATTATCTGGTCATTTTCTCGTCTAATCTCAACAGCTCGAATTCCTTCCAAAAATTCTTTGGGGATTAGCAAACCTTGCTCAGTTACATTCACTTGCATTGATTAACTCCTTTCATGCCAAATTCTAGTACTATCTTTTAATCCCATGATAGCAACGAGACATTCTATTTGAGGCGATCGCCGGGGCAAAAGCCTATGTACAGCGGGAAGGGATGCAAAACCAGATCCTGATTGCCGTGGCCTGTGGCGCAAATATGAACCGGGTAGCTTTAGCTGATGGAGACATATTCAACTTCTTCCAGGATGCGAGGCCCAATTTAGGGACTGAGTGATTCAAGGGTAATCAGGTCAACAGTTCTGCTAAACAAGTCTTCGAGGAAAAAGGACAGGTGCATAAAGTTATCGAAGGTTTTTTGCTCTGGCTAAAACACCACCAGAATATCGACATCGCTTTGATTATGGATGGCAGAGTCACGGACAAAAGAGCCAAAAAGACCACACCTGCTAACACCAAACCTCTTTATCTCTTGCTGATGCTGCTGGAGAAGAGAAAGAACTTGATTTTTGGTCTGTACAGGCATTGATTCTTTATTCCAACATTATTTGAGATCAATCCTCGGCCTCGATCGAGCTTGAAAGTGCTAAATACCCTTACATATACAGTATCCAAGTTCAAGGAAACCATGCAAGCTCAGAACGCAGCTATTCAAGTTTTTACACTGCCCTCCAATTTCAATATCGTTAACCTGAGTAAGTACACTCTAGTAATAAAGAAATTAATATTGATCGACATAATTAGAATGTACCCAGAGAAACTCACGGCGTTTGTTTTGCACCTGCACTAAACCACCGAAACCTGGGTCTTTTTTCTTTAAAAGCGAATGAAGCTCTCGAAGAACCGGGCCTTGAGCACGAACAGCTTCACCCTGCTCAAATTTCGATGATTCGCGTTTGCTCTGCCAATCTACAGCAATATCACTACCTTTCAGGGTAGATTCAATACTCTTTTGACCCAATTCAAGTTCTTCCTGAATACCTTTGTAAGAAGTATCATCCAGCACGAGTTTGGTAGCGGAAGCCGCAACGGGTAAGACCAAGCTTAAGGTTCCAGTAACGAGCTTGAAGTAGGGAATAGCCCTGGTAAACCATTCGCGATTAAGTTCTAATTCATAAACTCCTCGGTTTTCACCCGGAGGATTGAGGGCAGGGAGGGGTTGGCGAGAATGTTCACACCAAAGGGTAAGTTGGAACTTTTCACTGAGCCATTTAGGACGGTCGAAGAAACCTGGATCAACGGGTTTAAAGCTGAATAACCGTGGCCCATCTTTTGCTTCGTCAGTAAGCATTTGCATCAGGTAGGCAAACTGCTGATCAATTTGGCTCAAAAGGGCCCGCTGCTCTTGAGATAAGGATTGAAATCGTTCCTCCTCTCGATTGTCCATTAATACCAGATCGTTGCGAATCACCTTTAGCTCGTCTTTCACAACCTCTCGGAATCGCTCAATGCCAATGTCTTGAGATGGGGGTGGAGTAGTTGGTGCATTGTTTAGCAATTGGTCAATATTCTGCCATTCGTTGCACCCTGAAACAGAGCAGGGGAATTCATCTCGCGATTTCTTTTTGCTTTCAACTAGCTTTTGTACTTCAAACAATCCATGCCCAGGGGTATTCATACCGCAGGGTTTAAGGCAAGGCACCATAACATTACAGCGCAATCCTTTCCAGAAGTTTTCAACCAGCCATTTCACTTCTTCTGTAAGATAAGACAGAAATCGCTCTGGATAGGCAGCCCGGACTGTAATTTTGACATCGGTGCCGATGTGTTCAAGTAATGCGCGACCGTTATAGTCATGTTCCAGCATTAAGCCTCGTTGCCAGTGAACACTTTTTTCATAGTTGGTACGCCCTAAAGAATACTTGTGCAGGCGAACAATCAGTTGATAAAAAAGCCCTTCTGCATGAGCGAATTGGCCTCGATCGTCCACAATTCGGCAAATTTGTTCTTGTTGGCGATCTCCTGTTTCTGGTTTATCGTTCCAATTAGGTAATGGTTCTGGACGGTTATCGGGTACAAGTTGGGCAATCAGGCTTGTAGTACTTTCTTCTCTAGAACCAAGATCAAGAATAACTTTGTAGGATAGATCAAAGCGTTCCATCAACCGCAAAAATACACGATGGAGTTTTTCGGAGTAACCTGTTTCACCTGGAAATGGGGGATGGCTCCAGATTTGACTCAGGTGGTTAAACTCGACTAAACCATTCCGGCAACGAGTGGTTTGATCATCCAGGACAAAGCTAATTGCTTTTGCTAACCAGTCAGGTTTGAGAATGACTATGTCGCGTAGAGTGGGATCATAATGGTAATGAATTAAATATCCAAGTGTGTGAGATACTCGAATAAACAATTCAGCAGCAAATCCCTCTAAACCTTGTTGTTCACAACGAGCGATTAAATCTTGATAAGTTAGATGGGTTTGACCTGATGATTCCAGGAGTTCTCGAATCCTTTGCCATTTAGTAGGAACCTTGCGTCCCATGCCGGGTAAGGTCACTGCAATTTTAGCAATTGCCTGTTTCAATTCTGTGATACCAGTACAACAAAAATCTTCATTTGGTTTGCTATCAACCCGAAAGAAACCCAGAATAGTATCATTGCCAAATTGACCAAGAAGATCTTGTTTATCAATATCTGCCTGTCGCTGTCCAGGACCACCATGCGTTGCGACTACCAGAATTTTGGCATCAGGTTCTCGGCGTTTAATCAATGTGATCCACTCTTTAACAAACCCCTGCTGAGATCCTTCCCGTGGCTTCCACACCACTAGATAGATAGCAGATGAACTGAAAAATAACTGATGAGTTGGCCGGTAAACCCGCTGCCCACCAAAATCCCAACCATTCAATGTAATCTCAGTAGCACTATCAGGATCAGCCACAATTACCGACTTAATCTCGATTCCGTGTGTTGTTGGACGACCTTCCATCCAGTCATCTCCCCGCAATGCTCCCAATAAACAGCTCTTACCCACCTCCCCCTCTCCGACTAAGATTAGCTTTGCTTCATTCAGCGTTACCTCTCCTTCTGCCCTTGCCCGTAAATACTGCATAACGGCTCTTATGCCTTGTTCGTAGGCAGCAGCAAGATCAGGATTTAAGGGGTTTCCTTCAAGAGCTAGTTCATCTAAAGACTCAAGTTTTGCAAATGTGATAGGCAAATCAATGATTGTATTATTTTTAAGATGTAAACTTTTGATTTTAGTAACTTGACATATCGATTCTGGTATTAAAGCTAGTTTGTTTGAATTTCGGTCAGATTCAATACTCCAGCGTCCAATAGTTTCCATATTACCTAAATACAGGTATTCAAGTTCGACCAAATTGAAAAGAAAAATCGGCATGACTTGCAGTTCCATACTTGACAAACCAATTCTTTTTAACTGCCTCATTTCTCCCAACCAACTTGGCAAATCTATTAATCTGTTTAGACCAAGGCCAAGCTCTTCAAGTTGATTAAGCTGTTTGAGGGATTCTGGCAAAGATGTCAAATGATTACTTACTACATTAAGTACTCTCAATTCCTTAAGTTGACCAATAAATTCTGGTAAATACCTTAATTCATTACTTAAAAGGTACAACTCAAGGAGTTGATTAAGTCGCGTGATCGATTGGGGAAGTTCTGTTAATTGATTGTGACAGATATCAAGTGTTCGCAACTGGTTAAGAGAGCCGATTGACTGTGGGAGTTCTACTAATCTATTTTGGTAGACGTTAAGTGTTTGCAACTGAGTGAGAGAGCCGATTGACCGTGGGAGTTCTATTAATATATTTTGATATAAATAAAGTCTTTGCAACTGGTTAAGAGAGCCGATTGACTCTGGAAGCTCTGTTAAATTATTTTGAGAGAGGTTAAGTCTTTGCAACTGGGTCAGGGAGCCAATCTCCTCTGGTACTTCTGTAAGCCCTAACTCGCCAAGGTCAAGATCTCTTGATCCTTCAAATCTTGCAGTTTCAATCCTCTTTTCAGCTTCCTGGTACGCTTGATCTTTGGCCATAGTCCCACCATCCAAATTTTCTACTTCCTTATTTATAGCCTTAATAGCTAGATTTTTTCTTATAGTCAGAACTGAAGGCACTGGCTAAGTATCTTGGTTCTTAGTAAGAAACCTGCCATTTCACCCTCCGAACCCGGACTGTGAGGCTTTTGGCTCGAAAGGTCAGGCTCAGAACTCGGTCGTTCAGGCTTTTTACTCGAAAGGTCAGGCTCAGAACTCGGTCGTTCAGGCTTTTTACTCGAAGGGCCAAGCTCAGAACTCGGACTGTGAGGCTTTTGGCTCGAAGGTTTGCCCTCAGAACTCGGCCCTTGAGGCTTTTTGCTCGACCTTTCAGGCTCAGAACTCGGTTGTTCAGGCTTTTTGCTCGGAAGTTTGCCCTCAGAACTCGGCCTTTGAGGCTTTTTGCTTGGAGGGCCAGGCTTTTTGCTCGACCTTTCGAGTTCAGAGGGTGGTTTGCTCAGGAGATTTCTCGGACGATTTGCCTTGAACAGTAAACTAAACTGCTGGCAGATACAGATGGAAAGGCCGGGGTTACTTCCCAATGGAACTGCTGGCTTTTGTTAAACCTCTTGCCAAATTTGCTCTTATGGGCATGTTGTGAGGTGATTCAAAGTTTGAATTCTGTAATTTATTTGTGAGCTATAGCAATCCTATTTGAGATCCAAACGGGGTAAAGGGGTGAAACCCCTTTTGTGGGGGAACCCCACACCCCCTTTTTCTCAACCCATTTAGGGTTGCTATATCGAAGCAGAATTAAAAAGGATGGTCAATCCTGAAAAGTTACAAAACATTATGCAACTGCTAGATTTGGCAACAGTCACCATGACGATTGATCAGGGCATTGACCAGCGATCGCAGATTCTCGAAAGTCTCGGCTTTGGACTCTATGACTCTTTTCATATTGCCTGTGCCGAAGCATCCAAAGTAGATGTTTTTTAACTACTGATGACCGATTACTGAGACGAGCTAAGCGGTTTAGTGACTTTCTTAAGGTTCAGATCAACAATCCTGTCACCTGGCTTATAGATATTTCCACTACAGAGGAAGACCAAAATGATGATACCGATTGAATTGCGACAAAAAGGTTATCAGGCTTTAGTTGATGCTTTGGGAGTTATTGATGCAATTCGCTTCCTGCAACAAGCCGGATGGGGAACGGGTAACTACACAATGGAACGTCACCAATTACTCGACTCAGTGACACGACAGGAATTCTGGCAGGATGTTCAACAAATTCGGCATGGAGACTGGACAGAGTTCAAACCTCTTCAGGATTAACCCCCAGTTCTCGTAATTTTGCCGCTAAGCGATCTGCCCGTTCCTGGGGGGTGGGGATGTATGTTGGGTACAACTTCTACCCCAAGTGCTTCCCCATCTGGGTTGTTCTCTTCCCGCTTGGGTAACCTGGTTCCGTCAGCACGGGGATTTCCAAGCCGTGTAAAGATGATAAGCTTGAGAAAATGAAATGATTATGAAAGGTTGATGAATTCCAATTGTGCCTTCACTGCAGGGGCGATCGGGCAGAGAACGGGTTTGCGGCAGGGCTTCCGCAGGCAATCTGCTGTTATTGGCCTGTTGCTCGGGATCTGGCTGAGTGGATGTAACACCGAGACCGTTTCGACATCATCCCCTCAGACGGGTAGCCCCACCATTGTCCCTCAAACCCAGGCGGACAAAAAAGTGGTCTTGACCACCTTTACTGTACTGGCGGATATGGCGCGCAATGTTGCAGGGGACAAACTGGTGGTGGAATCCATTACGCGACCTGGGGCAGAAATCCACGGTTATGAGCCGGCCCCCAGCGATTTGACCAGAGCGCAGGATGCGGATCTGATTCTGTATAACGGTTTAAATCTGGAAGTGTGGTTTAAGCGGTTTCTTGGCAACCTCAGGGATGTGCCCACGGCCTTGCTGACGGAAGGGATTGAACCGATCCCGATCGCAGAAGGTCCCTATACCGATAAGCCCAATCCCCACGCCTGGATGTCGCCCCGAAATGCGCTGATCTACGTCGAAAATATTCGTAAAGCCCTGGTCAAGCTCGATCCAGCCAATGCTGAGACCTATAACGCCAATGCAGCCGCCTATAGCAAACAGTTAAAGGCGATCGACCAGCAACTCCGTACAGATCTAGCCAAAGTTCCGGCAAATCAACGCTATCTGGTCACCTGTGAAGGAGCCTTTTCCTATCTGGCCCGTGACTACGGTATGAAAGAAATTTATATGTGGCCGATCAATGCCGAACAACAATTTACCCCCAGACAGGTGCAGGCGGTGATTGAAAAAGTCAAAACAAATAACATTCCCACTATCTTCTGTGAAACCACTGTGAGCGATAAGGGGCAACGGCAAGTGGCCAGCACCACCGGAGCCCGGTTTGGTGGCAACCTTTATGTCGATTCCCTCTCCACCCCAGAGGGGCCCGTTCCCACCTATTTAGATTTGCTGAAATATGACGTTCGCACCATTACTAACGGCCTGCTAGCCGGGCGCACTACTCAAAATTGAGGATCGCCAAGAGCCTCGTCCAGGGAATTCTGCCATCGCAAGCGATTACCTCACTGCTCGACCCGCCAAGTTGTTGACTCTCATCAGGATAAATAAACCTATGGCTCAAGCGTTTGAAATTACCGTTGATCAGCTCAGTGTTACCTATAACAATGCCCGACTGGCGCTTTATAACGTCAATTGCACCGTTGCACCGGGCACGATCACGGGCTTAATTGGCCCCAATGGGGGGGGGAAGTCTACTTTATTTAAGTCAATTATGGGATTCCTCCAGCCCAGTCAGGGACGAATTCGAGTCGGGGGGATGGCGGTGGAAAAAGCCCAAAAGCAGCAGGTGATGGCCTATGTGCCGCAATCCGATGAAGTGGACTGGAATTTTCCGGTCAGTGTCTTTGATGTGGTGATGATGGGGCGGTATGGCTACATGAACCTGTTGCGGATTCCCAGTTCTCAGGATCGGCGGCTGGTGATGGAAAGCCTGGATCGCCTGGGCATGGCTGAGTTGCGGCAACGCCAAATTGGTGAACTGTCTGGGGGACAGAAAAAAAGAGCCTTTCTGGCCCGTGCTCTGGCTCAAGCGGGTCAGGTGATTTTGCTGGATGAACCCTTTACCGGGGTGGATGCCAAGACGGAAAAGCAAATGGTGGATTTGTTGATCCAGTTGCGGGGGGAAGGCCGCACGATTCTGGTGTCCAGTCACGATCTGGCTTCGATCTCAACCTTTTGCGATCGCACCATTCTGCTTAACCGCACCGTCCTGGCGGCTGGAACCACTGCAGAAACCCTCACCCCGGATAACCTGTCCCTCACCTTTGGGGGTTTACCCCTGAGTAGTCTGCAACCTCGATCGCCCAAATCGGAGGTGGATGCATGAATGAGTTAGTCACAACCTTTCCCCTCTGGAATTGGTTAGTGGAACCCTTAAAATACCCCTTTCTGGTCCAGGCCCTTTGGGTGAGTGCCTTCGTGGGAACGGTCTGTGCGGTGTTGTCCTGCTATGTCACTCTGAAGGGTTGGTCGCTCATGGGGGATGCGGTCTCCCACTCCGTTGTACCGGGGGTGGTGGTGGCCTATGCCCTGGGTATTCCCTTTGCCGTGGGGGCATTTTTGTTTGGCTTTGGGGCCGTTGTAGCGATTGGCTATGTCAAGTCTAAAACTCGCCTGAAGGAAGATGCGGTGATTGGGGTAGTGTTCACCGGCCTGTTTGCCCTGGGGCTGGTGCTGGTGACCAAAATCCCCAGTAATGTTGACCTGTTTCACATTTTGTTTGGCAATGTATTGGGCATTTCTAAAGAAGATATTATTCAAACGCTGATTGCCGGGCTGCTGACCCTGGGGGTGATTCTGCTGCGGCGCAAAGACCTGTTGCTGTTCTGTTTTGACCCGAACCACGCTAAAGCCATTGGTCTGAATACGCAGTGGATGTATTACACGCTGCTTTCGGTGCTGGCCCTGACGATCGTGACGGCCTTACAAACCGCTGGCATTATTCTGGTGGTGGCCATGCTGGTGACACCGGGGGCGATCGCCTATTTGTTAACCGATCGCTTCGATCGGATGCTGTTAATTTCGATCGCTAGCAGTGTATTTTCCTGTCTGCTTGGCACCTATTTTAGCTATCACCTGGATATCTCCACGGGTGGGGCCATTGTTGTTGCTTTAACTTTGTTATTTATTGTGACGATGATTTTTGCTCCCAAGTATGGCATTCTGGCCCAGCGAACCAGTCAATCCCCCCATCCGCCCACGGGCTAACCCAACTGCTTAGGGACTCGATCTCCTGTTTAGAACTGCACGGGTAGGGTTTCAAAGCCTTTGAAGACCTTGGATCTGTGGTTTCAGGCAACCAGAATGGGGAACTTTTGCAGCTCTAGACATCCAATTCCCCAAAGTTGGCGTATGGCTGTTAAGCAGGATCGGGTCTGAGGTTCATGGGCCTGCGCTGATCCTCCAACCCCTGACCGCCATACCATTTTTGTTCTCAGGAAAAGTTCATGTTGACTCAATCTACGCTATCGACTGAAATGATCCAGGCAACGGTTCAGCAATACTTTGCGGCCAGTCGCGGCAGCAATCTGGTGGAAGACATGGTGGCCTGTTTTGCCCCAGACTGCATCATCTACGACCCCGCAGAAGGAATGCCTTTACGAGGGAAAGCAGAACTCCGGCAGTTCTTTACCCAGATGTCTGCCTTGTTTAGGGTTGTGGGACTGACGGAAGAATTTGTTTCTATTAATGGCAATGTGGCCGCCGTGAAATGGAATGGACAAGGCATCTCCCTGACTGGGCGGGAGGTCAGCTTTGCTGGAATTGATCTATTAGTGTTTAACAACAATGCTCAGATTCAGTTGTTGCGAGCTTATTGGAATCCAAGCGCAATGCTGGCTGAACTTCAGTTCAAGGTTTAATTTTCCAAAAATAGCGACCCTAAATGGGTTAAGAACAAGGGGGTGTGGGGCTCCCCCACAAATTCCACCCCTTTACCCCGTTTGGATCTCAAATAGGATTCCTATATTGAGTTTTCAAAAGATTGCAAAAGCTGATCAGGAGGTCAGATATACTTACCAGTTATAAACCTGATCAGAGGATTATTGCCTGGATGGAGACCCCTCCTGCAGTTGATGATGTTGTGCTGCTCCAGAGAATTGCCCAGCGCGATCAGGTTGCTCTGTCCATGTTCTACGATCGCTACGCCCGAATTATTTATGGATTGGCCTACAAAAGCCTGCGATCGGTTGAGGAAAGTGAGGAAGCTGTGCTGGATGTCTTTGCCCAGATCTGGCGGATTGCCGATCGCTATGATCCCCAGAAGGGACGGGTAGATACCTGGTTGTTTACCCTGGCCCGCAGCCGGATTCTCGACCGATTACGCAAGCTGCAGCGATCGCAAGCAACCCCTACCCTTTCCATCGATGCCATGGACCGACCACCGCCCGCCGCAGGGGTTGACCTGTTTGAAGATGTAGTGGTAGCAGAGCGACGGAGCAAGGTATCAGCGGCCCTGCAAACGCTACCGGAGGAACAACGATTGGTGCTGGAACTGGCCTACTACCAGGGGTTAAGCCACAGCCAGATCGCCAGCCAGACCGGTTTATCTCTGGGCACTGTCAAAACTAGAATTCGTTTAGGATTGAGTAAGTTAAAGTCTGCGTTTAGCTCCAGGGAGGACTTGTAGACATTGGACTAATCCACGGGAAGGGGAAGGCAAATGGCAAACATGGACACGGACAATTACAGCTTTTGTGAGCTGGCTCCTCTCTATGCCCTGGAGATGTTGAGTCAGACGGAGCGGGCATGGATTGAGCAACAGATTGCCGAATATCCCGAACTGGCGGAAGAACTTGCGGCCTATCAATCTGCAGTTACGGCCATTCCCTACAGTGCGCCGACCTTGCCCATGGCCGCTAACTTAAAAGAGCGACTGTTTGAGCGGCTTGAATTGGAAACGCCCAGTTCGCAAGGTGCTCCACCTTCCAGCCCTACCTCCCCCTACCGGGCGGTGCGATCGCAGGATCTGGACTGGCAGCCCCATGCCGTACCGGGGGTTGAGGTCGCGATCGTTCATGCCGATTTGGTGAAGCGGGAAATGGTTGGGTTTCTGCGGGCTGAACCGGGAGTGCGATATCCCTGGCACCGTCACGCTGCGATCGAGGAAATTTTTATGATCTCCGGCGATCTGGTCATTGAGGCAGAGGTTTATGGTGCGGGGGACTACATTCGCTCCCTGCCCAATTCCTGTCACGCTCCTTTTACCGTCGGGGGATGTCAGTTCTTTTTTCACACCTCCATGGACGATGAATACCCTGAATTGGCCGCCTCCCTTCGTCGTTAACCCCCAAGCCTGTGTTTTTTCAGCTTCAGCCAGGTTGTGACCCGCAAAATTAGCAGTTTGTTGAATTGGATACATTTTTTTGTTTAAGCGATCGGAGAACATAGCCCTTAACCATGGCGTTCTCAGTTAGCGCCCCATAACAAAAATTTAGCTTCTAGGGTTCCGATTCCCAATTTCTGTGGGGGTGCCTGGTCCGAGAGAAGCAAGCCATCTGCAGTTCCCCCACCCTGGTGTGGTTCAGATGGTGACACGGCGGGAAAAAAGCCCGGGAGAAGTTGGTAGCGACCTTACCTCAGTTACCCTTCTGCTGGGCTTTAAATCTTTACAAATGCGATCGAAGGTACCCTCAATGAAATTGCGTTCACTGCAAACCTGTTGCCTGCTCTTTTTCGCTTCCCTGCTTCTGATTGTCAGTTGCTCCAATCCACAAACACCTACGGGTTCCGAACCGGGGGCTTCCCCCACTGCTGCTCCGGTCACCGTGCGATTGGGTTTCAGTGCCTGGCCGGGCTGGTTTCCCTGGCAAATTACCGCTGATGAAAATATTTTTGCCAATAACAAGGTTGATGTGCAGTTGCAGTGGTTTGATGGCTACCTGGAATCGATCAATGCCCTGACGGCGGAGCAGTTAGATGCCAACTCCCAAACCCTGAATGACACGATCAGTGCGGTCTCTGGGGGAGCAGATCAGGTGGTGGTGCTGGTGAACGATAACTCCACGGGGAATGACAAAATTATTGCTCGCCAGGGAATTAATGCGATCGCCGATTTGAAGGGTAAAAAGGTGGCCGCGGAGGAGGGAACCGTCGATCATTTCCTTTTACTTTTGGGGTTAGAAAAGGCCGGGTTGAAACCAGAGGATATTGAGTTTGTTCCCCTGGAAACAGGTAAAGCGGCCGCAGCCTTTGTTGCCGGCCAGGTGGATGCGGTGGGGGTCTTTGCCCCGTTTACCACCCAGGCCCTGAAGCGACCGGACAGTAAAGAACTGTTCAGTTCTAAAGAGTTTCCTGGCGCAATTTCCGACCATCTGGTCTTTACCCGCAAGTTTGTTGACCAGCATCCCGATCAGGTGCAGGCCGTGGTCGATTCCTGGTTTGCTACCCTGGATTTCAAAGCCGCAAATCCTGACAAAGCCCTGGAGATTATGGCCAAACGAGCCGGAGTGAGTGTGGACGAGTACAAAGAATACAATGCGGGCACGAAAATTTTCACCGTGCAGGAGAACCTGACCGCTTTCCAACCGGGGCAAGACATGACCTCCCTCTCCTTTGCAGCCGATCGGATTGCCGATTTCCTTGTCCAGGTGGGACTGGCCAAATCCAAACCAACTCTAGACAAGTTGTTTGACGATCGCTTTGTCAAAGCCTATGCCGAAAAGACAAAAGCAGCCTGAACTGCCGATTGAGCATGCCCTATTGTGAGTGCTAGTGCGATGAATCCAGGCTCCTCCCCTCCCCCCGCTTCAGATCCAGACAGTGCTGTGACCTCCTCTATTCGGGAGTTGATTAAGCCGAAACCCTTTCGTCCGACGGTGTTCTGGCGCTTAGGAGAAGAGATTCCCAAACCGTTGCAGACCGGGCTGATGATCACTTCCCTGGCCCTGCCCCTGGTGCTGTGGTGGGCAGTCACGACGCTGGTGAAAATCGATCCGGTTTTTTTACCTTCACCGGGTGCAGTCCTGGCAGCATTTGGGCGACTGTGGCAGAGTGGCGATCTGCTTAAGGACACCCTGGCCAGCCTGGGACGGGTGGGGGTAGGATTTTTTCTCTCTGCTCTGGTTTCGATTCCGATCGGGGTGCTGATGGGCAGTTTTGCCAGTATCCGGGCTCTGCTGGAACCCCTGTTCGGACTGGTGCGCTACATGCCTGCTCCCGCCTTTATTCCTCTGTTAATTCTTTACCTGGGGATTGGTGAACCGCCCAAAATTGCCCTGATTTTTATGGGCACCTTTTTTTTCAATACCCTGATGGTGATGGATGCGGTCAAATTTGTTCCCCGGGATCTGATCGAAGCCACCTATATGCTGGGGGGAAATCGCCGCGAAGTGCTGACCCAGGTGATTCTGCCCCATGTCCTCCCAGGCATTCTGGATGCCAGTCGGATTAACCTGGCCGCAGCCTGGCAACTCGTGATCGTTTCTGAACTGATTGCCGCCACGGAAGGGTTGGGCAGACGGATCAGTGTAGCCGGTCGCTTCCTCCGCACTGATGAAATCTTTGTCGGACTGATCGTGATTGGCATTATTGGACTCAGTTTTGATTTACTCTTTCAGTATTTACTGCGAATTACCTGTAAATGGGCCAACCAGAAACGCTAGATCGGCTCAGACCCCGCAACGTTAACTGTTAACTCTCACCCCTAACTCCTCTATGTTTTTGCAAATCACGAATCTGAACAAAGTTTTCCCCACCTCCCACGGTCCCCTGGTGGTGCTCAAAGATATCAATATGACGATCGCTGAGGGGGAATTTATCTGTGCGGTGGGGGCCTCCGGTTCGGGTAAAACCACCCTGTTGCGCCAGATTGCCGGCCTGGATCATCCCAGCAGCGGAGAGGTACGGATTGATGGCCAGCGGATTAAGGGGCCGGGGCCCGATCGGGGCATGGTGTTTCAGCACTATACGCTTTACCCCTGGATGACGGTGCAGGCCAATGCGGAATTTGGGCTGAAGCTGCAGGGGGTGCCGAAAAAGCAACGGCGGGAACAGGCCAGTTACTATCTGAGTGTGGTCGGCTTATCCAGCTATGCCAATTTGCTACCCAAGCAGTTGTCCGGGGGGATGAAACAACGGGTGGCGATCGCCCGTGCCCTGGCCTCTGAACCCAAAATTCTGTTGATGGATGAACCGTTTGGGGCGTTGGATCTGCATACGCGCGAGTCCATGCATGAGTTTATGATCGATCTTTGGCAGCGGACGGGCATTACGGTGTTCATGATCACCCATGATGTGGAGGAGGCGGTCTTTCTCTCCAGTCGCATCTATGCCCTGGGTTCCCGGCCCGGTACAGTGCGGCGGGAAATGATCATCAACCTGCCCGATCGCCATCCCCTGGTTAAACGTCAGGCCATTTTCCATGACTACCGAGATGAACTGATGGATCTGTTGCGCCAGCACGGTCAGGAAGCTCTGGCCATGGCCGCCTGAATTGTCCGTAGCCTGCCTGTTGCCTGAATGACTGCCCAACTGCCCTCTTCCCCCCAACCCGCCTGGTTACATTACCTGGACAGTTGTGACAGTACCAATACCTGGGCGATCGCCCATGCCGCCGCTCTCCAGTCTGGGGATGTGGTGTTTACCCGTGAGCAAACCGCCGGTCGGGGACAGCAGGGCCGGGTCTGGTATTCGCCCCCCGGAGTGCTGACAGCTAGCTTTTTTCTCAGCGGCGTGCCAACTGCTTGTTTGCCTGGTTTCAGTCTGGCGGCGGGGTTAGCGGTCATTTTTGCGATCGAAGATCTGGCAACAGACTTAGAGGGCCAATTGCGGCTGAAGTGGCCCAATGATCTATGGTGGGACGATCGCAAACTGGCGGGCATTTTAACGGAAGTTACGATAGCGACCCATCATAAGGCCCAGGTGGTGGTGGGGGTGGGATTAAACCGCTGTGTAGATCTGGCCCAGATTGAGTCTGAACCTGGGCTGAGTCAGCGAGCGATCAGTCTGGATCAAATCGTCCTAACCCTACCCGACGAATTATCTGTACTGCAGCGGATCCGACATCACCTGCTGGGGGCAGTGGGGGTGGTGGGGCAGATTGGCCTGGCCGCCCTTTTGCCAGAATTACACCGCCGGGATGGCCTGCGCGATCGGCAGATTGGTCTCGACCTGGGGGATCAGCAGATCACGGGCAGGGCAGCGGGTTTGACGGCCAGGGGTGAATTATGCCTGCGTTTAGCTAATAATGAAATTCAGTCTTTTAGTTCTGGGCGGGTGATCCAGTGGTAGAAAACCTCAGTTTTGATTTGCGATCGCTCCTCCACGCCTATCGCACGGGCAAGACAAATCCGGCGGCGGTGATCAGAGAGGTGTATCGGCGCATTTCAGCCTATGGCGATCCGGCGGTATGGATTTATCTGGCTCCCCGCGATGATTCCCTGGAACGCGCCTTTGCCCTGGAGGGCCAGGATAAAAATTTACCCCTCTACGGTATTCCCTTTGCCATTAAGGACAACCTGGACTGGGCCGGAACGCCAACGACGGCCGGATGTCCCGAATTTGCTTATGTCCCCAGGCGATCGGCCCCGGTGGTGGAAAAGTTAATTGCTGCGGGGGCCATTCCGATCGGTAAAACCAACCTGGATCAGTTTGCCACAGGACTGGTAGGCACCCGAACTCCCTATGGGATCTGTCGAAATCCTTTTCATCAAAATTATATTCCTGGGGGTTCCAGTGCGGGGTCAGCGGTGGCTGTGTCAGCGGGACTGGTCAGTTTTGGGCTGGGAACGGATACAGCGGGTTCGGGGCGGGTTCCGGCAGCGTTTACCAATATTGTTGGCCTGAAACCCAGCCGTGGTTATTTGAGCACAACCGGATTAGTGCCAGCGGTTCGCAGTCTGGACTGTGTTTCTATTTTTAGCCTCACCTGTGCAGAAGCCCGTTATCTGCTGGAACTGGTGGGGGAGTTTGATCCCGCCGATCCCTTTGCCCGCAGACCTGAGCCGATCGAGGTTCCCAGGCTGAACGAATTACGGATTGGGGTCCCGGCTGCAGCGGAACTGGAATTTTGGGGCGATCGCTCCACGGAAGCCGTTTATCGAGAGGCCCTTGCTCGGCTGGAAGGTTTGGGTTGTCAGATCCGCGAAATTGATTTTGCCCCTTTTCGGGAGACGGGTTTACTGCTGTACGAGGGGGCCTGGCTGGCGGAACGTTATGCAGCGGTGGGGCAGTTTATCCAATCCTATCCCCAGGCCACTCTTGATCCGGTGGTGGCAGGAATTATTCAGAAGGGAGCCCAGTACAATGCGGTGGCAGCCTTTCGGGACCAGTATCGCCTGGCAGAATTAAGACGACAAACCGAACCGCAGTGGCAGCAGATGGATCTTCTGGCAGTCCCCACCACCGGAACGATCTATTCGCGCATGGCGGTCAAGTCCGATCCGATCAAGCTAAATAGCCATCTGGGCCGGTACACCAACTTTGTCAATTTGTTAGATTTATCTGCCCTGGCAGTCCCAGCGGGATTTCAAACGAACGGCTTACCCGCGGGTATCACCCTGATTGCCCCGGTCTGGGGAGAACCCCTGCTCCTGTCCGTGGGAACAGCGTTTGAAACCCAACTGGCGGGAACCCTGGGCGCAACTAAGATTCAGCTCTCTAGCCTGGCTCCATTACCACCTCTACCGCAAAAGGAAGTTGCCTCTAATCTGATTAAGATTGCCGTGGTGGGGGCCCATCTGAGTGGCCAACCCCTCAACTATCAACTCACCAGCCTGGGTGGCACACTGGTACGGGCTACAAAAACGAAACCCTACTATCGCCTCTATGCCCTGACGCAGGAAACGCCGCCGAAACCAGGACTGCTCCGCCATGAAGTTGGAGTGGCGATCGAGGTGGAAGTGTGGGAATTACCCGTTCCTGGCTTTGGTCAGTTTGTGGCCCAAATTCCCCCGCCCCTGGGCATTGGTACGGTGGTGCTGGAAGATGGGGAAGAGGTGAAAGGATTTCTGTGTGAAACCTATGCTCTGCTGCAGGCTCCAGATATTTCTGAGCTGGGGGGATGGCGGGCCTATCTGGCAACCCTGAACCCGTAACCATTACCCCTGCCCGTTTTAACCTAACTGCCTCTGTCCCCGGTGCGATCGGGAGATGGATTTGCCATCGCGATCGTCTGCCCTGCTGGAGAGTGAAACAGTTGAGCAGGGGTTTAGCTCTGAATATAGAGGTGACCTGATTTTCTCCTTTTTTAGAATCAGGTATATCTGTGACCCATGAGGGCAAATCTATCCACTCGGCTGACAAGAAAGCTATGGGTAAACCTGTTACTTGTAAACCTGTTACTTGTAAACCTGTTACTTGTAAACCCGTTACTTGTAAACCTATTACTTGGGGAATGCATCAAAATCAAACCCATCAAACTGCGCTGACTGCTAAATCCATTCACGCTCAAGGTCAGGTCAGAACCCTGGTTGCCAGTTTGGCTGGATTGGGACTTTCTGCCTGGATATTGCCCACCTGGGCGGCTGAGCAGATTGTGATCACTTATCCAGCTTTACAGCCCCAAACCATTTCAGTAAATTCCCTGGAGTTATTTGTCAGCCAGGGGGTGATCAATCCCGATCTAGCCCCTCTGGTTAGTCTGACGGGGCCACAACAACAAAATCAATTGCGGGCTTTTCTGGGAGAACGGCTGTCAATTCCCCCCACCCTGGTCAGCCAGTTTGCCGCCACGCCCACGGGCCAGCTTTTCTTTTACCGCCTCGGTGAAATTTTGAAACCCGAAAGTAATCAGAATGGTGCCGCCGCCCTTGCCTTTTCGGCTCAAAAAGCTGCCACTGAACCGGGGGGGCTAACCCTGATCAATTTACTCCGCGAGTATCCCGGCCAAACGGTGAAGGTGGATGGTCAACTGGGCTTACAGGCCATTAGTCAGGCGCTGCAGTCTGTCAATTATCGCAATCGGGCGATCGCTGCCATTACTGAACAGTCCCGCACAACCACCCCCGTAGCTCTTCCCGCTGCGATCGATCTACGCCGTCCTGGCAATTCTCCCTGGCAAAAACAAACCCTGGCCTACCTCAATCCAGAGCGTTCCCCAGAGTTGCGTAAGCTCAGAGCAGAGATCTATCTACCCCAGGGTTTAACCGCCGCCGCTCCAGTGATTGTGATTTCCCACGGTGTGGGTTCAGACCCCTCCACCTTTGCCTATCTGGCCCGCCATCTAGCTTCCTATGGATTTGTGGTCGCCGTCCCGAATCATCCCGGTACTGACAGCACAAGGGTGAGCCAATTTTTGAGTGGGCAATTGGGCTATAATCCGGGCCGCACGGGTTCCGATATTCTTAACCGCCCTCTGGATATTAAGTTTCTGCTCGATGCCATGGCCCAACGCCGTAACAGTGATCCTGCCTGGCAATGGGTCGATACCCAGCAGGTGGGGGTGATTGGGCAATCCCTGGGGGGAGCAACGGCGCTGGCGATCGGGGGGGCGAGAATTGACTATGCTCGGCTACGGCAGGAATGTCCCAAACTGGCCCGCGAAACCTTTAACCTGAACATTTCCCTACCTCTGCAATGCAGTGTGCTTTCCGCCCCGCTCAGTTTGCAGCGACGGGCTAATTTTAGAGATCCTCGCATTCAGGCGGTGATGGCGGTCAATCCGGTCATGGATCTGTTATTCGGGCCAGTGGGCATCCGCCAGATCCAGATTCCAACCATGATCGTCGCCAGTGCCCAGGATTTGTTTGCGCCACCCCTGGATGAACAAATTGCTCCCTTTACTGGACTAACTTCGGGCCAGAAATATCTCGTCGTACTGGAAGGGGGCACCCATTTCTCATTTCTCGGCCAAGAAGCTAACACGGTTTTTGCTATTCCCCCAGAACTGATTGGTCCCAACCCAGCCCTGGCCCGTCCTCTACTGCAAGCCTTCAGTGTGTCTTTCCTGAAAACCTATGTGTCTGGGCAACGCCAGTATCTACCATTCCTGAGTCAAACCTACGCCAATGCGATCACCCAGCCCCCGTTCCGGTTAGATGTAGTGCAATCGTTTACGGCTGAGCAACTCCGCCAGGCCCTGGTGCCTTACCCCAACCAGACCTTTCAGTAAGGGATCAGTCTAAGGGATCAGTCTAAGGGATCAGTCTAAGGGATCAACCCAGGTATGCTTGCTTAACCCGTTCATCCTTAAGCAGGTCTGGGGCGGGGCCTGTTAGGGTAATACGACCCGCTTCCAGTACATAACCGCGATCGGCAATCTGCAGGGCCAAATTGGCATTCTGTTCCACTAACAAAATGGTCACGCCCGTCTCACGCAGGTTTTCGATGATCGTAAAAATCTCCCGCACGATCGTCGGGGCTAAGCCCAAGCTCGGTTCATCTAAGAGTAACAGTTGGGGACGGCTCATCAGGGCCCGAGCGATCGCCAGCATTTGTTGTTCTCCCCCACTGAGGGTACCAGCGAGCTGATGACGGCGTTCGGCTAAGCGGGGAAAGAGGGCAAATTGCTGCTCCAGATCGAAGTGAATTTTGCTGTGATCTTGCCGGACATAGGCCCCCAGAATTAAGTTATCCAGAACTGATTGTCGGGCCAGCACCCTACGACCTTCTGGACTGTGGGCAATCCCCATCTGCACCACCTGATCGGGCCGCCGTCTTTTGATATTACGACCGTTATAAATAATGTCACCCTGATGGGGATTCAATAAGCGGGAAATGGTGCGGAGGGTGGTACTTTTACCGGCTCCATTCGCCCCAATTAAGGTGACACATTCACCAGCGTCGATATAAAGATCAATATTCTGTAAAGCCTGGATGTTGCCGTAGTTCACACTCAGGTTTTGCAATTCCAGCAGGCGCGGGGCAGGTTCAGGGGTGGAAAAATTCACGGTTCACCCCCCAGGTAAGCGGCAATCACCGCCGGATCATTTTTGACTACAGCGGGTTCTCCCAGGGCAATCAATTGACCAAAGTCTAAAACCGCAATCCGATCGCACAGTCCCATTACCAGCGGCACATGGTGTTCAATCAGCAAAATGGTTAATTTAAATTGCTCCCGAATACTACGAATAAATTCACTCAACTGATGTTTCTCACTGGGGTTCATCCCCGCTGCCGGTTCATCTAACAATAATACCTGGGGATCGAGGGCGAGGGCGCGGGCAATTTCAAGGCGGCGTTGGTCTCCATAGGCAAAGTTTCTGGCCTTTTCCTGCCGTCGATCGCTTAAGCCCACCAGATCTAATAACTCCTCTGCTTTAGCTCTGGTTTGTTGTTCCTGCAGGGGAGCGGGGGGGAGGGCCAGAATTCCTCTGAATAGATCACTCCGGTTATGAATATGGCGGGCAATCATGACATTTTCTAAGGCGGACAATTCCCCAAATAAACGCACATTTTGAAAGGTGCGGGCAATCCCTTTGCGGGCAATGCGATGGGGACGTAACTGGGAAATTCGCTCCTTTCTGAACAAAACCTGGCCACTGGAAGGGACAATTAAACCCGTGATTAAGTTAAACAGAGTGGTTTTTCCGGCTCCATTTGGGCCAATCAAGCCAAAAATTTCATCTGCCTTCACCTGAAACGAAACCTGATTCACCGCTGCCAGACCGCCAAAGCGCCGGGTTAAGGTTTCGATACTTAAAACCGATGTTTCACTCATTGTTGTTGTCATTAGTTGTTGTCATTAGTTGTTGTCATTAGTTGTTGTCATTAGTTGTTGTCATTAGTT
>ERZ1066135.106-NODE-106-length-79986-cov-10.651524_pt1 | contig 79986 bp, 62 predicted proteins | sample MGYA00382782_ERZ1066135 | MGnify/ENA primary metagenome ERZ1066135 (study PRJEB33369, sample SAMEA5778365) | biofilm metagenome | biome: Industrial cooling water; feature: Water cooling tower basin; material: Biofilm | place: United Arab Emirates | collected... | reverse complement strand
TTGTAGTGAATGTACCCAGATTTTCTTTTGAGTAGAGTTTTTCTACTGTCTTTGTTAGCCTAATTGGCGCAGAGGTTACTCGATAATTGTATTGACCATAAGCCGGACAGGAAATCACCTTGTCGTCGGTTATTAGTGGATTTGGCAGCAATACTTGTTCCGAAAATTGTTTAATATTTTTAACCCAGATATTGGTTTCTAACGGAGAAGTACTGTAAGGGTATGTTGGTCCGCCAAAAATAATCGATTCATTTGGGAGCGTGTATGTGTTTTCTGTTTCCTGAACAAGAACATAATTGTTATTGATTTTCTCAAAAAGCATTTTCTTTTTCAGTACAGGATCAGCTATGATTACATCCTGAACTCCTCTGGAGGGCATTTCATAGTGATACTCAATTTTACCATACTTGCCAGTACTGCCATAATACTCAGTAACAAAAGGAGAATACTTTCTGTCAACGAGATCAGCTTCTTCATTCGTTGAAATAGGCTCGTTTTGCCAATAATCTTTTGAGCATGTTATTACAAGATATGTAGAAGGTTGTCCTGGTATTGTAACAATATTCGTGTAGGATTCAATTTTGCTAAATACACCTTCATAGTATTCAGTATCACCTAATGAATATTCATAATTACGCTCATTAATTATTCCGTTCTCATTACTGTAATCAATAATTTTCTTTACCCTCAGTTTACCCATTCCTCTCAATACTTCGTAAGAGAAAATGGTTTCGCCACCTGTGGGATATTGGATTCTTCGTAAAGAACCTGCTAAAGAAATATTCACCTTAGCATTTATTTGTCTTACTCCCTGGTAAGAGTTTTCGAAAATTTCATAATCAGGGCTTAACCTGCTGGGTAAGGGTAAGTCGCTGTAGGCAAAGCTGTATCCATTTACATATTGGTCGTTTTTATCATGAAACCTTACCTCGTCCAGCCGCAGCCTTAATTCTTCTGCAACAGTACTGTTTCCAAAATAACTTTGCTGTAAATAAATATTTTTGAGAACTGATTCAACGCCATTTTGTTTTTTTATGACTTGTACTTTAATTAACCTTGAAGAACCAGGCAAATCGTTTCTGCTGGCATAAAAAAATCGAATGATATCACCTGTAGATGTTTCAATTTCATTTAACCGTTTGTCCTGAGCTGCTAATTCATTTTGACAAACAATATCCTCCGGAGCAAGTGGCCCGCAATAATTTAACTGATTCACTATATCATAATTACTATTTCGCCTGTACATCAATAACGGTGCTTTTTTATACCCCCAATTTTCGTTGGAATACTTGAAGTGAATTGTATCGTTATTATAAGTAATAACTCTGGTCAGATAATAACTTATGCGATTTTGAATACTCTGGGGATTTTGCATAGAGTTGTTTACAATAAAATTGCAGTTTGAAACAGGTTGATTAAGACACATTGTTGTGAATTCATATTTGTTTCCCTGTTCATCGGTTAATATACCAGCATTTATTTTTTTATTACTTGCCGGTAACGTGGCTCCTGATTCAAAAAGATATTTCACACTAAATAAAGGTGTACTGATTGTACCCATAGGCACTCCGGTAGTGCCGCCATTAGAAAGAATTTCATTCGCTACATTAACATCAATTTCATTTAAAGGATAACAAAAGTCACCTGTACTAGAATTGTAATTCAGATGATTTAAATTCAGATTGTAGGGAACCTCTCCTAAATTGTAATTTGTTATAGGAGGCTCGTTCAAAACTCCCCCGGCATTTAATACCCAGCTTAATCCAACGCTGGTTGCAATATCAGAAGGGCGTACTCCTCCCGCATGGTAACTTAAACTTACCGGCCATTCAAAATCCTTAACTTTTAGTGTGGCTATTGGCACACCTACCTGCGGCACACCCGATGCCATATTGACCGGTATATTTCCATACTTTTCAAATGCAGCAACTGTTGGTACCGGTGGCGTTTGTTTTTGTGGCAACTTAAATGGAGAGTGCGTTGTTGTTTGTGCGCAAACTAAATTACTAACAACGAGAATGTTTAAAATTGCAAAGAGAGAGACTATTTTCATTATTTAGCTATTTTAAAAATTATATCCAACTCTGAATAACACCGCCTGTGTTTGCGGCAATTGTGTGCGCCACAAAAAATCATACAGCAGTTGTACTTTTGTTTTTTGAAAAAACTTACTCTTAACATCCACCACTTTACTCACACCCAGTAAAGCACTTGGTTTCCACACAGTGCGGTTATTCAGTTCATCTATTCTTCTGAACACAGCTAAGTAGTTTTGTTCATAACCACCACTCAACCAAAAATTTCCTTTAAACTTCCAGTCAATAAATGAGCGGAAACCTAATCCCTGGTGACTTAAGCTCATGTTATTAAAACCTGTACCCAATCCAAGTTTATATGAACTGCCTATACCAATAATGCTTTTATCATTAAGCTTATAGCCAAGTGATAATCCTAAATCAGTGGTTACTGGAAAATAAATGCGGCTGCTGGTGGTTTGAAAATTAGTACCCAGCACCAGGCGTTCCTTTAATGATTTTGTTTTCTGTTCATTGGGTTTAAAATCAGGCATCTCATCATCTGCACTGCCATAGCTACGGTTCTTTAATTTATTTTTTAGTTCACTTAAAATATCTCTCGCCTGCCCCATGTTTTGCTGCATCAGTTGCTGCACATTCGGGCCACCTGTACCCACCCTGTCCTGTATAAGTTGTGCTACCTGTGCGGTTGTTTGCAACCCGGGTATAGCTGCTCCCTGTGCAAATGTGCCTGCACCTGCTGGGTTAGGAAACAATGCCGCCAGTTCGGAATGTTGCTGAAAAAACTGCTGAAAAGCAGGTATGCGGTTAGCTGCTTTCAATAACTTGGCACCCATCTTCTTGGGGTCATTTAAAGTTTCTCTGTATGCAGTGAGTCGTTCTTTATAATAGTAGTAATGTTGTTTGTATTTGTTGAGTGCTTTTACAAGTGGTGTGTTTTGTAATGCCTGTTTCAACCGCTCCTGTTGCTCTTTTATTTGCTTGCGTATCTGTTCTATAGCATCAAAACGGTTTTTCAATTGTGTTATTCCGGCAACATTCGTGTTCAATTTTTCGGTAAGGGCTTTACTTTTTTGTACAACTGCGTTGTTGTTTAAAAACTTCATAGCCGTGAGCAATGAATCCGTATGTCCCGAATAAACACTTGATTGATTAGTAGAGTGAAGTGTTGTTCTCATTTGTTTGTAACGCTCCCGTACGTTACCAAAAAGTTCTTCTGCTTTAAGTGAATCTGTTTTTTGAAGTTTACGTTTGAGTTGTAGTTCCTGCTTTTCTAATTTATTGAGATAACGTTCTGTTTGATGAATGAGCTTTTGCTCCAGCTTTGATGATTGAGCATCAACTTTATGAAATACTTTATCTGGAAAATGTAAAATTCGTACAAATAGAGAACTGCTGTCCTGTGTTTTGGCAGCAGTGTGCAATAGCAGAAGTAGTAATATAAGAATGTTTTTTGGCATACGAGGTTGGCAGCGGCCGGTGGTTTCAATAAATTCTTTGATAAACGTAACATCGTCCGGTAGCACTGCCAATACTGCAAACCGGGTAGTAAAACTACTTTTGTGTAAAAACAGGATGTTTTTTTTATAATTTGATTACACTCGAATAAAAAAAATAAACAATTCTAAAACTTGCAGTTATAATTAAGCTGTTCGCAAAAAAAGCTGTGGAAAAAGAATAGATATATTTTTAAGTTTTGCAGAAATTACTATCCCATGAATTGAAATTCTGTATTCGTTTTGTTTTGTATTTCGTTCATTCCTTTTAAAAAGTCAGCCTTAAATAGTTACTTAAACCAAAATGTATGTTTCTCCCTTTCTTACAAGTGCATCTCTGTTTTGCTAAATCACAAGTCAAATCCTCCCGCCCCCCTTCCCCCATGCCTCCCCTCAGCCTCCTATCTGCTCCCTATCTGCGCCCTACCTGGTTGCCCTCAGTTGCTGTTTCCGATAGCAACCCCCATGAAATCTTTTATGCCGTTATGATCCGTTATGTGCTGTTATAGTCCGTTACATGCCGTTCTGTTCCGTTCTGTTCCCTTTTGATCCGTTACATGCCCTTTTGTTCCCTTTTGTGCCCTTTCGTTCCCTTTCGTGCCATTTCGTGCCGTTTTGTTCCCTTTTGTGCCCAAATGGGAAAGTAGGATTTTGGCCCATCGCATTTTTGTGTAGTGATTGATCACAGGGGTAAAAGGCCAAACCCCGCAAACCATTTTTAATAACATCAAAAAAGAAAAACATCATGGCAAAACAAAAAGGCATCATTAAACTGGAAGGTACCATTGGCGATATTACCTTCTACAAATCCGGCGATGGGTACCTGGCAAAAGAAAACGTAACTGTTACGGCTAACCGTATAGCAACAGACCCCGCCTTTCAACGCACAAGAGAAAACATGGCAGAGTTCGGAAGGGCCGGTAAAGCATGCAAATTGCTGCGCAACAGTGTACGTCCGCTGCTTCAATTTGCAAAAGACAGCCGTGTCACCGGCAGACTAACCGCAGAAATGGTAAAAGTCATTCAGGCAGATGTAATCAATACCCGTGGTCAACGCAACATCATTGATGGTGAAGCAGCATTCCTCGAAGGCTTCTCATTCAATAGCAATGCACCATTGGGCAGCGCATGTTATGCGCCCTACACAGCACAGATCAACAGGGTCACCGGTAGTCTCACAGTTGCATTTAATGAGTTCATTCCTGCTCTTGCAGTAAAAGTTCCATCAGGTGCCACACACTTCAAACTCTTAACAATGGGAGCAGAACTTGATTTTGAAAATGAAACCTTCATTACAGATCAGAAAGAAACACCCATGCTGCAGTGGAATAACAATCCCGTTCCTGCATTTATTCTGGAAAATACAGTTACACCGGCAAGCACACATCCATTGTTCCTGATCATGGGCATCCGGTTCTTTCAACTGGTAAATGGAGCATTCTATCCTTTAAAAGATGAAAGCTTCAATGCCCTTTCAGTTATTAAAGTAAGCGGGCAGTAAATGCAAAAGCTGGTAGCTAGCGTTGCAAAGGGTACAAAAACAAAATCCCGCCAAATGGCGGGATTTTTTAATGCTATGCAAAAGTTCAATTAAGCAATTTCAACATCTGCACCTGCTTCTTTCAGCTTCGCTGCAATATCATCAGCTTCTGCTTTAGAAACACCTTCTTTAACAGGCTTTGGAGCACCGTCAACTAAGTCTTTAGCTTCTTTCAATCCAAGACCAGTTAAGTCTTTAACGATTTTAACTACGTTGAGCTTAGATGCACCACCGCTCTTCAAGATGACATTGAAAGCTATTTTTTCTTCAGCAGCAGCGGCACCACCACCATCTCCTGCAGCTACAACCACTGCAGCAGCATCTGGTTTTAGGCATCCTGAGAAACAGCCCGTTCATGGGGCTGAATTAAACAGTTGCCTCCCAACAAATAACTACTGGCCCGTAAAGGGGGAAACTATCTAATGATAAATTTTCCTGTAACTACCTTGCCTTCTGCTGTTATTAATCTGAGCACGTAAACCCCGGGACTGCACTGCGGCAGGGCTATTTGAAGAATACCTGATTGTGCAAACGGATAATTTTTATGAAGCACTACCGAACCGCCAGTACTGATAACTGATATATCATATCTGCTACCCGTTGCAGGTAATGCTGTTGAAAAGTGTATGTTCAACACCTTTGATGCATCAGCAAATAGTTTTTCAATGACAAAATCAGTACTGTTTACTTTTATAATTGTTAATTGAGAGTACACTACTCTGCCGCTTGCTTCAGTTACTTTTAATCTGTAGTAATTATTCCCTCTTAAAGGTTGTTTGTCTTCGTACAGGTAATTTGTTTTATCGGGTTGTAAGTCATTAAAACGATGTACGGTGCTGAAATTGATTCCATCGTTACCTCTTTGCAATTCAGCATCCTGCAAGTCCGTGCCTTTAATTACTGCTTCAAGTTTTACTGTCGTATTCAACACATTTGCATTCAACTCTGCGCTGTAAAGCGGCAAAGGGGACTGAGCAGAAAAGATATTTTTGTCCCTTACACGTTGAAATAGTATCTGATGTGCCGCATCGTTAAGATGAATATCATCACAACAATACCGGTACTGAGGTAAAATTGTGTTATCAACCGGATCGGCTATGCCATCCCAGAAATTGATAGCATAAACTCCAAATTGTTCAATAATACTGTCTTTAATAATCCGCAGCCTTTCTCTTCCCGCTGCTGTAAAGCCAGTGCGGGGCTGCGTGGTGGTAGCGTAAAGAATTTTGCCGGCTGCCTGTGCTTCAGACCTGATACGCCGGAAGCACGCCATTATTTCAGTAATGGTGTATACATCAAACCAATTAGTGGGGTAATTAATTAAAACAACATTGGGATTCCAATTGAGCGAATTAGTTATGTTATTATTTACATTAGGTGCAGGCCTTCCTAAAGGTGGTATGTATCCGGTAGGCATACAATGATAGATGTTTTCGCCAAAAGTGGCAGTATTTAAAAGTGTGATAGGCTGCCCCTGTGAAGCGTAATGATTCGTAAGCAGATTCACCCAGCAGAAACTGTTATTACTTGATCCTGCACAGGCTGCAGTGGAGGAGCCGTTAATTGCAAGCCTTCTTTGTGCAAAACCCAGGTTAAAAACAAATGATAGAGATAAAAACAAATAAAGAATGCGCAGCATAGCTTTTAGTTTAAAGTGTTATAAGAAAGCAGTGTACAGATTAAAAGCAGATACTTCGCAAGGAATTGGAAAACTAAAATAAGGTGAATGTAGAAAATATCAAAGCCCAAAAGGGATTATACTGAAAAAATTACATTAATTACCGGCACAAACACAACTACATTTTTTAATAAACGATCTTGGTATTTTTTCAAATATCATCATGATTACAATTTTTTTACAGGCTGGTTTACAAGGTTGTATTGGTGACGCTTATAGTTGTATTGGTGACGCTTATAAATAAAAAAGTCCTCCTGTGTGAGGAGGACTTAAAGTAAGAATCTAAAGTTTTATTAAGCAATTTCAATCACCGCCAGCGGCGGGATTTCGATAGCTTAAGCTATCTCAACATCTGCACCTGCTTCTTTAAGCTTAGCTGCAATTTCATCAGCTTCAGCTTTAGAAACACCTTCTTTAACAGGCTTGGGAGCACCGTCAACCAAGTCTTTCGCTTCTTTCAATCCAAGACCGGTTAAGTCTTTAACGATTTTAACTACGTTGAGTTTAGATGCACCACCGCTCTTCAATATTACATTGAAAGCAGTTTTTTCTTCAGCAGCAGCGGCACCACCACCATCGCCTGCAGCTACAACTACTGCAGCAGCAGCGGGTTCAATACCGTACTCTGATTTTAATACTTCAGCTAATTCCTGAACTTCTTTTACAGTTAAGCCTACTAATGATTCGGCCAATGCTTTTACGTCTGCCATTGTTTTACTTTTTAACCGCCTTCATTCTCAATTATAAGTCCGGCGGATGGTTATTTAATTGTGCCGCATTTGAACCTCATCGGCATTGGTTTGTATTTTCACCAGCATATTAGCAGATCAGCTAATTAGCCAATTATTAAATTACTCAGCAGGAGCTGCTTCCTTCTTTTCTGTATTATGCAGCAATGCAGCAATAACACGCTTTGCAGGTGATTGCAACAAGCCGATAACTTCGCCGATAAGTTCGTTCTTCGTTTTGATTTGTGTAAGTGCTTTCAATTGATTATCGCCGCTGTACACATCTCCGTTAATGAACGCTGCTTTAAGCACAGGCTTATCACCATTGCTTTCCTTACGGAACGTAGAAAGAATCATTGCCGGTTCTTTCGGATTTTCAGAAAACATCAACGCTGTTACATTGTTCAATGCTTCATACACACCGGTGTAACGCTCTGCATCAATTTGCTCCAATGCTTTCTTAATAAGTGTGTTCTTGGCCACCTTCATTTCAACATTCTTATTGAAACAGGCACGGCGCAATTTACCCACTTGCTCTACAGTTAAGGATTCTGTATCTGTAATGTAGAAGTTATTATACTGACTGAACTTGCCTTTCAGCAACTCAATCACTTCGTTTTTTTGTTCTTTAGTCATGACTTCGTTTTTTTAAACCCTGAAAGGATTAGTTCATGAATGATTTTGTGTCAACAGAAATACCGGGGCTCATCGTACTGGCCATATAAATGCTCTTGAGGTAAGTACCTTTTGCTGTAGAAGGCTTGGCCTTTACAATAGCATTCATAAATTCCTGTACATTGGCAGCAAGCTTTTCAGGAGGAAAACTTACACGACCAACAGAAGCGTGTACAATACCGGCTTTATCTACTTTAAATGCAATCTTTCCGCCTTTTACTTCATTTACAGCAGCAGCTACATCATTGGTAACTGTACCTGTTTTAGGATTGGGCATCAGGTTACGTGGGCCGAGTACTTTACCCAGCTTACCAATTTTAGGCATTACAGCAGGAGTAGCTACAATCACATCGATATCTACCCATCCGCTTTCAATTTTAGTGATGAATTCATCTAAACCTACATGGTCAGCACCGGCTGCTTTTGCTTCAGCCTCTTTATCAGGAGTACACAGAACTAAAACTCTTTTTGTTTTACCGGTACCATGAGGTAATGTTACTGTACCACGAATAGCTTGGTCAGCTTTCTTAGGATCAACGCCCAAACGAACGTGTACATCCACAGAGCTGTCAAACTTAGTGCAGTTAATTTCTTTTACAAGTGCAGAAGCATCTTTAAGGGAATAAGCTTTGTTATTATCCACCTTAGCTTGAGCCACTTTTCTTTTTTTCGTCAAAGACATGTTTCAATTTTTTTAATGGTGAATAATATTAGTTTTCCCAGGGAGCTTTACCGTCAACAGTTAAGCCCATGCTGCGTGCGGTACCTGCCACCATGCTCATAGCACTATGAAGTGTAAAGCAGTTGAGGTCTGGCATCTTGTCTTGAGCAATTGCTTCAATCTGTGACCAGGTAACCTTACCAACTTTTGCACGGTTTGATTCCTTAGAACCTTTCTGGATTTTTGCAGCTTCCATTAACTGAACTGCTGCTGGAGGAGTTTTAATGATAAAGTCGAACGACTTATCAGAATAAACGGTGATAAGAACCGGTAATACTTTACCCATCTTATCCTGAGTTCTTGCATTAAACTGCTTGCAGAACTCCATGATGTTCACACCCTTTGAACCGAGTGCGGGACCTACGGGAGGTGCAGGGTTGGCTTGACCGCCTTTTACCTGCAGCTTCACAAATCCTGAGATTTCTTTAGCCATTGTAAAATGTTTTTTGGTGATAACGTACCGCCTTCGGCGGCACTCCCAAGCAATAAATTCTTAAAGAACTTTTTGGGACGGCAAAGGTAAGGGGCAAGTGGTTACCGGCAAAGGGTTTAAGGAAGTATTTTTAACCAATTTCACAATAAAAAACAGGGAAAAAAGGGTTTGGGAACAGGCTGATGTGCCGGCGAAATGGTCGGTTTTTATCACTCAACCTTCAAAAGGGAATATGACGGGGCGTGCTATATTGTTCTGTTCCCATTTTGGCAACTTACCATCCGTATTCTATCATCCTCCGTGGCAAAACTACCATGGAGCAGTTCCAACTTTTTTTTTCATAATTTCCTTAGTCGTACTTCAGCAATGGCTTTTAAACTTGAATTTCCATTTGCCAAAACAGTTGCAGAAGAGGCATCTAACAATTTAACAGGCTGTTGAGGTAGTGTAGGTGGGTTGCTGTACCCAAATACATCTCCGTCCTCCGTACCTGCATCATACACAAATAGCTGAACTGTTGTATCTGCCACCCATTTTTTATGAGCATAAAGATTTAGTTTGCTTAAGCCAATGAACCAATCCGGGCTGGGTGCAATCATTGACGCCATGCTCACGTAGGAATAATTACTGTTGCAATGTATGGTAATGCTTTTACTGCCGGTAGCCGAAGGAGGAGTAAAGAGTATGAGCGACAACGCATTTTTACTTCTTATAACTGAATCTATTTCAGCCAGAACTACACCAATACTTCCGGTTTCTGCCACATTCTCAATTCCTGTTGTAGCTTGTTTACCAGCTTCCCATAAAGCTCCGTTTGAATTATGTACCATTCCTGCAAAGGTGGTGAAATGTACTCCTGCCGGCACTGTAAAATCGGGCAACATCCATTTCCCTTTTACTTCAACTGCATAAGTAGATTCGCTGAAAGGTTGTTCCTTTTGATCAATTTTTGGTTTGGTGCAGGAAAGACCCATAAGTAAAAAGCCGATGATCAAAGAGGTAGAAAGTGGTTTCATACAGGTAAATTATGTATTCAAATTTGAAGCATAATTCTGCATTTTTCAGTCGTGTAGCTTACAATTAGAGGAATCGAAAATTTTATTTATCTAAAAAGATTCACCAAAATAATATTCAGTTCAAAATTTCATTTAATTTCATAACCCTAACAACTAATAACAACATAATACTCTCTCTTATGGCAAAGTCAAAAAAGAAGGCAGCAAAGAAAGCCGTTAAAAAACCGGTGAAGAAAGCTGGAAAGAAAAAGGTAGCAAAGAAAAAAAGCGCACCGAAGAAAGTAGCAAAAAAACCAAAAAAGGCAGCAAAAAAGCCAGTAAAAAAGGCAGCGAAAAAAGCGATAAAAAAAGTTGTAAAAAAAGCGGCGTCTAAAAAGAAAGCAGCAACAAAGAAAAAGGCAACAAAAAAAGCAGCTTCTAAAAAAGCGGTGAAAAAGCCGGTAATTAAAAAAGTAAAGCCCGCTTCTAAACCGGCAAAAGCAGCGCCCAAACCAAAAGCTGCTCCGGCACCAGTTGCAGAGCCTGTACCTGTACTAGATACAACTCCCGCCACTGTACAGTATAATTTGCCATTACCTGAAGCAACTCCGGATGAAACGGCAAATGATACACCCGCACAAGAATAAAGATGATCAAAAAGTAAAAACCCCGGATAAATCCGGGGTTTTGTTATTATTAAGAATTTTTACAGCCGATATCCTTATGCTAGTTTCTCTACCTGCATGTAGTTTAATTCTACGGGTGTAGCACGGCCAAAGATTTTAACAGTTACACGCAGTTTCTTTTTCTCATCATTTACTTCTTCAATGGTACCATTGAAGTCATTGAAAGGACCATCAATAATTTTAATTGTTTCGCCAATGATAAATGGTTCGCTCATTGTCATACCTGTTGCATCAGCCATTTCATCTACTTTACCCAGCATCTTATTCACCTCAGCTTTACGCAACGCAATGGGATGTTCCTTACCCAAAAAGTGAATAACATTACTTGTATTGCTGATGGTTTCACGAATATCATCACTCATTTTACCACCTTCTACTTCAATCATTACATACCCGGGATAGAAGTTACGTTCACGAACCACTTTCTTACCATTAGCAACTTTGTAAACCTTTTCAACAGGAAGAAATACCTGTTTCACAATTTTATCCCAACCGTTACGTGTAATTTCTTTGTCAAGGTATTCTTTCACCTTTTTTTCCTTGCCGCTCACTACACGAAGCACGTACCACTTGCTGGTTTCAACACTTGCAACTTCTGCACTCATAGTACATTATTTAAAAAATTGAATAAACAATCTCTAACAAACTGGCAATACCCAAATCCATTACCCACACAATGCCGGTAATGATGAGAGTAGCTACCAATACAATCATGGTCGATTGCTGTAACTGCACCCATGTGGGCCAGGTTACTTTCTCAAGCAACTCTCTGTAAGAGTCTTTTACGTATGCGGTTAATTTGCTCATAAATACAATTTGCTGATTAGCGAATGTGCTCATGTGCTAATGATTTCTAATTAGCAAATCAGCTAATTATCTTTATTATCACATTTCATTGCACGGGCACTAGGATTCGAACCCAGATCAAAGGTTTTGGAGACCCGTATGCTACCGTTGCACCATGCCCGTAAGAACAATTAGCTAATCAGCAAATTTGCTAATTAGCTAATTGCAAAAGTAAGAACTATATCTTATTTCAAGATTTCTGTTACCTGACCGGCTCCTACTGTACGACCACCCTCACGGATAGCGAACTTCAAACCTTTCTCCATAGCGATTGGAGCAATCAGTTTTACAGTAAGATTGGTGTTATCACCGGGCATTACCATTTCAGTACCTTCTGGTAATTGGCATTCGCCAGTTACGTCAGTTGTACGGAAATAGAACTGAGGACGGTATTTGTTAAAGAATGGAGTGTGACGTCCACCTTCTTCTTTGCTCAAAACGTAAACTTCACCTTTAAATTCAGTGTGAGGAGTGATTGATTTAGGAGCGCAAATAACCATACCACGACGGATATCTTTCTTTTCAATACCGCGGAGCAATAAACCTGCGTTATCACCGGCTTCACCCTGATCCAATAATTTTTTGAACATTTCAACACCTGTTACAGTAGAGTTCAAAGGAGCTTCAACCAAACCTACAATTTCAACTGCTTCACCCACTTTGATACGTCCACGCTCAATACGACCTGTAGCAACTGTACCACGGCCAGTAATTGAGAACACATCTTCAACACTCATCAGGAATGGCATATCCACCGGACGGGGAGGAAGAGGAATATAAGTATCTACAGCATCCATCAGTTCATCTACACACTTCACCCACTTTTCTTCACCAGCCAATGCGCCTGTAGCAGAACCTTTAATAATAGGAGTATTGTCACCATCAAAGCCATAAGAGCTTAACAGTTCACGAATTTCCATTTCAACCAGTTCAAGCAACTCAGCATCATCCACTAAATCAACTTTATTCATGAAAACAACAATCTTAGGTACACCTACCTGGCGTGCCAAAAGGATGTGTTCTTTTGTTTGGGGCATAGGACCATCAGTAGCGGCAACTACAAGAATAGCACCGTCCATCTGGGCTGCACCGGTAATCATATTTTTCACATAGTCAGCGTGACCCGGACAGTCAACGTGTGCATAGTGACGGTTTGCTGTTTGGTATTCTACGTGTGCAGTGTTGATAGTGATACCACGCTCTTTTTCTTCAGGCGCACCATCAATTTCATCATACTTTTTTGCCTGGGCCAGACCTTTCTTAGAAAGGATGTCTGTAATGGCCGCAGTCAAAGTTGTTTTACCATGGTCAACGTGGCCAATAGTACCAACGTTAACGTGGGGTTTCTCCCGCTTAAAGGTCTCTTTTGACATCTTATTTGTTTTTAATTGTGTTTACAAAAAACTGTTTAAAATCATTTATGTAGTCAGCTACAGAAACATCTATCAGCTTCTGTTGCGTCGCACTCTTGTACGTTCTTAACCCTATTCATCAAAAACAGAGCCGTTGATGAGAATTGAACTCACGACCTCTTCCTTACCAAGGAAGTGCTCTACCACTGAGCTACAACGGCTGGTAGCGTTTCAGTGAGGTCGTGCTCACATCAACTTATATAAAGAACTTTTTTATGGAGCGGGAGACCGGGCTCGAACCGGCCACCTGAAGCTTGGAAGGCTACCGCTCTACCAAATGAGCTACTCCCGCATATCAATTTGAAAATGTGAAAATGAGATAATTTGAAATTACCCCGCTTTCCTGTTTCAAACTCAAAGAACAACTACAATTATCAAATTTTCAAATTGTATTTGTGGGCAGGAGAGGATTCGAACCTCTGAAGTCGAAAGACAGCGGATTTACAGTCCGCCCCATTTGGCCGCTCTGGAACCTGCCCTTCCCCAATCCCAAATGAACGGAACTGATGAGAGCCACTTGTCGGACTCGAACCAACGACCTGCTGATTACAAATCAGCTGCTCTACCAACTGAGCTAAAGTGGCTTATGAATTTTAAAAATCACAAATCAAAGAACCTGATGAATGCGCACACAAATGCACCCCCTATTTTTTGGGAAGGCAAAGGTAACGGAAAACATGAAATGGAAAAATTTTTAAAAGGAAAATTCAATGAATTTATTCACGCAACTTGCCCAAACAAAAAATCCCACTGTTAGAGCAGTGGGATTTGCTTAGGTTTTTAAAGCTGGTATTGCTTTTCTTTTTTTCGTTTTAATTGAGTGATGAGTGAATCAAGAGCTTCATCAAATGACTGTTCAAATGATTTGGAAGTTTGTTTTACAAATAACTGCTGACGGGGAACATGCACTTTAATTTCGGCAACTTTGTCTTTAATGTTGTGCACCACATTGTCCAGTTTCAGGTACACATCTACTTTCATAATTCTGTCATGAAAGCCAAAAAGTTTTTGTACACGCTGTCTTACGTAATCAATCAGTTTTGCATCGGCTTCAAACCGCACAGTTTGGATGTTTACAGTCATAGCAAACTTTTTTTAACTAGTGAATAAATATGTGAAAGAACTGGAAAATTGTCCGTTAAATCCCGGAATTTTTCCTGAATACAATTTACTTAAGCACAATCAGTTTTCAAAATATATTTTAAAGTATGGGAAAGTTTTAACCTGATTTTAGATTGCTTACACTCCTAGGCTTTAGGATGTGCTTTTTTATGAACATCCTTTAGTTTTTCAATTGTATTATGAGTATAGATTTGAGTAGCGGCAAGGCTGCTGTGCCCCAGTAATTCTTTTACAGCATTCAAATCCGCACCATAATTCATGAGATGCGTGGCAAAACTATGACGTAATACATGAGGGCTTTTCTTTTCAGCAGTTGTAACGAGTGAAAGATAATATTTCACTTTTGTTTGTATATACCTTGGGTACAGCGCTGCACCTTTTTCATTCACCAATAAATATAATGACCCTCCGGGACCAAATTTTTCTTTCTTTTCAGTTAAATAATGCTTTATGAGCGTTTTTACTTCTTCATTTATAGGTAGGAGCCGTTCCTTATTTCCCTTTCCTAATATCTTAAAATTATTTTTACTTAAATCTACATGTGTTTCTTTCATATTAACCAGTTCACTTAATCGCATACCGGTACTGTAAAATAGCATCAGCATTAATTTATTCATTTGCCCCTCCCAGTTGTCAGGAAATTCTACATGCTGAAATAATTTGACCAGATTTTTTTCTTCTACAAACGAAGGTAACCGCTTACTTACTTTTGGTGACACAATAGTAACCATGGGCGATGATTCTACCCCTCCCGTTTTCATTTCATATTTAAAAAAGGATTTAAGGCTTGAAATGCGTCGGTTGATCGTTTTTGCTGTATCACTTTTTTCTTTTTGGTAAGCAAGCCAGCTTCTTACAAAAGCAGCAGAAATCTGGTTTAGTGGAGGGTTTTCAAAATTGGTGTATATGTATTGAAAGAATAATTCAAGATCATCATAATAAGCTCTGATGGTATGAGGAGAATAACGCTTCTCAAACCGGAGGTAATCAATAAAAGCCTGATATGGGATATTGGCGGCTTGATGCATAAAATACAGATAGCCGTAAAGTTAATAAACTCTACGGCTATCTGTTATAATTAGATCAGATTTACTTACAGTTCAATTTTGCCGCTTGCAATTTGCTGCTTGTAAATTGCTTTTAACACTTCACCTCTCCTGCGTACTGATGGCTTGGTGAATGACTGACGCTCACGTAACTGAAGCAAAACTTTGCTCTTTTCAAACTTTTTCTTGTACTTTTTGAGCGCTTTGTCAATGTTTTCACAATCTTTAGAATCAATAATAAGCATATATACCCCCTTGATAATTTTGAGGCGCAAATATAAGCAGCTCTTCTCAATCGGCAAAACTTAAATTCTGCTTTTACTCAAAGCAGGTAACTTTGTGTCATGTTTACAGGAATAATTGAAGCGTTGGGCATTATTACAGCCATTGAACAGCAAGGAAGTAACCGTACCTTTTGGATTCAATCACCCATTTCTCATGAGTTAAAACCAGACCAAAGCGTGAGCCACGAAGGTATATGCTTAACCGTAGAGGAAGTAAATGACAACAGGCACCGGGTTACAGCTATTGAGGAAACACTACTCAAAACAAATGCCGGCCAATGGGAAACAGGTAAAGAAATCAACCTGGAACGTTGTCTTCTACTTTCTGACCGTTTAGACGGACATCTGGTGCAGGGCCATGTAGATACGCAGGCAACCTGCATAAATGTTATTCAAAAACAAGGCAGTTGGGAATTTGAATTTGAATTAGTGGCGAATCCTGAATTTGAATGCCTGATTGTGGAAAAAGGCTCTATTAGCCTTAACGGTACCAGTCTTACACTATTCAATGTTCGCCGCAATTACTTTACAGTAGCCATCATCCCTTATACTTATGAACATACTACCATAAAACACGTAAATAAAGGTGCTGTTGTAAATATAGAATTTGACATCATTGGCAAGTATGTATTGAGGGGCCAACAACTACTCAAATAGACGTAAAAATACGCAGAAAAAAATCACCAATAACCCCCCTATTTGAGAATGGAAGCCTGTAGTATATTGCAGGTTCAAAGGAAAGCACAGGCTAACCCTTAATGAAAGCAACATGGCAGAAATTTCCATTATCGTACCCGTTTATAATGAAGCAGAGTTTATTCTGCCGTTTTACTATGAGCTTAAAAAACACACACCAAAGGAAATAGAATTAATTTGGGTTGATGACGGCAGTACAGACAGTACACTTGCTGAAATAGAGCAACTTATTAATCAAGACAGCCGCATTCGCTGTATTTCTCTTACACGGAATTTTGGACAAAAAGCTGCGATTTCAGCAGGTATTGACTTTGCGCTTGCACCAACCATCATACTTATGAGCGGCAATCTAAAACATCCCCCATCACTCATTCCTAAATTACTTAGAGGGCTGGATGAAGGTCATGAAATTGTAAATGCTCATATTAACAATCATGCAAAAACACTTCCGGGCCAGAGACAAATACTTAACGGATATTACAAACTCCTGGATGTACTGGCGCCATCAAGAAACGATAATGACATAACAATTTTCAGAGCGTTTAATGATAAGGTATCAGAAGGCATAAGACAATTGAAGGAAAGAAATTTATTTTTAAGCAATTTTTTTAATTGGTCCGGATACAACACTGTTACCACAGAATATTTTTGCGCAAAGTGTAGCAAGAAAGAGAAAAAATATTCAATTGAACACTTAAAACGTGAAACAATACTTGCGATCAGGAATTTGAGTCCTAAAACATACAAAAGTCTTTTTGCTGTAGGCACCTTGCTCACATGCATATCAGCATATGCAATGATACTTATGTTGCAACAAAAAGTTGAGCCATCTTTAGCTGATGTTTCAGGAATCGGAGTATTATTAGCCAGTTCAGCTTATTTACTGGTAAAAAGCAGGATTCAGTTGGCACAATCACAACAGACCAGTTCTTCAGTAACAACTCCAAAATACCTGATAAAAGATATAATAGAACAAGATCATAGTTATTACAAATTAAGTCATGAATTATTTAAGCAATAAACTTTAAGATATTCTAAATAAAAAATGCAGTTCAAATGAACTGCATTTTTATTTTATTAATCTTACTTAGCTGCTACCTCATTAAATACATTTTGCCATAACCCCGGTTAAAGTATTGATCCGTTCTGTCGCCTGATGCCTTATATTGCTCAAGGCTTTGCCCGTTGAGATTGGTTATTACACGATATAGATATATACCATTAGCCAGTTTATTTCCAAACTGGTCAGTTCCATCCCACTTATACTCAGTTATATTTCGTCCGATTCTTATGGGCCCAAGCTCCTCCTTTGTTATTTCACGTATTACTTTACCGGTAACTGTAAGAATTTGAATTCTTATGTTTTGCGGAACCTGAGAGCCGGTTAATGTAAATACAAATGCCGTAGAAGAAGTAAATGGATTTGGATAATTAAGCAGGTTCGAAATCATTGGCTTATTAATAACCTGAAAAGCTACATTATAATCCAACTCACCTGCTTTATTACCACTTCTGTCGTTGCCGGTAACCATCAATTCATAATCTCCATCAACCAAAAAGTTTGGGTATAAATCAACGGTAGCTGTGTTTTCACCATTATTAAGTGAAGATGGAGAAAATCTGGCTGAATCAGTACCTAATTTATATTCACGTATAACAGATGGAGTGCCGGGATATTTTACTCTGATTTTTAATCCGGCGGTATCATTTAAAGCCAGAAATCTGCTATCATCTTTGAGTTTTACCAATATATGTGGTTTTGATGATACAATATCCCTGTTAAGAATGTGCACACCATCAAATGTAACATCAAGCCATGGATTGGTTTTATCACTCTTCACATAAAAATATTTATACATAAAGTTATTGAAGAGGTATTGCTCAGGCTGGTCATTATCAGGATTTACCATCAGGTATAACAAGTTCTGACCTTCAAGATTTTTTGTATCAATGTCATAGGACACTACAATAGAATCTCCGGCCAAAAGTGGCTTTTTCTTAGGCAAGATTATTTCAGAAGGAACAAAATTCTTATCAGTTAAAACAAGTTTTAATTTAAGACTGTCAAATGCTGTTTCACTGATATTTCTGAATGCTACTGAAAATTTCAATGTTTCTCCAAGTTCTACAGTATCCTTACCTATGAGCCTTACATTAGGAGCAATTGCACCTTCAGGATAAGGGCTGCCTGTTAAACGCCAGTATTGCAGCTGATAAGGAGTTAAGCTCTTTTCATCAGCACAATACATACGCATTTTCAAGTAAGGAAACACACTTGAGTTTACAAATGCAAGGGATGTATCTTTTGCATTTCTGATAGTTGCCAGTTTAAATTCAGAACCGGTTACAGTTTTACCATATAGTTCAAAATACAAGGTATCATTTGGCTGCTGCCCACCAGTAAATGCTCCGTCCCATGAAAAGTTTTTCCATTCTTTTGAAGGTCCCATCCAAGGAGATTCTACATATCCCTGAAATAATTTGGCCGGTACATCAATTTGAACATCGATGTAATCATTTTCATTTTCACCAATGAACTGCCGGATAAATTCAGGATTTCCTTTTTCATAAACAAATGCAAATGGAACATTCTTTGTGAATTTATTTATATCAGATAAACCATTATTAATGAATGTATGATAAATACTCTTTCCGGCTCCATAAATTGATGTATCTGCCTGCCAATGACTTATAAAGGCATCATTTGGCCCCACAAATCCACCGCCCTGCCCTGTTCCCTGGTTTATAATTAACACAATAGAACCGTTTGGTATAGAGTCTTCCAGAAATATCCGTGCATTGTTTCTGGAAGCTGCATCATACATAAGATACTCAAAATAATATCTTGGTCTGCCCAAACAACCCGGATTCATACTTCCATATCTTCCACCAATAGGATTAAGCCAGGCTTTCAATGTTTTTGGTTCAAAAACATAGATCGAAAACACATTAAAAAAGCATCTCCATTTATCCACTACTTCCAGGTCAAGGAATACAAAATTTGTATTGGAGTTAAAGTAAGGGAACAAACCGGTTTTTATACTAAGCTTACGGTTAACAGTTTTGAAATCAAAGAGCCTGCTTGTGCTGTCAAGAATTATATCAGAATAATTATTTTTATTAAACTGGAAGAAATGCGATTGATTGTATCCTGTATCCGTTGTATTTCTGTAAACAAAGCTGCTGTTGTTCCAAATTACGGGAGAATTCACATCAGGCTTCATTCCTACTCTCCAGTAATAAACTGTATTATTAAGAAAATTAATACCTGATGGCTTAAATGAAATCGAACCTCCGGTTGAGGTAACTGAATCGGATTTTAAAAGCGTTGAGTTATACTTTTGAGTTGTATCAATTTGAAAATAATACTTACGTGTACTTCCTAAAGGATTGGCAGTTGAAGCATAGTAGGTAATATTCTGTTTATTAACAATTCCGAAATTGTATGGATATGCAGGGCGTATTTCATCTTCATAGATGAAGAACTCCTTTGTTATAACATTGTTTGTTTCGCATAATTCATCTACTGTATTTTCACGGTCAAGTGTTACAATTATTTTATTTAATCCCTTATCTCTCAATGCATCAATGGGAAAATCAATTACAAGTGAATCATTATTGGGGATGTATGCATGTTTCTCATTATACACCAATTCTCTTATGCCGGAAGGAAATTCCCTTTCTACTTCAATCCGCACAGAATCGGTTGTAGCTTTACCTGAATTAACAATACGAATATTTGCAGAGAATTTATTTTCTGCAATTGAAATAAACTGCGGATCAACTTTGATATATGACTGTTTAATTGCATAATCAGGCTTATCCCTGTTATAAAAGGTTATTGCGGGGTCTCCATGCAACGTAATCTGTTCTACATGCATGCGTACATAAAAGTCATAAATAGAATATCGATGAATGAGTGTATCAATTACACTATTCAGTAAATGACCTATTGGTTTGCCATAATTACGAAGAGAAAATTCCTCATAAAATTGAGTAGTATATAAATTCAGATACTGCACAATACCCAGAGAGGTACTGGCTACAAATACAACGGCTCCTTTATCGGGCGATGAAAGTAAATATTTTTCAGAAAGCGTATAACTTCCGTTAAACCGCATAGAATCTGCCAGAAATAAATTACCGGCGTTACATCCATTTACAAAAAAGATGGGGTACTTACCGGTAAACGGATAATTTTCCGGATTATCAAGGTTAAATTCCAGCGTATTTGCCGATGAGTGACCGAAATATGTAAGTAAAGAAAAACCACTTTTGAAATAATCATTAACCAATGTACCTGATAATGTTTGAATTGTTGTTAAGGGAGATTTTTGTAACTGGTCTGTACTTGCTCCATAAGAAGTGTCTTTAACAACTCTTCTATACTCAGAAAGATGGTATTGAATTTGTTCTCCCAGAAAGTCTGTTGCACCGCCAATATGGAGTACTTTTTTCTTCCACATTTCGTCATCAGGATCACAGGAATGTGCAGAGCGTTGCCATGTATCGTAGGCCTTCAATTTTTGCAGGTACTCTCCTACTTCTTTTCCATTAATAACATTTAAACGACCAATCGCAATTTTGGGAACCACATCGCCCTCATCTGCAGCCAATGTCATATCCGAAGCAGGTACGCCCCATGATGGTATCAGATTCATTCGATTTATTGCCGGCCTGTTTTCAATACTGCGTGACAATTGCGAAGTAACACCTTTACCAATAAGTAGGGTGAACTTGGGGCTTGTATTGAATTGTGTTCTGGCATAACGCAGAAAGTTTCTTACAGCAAGAGGATTAAATTTAATACCCCATCCAAACTGATCAATTAATTCATTAATATCATACACTTTAACGTTATACCCTCCTCCACTGGTACTTGCCCTGTACAGGCTGTATTCGTTTACCTGGTTTACGCCATTATTATCAAAATAAACTTGTGGATGACTAATGATAAGATAATTGCCTTGATTGGACTGTAAAGAATAATCTCTGAAATTTCTTGAAGAAAATGATGAAACAGCACGAATAGCGGCTGCATCTGCCGATACCAGTACCAATTCTCTTTCAACTGCTGAAGGAGGTAACACTACCCTAAACTGACCACCACCAAGATCCTGTGCACTAATCCGAAGATTGTTTGTTAAGTCAAACAAAATGGGAGCTACAGTACCGGCATTAAAGTTACTAATCACTAAATTATTACCCAATGCATTTGCCGGCAGCTTAAATCTGAAATTAGAAGACCCTCCAAAATTATATTGCCTGGGATAAGTTAATTCAAATGTACCAATTACAATTCTGTCTGTTGGCTCTGCTGATGTTGTACGGAATTGGATAGCAGCTGTATTTGAACTGATTAATGATAGAGGGAAACTCGTTGATTCCTTTACATAATTGAAATAATTCATCTCTTTACTTGATACAGGTGTTCCATTAACGCTTACACTAACGGAACGGGTATTTAATGCACGCCCTGCAGAACTGAAATACAATACAGGATCTTGACCACCGGGAGCAACAAATAAATTAGAAACAGTAGTTGTTAATGGGTTGGCAGGTCTAAATTCACCTGTGGTATATCCTTCACCAACGTCATAGGATGAGGAATAAACATAATCACCCACTACAGCAGCAAAACCCTGATTATAAAAATTACGATACCCGTTCTTAATGGTATGGGTAAAAGATGTTTCAACAGGTAATGAGGATGAAAGGTTGTTTGCAGTTTCAATTATTCGTTTGTTAGGGGAAGAAGTATTTACTGTTAAAAACCAAGTAACAGAATCAGTAAACAGACTTATCTGCGGATTGAGTTGTGTTTGGGGATCGAGATACAATCTCTTTTCCCATTCTCCATCATTAATATCACTCCAAAACTCTATAAACCCATTTGCAGGAAGTACCCCCGCCGGAGATGAAGTATAAATAGCAACTTCCGCACCATTTTTCCATAACTGAAAATGTGCAGCATTTACATTTCCTAAACCTGCAGCGGCTAATTGTGATTGTGGGATTCTGAAAATACCTGAGCCCCCTGTTCGGAATTTGTAATAGGTTTTGCTGAAATCAATCCACTCATTCATATAGCTTTGTGCCTGCACAATTTGTGATGAAATGAGTAAGATTGCAATGAAGCGTATAATTCGTTTCATGTTCTTCAATGTTTAATTCTTTTTAGCTTTATTATTCACAAGGTCGAGACGTAAAGAAATGATATGTGTAAACAACGGATTTGATTGGTTGGCAAGATTGGTAAATGCATAATCTATATAAAACGACCCACCCAGCTTAAATCCTGCCCCTGCTGCGGGTTGATAAATCCATACTTTTTTTCTGTTAAGCGTATCACCATCAGCAAATGTTCTCTGGAAATTATAAATACCTCCTCTTACAAAAAAAACATCTTTCAGATTTAGCTCTGCACCAATTCTGGGATCTCCATTTATTGCATCAGAACTGATGAGTGTATTTCTTCTTCCGTCAAATGTAAGGTCCAGATTTGCTTCAGCTTTAAGCTTTATGCCTTTTCCTAATCTGAAATCATAAGAACCCCCAATTATTAAACGGGGTGCAGTAAGTTCGGTTGATTTAACGGGTATTTCATTATTGGTTAAAAACAATACTTCTTTTTCACGCTCAGTAAACGAAAAACTCCAGCTATTGAATGTGGTGGTAATATCTCTTGCCGAGGCCCCCAGTGCCCAGTTTTTACCCTGCATTTGAATACCTGCATCCAGTCCAAAACCCCATGAATTGGCAAAACTACCTACCACACGGCGAATCACTTTTGCATTTACACCCACACTGATTGTTTTATTTTCAGTTTCTTTTATCTTTTGGGCCACTGATAAAAGAAAAGCCCAATCTGCACTGCTAAAGCTTCTGATATTGGCATAGTTCACATTTCCATCGGGCTCTATTAAATACAATGTGTTAGGAATATCATCTACTGCAAATCTTAAAACTGATATACCCACAGTACGCTTGTTATTGGCTGTAGGAATGGCTAAACTGCCAAAATCATATTTGCCAATACCGGCAAAATACTCAGCATGCATTAATGAGAGTGATGGACTGTTTTTTACATGTGCTAAACCAGCGGGATTCCAGTAACCTGCGGTAGCATCATTAACAGAAGCTACCTGGGCACCGCCCATTCCCAAACCACGGGCACCAGCGCCAATATTTAAAAACTCATTTGAATAGATTCTTATCTGGCTAAATGCAGAAAGGCACACCAGGGTAAGGGAAACGGATAAAATTATGGATCGGGTAATCATCCAGTCAGTTTTCAGATAAACAATTAGTTGTTTAGATGCTGCAATCATAGTGTTTGCTGCTTACAGGCAAACAAATGTAATTACAAAAGCGGCCAAATTCAAGTTTTGTTGAAGCATCTACCTTTGCCGAAACGCACATTTACAAGGTTTATTGCCCTGTTTTTCTTAACAATAGAAGCACTGTCCTACTTTTGCCGAAATTTCACCTTAAAATCATGAATTTAATCGAAGAATTAAGCTGGAGAGGCATGATACAGGACATTATGCCAGGCACGGAAGAACAGTTAAAAAAAGAAATGACTTCGGCCTACATAGGTTTTGACCCTACAGCGGAGAGCCTGCATATTGGCAGCTTAGTGCCTATTTTACTGCTGGTACACCTGCAAAGAGCCGGACATAAACCGTATGCACTTGTGGGAGGTGCCACAGGTATGGTGGGCGACCCCAGCGGTAAAAGTGAAGAACGGAATTTGCTGAGCGAAGATGTACTTCAAAAAAATCTTTCAGGTGTAAAAGCCCAATTGGAAAAATACCTGGATTTTGACGCCTCTAAACCCAATGCGGCGGTTATGGTGAATAATTATGACTGGTTTAAAGATATGGGCTTTCTGGGTTTTATCCGTGATGTGGGTAAACACATTACCGTAAACTACATGATGGCTAAAGAAAGTGTAAAAAAACGATTGGAAGGTGAAACGGGAATGAGTTTTACAGAATTTACGTATCAGCTTGTTCAGGGGTATGATTTTTATTGGCTTTACACTAACAGAAATTGTAAACTTCAAATGGGTGGGAGCGATCAATGGGGTAATATTACCACTGGTACAGAATTGATTCGCCGCAAGGCAGGCGGTGAGGCATTTGCCTTTACGTGTCCGCTTATTAAAAAAGCAGATGGTGGTAAGTTTGGCAAAACAGAAAAAGGAAATGTATGGCTGGATGCCACTAAAACATCCCCCTATCAGTTTTATCAGTTCTGGCTGAATGCGAGCGATACTGATGCTGAAGGATGGATTAAAATTTTTACACTGCTGTCTAAAGAGGAAACGCTTGGTTTAATTGATACACATAAAACGGACCCTTCTAAACGAATTCTTCAAAAACGCTTAGCTGAAGAAGTAACAAAGTTTATTCATGGTGAAGAAGCATTAAAAGAAGCAATTGCTACTACTGAAAAATTATTTACCCATCAAACTGCCCCTGCTGAAAGCTTAAGTGCCGAAGATTTGGAAAGCATGGAAGGTGTTGTTAGCATATCTTATAGTGCCCATAAAATTTCAGCAGGTACAGATGTTGTTTCTTTTCTTGCAGAAGCAGGCATTTTTCCAAGCAAGGGTGAGGCAAGGAAAATGGTACAGGGCGGTGGGGTGAGTATCAATCGTAAAAAAGTGGAAAGCATTGAACTAAATATTGATGCTTCTTTATTACTGCATGGAAAATATTTGCTGGTACAAAAAGGAAAAAAACATTATTACCTGGTACGTGTAATGTAGCGGCGGCAAACTGAGTTGCGTGCCGAAATGACTATTCTACAATAACTTTTTTTGGTATCAAAGCACCTTCACTTACTTCCATCAAAAACTTACGTTCATTTACAATGTAACCATTACCTTTTTCGCAAAAATGAACCAGCAGATTTTCTACGCTCACCGGATTGCCATCCGGTATATCAGCAATATTGGAATGAAGAATATTATGCCCGTCAATAATAATGACCAATCCGCTGCCAATGGCTTCCATCTTATTACCTTCTGTAATTAACATACCAGTATCTTCTCCCAAACCAATGCCAATTAACCCCGGATGCGTGGCAACGGCCTGAGCAAGACGAACAAAACGACCACGTTTTTCAAAATGCGAATCAATGATAACAGAATTTACAAAACCTAAACCGGAGGTCATCTTTACTTCACCTTTTAAATGCGCCTTTGCAGCATTGCCTTCATAAATCATGGTTTGGCTCATGGCCATAGCACCTGCACTGGTGCCGGCTATTAAAAATTGCTCGTTTTGATAACGTTCCTTGAGGATACGCAAAAACTCAGTACCACCATCAGTAACACTTAACCTTAATTGGTTACCGCCGCTGAACATTACGGCATCACACGCACGTATGCGTTCCAGATATTCTTTGTTGAAAGTATCCTGCCGATTACGGATATGTAATAACCCGATATTAGTACAACCAATTTTTCCAAAGGCATTGAGATAATTATCACCTACTTCATAAGGAATGGTGGAGGCTGTAGTTATTACTTCAATGCGTGCATTGATGCCTCCTGCTTCTTCAACCACCCGGCGAAGAATACCAAGTTCAAAAAAGTTGAGATTATTTCTGTGAATTTCTCCCGCCTCAAGGTCGGTGCCTTTATCTTCTGCCCCGCCAATAGCGATGAGTTTTCCTTTGGGATACTGCAAAGCAAGTGATTTATGATTCAATGCAAAAATAAGGGAAAGCAGCCTCATACCTTGTTTCTCCACGGGCGAAAGATATCAATCCACAGCACTTACTTTTTATTATGTTATTTACACAGCAATTGCATTGAAATTTAACCGCATTTGCATAAAGAATTGAGGTGTTGAAATAAATTGAAAAGCAGAAAAAGTATTGCATTCTTTGCTTTGGGTGTGCAGAAAACCGGGAAATGCGGGATATAAATTATTGTACTGCAGGAGTTACGCTAAAGCAGTGATGCGTTACGCAACGCCCATACAGCTGATTGTAACAGTGATGCCGATTATATAAAAATTCCTCTTTGCAAATGCCATGGTATATGAATAAAAAAACTATCTTCCAAGCCTAACAGTTTTTCTATGCAAATTCTTGAACTGAAAGTATTACGTGGCCCCAACTACTGGAGCATTCGCCGGCCCAAACTTATTCAAATGAAACTGGATCTTGAAGAGTTGGAAGAAAGGCCAACCAATCACATTCACGGCTTCAGAGAACGATTGGAGAAAATGTTTCCGAGTATTTATAGCCATCGGTGCAGTGTAGGCGAACCCGGCGGTTTTTTTCAGCGAGTAGAAGAAGGTACATGGATGGGTCATGTTATTGAACACATTGCACTGGAATTACAGACACTTGCAGGCATGAATACAGGTTTTGGCCGCACCCGAACACCGGAAGGTGAAAAGCCGGGTGTGTATTATGTGGTGTTCAGCTATATGGAAGAGGATGCGGGTGTATATGCAGCACGTGCAAGTGTACGTATTGCACAGGCCCTGGTGGATGCTGTTGATTATGATTTAAACGAAGACATTCAAAAATTAAGAGAGATACGTGAAGACACAAGGCTGGGCCCATCAACAGGGTGTATTGTGGATGAAGCTGCCAAACGTGGTATTCCTTACATACGATTAAACAAACAAAGTTTGGTACAACTTGGTTATGGTGTGAATCAAAAACGTATTCGTGCCACCATTGCATCTACTACTTCTAACATAGCCGTTGATATTGCCTGCGATAAAGAAGAAACAAAACTGTTATTAGAAGCTGCTGAAATTCCTGTACCAAGAGGAACCGTAATTAGAACTGAAGCAGGATTGGAAGAAGCAATTGCCAAATTTGGTTACCCATTGGTGATAAAACCAATTGATGGAAATCATGGCAAAGGCAATACAACAAATATTACAAACAAAGAACAGGCATTAAAAGCATTTGAAGCTGCAAAAGCTTACAGCAGAAGTGTAATTGTGGAACGTTTTATAACAGGTTTTGATTTTCGTTGCCTCGTAATCAACAACAAATTTATATGTGCAGCATTACGCACACCTGCAAGTGTAGTGGGTGATGGCGAACATAATTTGCAATGGCTGGTGGATGAAACCAATAAAGACCCACGCCGTGGTTACGGTCATGAAAAAGTATTGACACAAATAACCATTGATCAGTTTACACAAAAAATGCTGGATGATGCAGGTATAACCATGGAATACATTCCCAAAAAAGGAGAACGTGTTTTATTAAAACCTACTGCCAATCTTTCAACAGGTGGCACCAGTACAGATGTTACAGATGAAGTACATCCTGCCAACGTGTTTATGTTTGAACGTATTGCCCGCATCATCGGCTTGGATATTTGTGGTATTGATGTTATGGCAACAGATTTACGTACACCTGTTTCTGAAAACGGCGGTGCCATTCTGGAAGTAAATGCAGCACCCGGCTTCAGGATGCATATTGAACCTGCTGAAGGTTTGCCACGCAATGTAGCAGAGCCTGTTGTTGATATGCTCTTCCCTAAAGGAAGTGCAGGACGTATACCCATTATATCAATAACCGGTACAAATGGTAAAACAACAACTACAAGGCTAACAGCACACATTGCAAAAAGCGCAGGCAAAAAAGTGGGTTATACCACAAGTGATGGGGTATACATTCAAAATCAATTGATGATGCGGGGTGATTGTACAGGACCTGTATCATCTCAGTTTGTATTGAAAGATCCTACCGTTGATTTTGCAGTTTTAGAATGCGCTCGTGGCGGTATTTTAAAAGCCGGACTTGCCTTCCAGAATTGTGATGTAGCCGTGGTTACAAACGTAGCAGCCGACCATTTGGGTCTTGGAGGTATTTATACAGTTGAAGCTATGGCCAGAGTTAAAGCGGTTGTGCCTGAAACAGTATTTCCCCATGGCTATGCTGTATTAAATGCAGATGATGAACTGGTTTATAAAATGCGTAAGGATTTAAAATGCAATATTGCCCTGTTCAGCATGGATGAAAACAATCCACGTATTAAAGAACATGCTGCCGAAAATCGATTAAGCTGTGTATTTGAAAACGGGTTTATTACCCTTATGAAAGGTAACTGGAAAATAAGGGTGCTTCCTGCAAAAGAAATACCCATTACCTACGAAGGAAAAGCCGTTCACAACATTAACAACTGCTTACCTGCTGTATTAAGTTCTTATTTATTCCGTGATATAACGATTGAAGACATCAGAACAGGTTTGCAAACATTTATACCGAGTGAAAAATTAACCCCGGGAAGATTGAACTTTTTCCACTTTAAAAATTTTACCATGCTTGCAGATTTTGCACACAACCCGCATGGATTGAATTTGTTGTGTGATTTTGTGAGCAAGCTGGATTTTAAAACCAAGATTGGCGTAATCAGCGGCACAGGCGACAGAAGAGATGATGACATTCGTGAACTGGGTGAAATAAGCGGAAAGCATTTTGACGAAATTATTATACGTTGCGATAAAAACTTGCGTGGCAGAACGGCTGATGAAATTATGGGCTTGCTGGAAGAAGGTATCAGAAAAGTAAATACTACAGTACCCATTATAAAAATTGCCAACGAAAACGAAGCCCTTGAATATATCTATGCACATCCACGTGAGGGAGCTTTATATACAATTATGTGTGATGTTGTGGCTGGCGCCATTGACAAGATTAAAGAGTTGAAAGCAAGGGAAGATGCAGGATAACATCATTCATTAAAAATGAAAATGGTTGATATCGTATCAGCCATTTTTTATTTCAAATACATTTGCTTTTTATGTCCCGTCAAAAAATAATTCTGCTGCTTACTGTGTTCATTGACATGATTTGTTTCAGCATGATTTTTCCGGTACTGCCTTATTTTGTAAAAGAATTACAGCTAAGCGATATAATGGTGGGTATTGCGGCTGCCAGTTTTGCGTTAATGAATTTCCTGTTCTCTCCATATTGGGGCAGTATGAGTGATAGAAAAGGAAGAAGACCGGTTATGCTGCTGAGCATTGCCATCACTTTTGTAGCCAATATCATTCTTGCATTTACCAACAGTCTTTTTTTGTTACTCGCTGCACGAATTATGGCAGGCATCGGCAGTGCTAATATATCTGTTGCACAGGCTTATATGACTGATATTTCAAAACCTGAAGAACGAACCAAAAACCTGGGTATGGTAGGTGCTGTGTTTGGTTTGGGTTTTATCATTGGCCCTGTTGTGGGTGGTTATTTAAAAAGTTTCAGTGGAGAAGGAAGTGTGTTATGGGTGGGCCTGGGTGCTGCTGTATTAAACGCCTTTAATTTAACAGGTGCTTATTTTTCATTAACTGAAAGCAATAAAAATATTGATGCGTCCAATAAAAGGAGTTTAAACCCATTAGAGCAAATCATTCGATGGTTGCAGGCGCCTGTTATTAATCAGCTCATGTGGATTTTCTTTTTGTATGTAACGGCATTCAGTATGATGCAGATAACAAGTGGTTTGCTTTGGAAAGAAAAATATGGATTAAATGAAAAACAAACCAGCTATGTGTTTGCACTCATCGGTATAGTAAGTGCTTTGAGCCAGGGCCTGCTCATTCGCTGGTTTACCAAACACTTTACTGAAAAACAACTCATCATCAGTGGTGCCTTGCTTATGGGTGTTTCGCTGGCTTTGATACCTGTGCCGCCAAAAGAGTTGTTCATTCCGTTTGAATTGATATTAGTAGCGCTGCTTGCGTTTGGCAATGCACTAATTACACCACCGCTTACCAGCTGGATTAGTAAAATTGCTCCCCCTCAAAGTGTAGGCCAGGTAATGGGCGCCAATCAGAGCTTTGCATCATTATCTAGGGTAATTGGCCCGGCATTGGGAGGTTTTTTGTATCCTGTTTGGCATAGTGTACCATTTTTTGTATCAGGTGCAATAATGGTTATTCCGCTTTATCTCATTTGGAGTTTAAAACCGAAAAGTGAAACTTAACTTTCTTAAAAAAACCTTTTGGCACAAAAAATTGATTACCCTATTTTTGCAACCCCGAAAGGGAAACGGATTGCCCGATAGTATAATGGTAGTACGACAGATTTTGGTTCTGTTTGTCTTGGTTCGAATCCAGGTCGGGCAACAAAAACCGCTTCACATGAAGCGGTTTTTTAATTTCAGGAATTATTGAGTTTTTGAATACAAATGGACAAACTGCTTTTCCAATCAGGAATTTCAATATTATATGTTGATTTGATTTTTGATTTGTCCAGCAGTGAATAGTGCGGGCGCTTTGCCGGAGCAGGATAAGCTGAAGTGGGGATTGGATTTACCTTACAGGCACTGCCAATTATGGCTTTAACAGCAAGTGCAAATTCATACCAGCTTATTTTTCCTTCATTGCTGTAATGATAAATACCGCTTTGCCATGTGCCGGAAGCGATAATAGCTAAAATGGCTTTTGCTAAATCTGCAGCATAAGTTGGAGAACCAAATTGATCACTTACAACATTAATCTCATTTCGCTCACGCATTAACCGCAGCATTGTTTTTACAAAGTTGTTTCCAAATTCGGAATAAAGCCATGATGTGCGGATGATTATTGCATCGTTATTTTCTATCATACACAACTGCTCACCCAAAAGCTTGGAGCGGCCATAGGTGTTAATTGGTTCAACCGAATCATCTTCATTGTAAGGTGTTTCACTTTCGCCATTAAAAACATAATCAGTTGATATATGAATCAACTTTGTTTTATATTTTTTACAAACACCGGCAAGATGGCCCACGGCTTCACCATTTACAAGCATGGCCATATCCTGTTCGCTCTCGGCTTTATCTACAGCCGTATAAGCAGCACAGTTGATGCAAAACTGCGGTTTTATACCACTAAAGAAATTTTCAACCAATCCGTAATGATGCAGTTTTAAATCTTCACGTGATGCAAATACAAATTTGAACTGCTTATATGCATCCGCAAAGTGTTTCAGCTCTTTTCCAAGCTGACCATTACTGCCTGTTACAAGTATTATTGGTTGCATCGTATCAATAGAATGAATCGTGCGATAACTGATGAAATGCAGGATTCTTTAAATCCTTTTCCGAAACAATTTCTTTTCCGGGTTCAATTTTCCAGTCTATGTTTAACTCAGGATCATTGTAGAGTAACCCACCTTCACTTTCCCTGTTGTATGCATTATCACACTTATATAACACCTCAGCTTTTTTGCTGAGCACCGAAAATCCATGGGCAAAGCCACGTGGTATTACAAGCGTATTTTTTAGTTCTGCAGTTAACTCCAGCATGTATACTTTTTTGAAAGTGGGTGAGTTACGGCGCAAATCAACAACGGCATCTAAAATGGACCCGCTTATGCAGCGTATCATTTTTGTTTGTGCAAACGCACCCTTTTGAAAATGCAGTCCACGGATAACGCCGTAAAGAGAACTGGATTGATTATCCTGTACCCAGTTGTATGAAATACCTGCAGATTCAAACATATGATGATTATATGCTTCAAAAAAATAGCCCCTCTCATCTCCAAAAACGTTTGGTTCAAACACAATGAGACCGGGAAATTCTGTTTCTATGAAAGGCATGAAAAAATATGATTAAAGAATGTAGATTTACGATTACAGATTTAAAGACCAACTATTAAATTATTATTAGCTGCCGGCAAGCATCACCTTCCTTTATACATATTTTCATAAAAGTGCTGATAATCGCCGCTGGTAACATGTTTCACCCACTCATTGTTAGCAAGATACCAATCAACAGTTTTTTCTAATCCTTCTTCAAACTTAAGTGATGGGCTCCAGCCTAATTCCGTATTAAGTTTGGTTGCATCAATTGCATAGCGGAGATCATGCCCCGGCCTGTCAGTTACATAAGTGATAAGTTTTGCACTTTCTCCGGGTACTCGTCCCAATTTTTTATCCATAATACTGCAAAGCAAATGAACCAAATCAATATTCTTCCATTCATTAAAACCACCTACATTGTAACTTTCACCTAATCTGCCTTTATGAAAAATTACATCAATCGCTCTTGCATGATCTTCTACATACAACCAGTCACGTACGTTTTCACCTTTACCATAAACGGGCAATGGTTTACTGTTTTTGATGTTATTAATCATTAATGGAATTAATTTTTCCGGAAAATGATGTGAACCGTAATTGTTACTGCAATTACTGATAACCACAGGCAATCCATACGTATCATGATAAGCCATTACAAAATGATCAGATGCTGCTTTGGATGCTGAATATGGCGAATGTGGATCATATGGTGTATCTTCTGTAAAAAAACCCGTTTCACCCAATGTACCATACACTTCATCTGTTGATACATGATAAAATAATTTGCCTTCCGGTTTTTCACTCCAGTATTTACGGCAGGTGTTAAGTAAAACTGCTGTACCCAGCACATTAGTTTTTACAAACGCCAGAGGGTCAGCTATACTTCTGTCTACATGACTTTCTGCAGCCAGATGAATTACTGCATCAAAATGATATTGATTGAATAAATCTTCTACACGTTCTGCATCAGTTATATCCATCCGCTCAAAAATATAATTTGGTTTATCCTGAACATCTTTAAGATTTTCGAGATTACCGGCATAAGTTAACGCATCTCCATTTACAATTCTGTAGGCGGGATATTTATTTACAAACAAACGCACAACATGGCTGCCAATAAAACCGGCACCACCTGTAACTAATATTGTTTTGCTGATTGTTTGCATTATAAACTCCAGTATTTTAGAGATGATAATTTGTTTCGGTAAATACCTTTAAGATCCACCAGTAATGCATTACTGTTTGTAAGTGATTTGAAATAATCTTCAGACAGGTGTTTGTATTCATGATGGGGCACAGCCAGTACTATAACATCATAGGTTCTGTTTACCTCACTGCACAATCCGTATCCATATTCATGCAAAAGTTCATCATGTGAAGCGTGCGGATCCATAACATCTACGTGCAGTGAATATCCTTTCAACTCATTTACCAATACAGCAACTTTTGAATTTCTGATATCACTTACATTTTCTTTAAAGGTGGTGCCTTTTACTAGAACACTTGAGGAACCAATATCTTTCCCTGCCTCAATAAGATACTGCACAATTTTTTTTGCAACATGTGCAGGCATATGATCGTTAATTGATCTTCCTGCAAGTATTACCCTTGGATCGTATCCCAGCCTGTTTGCCTTGTAAGTAAGATAATAGGGGTCTACACCAATACAATGGCCACCTACAAGCCCCGGCTGAAACTTCAGAAAGTTCCATTTGGTTCCGGCAGCTTCCAGCACTTCGTAAGTATTAATGTTCATCATATCAAAAATGACAGACAATTCATTCATCAATGCAATATTCAAATCACGCTGTGTGTTTTCAATAATCTTGGCTGCTTCAGCTACTTTAATTGATGAAGCCTTATGCACTCCTGCCTGTACAACTATTTCATAGGTTTTTGCAATTTCATTGGCCGACTCGGTATCACATCCTGATACTACTTTTATAATCTTTGCAAGGGTGTGCTCTTTATCACCCGGGTTAATTCTCTCCGGTGAATAGCCAAGTTTGAAATCAACAATATTTTTTAATCCACTGAATTTTTCAATTACTGGTAAACAATCTTCCTCTGTACAACCGGGATATACTGTTGATTCATATACTACATAATCACCTTTCTTTATTACTTTTCCAATGGTTTCAGATGCTTTCAGAACAGGTACTAAATCCGGTTGATTATTTTCGTCAACTGGTGTAGGTACCGCTACAATAAAAAAAGAGGCCTTTTTCAATACATCTAAAGAATCTGTAAACTCAATGTCACAATCTTCAAAGGCAGCAGCATCCAATTCTTTACTTGGATCAATACTCTTACGCATCAATTCAATACGTTGAGCATTTATATCAAAACCTATAACACTTATTTTTTTGGCAAATTCAAGTGCTATGGGCAAACCCACATACCCCAACCCAATCACTGCCAGCTTCTTTTCCTTTGTAATTAATGATTGATACATGAATAATTTCTGATTGTAAAATTTTGATTGGTGTATTATTATTTCATACTCACAAACTCTTTAGGTAGTTTGCTCCATTCCTCCCTTGGAAGACTTTTGAAATATTCGTAAGTATATTTCAATCCTTCTGCCCTTGCTACCTTAGGCTCCCATCCAAGGATGTTCTTTGCCTTTGTAATATCGGGTTGCCGCTGTTTGGGATCATCTACAGGTAAGGGTTTGTATACAATTTTTTGTGACGTACCTGTGAGCTTTATTACTTCTTCAGCAAACTCTTTAAGGGTTATTTCTGAAGGGTTACCGATATTAACGGGCAAATCATAATCACTCATGAGCAACCTGTAAATACCTTCTACCAAATCATCCACATAACAAAAACTTCTGGTTTGGGAACCATCACCAAATACTGTTAAATCTTCGCCACGTAATGCCTGTCCAATAAAAGCCGGTAAAGCACGGCCATCATTCAAACGCATTCTTGGACCGTAGGTATTAAAAATTCTTATAATTCTTGTTTGTACTCCATGAAAACGGTTATAGGCCATGGTAATACTTTCCATATAGCGCTTGGCTTCATCATACACACCTCGTGGGCCTACGGGGTTTACATTACCCCAATACTCTTCTGTTTGGGGATGTACCAGTGGATCGCCATATACTTCTGAAGTAGATGCAACTAATATTCTGGCTCCTTTAGCCTTAGCTAAACCCAAACAATTATGTGTGCCATGGGCGCCTACCTTTAACGTTTGAATCGGAATCTTTAAATAGTCAATAGGACTTGCAGGAGATGCAAAATGCAATATATAATCCAGCTTGCCCGGTATATGAATAAACTTGGTTACATCATGATGATAAAACTCAAAATGCCCGAGTTGAAACAGGTGTTCAATATTTTTAAGATCGCCTGTAATAAGATTATCCATTGCTAATACATGATAATCCTCTTTTATAAACCGATCGCATAAATGTGAGCCAAGAAAACCGGCAGCGCCTGTTATTAAAATTCGTTTACGTTCCATATTAATTGTTTGTTACAGTAGAGCGTCCCACACTTTCATAATGATAACCCAGTTCTTTCATTTGAGCAGCATCATATACGTTTCGTCCATCAAAGATTACTTTATTTTTCAGTAAGGCATTTATCTTTTCAAATTCAGGTGTACGAAACTCTCCCCATTCCGTTGCAATAATTAACGCATCCGCATTCAGCAAAGCTTCGTATTGCGTTTTTGCAAATTGAATTTTATCACCCACTACCTGTTGTACATTACTCATTGCTTCAGGATCAAAGGCACTTACAGTAGCACCTGCCTCAGTTAACGCTTCAATCATATATAATGCCGGTGCTTCACGAATGTCATCAGTATTAGGCTTAAAAGCCAGGCCCCACAATGCAAAATGCTTTCCTTTTAAGTCCTGTTTAAAATAGGCTTTAATTTTGGGTATAAGAAACAATTTCTGTTCTTCATTTACTTTCATCACCGCATTTAAAATTTCAAAATCATAATGCACCTCATTTGATGATTTTACCAAAGCCTGCACATCTTTAGGAAAACAACTGCCTCCATAACCAATTCCGGGGAATAAAAAACGTTTGCCGATTCGCTCATCACTGCCAATGCCTTTACGCACCATATCAACATCAGCACCTAATTTTTCACACAAGCGGGCTATTTCATTCATGAAAGAGATTTTCACTGCAAGAAAAGAATTGGCTGCGTATTTGGTTAACTCCGCACTTTTTTCATCCATAAAAATAACCGGATTACCACTTCGTACAAAAGGGGCATACAAATCGCTCATTACTTTTTTTGCCCGTTCATTGGTTGTACCTACCACTACTCTGTCGGGCTTCATAAAATCCTCTACTGCTACGCCTTCACGCAAAAATTCAGGATTGCTCACCACTGCAAATTCCCCTTTATAATTTTTGGCAATGGCTGCATGCACTTTATCAGCGGTGCCCACAGGTACTGTGCTTTTGTCAACAATAACTTTATAGTCGGTTAAAATTTTTCCCAGGTCATTTGCCACACCCAGTATATATTTCAAATCTGCACTTCCGTCCTCACCCGGTGGTGTGGGCAATGCTAAAAAAACAATTGTAGCATCCTTAACACCTTCAGCCAGATTAGTGGTAAAGCGCAAACGGCCTTCTTTCAGATTACGAAGAAATATCTTTTCCAGTCCGGGTTCATAAATGGTGATTTGCCCGTTAGAAAGCTTTTCAACTTTAGAGGTATCAATATCAACACATGTAACCTGATTGCCCGTTTCTGCAAAACATGTACCCGTTACTAAACCTACATAACCGGTACCTACTACTGCGATTTTCATTTGGTATTACGTTTTATATTATGATTGTTTTGATAAAAATTCCAACACATGCGATGTAATAAACTGCAACTGATCTTCATCCAGTTCTGTATGCATGGGCAAGGAAATAACTCTGTCCGTTAACCAATCTGTTATCTCCAATTTATACTCATTGCCTCCAAATGCTGCAAACATATTCTGACGATGGGCGGGCACAGGATAATAGATCATAGAAGGAATTTTTTGCTCAGCCAGATACTCATTCAATTTATTACGTACTTCAGCCACATTAGTGTACCCGTCAAGTATTAAAGTGTATTGATGAAATACATGATGACTGTATGGCGCACGATGAGGAGTGGTAATGCGGGGATGATGAGCAAATGCGTTATCGTAATAATCTGCCGCCTTTCTTCTTGCGGCAATGTAATCATCTAATTTTTTCAATTTAATATTGAGTACAGCCGCCTGCACGGTATCTAACCTTGAGTTACAACCTACCATTTCATGATAGTAACGTACTTTTTGTCCGTGATTGGCAATCATCTTTAATTTATCAGCCAGCGCATCATCGTTGGTAAAAATCGCTCCCCCGTCGCCGTAACATCCCAGATTCTTAGACGGGAAAAAAGAAGTACAGCCAATGGTACCGATGGCGCCTGTTTTCTTTTTAGTTCCGTTTGTATACGTAAAGTCAGCTCCTATGGCCTGTGCATTATCCTCAATTACATGTAAACCGTGCTCCGCAGCAATTTTCATTATTTCTTCCATGTTTGCCGTATGACCGTACAAATGCACAGGCACAATGGCTTTTGTTTTGGGAGTAATGGCTTTACGAATAGCCTCCGGTTCTATACAAAATGTTTTTGGGTCTACCTCTACAAACACCGGTTTTAATCGCAACAGTGCCACCACTTCTGTAGTAGCAATGTACGTAAATGAAGGTGTTATCACTTCATCACCCGGCTGCAAATCCAGCGCCATCATGGCTATTTGCAAAGCATCTGTACCATTGGCACAGGGAATGGTATGTTTCACACCAAGATAACTGCACAATGCAGCTGACAGTTCCTGCACCGGCTTGCCGTTAATGAATGCTGAGCTGTTAAGCACATCTAAAACAGCAGCATCTACCTCCTCCTTGATATGCAGGTATTGCTGCTTTAAATCCACCATTTGTATTGGCCTCATAAATTGGCTGTTTAAACGGGGGCGAAAGTACGGCAAAAATGGGGTTTTAAAGATGAAAATTGAAAGCTTTGGAAAGGTTGAAGGGTTATGAAATTATTAGCCCTTTGCCTTTACTTTGCATCCTGTGATTCTTTTCTACAACATATTTCTTAAAATTTACTTTGGCGTTATTAAACTGGCGGGCACATGGAACCCCAAAGCCAGACGATGGGCCAATGGCCGGAAAAACTGGCAGCGTCAACTGCAACAACAGTTCCAACCTCACAAAAACAAGCAAACAGTTTGGATGCATTGTGCTTCATTGGGCGAGTTTGAGCAGGGAAGACCCATTTTGCAAAAAATCAAAACGCAATTTCCTGATTGCAATATTGTAGTAACGTTTTTTTCACCATCGGGTTATGAAATAAGAAAAAATTATACGGGTGCCGATGTGGTGATGTATTTACCGGAAGACTCACAAAAAAATGCAGCTGCCTTTCTCAACATTGTTCAACCTACACTCGCCATTTTTGTGAAATATGAATTTTGGCATTACTACCTCTCGGAGCTTAACAAACAAAAAATTGAAACAATTTTAGTGTCAGGTATTTTCAGGAACTCGCAACCCTTTTTTAAATGGTGGGGCGGTTTTCATAAAAATATGCTGCTCAACTTTTCACGTCTATTTGTACAAAATCAATCATCAGCCTCATTACTTGCATCCATCAACATTCAAAAGAATGTAACCGTATGCGGCGATACAAGATTTGACCGTGTATTGGAAACCGCTGAGCAGTGGCAACCCATAGCTGCGATTGAATCATTTATACAACCCCATAAAAAAATATTGGTGGCAGGAAGCACATGGAAAAAAGATGAGCAACTGCTTGCACCATGGCTGGAACAACATAAAAACGATTGGCAACTTATTATTGCCCCTCATGAAGTTGATGATGAACATATACAACAATTGCAACAGTGCTTTAGTAACGCAATACTGTTTTCTCAACTTACCACTAATGACTTAATATTATCTGCTTACGACTGCCTTCTCATCAACTCCATTGGACAGCTATCTAAATTATACAAGTATGCTACGGTTTGTTATGTAGGCGGGGGATTTAATAAAAGCGGACATCATAATATTTTAGAAGCGGCAGTTTATGGTAAGGCGGTAATTACGGGACCCAACTTTCAAAAGTTTAAAGAAAGCGTTGATTTGAAAAGCTACGGGGGAAGTTTTACTGTGAGCCATGCAGATGCATTTGCTCAAACAATAAAAGAAATCAATTTTGAAACATCAGGGAAAATTGCAGCAGCCTATGTACAACAGCAATCTGGTGCTACTCAGGCTATCATGAATTATATTCAGGAAAAACGTCTTCTTACCAACGCATAAAAATCTTTTGCCGCCTGTCTGTTATCATCCCAGCCGAGTTTGATTTTTAACTCACGCTCCATCCAGTACTGAGCTTCAGGATAAATAGAAAAATTATTGATGGTTTTAATACTGCGTTCATACATGGCTTCATCCCCACGAAAGAGTTCATTGATGAATACAAACCGATCATTGATACCAATGGCTTTTTTCAAATCCTTTACACCTTCAACTTCACTTAATTTATGTGCTACTTCTTTCGTTTCCTGTTTGAGTAAATCGTTGAGTGATGGTGCTTCCGGGCCGGCGGCTTCATTAATTTCTCTGGATACTTTGGCAGGCTCTTTATAATTGGGCTGGTGAATAAGTGTAGGAATTTCGGGCTCATCATCAAACAAAAGCGCAGGTTTAGAAGGGGTCTGCTTTGCCTGCGCCTCAATCTTTTTGGCAAACGCTGCTTTTTGCCGGATTTCTTCCAGTTCTGCCTCCACTTCTTCTTCATTTATCTGTAATACTTCCAGCACTTTTTCCATCTGCTCTTCTTTTACAGGAACAGGTGTTACGGCCATTTGTACAGATGCTGATGAAAGTGGTTCAATTGTTCGGGCAGCAGGTAATACTACAGCTACTTTTTGAGTGCCCAATGATGCAGGTTGATGAGATTGCAGCAATTGCAACTCTGCCTGCAGCATATTGGTGAGTACCAGTAACTGTGCAGGTTGCGCATTGTTGTTTACTGCCCGTTGTAATTGTTCAATGATAGAAGCAATACGTTCCATGAATAGTCCTTACTTTTGGCGGTATTGGAATTTTGAGCGTAAGTTACAAACAGTTTATCATAAAAAAATACGAATGTTTATTGAACCTAATATACGGGGTGATAAAAGAGGATGGATAGAAGTGATATGTGGCTCCATGTTCAGCGGCAAAACCGAAGAACTGATTCGCCGTTTAAAACGTGCCCGTATTGCCAACTTAAAAATAGAGATTTTTAAGCCGGCAGTTGATGTACGTTATGATGAAGTAAAAATTGTGAGTCATGATGAACGTGCCATACAGTCAACTCCTGTTGACAACTCTCAGAAAATATTATTGATGATTGGTGATATAGATGTAGTAGGTGTGGATGAAGCACAATTTTTTGATGAAGGTATTACTGAAGTATGTGAAAAACTGGCACTCCGTGGAATTCGTGTTATAGTGGCCGGATTGGATATGGATTATAAAACACAACCTTTTGGCCAGATGCCCAACTTACTCGCTGTGGCTGATTATATAACCAAGCTCCATGCTATTTGTGTGGTGTGCGGCAATATTGCCAATTACAGCTATCGGAAAAGTGCGGATGCCGGGCAGGTGTTATTAGGCGAAAAAGACGTGTATGAGCCAAGGTGCAGGCATTGTTATTATCAATGAAGAAAAAACAAAGAAACAAGTACCGGGAGAAAAATTAAAAACAACATTCCATGTTTGAATTTTTTACACTGATAGACTTTACAACCCTTTAACTTTTAACCTTGCTCTCCACTCAAAAAATATTCGCTCTCTTTAAAAAAGATATGATGCTCGAAGTGCGGCAGCAATACACTTTCTATGGCATACTGCTGTACATCGCCTGTATTGTGTATGTGTTGTTTCTCTCTATCAATGAACCTGATGCCGAAACATGGAATGCGTTATTTTGGGTGAACATGCTCTTCATCAGCATCAATGCAGTAGCCAAAAGTTTTTTGCAGGAAAGCAGAGGCAAGATGCTCTACTACTATTCTATTACAGGTGCCAGAGAATTTATCATAGCTAAACTGCTGTACAATATTGTATTTATGCTGGTGATGAGTTTACTCAGTTTGTTCACCTTCAGTTTTTTTCTGGGTGCACCTTATTTAGATGGATTTCTTTTTCTGGGCATTACCATGCTGGGCGGCATCAGTATGTGTCTGGTATTTACCTTGATGGCAGCTATAGCCTCCAGAGCCAATCAAAATGCAGCCATCATGGTCATCATGGGCTTTCCGGTTATTATTCCGCAATTAATGTTACTCATCCGTCTTTCAAAATCAGCATTTGGCGAAGTATTTAAAGAAGGCGTTGTAGTGCAAATGAGTTTATTGCTGGGCGGTTTGGATATTCTGGTTATTGCTTTGTGTATGATTTTGTTCCCCTTTTTGTGGAAAGATTAGGTACTGCAAAAATGAAGCCCACCCCTTCTCACCCCTCGGCTGCCTGCCGGCAAGGGCAGGTCTTAGGGATGTAACTTTTCTCAATTCGTCTTTTCCTATCCAATGCTATGATAATTTCACCCATCATTCATTTTTGTTTCATACCAATCCCTGTATCTTTGCGCCACTTTAAATAACGCAGTGTGACATTCGTTGCGCCTGTGTTTTGAACGAAAGCATATATGCACAAATCCTGGTGGAAGATATTGGCGGTTGTTCTTTTAGTTTATACCATCGTTGGTGGTTTTTTAATGGATGTGCCCCGCCTGTTTATTCTTAATGAGTCTATCCGTAATCTTTATTTTCATGTATGCATGTGGTTTGCCATGATGATTTTGTTTGGCATCAGTCTCGTGCACAGCATTAATTACCTGCGTCATCAGAAATACAAAGACGACATCAATGCCTCAACATATGCGGGCTCGGGATTGATTTTCGGATTTTTAGGTTATGCTACAGGTGCTATCTGGGCAAATTATACCTGGGTTACTGATCAGGGACAATCACTCACTAATATTTTAAAAGAACCTAAATTGCTGGGAGCAGGTATAGCCATACTTATTTATTGTGCTTATTTTGTATTGCGTGGCAGTTTTACAGATTTAGACAAGCGTGCAAGAGTTACTGCCGTGTACAACATCTTTGCCTTTGTGATGTTATTTCCAACCATCTGGATTATTCCGAGACTGGTGGGCAGTTTGCACCCCGGTGCGCCCGGCAGCGATAGCGGTAATCCTGCTTTGAACTTCAATGATATTGACAGCCGCTTGCGCATGGTATTTTATCCTGCCATTATTGGTTGGACATTACTGGGCGTTTGGATTACCACTTTGAAAATCAGAATTGCGTTGATAAAAGATAAAGCTTTATTGTAATGAAGAAACTATTCACACTGATATTGCTGTTAATGATCACAGCAAATTCATTTGCTCAAACGGAGCAACCTGAAATGGCGGATGCTATGCGCAGCAGTGGCAAAATTTATGTGGTAGTGGCTGTTTGCTTATTGATTTTATTTGGTTTGGTATTTTACGTGTTTACGATTGACCGCAAACTCACCAAACTTGAACAACAGAAGGATTGATTTCTATTGCTATATTAAAAACTAAAAACGATTGTTATGTCAGCTACTTACAGCTTTTTTGGCGCCGTTGAAAAAAGTTTCGATAAGGCCGCCGCATTTACAAAATGGGATAAAGGTATCCTAAGCCAGATAAGAGAGTGCAACAGTGTGTACCAAATGCGCTTTCCTGTAAAAATGGATGATGGCCGCATTGAAGTAATTGAAGCGTATCGTGTGCAACACTCACACCACAAAGCACCTTGTAAAGGAGGTATCCGTTTTTCAATGGAAGTAAACCAGGATGAAGTGATGGCTCTGGCAGCATTGATGACATATAAATGTGCAATTGTTAACGTTCCTTTTGGTGGCGGTAAAGGTGGAATTAAAATTGATCCACGTAAACACAGTGCCTATGAATTAGAAAAAGTAACCCGTCGTTATACAGCTGAATTGGTACGCAAAAATTTCATTGGCCCCGGCACAGATGTTCCTGCTCCTGATTACGGAACAGGTGAACGTGAAATGGCATGGATTGTTGATACCTATGCTTCCTTAAAACCGGGTGAACTTGATGCGGCAGGTTGCGTAACAGGTAAACCTGTTACACAAGGTGGTGTACGTGGCCGCAGAGAAGCGACTGGTTTGGGAGTGTTCTACGGCATTCGTGAAGTATGTAATATGCCCGATGTAATGAGCAAGCTGGGATTAACTACAGGTGTGGAAGGCAAACGTGTCATTGTTCAGGGTTTGGGTAATGTGGGTTATCATTCAGCAAAATTCTTCCAAGAAGCAGGTGCAAAGATTGTTGCACTGGCTGAGTATGAAGGAAGCATTTATAATTATGATGGTTTGGATGTGGATGCAGTCTTTCAGCACCGCAAAGCCACCAAGTCTATCTTAAACTTCCCCGGTGCTACCAACTGTGTTAAGAATACGGATGCACTGGAAATGGAATGTGATATTTTAATTCCTGCTGCTTTGGAAAACGTTATAAATGGCGAAAATGCACCACGTATCAAAACAAAAATCATTGGCGAAGCAGCCAACGGACCTTTAACGCCTGAAGCTGATGAAGTATTTGCACAGAAAGGTGTATTGGTAATACCTGATATGTTTTTAAATGCCGGTGGTGTAACGGTATCTTATTTTGAATGGTTAAAGAATTTGAGCCATGTACGATATGGTCGTTTGGAAAAACGATTTACTGAAAATCAGAACAATGCCATCATAGCACAAATTGAAGGAACTACCGGTAAAAAAGTTGATCAAAAAGTAAAAGAAGATATTCTCCATGGACCTGATGAAGTAGATTTAGTCTATAGCGGTTTGGAAGAAACAATGATCTCAGCCGTTAATGAAGTAATGAACTGCTGGAAGGCCAACCCTGCTATTCCTGATATGCGTACGGCAGCTTATGTAGTAGCTATTGATAAAGTGGCGAACAGTTATGCAGAGCTGGGCATTTTCCCGTAACAGAAAATTCAACTGTAATGTTAATCCCGTTGCTGCGCAGCGGGATTTTTTTGTGTGCTTGTGAATTCTTTGTTGGTGAAAACACCTAACAGCGCTGTATGTTCTTTCATCATATATTCTTTTATCAGCAATGGAGAATACAACTGAGGCAAAACAACAAAAGCAATGTACCCATCTGCAAACCATCGCCTCATTGGAAAGGCAACCATGAAACGAGTCTCGCAAAATACAGCGGGATGCACTGTGGCAAAAACGCTCCCTCGTAAGCACAACTGCCCGTCATCAAAAAAATGTCCTCCCCATTTTCAACCAAACACCTGCAAAGCGTGTAATTTTAGCAGAATCTACGAAACTGTTCATAAGTTGTTAAATGTGGGTTATGGGTAGTTATGAAATCATGACAGGTTCGTTACTTTACACAACAAAGGCACAGGGTTTGATAAAGTTGTGCCGGATAATTGAAAAATTGAACACATGAAAGCAAAACACATTTTACTCGTTGTTCTCATTAGTGCAGTTACAGGTGTGAGCAGCGCTTACCTGTACGGAAAATTCACAAACAAATCTGTAACCTTAAGTCAGAGCCAGGTGCCTGTAAATTATGCCGGCTTGTTTGATGGTGGTGGTAGCGGCGCCCCTTCCGGCCCGGTTGATTTTGAAGGTGCTTCGGCCAGTGCTATTCCTGCAGTGGTGCATATCAAAACAAAAACCAATCCACAGCAAACAAACAATATGCAGCGCAGACGCAGCCCTTTCAGCGATTTTTTTGGCGATGATTTCTTTGATGATTTCTTTGGAGGCCGTGGCAACAATGTACCGCAAATGGCCAGTGGCAGCGGTGTATTTATATCAGCAGACGGATATATTGTAACCAACAACCACGTTATTGATGGTGCAGATGAGATTACAGTTACACTCAACAATAAAAAGCAATTCAAAGCAAAACTGGTGGCTACTGATGCCAATACAGACCTTGCTGTAATTAAAGTGGAAGGCAATGGCTACCCTTATTTACTCTTTGGCAACTCCGATGAGGTGAAGGTGGGTCAGTGGGTATTGGCTGTTGGTTATCCGCTCACACTTGAAACAACCGTTACAGCCGGTATTGTAAGTGCCAAGTACCGTTATTTGGGTGTAAACCAACGTAAAGCAAAACCCGGCGCCAATACAGTTGAAAGCTTTATTCAAACCGATGCGGCTGTAAACCAGGGTAACAGCGGTGGTGCATTGATTAACACCAGCGGTCAGTTGATTGGAATTAATGCAGCTATTGCATCGCCCACAGGTGCCTATGCAGGTTATTCTTATGCAATTCCTGTAAACATTGTAAAGAAAGTGGTGGATGATCTAATTAAGTTTGGTACAGTGCAAAGAGCTTTTCTCGGAATTCGCCCTGCAGCGAATGAAGACAATGGTACCGATTCACAAATTAAAGAAGGTGATGGTGTAGAAATTGGCGAAATACTTGCCAAGAGTGCGGCTGAAGAAGGTGGTTTGAAGAAAGGCGATAAAATTGTAAAGCTGGATAACAAAGTGGTTTCTACCTGGACAGAGTTAACAGGTACTGTAGCATCTTATCGTCCCGGACAAAAGATTAATGTTACGTACATACGCAATGGCAAAGAAGCAAGCACTACACTCACTTTAAAAAACAGTGCAGGCAATACTGAAATTGTAAAAACATCAGCATTAGATAAACTGGGCGCTGAATTTGCAACACTGGATACCAAGAAAGCAAAAGAGTATGGTATAGATGGCGGTGTTGTTATAAATGCAATAGGCGAGGGATTACTTGCTAATCAAACCACTGTTAAAAAAGGATTTGTAATCATACGTGCAGGAGGTAAACCTGTGAAATCGCTGGATGATTTAAAACGCATTTTTGAAAATGCGGGCAACAGTATTATCATTGAAGGTATCTATCCCGGCTATGATGGTCTTTATACCTATGCTATTAATGAACTCAACGGCAATTAAGAATAAGCATAATTATCGTGGATGAGGGGGCAGCAATGCTCCCTTATTTATTTGTGCAAAACCATATAGCCCCATGCAGGAATTGAAAATGTTTCAGCAAGTGAATGCGCCTTATCTGTAAATAAATCAGTATAGCCTCCACCTATCCGGGTATCATTAATCTGAAACTTTATTTTCGTATCAGAAAAATTAAGAATTGTAACAACTTCTCTGTTACTTACTTTACGCACAAATGAAAACAGATGCTCATTATCACTAGTTGAAATGCGCCATGTAATTACTCTTCTGTCTGCAGCTTTTAATGCAGGGTGTTGCTTTCTGAACGTTAATAGTGTTTTATAAAAGTTGTGCAGCTTAGGTGTACCTTTCCATTTGATTTCATCTTTATCAAAAAACTGTAAACGTTTTTGATTGGGCAACTCCTGTCCGCTGTAGATTAAAGGAATACCATTCCACATACATGAAAATACAGCTAAGGGCAAAGCAGCATCGCCATACTTTTCATACTCTGTTCCATTCCAGCTGTTTTCATCATGATTGCTGGTAAAAAAAGCCCGCATATGTTTATAGGGTTGCTTTGATTGGTAAGCTGTTAACGCATTATCCAATACATAAACTCGTTGTTTGTGTTTGTAAAAGGTTTCACTCACATGCATCCAGTGCCAACTGTAACTTACATCAAAGGCTGAAGCATAAGGCTCATCACTCCCCCATTGGTCAAATTCACCCAGCCAAAACAATGTGCCAACGGCATCTAATTCTTTTCTTGCTTCCATCCAGAAGTCTAAGGGTACTAGCATGGCCATATCGCAACGGAAGCCATCGATATTGCATTCCTCCACCCAGAATTTCATGGCCTCAATCATGGCTGTACGCAATGCAGGATTGTTGAAGTTGAGATGAATAACATCTTCCCAGTTTTCCACCGGTGGTTTAAAACTGCCGTCTGCATTTGTGTTATAGTATTCAGGATGTGCAACCGTCCATTCATGATCCCAGCCAGTATGATTGGCCACCCAATCAATGATCACTTTCATACCATGATCATGAATCAATTGAACCAACTGTTTAAATTCATCAAGCGTACCATATTCAGGATTGGTTTGTACATAGCTGGAGCAGGCATAATAACTGCCCAGCGTACCTTTTCTGTTTTTAACTGAAATGGGCGTAACGGGCATAAACCAAATGATTTCAACACCCATATCTTTTAAACGGGGTACATGCGCTGCAAAAGCTGTAAATGTGCCCTCAGCAGTGTATTGCCGCAGGTTTACTTCATAAATATTTGTATCGGCATAAGGGCCGGAAACTAATGTATCAGTGATTGCCATGGTTCGTAATTGGAGCAATATTACGAAGCCGGCTGCTAACACATATTATTCTTATAGGCGGCAAACTTTTACCTTTGCGCTTTGTTACAGCATTATGAAGAAGTTTGAAGTTCCAAATATCTATCGGAGTCCATTACTTACCGCTATCAAAAACAAGCGCAAAGAAAAAGATAAATTGAAGAAGGATTTTTCGCCTACCCTGCTTGATTTAGGAGGCATACAATTTTATATAGCCCGGCACTTTGGTTTTTGTTATGGCGTAGAAAATGCAATTGAAATTTCGTTCAGAACGATTGATCAAAATCCAGGCAAACGTATTTTTCTACTGAGCGAAATGATTCATAACCCGCAGGTAAATGCTACACTAAAAGAACGTGGTGTTCAATTTTTACAGGATACCTACGGCAAACAATTAATTCCCTTTGAAGAGATCACGAAAGAGGATATTGTAATCATACCTGCGTTTGGCACTACCATTGAAATAGAACAGATGCTTCGGGAAAAAGGTATTACTACAGAACACTATAATACTACCTGCCCTTTTGTAGAAAAAGTATGGAACCGGAGTGAGCAGATTGCAGCAAAAGGTTACAGCATTGTTATACATGGCAAGCCAAAGCATGAAGAAACAAGAGCTACATTTTCGCATGCCAGTTCGTACACAGCTTCAGTAATTGTAAACGACATGAAAGAAGCAATAGAGCTGGGCAAATACATTACAGGTGAAAAACCCTCTGCCGCTTTTTATGAAGAATTTAAAGGCCTCTACTCAAATGGGTTTGATATAACAAAAGACTTACAACGCTTTGGTGTAGTGAATCAAACAACACAACTTGCAAGTGATACACAGGCTATAGCTGAATACCTGAAGCAACTGGTGATGCAGCATTATCAACTGGACGCATCAACCATTGGCGAACGGTTTGCTGATACAAGAGATACGTTGTGCTATGCTACCAATGACAATCAAACGGCTGTTACCGGCTTATTGGAAACTGAAGCCGACTTAGCTATTGTGGTGGGTGGCTATAACAGTTCTAACACAACACATCTTGTAGAACTTTGCGAAGAAAAACTTCCTACCTATTTCATTAATGGTGTTGACAAACTGATTTCTGCTACTGAAATTTTACATTTCAACTTTCACAACAAAAAGGAATATCTTACCAAAGATTTTTTACCTGCAAAAGAACCCGTAAAAATTCTAATTACCAGCGGGGCTTCCTGTCCGGATAGTTTGGTAGAATCAGTAATGAAACGTATCTCCGAATTACAATATATTTCGTTTGAAGAGGAAAAGCTCTTAGAGCAATTTCTTTAACCGCACATGCAGACCTAGAAATACAAACTGCACATTTCCCATAACCATGCACTATCTGTATGTTACATCATTTACTTTGTATCTGAGCTACAAGTTGTAATGCTCTTGATAATTGCTCTTCGGGAGTTATATCTGTATTATCAATGACTATGGCATCTGCAGCCTGTTGTAAGGGACTTACTTCACGGTGTGAATCAATATAATCCCGAAGTTCCAGATTATTCTTTACTTCTTCAATTGTTATGTTGGGATTTTTTGCAAACAGCTCTTTAAACCGTCGCTCTACACGTACGGCATTATCAGCCGTCATAAATATCTTTAATTCAGCATTGGGAAAAACAGTTGTACCTATATCACGGCCATCCATCACTATTCCCTTTTTTTCGCCCATTTGCTGCTGCTGTTGTACGGCAAATGAACGCACCTGTTTTAATGCAGCAATTTCACTTACCTTTTCTGCTACTATTAAATCACGGATAAGATATTCTACATTTTCACCATTTAAATAGATTTCAGATTCGCCTGTTGATGCATTCGAATGAAACTCGAGATGAATATCTTTTAAGGCAGCCTTTACTTCTTCTTCTTTTTCCCAATTAACATGATTGCGCAGAAAAAAAAGAGTAATAGCCCGGTACATGGCACCACTGTCAATATAAATGTAATTGAGCTGTTTGGCCAGCTGTTTGGCCAGCGTACTTTTTCCGCAGGAAGAAAATCCATCTATTGCTATGATAATTTTTTTATTCAAGCGCTTTTTTCTGTGAGCGACAAAAATAAAAAACCCTTCGCAAGTGGAAGGGCTTTATTTGAACTATTTAAAAGATTTATGCTTCAGACTTTGATGATTTTTTTGCTTTTTCTTTGAAAGAAAACTTTATTACCTGATTCTCTTTATCTAAATCGGCAATTAACACGTCGCCTTCTTTAATATTCATCTTAAGAATTTCTTCAGCTAAAGGATCTTCCAGATACTTTTGAATGGCCCTGTGTAAAGGACGGGCACCAAATTGTACATCGTATCCTTTTTCAGCGATAAAATCTTTTGCCTCCTGGGTTAACTCAAGTGTAAAGCCGAGATTCTTTAACCTTGCCAGTACTCCTTTCATCAAAATATCGATAATGAGGAATATATTGTCTTTAGTAAGTGAGTTAAAGATCATTACATCGTCAATCCTGTTTAGAAATTCAGGAGAGAAGGTTTTCTTAAGTGCCTTTTCAATGACTGCTTTGCTATTTTCTTCCTGATTCTGCACACGTGTTGCTGTAGCAAAGCCCACGCCTTCACCAAAATCTTTTAACTGACGCACTCCTATATTGGAGGTCATAATAATGAGTGTATTCTTAAAATCAACTTTCCGTCCAAGCCCATCAGTTAATTGTCCATCATCCAGCACCTGCAATAAAATATTGTAAATATCAGGATGTGCTTTTTCAATTTCATCCAGTAATACTACTGAGTAAGGCTTACGGCGTACACGCTCAGTTAATTGTCCGCCTTCTTCATAACCTACATAACCGGGAGGTGCACCAATTAAACGGCTCACCGTAAATTTTTCCATGTATTCACTCATATCAATGCGAATGAGTGCATCATCACTGTCAAACATATAGCGGGCCAGTGCACGTGCCAGCTCGGTTTTACCTACACCGGTTGGACCAAGAAAAATAAATGTACCAATAGGTTTTTTGGGATCTTTCAAACCCACACGGTTACGCTGTATGGCTTTTACCACTTTGCCAATTGCCTCATTCTGACCAATAACTGCACCCTGTAAATCATCAGCCATACGTCGAAGCTTATCAGTTTCTGCCTGCACCATCCGTTTTACCGGAATACCCGTCATCATACTCACTACTTCTGCTATAGCTTCTTCATCAATGGGATAACGCATGTTCTTGCTTTCTTCTTCCCATTTGGCTTTTGCCTTCTCTAATTCTTCGCCCAGGCGCTTTTCATTATCTCTTAAAGCTGCAGCTTCCTCAAATCGCTGGCTTTTAACTACTTTATTTTTTTCCAGTTTTATATCTTCAATCTTCTTTTCAAGATCAAGAATTTCTTTGGGCACATTGATGTTTTTAAGGTGAACTCTTGCACCTACTTCATCCATCACATCAATCGCTTTATCGGGGAGTAAACGATCGGTAATGTAACGATCACTCAGTTTTACACAAGCATCAATAGCATCATCAGCATAAGATACATTATGGTACTCTTCATACTTAGTCTTGATATTATTGAGTATCTGAACTGTTTCATCCACACTGGGCGGGTCCACAATAACTTTTTGAAACCTTCTGTCAAGTGCTCCATCTTTCTCAATATACATTCTGTACTCATCCAGTGTAGAGGCGCCAATACATTGCAGTTCACCTCTTGCCAAAGCAGGTTTAAAGATGTTTGAAGCATCTAATGAACCGCTGGCGCCGCCTGCACCTACAATGGTATGAATTTCATCAATGAATAAAATCACATCTCTGTTTTTTTCCAATTCATTCATGATGGCCTTCATGCGCTCTTCAAACTGACCACGGTATTTTGTACCTGCCACTAATGCCGCCAAATCAAGGGATACTACACGTTTATCATACAGTACTCTTGAAACTTTACGTTGTACAATTCGTAATGCCAATCCTTCTACAATAGCAGTTTTACCAACACCGGGTTCGCCAATTAAAATGGGATTATTCTTTTTACGGCGGCTGAGGATTTGTGATACACGCTCTATTTCTTCCTCACGTCCTACAATAGGATCCAATGTTCCGCTTTCGGCAAGTTTTGTTATATCTCTTCCAAAATTATCAAGTACCGGGGTTTTGCTTTTGGCGCCGGAAGGTTGTTTAGATTTTGACTGGGAATATTTTTTTTCATCATCAAAATCCTCTTCACCCGGATCATCATACTCTGCACGTGGTGATTCATTTGACTTCACCATTCCTAATTCGTTTCTGAAAATATCATAATCAATTTCAAACTGATTTAATATTTGTGTTGCAATATTTTCCTTGTTTTTGAGGATAGAAAGCATCAGGTGCTCAGTTTCAACCTGCGGGCTTTTTAATGCCTTTGCCTCAAGTACTGTAACCCTGATTACTTTCTCTGCCTGCCTTGTTAAAGGGAGGCTGTTAATATTTGCAATATTCTTTCCTGTTTTGTCTTTAACTGCAAGTTCAATTTCTTTTCGCAGTTCATACAAATCCACGCTCAATTGCTTTAATATTTTTATGGCAGTATTTTCGCCTTCACGAATCATGCCTAAGACGAGATGCTCCGTTCCAATGAAATCGTTACCCAGCCGCAAAGCTTCTTCTCTGCTGAACGATATAATCTCTTTTACCTGTGCTGAAAAATTATGATCCATATTTCGGATATTCGGTTTTTACAATTATAACGAATAAATTTGAGACAACTTTTCTGTAAGTTACACACTTACTGTTAATAAAAATTATGAATGTCAAAATTGATACCAAGGAAAAATTTCATGTGATTACCCTGCAGGATTCCAATTTATCTGTTAATATGACAGAGGAATTAGTTTCAATGTTGCTTTCCTGTCTGGAAAAATCACCCGGTAACCTTATTCTTAATTTAAGGAACGTTGAAGTTCTTGATGATACAATTGCAGAAATGCTTGTACAAACCCAGCAGATTTTTTACGACAAAAATGCTTCTTTTGTTATTTGTGAATTGAGGGAAGCTGTTGAAAATTGGCTGGATCAAAAGGAATTACTTGAAATTATGAATGTAACTCCTACAGAAAGCGAGGCATGGGACATTGTGCAAATGGAAGAAATAGAACGTGAGCTTTTGGGTGATGAATAAAAAAGGCTCCGCCAAAAGACGGAGCCGGCCTTTCATAATATGGAGATGAATGAATTAATCTCGGCATAGTGCTTATTTCTGAACAACAATTCTGTCAGATACTGTTTCATTACCGGCAATAATTCTAATTGTATATATACCGTTATTGAATCTGCCAATTTCAGGAATTGAAATATTGTTTTCACCAGCCTGAAGGGCTACTTTACGATTGACAATTATCTTTCCTGTAACATCGGAAAGAATGAGATCCACTGTTTCGGTTCGGTCTGTTTTGTAACGAATAGTTGCGCTTGATGAAGCCGGATTTGGGCTGATGTTGAGTTTTGTGTTTCTATAACCTTTTTTGAGTGACACAACATGACTGTAAATGTATGAACCATCCTGATTCACCATTTTTAACCGATAGTAAATAACTGATTCCGAAATTCCTTTAATATCATCCTCATAATAATAATCTGCTCCACCCCTGCCTGCACCACGGGCAGGTACGTTGTTATTAAGAGTAGTGAAATTGCGGGCATCCGTACTTCTTTCAACAATAAAATGACTGAAACGCTCTTCATCAGCTGTTTCCCAAATTAATTTTGCTGAAGATTCTTTATTGATAACGTTTAAACTTACAAGTGTGAGTGGCAAAGAACCCTGATTGGGCAAATTTACACAGTTAAATCTTGCACCAAACTGGCGGGCACCTGTTGTACCGCTTGCACCCGGAGCGCCCTGATAATCATATCCGAGACGAATAGTTAATTGATTCGTTGGGATATTAAACTTATAATATTCGGCTACCTGTGTACAACGAGATACACTTGATCTTTCACAAACAGAACCTGCAAATCCAATATAATTATTACCACCATCAGTGTAGCTGTAATATTTGAGCTCAGTATTTCCGGCCGCAACCACATTTATTGCTCCGGGTATATTGCTTTGTACAACACCTGTTTCACGAAACCAACCGCTTCCAGATGTACCGGCTGTATTACCATCACTGTCATAGTGAATAAAATTAAGGTTACTCAGTGCAATGGTATTGGTAAAATCAGCATTGTTGTTTGCACTGTTCACCCCACCGGTATGAAACCCTGTGCTTAATGGTGCTGCTTCAGTATAAAATTGAATAGTAAACTGTACATAACCACGCCTGTCAGTTGTTGTAAGAGAGCCAACATCTGTTCTTATACGTGGAGCAAATAATTCTGAGTTTACCAACGGATCAGATGATGCATTGTCATCAATGTTTTCAAGTACTGCCTGAAAAAGTGAATTAACCGTTACAGTAGCATTGATTTGTGTGCCACCAGCAGTCCCTACATTTTTAAAACGATAAACTGCGCCTGCACTTAAAGCTGAGCCGGAAGAAAGCAAAGCACCTCTGAAATCTGAAACAAATGCTGAGTTAGGGGCCACACATTGATCCCATGGGTTAGCACCTGTGGTTGTTGTACAATTTGCGTCATTACAAACCGGGGGTGCTGCTGGTTTTGTTGGTTGTGCATGCACAAGTACAGTTGCAATTAATAATACAAATGTACCGAGAGAGTAAATTTTTGTCATAGCTGACTTTTTTAGGTTTAAAAATCAGTCTTTCGTTCAGATAAAAATTACAGAATGTGCTGATGCATACTAAGGAAGTAAACAATAGTAAACTATTGCATGATCTTACAGGATACATACATTTCATTCTTAATTACGGATTATGAACAGGGCTTAACTTGAGGTATCGGATGAGAGGAGTGAAAGGATTTGTACGGATTACAAAGGAAGATTGGGCTGCTTACAGGCTGAAACCGGGTATTGGTTTCCTTATTTGATAACAAATATAGAAAATACTTTTAATTTCCAATAATTAACTTTAATATTTTTGACAAATGCCATCTGTAACCATACTCGGTAATAACTCAGCTATCCCGGCGCATGGCAGGCATCCTACTGCTCAGATTATTAATACAAATGAAGATTTACTGCTATTTGATTGTGGCGAGGGTACACAAATTCAGATTCTGAATTTTAAAATTAAGCGCAGCCGAATCAATCATATTTTTATATCACACCTGCATGGGGATCATTATTACGGCCTCATTGGCCTCATAAACAGCTTTGCATTGCTTAACCGCTTACAGCCTTTACATGTGTACGGCCCTGCACCATTAGAGCAATTAATAACTATACAATTACAACTGGCAGAAACAAGATTACCATTTGAATTTACATTTCATCCTATAACGAAAGATGGAATTATTCTTGAAACGGATACTTATACTGTTGAATGTTTTTCAACCCAGCACCGTATTGAATGCAGGGGATTTCTTTTCCGTGAAAAAAAATTACCAAGAAAGCTGCTGATAAAACATGTACAATCTTTAAACATACCGTTGAGTTATTATAAACATCTGCAGCAGGGGGAGGACTATGTAACTGAGTCAGGTAAACGAATTGAAAATAATGAGCTTACAATTGCAAATAAAAAACCCCGCTCCTATGCTTTTTCAGCTGATACTATTTATGATGAACTGCTGATTCCAATTTTTAAAGATGTGGATCTGTTATATCATGAAGCTACCTACCCTCATGCATTGGAGCAAAAAGCAAAAGAACGTTATCATTCAACCGCATCTCAGGCTGCAATGATTGCCTCAAAAGCAGGTGTGGGAAAATTGCTGATAGGACATTTCTCTGCAAAATTTGAAGATATTACCGAGTTTGAAAAAGAAGCGAAGGCAATTTTCAATAATACCGAATGTGCTGTAGAAGGCGTTACTTATTTGTTTTAGTTTTCAGTAACCATCGATAGCAATCATACATTTCAGATTTCCAGAAAGTTTCATTATGCCTCCCACCCGGTACCGTTTTGAATACAAGATTGTTATAGCCTGCCTGCTTAAGTGTTTCATATACAGCTTTCATATCACTCACCATTTTATCACTTTCCAGATTGCCACAAACAAAATAAACAGCGGGTTTAATAGTACTTGAGTATTGTTGTATATCTTTTACCAGTTGAGGCGCTATCCAAAATGCGGGAGACAATACAGCCGCACCGCCAAAAACCTGAGGATACTTCATTGCTGCATATAATGAAATTAAGCCTCCCATAGAACTGCCGGCTATTAATGTGTGTTCTCTCTCTTTTTTTGTTCGATATACAGAATCAATAAAAGGCTTTAATTTCAGTACTATAAACTCCAGATAAGCATCACCTTCGCCTTTTCCAAAACGGGATGCAAAGGGATTATATTCTGTTAGTCGTTTATTATTTCCATGTTCAATACCTACAATTATACTCTGCCTTGAGTCTTTAATTGAATCCATCATTTCATCTACACCCCATTCACCAAATGGAGCCACCATATTATCAAATAAATTTTGACCATCATGCATATATAAAACAGGATACCGCTTTCTTGAGAGTGCATACTCTTCAGGTAAATAAATCCAAATTCTGCGATAACGGTTTAACTGAGGTATGAAAAAAGCTGTATCAGCCGTGTATACATTTTTTGATTTAGTTGAAACAGGCGGACGGGAAGGAAAATCATCTGTCCATCCTTCTACAGAAATCTGCACAACCGTATCACGTTGAAAATTTAAAATTCTATTCAGAATAGCTGAGCCGGTAGCCGATGATTCAGATTTATTCCAGCCTCCACGGGTAATTTTAAACTCAGTAATTCCCTTTGGTATTCCTTTTATGTCAATAAACTCTTTTCCGTTATCTGCTTTCTTAAATATAAAATCGCCGGAAGAGGGATTCCAGTTATTAAAAGACCCTGCAATGAAAAGGGTATCATTCAAATGTTGCTGTGGCTTTGAAACAATTTCAATACGCAGTACCTGAGCCTGTACAGTAAAACTGAAGAGCAGCACAAAACAAAAAGTAAATGATTTTAGATTTTTCACAGGAATGTTTTACCTGATTTAATTCGAAGCTATATACTGCTTTACTTTTTCAGTAACAGCAGCAGATAAAGGCACTAAAGGAAGACGCACAAAATTCTTTATAAGTCCCATTTGAGCTAAAAATGCTTTTACACCCGCCGGATTGTTTTCGCAAAACATCAAGTCATATGCTTCCAGCATTTGATCATTCAATTGTTTTGCTTTACTGAACTGATGTTGCGAAGACAAACGAACCATTTCACTAAACTTACCTGGCAACGCATTTGCAGCAACACTAATTACCCCCTCCATACCACATGCTATTTGCGGCATGGCTAATGCATCATCACCACTCACAACCAGAAAATGCTCAGGCTTATTTTTTAAAATTTCCATACACAAACCCATATCACCACTTGCTTCTTTAATGCCGGCAATATTTTCAACTTCATATGCCAGACGTAAAGTAGTTTGAGCAGTCATGCTTCTTCCTGTGCGCCCGGGTACATTGTAAAGAATAATTGGTTTAGGTGATGCCTGTGCCAATACTTTATAATGCTGATAAATTCCTTCCTGCGAAGGTTTGCTGTAATAAGGGCTTGCACTCAATACAGCTGCAGCTTTATCTAACGGAAAATGATTTAAATCATCAAGCAGTGCCTTTGTATCATTACCTCCTATACCTACAACAACGGGAACTTTTGATGCAACTACTGCATAAGTAAACGTAATCAATTCCTTTTTCTCTTCCTTTGACAGAACTGGCGCTTCACCTGTTGTACCAAGTGTTACTACATATTCGCAACCATTATCAATTACATGATGAATCACTTTTTCCAATGCAGGAAAATCAATAGCGCCTTTTTCATCAAACGGTGTAACTAATGCTACACCTGTACCTCTTAAAGTAGTTTGTAAATTCATTTCTGTTTTAATAGCTAAATCTTGAATTAAACTTCATCCCAAAAACCCATTTTGCTGTACTTTACAATGCGGTTTTGAATGCGTTCTTCCGGGGTTTGTTGTTTGAGCTCTGTAAGTAATGGAAGTAATTGCTGTTTCAAAAGTTGCCCGGCTTCATCATAATCCCAATGAGCTCCACCGGCCGGCTCAGGTACAATTTGATCTACCAGCCCAAACTCTTTCATATACTCCGGTGTAAGCTTTAATTGTTCCGCTGCCACTTCTTTTTTCTCCCAGCTACGCCATAATATGGAGCTGCAACTTTCAGGTGAAATAACTGTGTACCATGTATTTTCAAGCATAAGTACTTTATCTCCCACTCCTATACCTAAAGCACCGCCGCTTGCACCTTCACCAATAATAACACAGATTACCGGAACACGCAGGCGCATCATTTCGTAGATATTTCGTGCAATTGCTTCGCCCTGTCCTCTTTCTTCTGCTTCAAGGCCGGGATATGCACCGGGTGTATCAATAAGGGTAATAATGGGTTTATTGAACTTCTCAGCCATTTTCATTAAACGCAGCGCTTTTCGGTAGCCCTCGGGGTTTGCCATGCCGAAATTTCGCAGTTGGCGCATTTTTGTATTAATTCCCTTTTGCTGACCGATGATCATTACTGTTTCGCCTTCCAACTGTGCAAAACCGCCTACCATTGCCTTATCATCTTTTACGCCACGGTCACCGTATATTTCAACAAAATTGGTACACATTTTCTCAATGTACTTGAGTGTGTAAGGCCTGTCAGGATGCCGGCTCAGTTGTACTTTTTGCCAACTGGTAAGATGCTGGTTAATTTCTTTACGTTTCTCTAAAATACCATTTTCCAATTGCTGTATCATAGCAGCGTAATCCACTTTTGGATTTTTTTCAGCCCTATGCTTCAATTCTTTTAATTCATCCACCAATTCCTTTACAGGCTTTTCTATTTCTATAAACTGACGATTTTCTAATGAAGGCATAATGTAAATATGGATGGTAAAATTAAGAAGTTATAGCCTTCAAAATTCATTATGCAGAATATGGTATCCTGCAATAAAAAGCGGGGCTGTAACAGCCCCGCTTTTTATTATAATCAAACTTGTATTACGGTACTTTTTGCAGTACAATGGTACCCTCACCACCATTTGAGCCAAAGGCTCCGGGTGTGTGATGTCTTACTCTTATTTGCAACCTTCCTGTACAGGTAAAGAAAATATTGGATGTTTCAATTGTGGTCATCGCCATATTTCTGTAGAAATTGCCATAACAAGTATAACCTCCGTACGACTGATTCTGAATTACCACTACCCCTGTTGAAGTACGAACTTTAGCAGTAGGATACGTAGTTGGATAAATAGGACAGTCAGGACTGGGATAAGCTGTAAATGTAAAGGAGCTGGTATCCGGACCAAACGTAGCGCTGGCTGCATTAGTAACAGCATTGGGAATAATAGCGCCGGCAGGCCAATCTGCCCACTCATCGCTTACAACTCTGTAATTACCATTTGCCTGAGCAGCGGTAAACGGACAAATTACACTTGCTCTGAATGATGTGATGGGATAATAGAAATTTGCACCACTGTTTGTAAAGTTTGAGTTGTTTGCAGTGAATTTACGTCCATCTGCAGTTATAACTTCTACATAACAGGTAAAAATGCTGCCTGGAGAGAAATTGCCGGTAGTGGCATTTAACTGAAGATTAAGTGCTGTTGCTATTTCCTGAGCGCTAACTGTAATATTAAAATAGTTGGTATCTCTGATATCATACTTTTTAATAAACTTCCAGTTTGCCTGGTTGGCATCCGTATTACGAACAACGTAAATATTAGCTGTAGTAATAGGAGAACCCCATTGACGAACAACTACACCCACACTTGTTGCAGACAGATTATTCGCATCAAGGGTATTGGCAATAATACTTCTATCTGTCCATGTATTGGTAGCAGGATCAAACGTGGCTCTGCCTTTTAAATAGGCACCCGTGGTAAGGCCTGCCTGAAATCCTTCAAAGTCATTTTCAAACTTATCAGTACAGCTAAACAAGCTTACTGATATTGAAAACAACATGAGGTAATTTATGAGTTTCTTTTTCATATTAATAAGTTTAATTTTTTAGAACAGTGTTGCAGAACCATTATCCCAATATACTCTTACTGTATTGTCGGCTTTTTGTCTGCCATTTAAATTAAGAGTCACGTGATCCTGTGGATACCAGAAACTTCTGATAAATGGACCGGGAGCAGGGTTCAGCGTTGGTTGCATATTACGTGGCATACCGGTTCTGCGATAGTTGTTATAAGGCTCTATACCGTTGCCAAAAGAAGCAATATGATATTCTTTCATAATCACATTAAGCTTATCTGCATTGGTAGCAGCTGCATCATAACCATTAAGAACAGTATTAACGTAAGAATCAACTTGTCCGGTAGATGGAACAAAAGAAGGGTTGGGGGCAATACCCATAGTAGCTGGGAAAGCCATTACCTTGGAAATTGATTGACGGATGCCAGTTTCAAACAGAGAACGGGCTGTACCTGAAGTTCCCAAAATCAAATTTGCTTCTGCCAATAAGAAATGTGTGAAAGAAGACAACCATATCGGATGAATACCGGCGCCACGAGCACCTACATTGGCAGTAAGTGTTACCTGACTGTTTACTAAGCTTGAAGCAGAACCTGTATTTACAGGCAACGCATCAAAGTCGCCACCGCAAGGATAAATACCCCAGGCAGTACGCCATTGACCATCTGGTGGAATACCGGATGGGTCTCCATGATCTCTTCCAAAATAACCATCACCTACCATACAATATGCCATATTAGCAGGATAATGACCGGGAGATAATGCACCCTGACAAGAGACTGCTGTAGCAGGTATAAAAAACTGGTTATTAGAGCCAAGCTGACCACTCTGTGAGTTTGTTTGGCGACGGAAATAATAACGGATACGTGGGTCTACGATTCCTTTTTCTGTGGCCATTTCCCATGCCAGATAGTTGGCAATGTATATACTAACACCACCTGCTGCTCTGTAGCAAGCAGTGTATTTTGGATGACGTGAACCGGGGTTTTCCAGATTTGTACCGAAACGGAAAACAAAATCTTCAGCCTCAGTATCAATTAAATCACCTGCAGAAATCAGGGCATTGATTTTGGCTGTAACTGTATTATCAACCAAACGTGTGTTCACAAATGCTCTTAATTTTAGGGTATTGGCTAAAGTTCTCCAACGTGTTATTGAAGTAGAGGAAGTAGCGCTTCCTGCACTGTAGAATAAATCACTGGTTACCGGGGCGCCGGCTGTTTTTGCAAAATTTGCAATAGCTGCATCTAAAAGCGTAATACAGTTTGCGTAGATATCAACACCTCTGTCAATTTTTGGATTAATCACAGAGTTTGCAGGATTTGCAGCCTCACTCCAGGGTACATCTCCAAAATTGTCAACCAAAGTCATACCGGTGTAAGCCTTTAATACCTGAGCAATTCCTAAATGGTGCCATTTATTTTGAGCAGCCGCCAGTGGCTCCATGGCATTAATCTGAGTTAATAACGATCTGTACGCAGTTGACCAAGCACCATTAAAGGTTTCAGGCCTGTAGGAGTTCAGATATGTATTACCACCCATATTATATAATCTGGTAACCTCTCCACCACGGTCAGACATGGTATTAAAGAAATCGGCAAAACTTAACTGAATACCATTCAAGTACAAGTCCACATCAGCCTTATCCAGTGTAGGTGTATTAGGGTTGGCGAGTAAATCGTCCAACTTCTTTTTACAGGACGTAACTGCAAGAACCAGGGCAGCTACTATAAATAGAATTTTATATTGTTTCATATTCGTAATGTTTAGAATGTAACTCTGATGCTTGCACCCATTCTGCGTGAAGAAGGCGCTGTCATTAATTCAAAACCACGTGCAAAGCTGCTTACACCCAAAGTAGATGTTTCAGGATCGAAATTGGTGTACTTAGGGAATGCAGGCGCATTGTACCAGAGGTTTTGACCAGAAATTGTTAATGAAATACCTCCAAAAGGAGTTTTGCTAAGGAAAGATTCAGGCAACGCATAAGAAAGTGACAATTCTCTTAAACGGATAACCGTTGCATCCCAAACACCAAATTCATCTGCACTTACTAATCTGTTTGTAAAGTAAACAGAAGCCACATCAATCTGTACATTGTTTGGCTGACCCTGCTGGTTTACACCGGGGATAACCCACATTTGCTGACGGTCAATTTCCGTATCCTTGGTTACACCACGTGAAAGAAGAATCAAGGGAGTCATTGCAAACATATCGCCACCTTGTGAGTAATCCCACTGCATGCGGAATGTGAATCCTTTGTAAGAAAGGTTTGTAATACCTGTTAACTGGAAGTCAGGATTTACGTCGCCCAAAATACCTAATGTAGGATCAACGATATAGTTTCCGGCAGCATCTACTACTTTTTGGTTGCCTTTAGAAGCATCTCTCTGAACTTTTGAACCATAAATTAAACCAACTGGCTTATTAGGGAAGGCAAAAATTCCGAGGTCAGTATATCCGGCCAATCCAATTTGCTGAATTTCTGCAGGGAAATCATATGCACGGTTTCTATTGAGTGTAAAGTTTGTATTTACATCCCAAACCAGGCTCTTACGACGAATGATTGTATAACCCAAGCCCAATTCAATACCTTTATTTTCAACTGTAGCTGAGTTAATACTTTGAACTGTAAAACCAGAAGCAGGATCCAAATCCTTGTCAAGAATCTGATTAGGATTTCTGCGTTGATATAAAGTCAAATCAATATTCAAACGGTTATTGAACATTTTAGCTTCAATACCTACTTCTGCTTCTTTAGATAACTCAGGCTTTAAATCCGGGTTAGGACGACGACCACCTAATGTATTGGAGTTGATGGTAGTTCCGCCCTGAGTTAAGAATCTGTTTGCCTGAATACCTAAGATGGCTCTTGTTTGATAAGCGTCACCAAAAGATGCACTGGTTGAATATCCTGCACGAATCTTCAGAAAGTTCAACACTTTGTTATTTTGAAGTGACTGGATAGCTGTAGTAGGAATAAATGATGCAGTAACGTTTGGATACAACTGCTTTCTGTTGTTTGATTCAAATTTTGAAGACCAGTCGTTACGGGCACCTACGTTAAAGAATAAATAATCCTTATAACCAACTGATGCAAATGCAAAAGCACCTAACAGCAATTGTTCATTGCGGAAATCCATATCACCTCCATTCTCGGCCGTTTTATTCTGAACAATGAAGTTAGAGTGGTCAAATAAATCAAATACCAATTGCTGAGAGCTGTACTGTCCTATTTGCTTATAATTGTTAACATAAGCATTCACACCTCCATCAACATTCAATGTGAAGTTGTCGCCAAACTTGGTGTTATAGTTACCAATCAATGAATGATCCCAGATGGCACGGTTAGCAGACACTGTTCTGTAGAAACCAAGAGGAAATTCCACACCACCTTTGTTATGCTTATGAATGTGTTGTTCTGAATAATTATCAAATCCAATCTTATATGTAAAGTTCAGATTTTTTAATAAGTCATAGCGTAATTGAACGTTACCGTATGCACGGTTTGTAATTTGTTGAACTCTTGAATTGGCAACAGTCCAGCGGGGGTTGGTAATATCATTACCTGTTCTGTAATAAACTGAAGAACCATCCACCGGATTTTGAAAAGGCCAGCCCATGAGGTCAACTGAAGTTGGTGTATAAATAAGGTCACCAAATACTGATACACCATTATCTGCACCACTTCCGGTACTACTTGCTGTAGGAGGAGTTTTAAAATCAGAGGTTACAAAATTGGCAGAGGCTGTTAATGTGAATTTATTTGTAAGCTTTACATTGCCCCCAATACCAAATGAGTTTCTCGTTACATTATTACCCGGAGTAAATCCTTTATCATTCAAATTACTGTAGTTTGCATTGAACGCTGCACCAGGTCCACCACCTGCTATATTTACACTGGTATTACTTACCACACCTGTTTGGAAAAAGTCTCTTACAGACGGATAGAATTTATAATCATACCGAGCACCAATTAATTCAGGGAAAGCACCTCTTAACGCTGCTCTGTCATAAGGGTGAGGTAAACGCATGGGAGGATCAGTAAACTCAATTGAAGACCAGTTACTGAAGAAGTTACCGATTGCGTTATTAAAACCGTTACCATATTTAGTGGTATATTCAGGCAAATTAGCTACCTGATTTAAAAAGAGCGATTGGTTAACGGTAATTTCTGTTTTCTTTCTTTCTCTGCGGCTTACAGCACCATTCTTTGTTGTAATCAACACCACACCATTACGGCCCAAAGAACCATAAAGTGTAGTGGCGCTCAAACCTTTCAATACGTTAATACTTTCGATGTTATTGGGGTCAATATCAAAAAAACGGCTACCTGTTTGGTTACCGTAAGTAAAGCCACCCTGTGAGTTAGTAGAACCATCAAATGGCACACCATCTACAATGAATAATGGTTGAGAACCGCCGGTTAATGAGGATACACCACGGATAGTGATGTTTGTACCGGAACCGGAAATACCACTACTGTTAAGAATGTTTACACCCGGAGCTTTACCTTGCAATAAACGCATGGGGTCGCCCTCCGGACGTAGTTCCAGTTGTTTTTTGTCAACGGTAGCAACTGCGTAACCAAGCGCTTTCTTTTCACGCTTGATACCGGAAGCTGTCACAACTACTTCAGAAAGAACTTCTGAGGCGCTTTTCAGGGTAATGCTGAGATTACCTCCGCTTCCAACTGAAAGCACTTGCTTTTCAAAACCTACACTTGAAATTTCGAGTGTAGCATTTCTTTTTACTGAAATTTTGAATTCACCACTTGCATTGGTGGTGGTACCATTTTTTGTACCACGCTCAAGAACAGAGGCATTGGCCAAAGGAGTTCCTTTGTCGTCCGATACTTTACCGGACACCTCCACGGTTTGGGCTAGTGCCAACTGCGCACAAAGCACCAGCATTCCAAAGAGGATGGACAGCTTTTTTCTCATGTTGATAGATTTTAGTTTTAAGACGCTCAAATATAAGGCATCTTTTAAAATGACAAAAAAATGTTAAAACAAGCTATTTTTAGCCATTAACAAAGCAGATGACAACAATTTTTTAACAATTGCTGCACAGAATCTTCAGTTTCTTCGTTTAAAATTTCCACAGAATTTGCACCCTTGCCTCAGTACGATGATTGGCAGGGATTTCGTCAAGCCCCGAACCTACTACGGATTGGTTTAAATATTCGAGCCGGGCAAGCCTGAACCAAACTGAGAGTTTCTTGGAAAAATCGTAGTTGATATTGGTATAGTAACGAAAACCTTTATTGAAAAATGCCGGAATGGAGAACCCATATAACACATCATTTTCATAAGCATAAATGCGACTGTCAAATCCATCCGTTTCAAAATATTGCAACCGCAAGTTGGCTGAAAATGGTTTGAGCATGGGTTTATAAAAAACATCAAAAAAACTTAAGAATCCTTTACTTTCTCTGGGACCTTCCACATCATACCACATAGCATCCAGCCTTTGTCTTAAAGTTATAACAGAGCTTACTTTATATTGTAATTGAACCCGCCAGTTTTTTCGGGGAACAGCATCTACAACAGGGGCTGTAAACTCTCCATCGGCATTAAAATTTAAAGCCCTGCTTTCCTGACGGTAACGGGTATAAATTTCAAATTGTTTATTGGGCTTATGGGTAAGTTGTACAAGAAAATCCTTGCCATAAGATGGTGCGTCAATCCTGAATCTTAAATAAGGGAACCGATATAAATCCATATATCCGTCAAGTCGCCACTTTGCTGTTGGTTTAATGCTGATGCCGGCAAACAACCCTTTTTCATTGGTTGGAAATGTACTTTCTGTAAAAGAGTTTCCAAAAATGGATTGAAACTGCGGTTCTATATTTCTGTAAACAAAAGACATATCAACTTTGGGATCCGCACTCATCATTAAACCGGTAATTATAGCATTACCCGTGTTATTATGATTGGCAATCTCACCAAACCAATGGAAGTTACGCCAGGTATAACCCCAGTCAATACTCAAATTTGTAAGCCTGGTACCTCTAAAAGTAAAATTATTATAAGGTACATTATCTCTGTTAAAAGACCGGTCAAACTGAAAATGCACAGCATTTACCCCCAGTTTAAATTTACTTGATATATAAGACGCATTTCCACCAAAAGAATTCATTCGCACTGCATTTCTGTTTTCCTGTTCGCTGCGTGTTCTGTGCAAACCTGAATTAATAAGAGATGAAAAAAAGTCTTCTGATGTGGCAGAAGTATCAATAGTAACATTACCAGTTACATTTCTAAACGATGCGAAAGCTGTAAACTGAAGTTTATCAGAACCAATAGTAACACCGGCACCACGATTAAAAAAGAATTCACTAGTAGAATTATAGGGCCGCAAAATACTTGCCTGTCTCTTGATATTTAATACATCTACACTTTTTCTGAATGCAAGTGATTGCCATTGTATTAAACCCTGCCCCATGTTTACCGTAAAATCACCAATTGCTACTGCCTTTACAATACCCATATTTCTTGCAAACAAATGTGCTGAGTAAAAATCAAAGCCATTCTTTTGCGCACCTTTAAACCATTGCTCACCGGCATCTTTTTCTGCAGTGATTCCATATTGCAGCAAATTGCGGTATTGATATTTATAACGTACAAACACACGCTCTCTGCCACCGGGGTAAAAACTGGTAGCGTTTGAATCACTTTTCCGTCTGAAACCTTCCGCTTTTTCCAACACATAAGTAGCACGTGCCAGTATATTATTTTCGCCCTCCCGCAAACGCATTCTTAAATCTTGTTTTGCTGATAATGCCGGACCTACAGTAATAAACGGCAATAGCTTCTGAATAGTTTCAACATCCCAAGCCGGAATAGCCTGCAATTCATAAATACTGATGAACTTGCCAAACAGTCTTTTATAGTTCATAAAGTTGGCAATTTGCAACGGTGTTAAGAATGAAAATTCCTTCAACTCCACATCAGTTGCCGAATTTAAATTGAGTTTGTTTTTGAGATATTGCTGTAATGATTGCAAATAAGAATCATCTTCTGTTTCACTTTCATCAGCTTCTGTAATATTTTCAATTTGCTGCTCGGTAGTTTGTGTTTCCTGCGCCTGCATGTGTACAGAAAATAAACAACAAAAAAGTATAAAGCAATAGCGAATCACTCTTCGTCGTTTTGTTGTTTGAAATTAAATAAGAACATTACTGCAGGCGATACCCCTAATTGCGGATGATAATTGACTGCAACATCCAATCGTAATTGCCCCATTTTTATTCCTGCGCCTACGAATGGCTGTGAGTTGAGGGTATTAATACCGCCACGTAATAAAAATTGTTTTACCAAGGCATATTGAAATGCAGCATTAACACCCACATTTTTATTTTCCTCCTTTATAATTTCAGCAGTTATAAAAAACCGCTCAGACGCTTCATACCCAAAACCACCACGATAAACTGCAGCTATTTTTTCTTTAGTTTGTTTGTTTAATACGCCACCTACGGGATTAAATACACTAAAACCAGCATGGAGTTTATCACTCAAATGCATCACAACTCCTGCTTCAAAATGAAAGGTTGAAGCATTGCCATAAACAGGCAACCGCAAATTAAAATAATTGAATTTTACACCGATATCTACTTTTGAACCAAGGGACCTTGCATAGCCTAATCCTAATTGTGTTTCATTGTAATTACTGTATCCAAAATAATCTGCCTGTACTCCAAAATTTCCTGATTGCGTTGTAAATACTCCTGCTGCAGTATATTGATTTAAAGCACTGAGTAAAAATCTTCGTTCACCATAAACACCCACACCTGAGCTTTTTACATTGCTGAGCGCAGCAGGGTTTACAATCATTGAAAAAGCATCAGCCATATTCTTACTGTAAGCACCAATACCCGGATACATGGAAGATAAAGGCTGCCGCACCGTTTGTGCCTGCACATAAAAAAAGGGTACTACTATAAGAAATAAAACAAGTCGTTTCAAGCAGTAAGGTTTTGTGCGGTAAACTTAAGTAAATACTTAACGCTGCTGAATTAAAATTTTGTAACCGATTTAAAACCGGATTGATGTTTTATTTTTGCTGCATGCAATTACTCGACGGCAAGTTGGCATCACAAGCCATTAAACAGGAACTTACACAAAAAACAGCACATCTTTCTGCAGCAGGAAAACCAAGACCGCATCTTGCTGCCATACTGGTAGGCAATGATGGCGCCAGTGAAACTTACGTGGCATCCAAAGTAAAAACCTGTGCTGAAATTGGATTTGAAAGTTCGTTAAAGCGATTACCTGCAGATGTAAGTGAAGAAGAACTGCTACTTGAAATTGAAGTGTTGAATAAAAATAAGGATGTTAATGGCATTTTGGTACAGTTGCCTTTGCCCAAACATATTTCTGAAAGCAAAGTAATCCGGGCTATTCACCCTTCAAAAGATGTGGATGGATTTCATCCTGTGAGTGTGGGTAATATGGTGAGTGGTGCACCTACTTTTATACCTGCTACCCCTTATGGTATTTTATTATTACTGCAGCATTACAAAGTAGAAACAAAAGGAAAACATGCGGTAGTCATTGGCAGAAGCCATATTGTTGGAACACCCATGAGTATTTTATTAAGCCGAAATTCATATCCCGGCAATTGCACAGTAACTATTTGCCATAGTGCTACTAAAAATCTGAAAGAGCATTGTTTACAGGCCGATATTATTGTAGCAGCTTTAGGCAAAGCTGAATTTGTAACAGCTGATATGGTAAAAGATGATGCAGTTGTAATTGATGTGGGTATTACCAGAGTAGCTGATAACTCAAAGAAATCTGGCTTTTCGTTAAAGGGCGATGTAAAATTTGATGAGGTAGCTTCTAAAAGCAGTTATATAACTCCCGTGCCCGGTGGTGTGGGCCCCATGACTATTGCAGGATTACTGATGAATACCTACAATGCTTATTTGCAACAAAAATCAAAATGAAAATCTCATCTTCTATAGAACAATTACCCGTCATGGAATCCTTCTACACCTTACAGGGTGAAGGTTTTCATCAGGGCCGTGCTGCTTACTTCATCCGTTTGGGTGGTTGTGATGTGGGTTGCGTTTGGTGCGATGTAAAAGAAAGCTGGGATGCAGAAAAGCATCCGAAGTATAGTGTGCAAGAAATGGTGACCAAGATGGAAAAAGAAATTATGGAGGGCACAAACAACAAGGCTCCAAATGCAACTACTGCTAAACCCATAGTTGTAATTACAGGCGGTGAACCGCTCATGCATAACCTTGATGCACTTACAACAGCCTTGCATAACGCAGGCTATCAAACGAATATTGAAACAAGCGGTGCACATCCTTTAAGTGGCAGTTGGGATTGGATTTGTTTATCACCCAAAAAATTTAAAGCCCCACTGCCGGAGGTGGTGCCATTTGCGAATGAATTAAAAGTGGTCATCTATCATAAATCGGATTTTGAATGGGCGGAGCAATACGCTGCACAAGTAGCGCCTCAATGCAAATTGTACTTACAACCGGAGTGGGATAAAGCAGCGCAGGTAACACCACTTATCATTGATTACATCAAAGCCAATCCACAATGGGAATTAAGTTTACAACTGCATAAATACATTAACGTTCCGTAGCAATATCCGGCTTTATTTTTCGTTAAATTGAGGCATGAAATCCAAACAGTTGAAAAAACTTTACATCGCCTGCCTTTTACTCATTTCACTTTGTACAAAAGCACAGTGGTACAATCCTGATAAGGTTGATAAAAAGCTTGGATATAAATACGGCAGCGCCCTCAACCTGGCCAAAGAAAGAAATTATACAGAAGCACTCCGTCTTTTGGATGGATGTATAGCAGATGATAACAAGTTTGTAGATGCATGGCTCAGCAAAGCAGGTATTCTTTCTGAATTGAAAAAATACAAACCATCCATTGAAAATTATAAGCAGGCTTTTACATTGGATTCTGTTTATTCATCTAATTATTTATTACCCTATTCTATTGCATTGGCGGGAAATGGAGAATTTGATGCGGCAAGGCACGCTGTAACACAATTTCTTACAAAACAGAATTTAAACGAACGCATTATTAAATCAGCGCAATACAGATTAAACTGTTATGAGTTTGCCATCAACTATCAACAGCAATTCAATACGAGCGGCTATGTATTTGCACCGCAAAATCTTGGCGATAGTATTAACACAAATTTTTTAGAATACCTTCCTTCAGTAACTGTTGACGGCAATGAATTGTTATTTACCAGAAGAGTGAATAACAGTAACGAAGATTTTTTCATCAGTCAAAAAATTAATGGCAACTGGAGTAAGGCAATAGCAGTGCCCGGCGAATTGAATACCGGCGGTAATGAAGGTGCCCCCAGCATTTCACAGGACGGCAAGCAAATTGTATTTACAGCAAACTATGGCAATGAAGGTGAAGGTAATTTTGATATTTATACTTCTTACCTGAATAAAACAGGATGGGGACCAAAAATGAATTTTGGCAGAGCTATTAATACTGAATATTGGGAAACACAACCTTGCCTCAGCCCCGATAAAAAAACACTCTATTTTGTTGCCAGCGATCCAAGTGGATTCGGCGGAAGTGATCTTTACTTCAGCACCTTGCAACCCAATGGCCGCTGGAGCGAAGCCAGAAATATGGGTGCCGGCATTAACACCAGTGCAGATGAGGGCAGTCCGTTTATACATGCAGATAATCAAACACTATACTTTACAAGTAAAGGACATCCGGGCTATGGCGCTAATGATGTATTTATGGTGCGTAAGCAGGCAGATGGCACCTGGAGCAAACCGCTTAATCTGGGTTATCCCATTAATACCATTGATGAAGAAGGAGGATTGATTATTGCAAGTGATGCGGCTACCGTTTATTTTTCCAGCGATGGGTGGGACAGTCGTGGTGGTTTAGATATTTTTACGTTTCAACTTCCTGCACATGTGCGCCCCTTCAAAACACTATGGGTAAAGGGAAACGTATTTGATAAAAAAACAAAACAGGGTTTACCATCAGCCGTTGAGTTAATTGATTTAGCTACTGCACAAACTATCAGCAATGTGCAAACAGATGAAGAAGGAAATTATTTAATTACACTTCCCATTGGTAAAAACTATGCGTTTAACGTAAACCGGAAAGGCTATTTATTTTTCAGTGAAAGCTTTATGCTGCAGCAAAAAGAAAATGACAGTGCTTATCATATCAATATTGCCTTAACACCCATTGAAGTAAATGCAAGTATTGTGTTGAAGAATATTTTCTTTGATACAAAAAAAGCTGACCTTAAACAGGAATCGTTGATTGAATTAGACAAAGTAGTGCAGCTACTGAAAGATAATCCCACTGTAAAAATTGAAATCAGCGGACACACAGATAATGTAGGGAAACCGGCTGATAACATATTACTCAGTAATAACAGAGCTAAAGCTGTTATAAATTACCTGCTTTCAAAAGGCATTACTTCGGCACGATTGAGCTTTAAAGGACTTGGTGCTGCTCTACCCGTGGCTGATAATAAAACGGAAACAGGACGTGCACAAAATAGAAGAACAGAATTGAAAGTATTGAGCAAATAATGTATTTTCAATGCAATAAATTATCTGCATTGAACACCGATCTGTTATATCAACTTGCATTAACTCAAGTGCCGCAAATAGGCTGTGTACAGGCTAAACTGCTGGCAGAAGATTTTGAAACGGCTGAAAGCATCTTCAAAGCAAAAAAATCAATCTTAGAAAAAATTGAAGGCATTGGCGAAGTGAGGGCCACAAGCATTAAAAAATTTACTGCTTTTCAGGAACAGGAAGATGAAATCAGGTTTATAGAAAAATATAAAATCACTCCGCTCTTTATCAAAGATGAAGCCTACCCCAAACGTTTGCTCAACTGCTACGACCCTCCCACTCTTTTATTTTATCGTGGCACTGCAGACTTAAACTGTTCAAAAATTATTGCCATCATTGGTACGAGAAGTAATACAGAGTATGGAAAGCAAATGGTAGAACAAATAATTAATGATCTTTCGCCATTAACTCCTTTGGTTGTAAGTGGTCTTGCTTATGGCGTAGATGCCATTGCACATAAACAATCTGTAAAACACAATCTGCCCACAGTGGGTGTGCTGGCACATGGACTCGATAAAATATACCCGCAAGCTCATGCATCACTTGCAAAAGAAATGATAGCAGGCGGCGGCGGTTTGCTTACAGAATTCAGAAAAGAAACAAAGCCAGATAAGCACAACTTTCCTACCCGCAACAGGGTTGTAGCAGGTATGTGTGATGCCACCATTGTAATTGAAACAGGTGTAAAAGGTGGCAGTATGATAACAGCACATCTGGCCAACAGTTATAACCGTGATGTATTTGCTATACCCGGCAAAACAACAGATACCAAAAGCGAAGGATGTAATTACTTAATTCAAAACAATAAAGCAGTATTGATAAAAAACGGAATAGATATCATAGAACAAATGGGGTGGGAACAGCAAACAAAAAAAACTACCCGGCAAAAACAACTTTTTGTTGAGTTGAATGACGATGAAAAAACGGTATATGAACTGCTTACTACACATGGGCCAATGTCAATTGATGATATTACTATCAACTCCAGATTAAGCAGCAGTGCAGTAGCATCAGCCCTGTTAACCATGGAATTAAATGGCGTAGTCCTCAATATGCCGGGCAAAATATACAGCCTTACATAAGAGAGGACCGGGATTGCAAAAAGGAAAAATAGATATAAGCTGTGGTAAAGTTTCTCAAAAGATTTAGTACAGTAATTGGAATTTGGAAGCAATACATCCGCCGCCCTATCTTTGCACATGGCAACAAGAAAATCTCTCTCTCAAAATCTCAGCAACAATTTTTTCGGCGAAGGTTTAACGTTTGATGATGTATTACTCATGCCCGCTTTTAGTGAAATACTGCCACGGGAAACAAACATCAGCACACAACTCACAAAAAGTATCACACTCAACATTCCCATGCTCTCTGCAGCAATGGATACTGTTACTGAAGCAGGGCTGGCAATAGCACTGGCTCGTGAAGGTGGGTTGGGCATTTTGCATAAAAATATGAGTATTGAAGAACAGGCCGCACAGGTACGTAAAGTAAAAAGAAGTGAGAGCGGATTAATCATTGACCCTATTACATTATTACAGGATGCAACCATAGGCGATGCCCTGCAGTTGATGAAAGAAAATAAAATTGGCGGTATCCCCATTGTTGATGCCAATAAAAAGTTAGTGGGTATTCTTACCAACCGTGATTTGCGTTTTGAAACCAACGCCAGAAAGAAAGTAAGTGAAGTAATGACTTCAACCAACTTAATTACTGCACCCGAGGGAACGGATTTGAAAAAAGCAAAAACCATTTTAAGTCAGCATAAAATTGAAAAACTTCCTGTTGTAAAAAAAGACGGCACCTTAATAGGATTAATTACATACAGAGATATTTTACAATTACAAAGTCATCCAAATGCCGTAAAAGATTCTTACGGAAGATTATTAGTTGGTGCGGCATTGGGCATTACGCCAGATTTATATGACCGTGCTTATGCACTGCAACAAGTGGGTGTAGATGTAGTGGGATTAGACAGTGCACATGGTCATAGCAAAGGTGTAATTGATGCATTGAAAGGTTTAAAGAAAAAATTCAAAAATTTACAAGTCATTGCCGGCAATGCAGGAACCGCTTCAGGAGCAAAAGCATTGGCTGATGCCGGAGCAGATGCTGTTAAGATTGGTATTGGTCCCGGCAGTATTTGTACTACACGTATTGTAGCAGGTATAGGCGTACCACAGCTCACAGCAATTATGGAAGCAGCCCATGCGTTAAAGCAGAAGGGCATACCGGTAATTGCTGATGGAGGCATTCGTTATACCGGCGATATGGTAAAAGCGTTGGCCGCCGGTGCCAGTACGGTTATGATGGGTAGTGTATTTGCAGGTACAGAAGAAAGCCCCGGTGAGACAATTATTTTTGAAGGAAGAAAGTTTAAGCAATACCGTGGCATGGGCTCTATTGGCGCCATGCAGCAAGGCAGTGGCGATCGTTATTTTCAGGATGTGGAAGATAGAATTAAAAAATTAGTACCCGAAGGTATTGAAGGCCGTGTGCCGTTTAAAGGTAACGTGGCTGAAATTGTACATCAATACACGGGAGGCCTACGTGCAGGCATGGGCTATTGCGGTGCAAAAAATATTAAAGAACTGCAAAAAGCTACATTCATTAAGATTACAAATGCAGGTATGAAAGAAAGCCATGCACATGATGTAATTATTACTAAAGAAAGTCCAAACTATTCCAGATAAAATAAATCTAATAAAGTTTTCATAGGGAAAGGGTCAAAACGTATAACTCGTGTGACCCTTTCGTATTTCATGAACCGAAAGGATAATTTTTAACTTAAGAAAAATTATGTTCCTGTTCTTTCTGTTATTTTTACAGAAATCATTTTGGTGAAAAAAGTACATCCAGTTTTTTTATCACTTCTCTCCGGTCTGTTGTTTTTTCTTTCGTGGCCCACGATAAGTTTTACGGTAGCAGTTTTTTTTGCTTTTATTCCGTTATTCATCATTCAGGAACAACAGTATTCAGGAATTAAATACTTCGCACATATTTATCTGGCATTATTTGTCTGGAACATAAGTACAACGTGGTGGATTTGGAATTCTACAGCAGTAGGTGCTATTATGGCCATAGTTGCCAACAGTTTACTGATGTGCCTGCCCTGGATGGGCTTTAATTACGTTTATAAAAAATTGGGAACTGTATGGGCTTATCCTTCGTTCATAATTTTCTGGATGTGCTTTGAATATATTCACTTGCAGAATTGGGGATTAAGCTGGCCCTGGCTCACACTTGGTAATGTATTTGCATCAAGAGTTGAATGGGTGCAATGGTATGAATACACGGGTACAAGTGGCGGTAGCCTATGGGTGCTGGTAGTGAATGTATTATTTTACTTGCTTTTAAAAGGCTTGAACCCATCTGCATCGCAAAGAATAAAACAGATAGCATTTATTGCGTTCATGTTAATTACTCCAATAGCGCTTTCATTTGTGATTCAAAATAAATTAAAGCAGACTTCTTCAGATAACGGAAGCAACATCGTCATTATCCAGCCAAACATCGACCCTTATGAAAAAATTGCAACGGGCTCTTTTGAGATGCAATTGCAAAAGCTCATTCGATTAAGTGAATCAAAAGTTGATTGTAACACTACCCTGCTTATTTGGCCGGAAACAGCTTTATATTCACCTAATGGATTTGATGAATCAAACTTAAATACCAATTTCTTTTTAAACCCCTTGTTCGATTTTTTAAAACGTCACCCGCAGTTGCAATTATTTACAGGTATAGAAAGCTATCGTGTATTTAATGAAAAAAAATCGGCCGTAGCCAAACCAATTGAAGGCACTCCAAATTTTTATGAAGTGTATAATGGTAGTGTGTTGCTGGATAGTAATGGGGCTAAACAGTTTTATCATAAATCGATGCTGGTGCCGGGAGTAGAAACTTTGCCCAAATTTTTACTTTTCCTCGGCCCTGTATTTGAAAAATTTGGTGGTACTGCCGGAGGTTATGCCACGCAGGCACAACGTACACCGGTTATCACTTCAGGGCAATTTATTTTAGCGCCGGCCATTTGTTATGAAAGTATTTATGGAGAGTATATGAGCAGGTATATTGCTAATGGTGCCAATCTTATTACCATCATCACCAATGATGGATGGTGGGGCAATACACCCGGTCACAAACATCATCAACTCTATGCACGTCTCAGGGCTATTGAAAACAGAACGTGGGTTACACGAAGTGCCAATACTGGTATTAGTTGTTTCATAGCCCCAACAGGAGCTGTAATACAACCACAACCATGGTGGCAGGAAGCAGCTATCAAATTTTCATTGTCACCTACACAAACAAAAACATTTTATGTTCGTTATGGTGATTTATTGAGCAAAGCAGCATTATTATTTGCTACAGTTATCTTTTTATTTGTTCTTTACAGGCTATTTTTAAAAAAGCAATAAAGCGAATGCTTAACAACATAGTTAATCATTTCAGAAATTAATGCTATTCGTCTATATAAACAGATGCTTTTTGTAATTTGAAAACCTATGCAGCAAATGCTTTCATATAAAATTTATGGTAATGGCCATCCTGTACTGCTTATCCATGGCTTTGGAGAGGATAGTCATATATGGAAGCATCAAATACAATCACTTCAATCTTCATATCAATTGATCATTCCGGATTTAAGAGGAAGTGGTGCTTCTGCAGGTTTATCAGCGCCACAATCAATTGAACAAATGGCCGAAGATATACTGCAAGTACTCAACAGGGAAAACATTGACACTTGTACTGTACTAGGCCATTCGATGGGAGGATACATAACATTAGCTTTAGTAGAAAAATATTCACACCGGTTCAATGCGTTTGGCTTAATTCATTCTACGGCTTATGCTGATAATAATGAAAAAAAACAAGCCCGATTAAAAAGTATGGAGTTCATTGAGCAAAACACAGCTTATGAATTCATTAAAGCAACAATTCCGAATTTGTTTGGTGAACAATTTAAGCAGAATCACCCGGAGCAGGTAGATGAGTTAATAGAACAGGGGCGTCAATTCACCAAAGATGTATTAATCGGTTATTATCAGGCCATGATGAACAGACCCGACAGATCAGATGTACTAAAACATACAATAAAACCTGTTTTGTTTTTCATTGGCAGTGAAGATAAAGCAGTGAATCCCGCAGATGCATTGCAGCAATCTTCGATACCCCCTGTTGCAAAGGTGAAGTATGTTGAAGGTATTGCACACATGGGCATGTGGGAGGCAACAGAACAGCTTAATCAAACTTTGGAAGAATTTTTGCAGTTGGTGCAACAAATATAATGCTGCACTACTCTACGTATATGTACACATGAAAAAACTTATAGCGTTCATATTAGTTTCGTTCCTGTTTGTAACTGAGGTTGTTGCAGGTCATATTTCTGGCGGAGAAATGTATTATAAATACTTAGGGCCCGGCACCGGTACCAATAGAAGATATGAAGTTACTTTGCGCTTGTTCAGAGATTGTAATCCGCAAGCTAACCCCGGCGGTATAGGGATTGCAGAGCTTCCTTCAGTTATTGCAATTGGGGTTTTTATAAATGGCTCAAACGCAACGTTTATCAGAAATATCAATGTAAGTCAGTCAGCAAGACAAGATATTACGCTTCAAAATCCGTTTACTTGCATTCAAAATCCCCCTGCGGTTTGTTATCAGATTGGATTATATACAACCGTAGTTGAATTACCACTCAATGCTACAGGTTATACAATCGCCTTTCAATCCTGCTGCCGCTTAAATGGCTTATCCAATGCCGGCGCTTCGCAGGGAGCTACGTACACTGCCAATATTCCCGGTACTGATGTATTGGGCAATGTTGAAACCAATTCAAGCCCTGTTTTTGACGTAAAGGATACGGTGCTGGTATGCAGAAATAAGAAGTTTGATTTACCCTTCTCAGCAAAAGACCCGGACCCGGGTGATTCATTAAGCTTCAGTTTTTGTGAAGCCTACCCTAGTATTGGAATAACCAATGCCAATACACAGCCACCTTTTCCGCCTCCTTATGGCCCCATTGGATATATTGGAGCTTACAATGGTTCCAATCCCATGGGCCCGCAAGTGAGCATCAATCCAAAAACAGGAATAATTTCCGGCATCGCTCCTTCTGCCGGTGTCATTAATCCAAATGGCGCATCTTATTGGGTGGTGAATGTTTGCATTACAGAATGGAGAAGCGGAAAACCAATTTCTGTACACAGAAAAGACTTTATCATTCGCATATCAGACTGTGATTTTGCTGATGCAGAATTGCCCGTTGATAATCGCACCTGCGATGGTTTCACTTTTACATTTAATAATCTCACCAATAGTCCTGAAGTTAAAAGCTGGAGTTGGGATTTTGGAGTAAACAATATTTTAAGCGATACATCTAACAATGCAACACCCACATTTACTTATGCTGATACTGGAGTTTACAAAGTAAGGCTAATCGTAAATCGTGGAGAAGTTTGTACAGACACTTCCTTTTCTGACATTTATGTATACCCCGGTTTCTTTCCTCAATTTGATTTTTATAATGGTTGTAAAAATGTACCCATCAATTTCAGAGATGCTACTACTTCTAATTATGGCTTACCAAGTAAGTGGTTCTGGGATTTTGGTGTTAATGGAATTTTTTCAGACACATCAATTCTCAAAAACCCTTCTTACACATATACACAAAATGGAAACTATACTGTAAAACTGATTGTTGGCAGTAATAAAGGTTGTATTGATACCATTTCTAATGCATTAACCATAAGCGATAAACCACCAATACAACTTACAAACGATACACTTATCTGTAACATTGATACATTGCAGTTAAATGCTGTGGGCACAGGAACTTTTCAATGGTCACCCAATTACAATATCAATAATCTTGTTGTATCAAACCCCTTAGTTAGTCCGGATATAAAAACTACTTATTACGTTACTTTAACTCTGGCACCGGGTTGCTTTAATACGGATTCTGTTATAGTTGATGTAAAAGACAGGGTTACTATTGCACCAATGAAGGATACTACAATCTGCCGTGGTGATCCTGTAACCTTAAGGCCTGATAGTGATGGATTGTATTACAGTTGGAGTCCGCCTTCATTATTTGTGGATCCTAAAATTAAAAATGCTGTAGCAAGACCTCTTGCACCTTCTACTACATTCACAGTTTTGTCATCAATAGGAAAATGTAATAAAAGTACAACTGTAACGGTAAAAACAATTCCTTATCCGCTTGTAAACGCAGGCAATGATACCTCAATTTGTTTTAAAGATACTGCCTCCCTCATGGGTACAGGAAATGCAAGCAGCTGGTTATGGGCACCGGCCAGATTTGTTACCAATCTTACTTCAACCACCACTCGTGCTTTTCCATTTACTACTACAAATTTTATATTAAGAGGAACGGATACATTGGGCTGCCCTAAACCTGTATTTGATACAGTACGTGTTATTGTAATTCCTCCAGTTCCGGCGTTTGCAGGAAATGATACATCTGTAGTTGTAGGTCAACCATTACAATTAAATGGCAGAGGCGCCACTTTCTATCAATGGTCGCCACCTGCATTTCTGAATAACACTTCAATTGTAAACCCCATTGCTGTATTTAATTCTTCAGTTGAGCGTTTTTCATACATTATGAAGGCAACAACACCTGAAGGATGTTTTGCATTCGATACCATCAATATTCGCATCTTTAAAACAGCACCTGAAATATTTGTGCCCACTGCATTTACACCCGATGGAAATAATTTGAATGATGTACTCACTCCAATTGCAGTTGGCATCACAAAATTGGATTACTTCAGAGTTTTTAATCGTTGGGGAACCATGTTATTCAGCACAAACACTTTACAAAAAGGTTGGGATGGTACTTATAATGGGATACCGCAAGCACCCGATACATTTGTATGGATGGTGCGTGGTACTGATTTTACAGGCAAAACAATAATAAAAAAGGGAACTGTGCAGTTAATTCGATAAAAATAGGATGATGGCAATGCCTGCGGCCCGGGCTATCCGCTTCAAGTCCTCATTCAGCCGCTTATCTTTTAATAATTGTCCAATCTATTAGCAAACATTCAACCTCATAAAAGCTTAACAACTAACATACGGCCTCATTGAGGGCTTTCCGCTTCTATCCCTATTGCGCCTGGCAACAGTGCTTCCATTGACATAAGATTCTTTTCTTTAATCTACTTAACAACCTTCGTTAATAATAACAAAAGACAATGCACTTCAATTTCATTATAAAATATTTACAAATTATTACACTTTGATAATACGTAGAATTCGTGTAATGCGTGACCTCTCTTATACCTGCACTATAACACTACCTAATTAGAAATTATATCATTCTATTTGATACAAAAGCTCACTTACAAGCAAAAAAAAACCCCGACATAAATGTCAGGGCTTAATAAATATGGCAGCTACCTACTCTCCCGCATTGTTGTGCAGTACCATCGGCCATGAAGGGCTTAACTTCTCTGTTCGGTATGGGAAGAGGTGAACACCTTCGGCAAAACCACCATAAAATCTTAACTGCTATTCACAGCCTAAATAAGATCATATTGGGAAAAGTTGTAAAAGAAGAAAGGCAATAAAAAAAATTAAAGCTTACGGGCAATTAGTACTACTCGACTTTACTGTTACCAGTTTTACATCTGTAGCCTATCAACGTTATCGTCTTTAACGGCCCTTAAAAGTAAACTCATCTTGTGGAAGGTTTCACGCTTAGATGCTTTCAGCGTTTATCCTGTCCGTACATAGCTACTCTGCATTGCACCTGGCGGCACAACAGATACACCAGCGGTACGTACGACCCGGTCCTCTCGTACTAAGGTCATGTCCACTCAATTTACTAACGCCCACCACAGATAGGGACCGAACTGTCTTGCGACGTTCTGAACCCAGTTCACGTGCCACTTTAATCGGCGAACAGCCGAACCCTTGGGACCTTCTCCAGCCCCAGGATGTGACGAGCCGACATCGAGGTGCCA
>ERZ1066135.102-NODE-102-length-82668-cov-17.128999_pt1 | contig 82668 bp, 75 predicted proteins | sample MGYA00382782_ERZ1066135 | MGnify/ENA primary metagenome ERZ1066135 (study PRJEB33369, sample SAMEA5778365) | biofilm metagenome | biome: Industrial cooling water; feature: Water cooling tower basin; material: Biofilm | place: United Arab Emirates | collected... | reverse complement strand
CATTCAGCATAAAGCCGCCCTGAAGGGCAGGGTTTTAGACCCAAATTTCCGATAAAATATCCCCAAGCTTTTGATAGGGGAATATTTATTCGTCCAAGGGTAAAGTAAGCTGTATTATTGTTACAGATAGGCTTTACTAGGCTTCCTCAATCCGTTCCAAACCGTCCACTATCAACTATCAGGAGAACCTACAGACATGCCTCAAGTGCAGTCCCCATCGGCTATAGACTTCTACAGTGAGACTTACCAAGATGCTTACAGCCGCATTGATGCGATCGTGATCGAGGGAGAACAGGAAGCCCATGACAATTACCTGCAGTTGACGGAACTGCTGCCGGACTGTCAAGAAGATCTGGTCCGGTTAGCCAAAATGGAAGCCCGTCACAAAAAAGGGTTTGAAGCCTGTGGCCGCAACCTCAAGGTCATCCCCGATATGGAGTTTGCCCGCCAGTTCTTTGCTGGTCTGCACAACAACTTTCAGCAAGCCGCTGCGGCCAACAAAATTGCCACCTGCCTGGTGATCCAGTCCCTGATTATTGAATGCTTTGCCATCGCCGCTTATAACATCTACATTCCCGTCGCCGATGACTTTGCCCGCAAAATTACTGAAAACGTGGTCAAAGATGAATACACCCACCTCAACTTTGGTGAAGAGTGGCTCAAAGCTAACTTTGAGAGTCAGCGGGAAGAAGTGGAAGCGGCCAATCGGGAAAACCTACCGATCGTCTGGCGGATGCTCAATCAGGTGGAGGCGGATGCTCGCGTATTAGGCATGGAAAAAGAGGCTTTAGTGGAAAGCTTCATGATCCAGTACGGTGAAGCCCTGGAAAATATTGGGTTCTCGACCCGTGAGATCATGCGCATGTCCGTTTACGGCCTCTCTGCGGCATAATAGAGTCTTGAATTTTCTATTTGCCCCTATATTCGGTCTGCTTGCCCAGGCCTAGTTGTTGCCGCCCATGTTCGGATTAATTGGCCATCTTACCAGTCTGGAACACGCTCAATCCGTTGCTGAGGCGTTGGGATATCCAGAGTATGCCAATCAGGGGTTGGAATTTTGGTGCATGGCTCCGCCACAAATTGTGGATTCCATTACTGTTACCAGCATTACAGGGCAAAAGATTTACGGTAAATACGTCGAATCTTGCTTTTTACCAGAAATGTTGGCTACCCAGCGGATTAAGACCGCTACCCGTAAAATTCTCAATGCCATGGCCCATGCCCAAAAACACGGGATTGATATCACCGCTTTGGGGGGGTTCTCGTCAATTATTTTTGAAAATTTTAATCTTCATACCATCACCCAGATTCATAACATCAAGCTAGAATTGCAGCGATTTACGACGGGTAACACCCATACTGCTTACATCATCTGTCGCCAGGTAGAGCAGGCTTCTGCCCAAATTGGGATCGACTTGAGTAAAGCAACTGTGGCGGTGTGTGGCGCAACTGGAGATATTGGCAGTGCCGTATGCCGCTGGTTGAATAGCCGTCTGGATGTGGCGGAATTGTTGCTGGTGGCTCGCAACCAGGAGCGGCTACAGGAACTCCAGGCGGAACTGGGTCGGGGTAAGATTCTTAGCCTGGAAGCGGCCCTACCCCTGGCGGATATTGTCGTCTGGGTGGCAAGTATGCCCCGGGGAGTTGAAATTGATCCCACCCACCTGCGTACCCCCTGTTTAATGATCGATGGCGGCTACCCGAAAAATCTGGCTACCCAAATCCAGCACCCCGGGGTGCATGTCCTGAATGGGGGGATTGTCGAACATTCCCTCGATATTGACTGGCGGATTATGGAAATTGTCAATATGAGTATTCCTTCGCGGCAACTTTTTGCCTGTTTTGCCGAGTCCATGCTGTTGGAATTTGAGCAGTGGTATACCAACTTCTCCTGGGGACGCAACCAAATCAGCGTTGAGAAGATGGAAAAAATTGGTCAGATCTCCGTTAAGCACGGCTTTCAACCCCTGTTATTTCAGTAGAGGTAATCACTGATGGCGACTGAACGTAAACCGATTCTCCTGGAATTTGAGAAACCCCTGGCGGAACTGGAAGCCCAAATCAGCCAGGTCCGGCAGAAATCGGCGGAGCTGGGGGTGGATGTGTCGGATCAAATTCGTGAACTTGAAAATAATTCGACTCAACTGCGGCAGGAAATTTTCAGTAAGCTTACCCCCAGCCAAAAACTGCAACTGGCCCGTCATCCCCGTCGCCCCAGCACCCTGGACTATATTCAAGCCATCAGTGATGAATGGATGGAATTGCACGGCGATCGCTATGGCAGTGATGATCCGGCGATCGTGGCAGGGGTGGCTCGGCTGGCAGGACAACCCGTAGTGATGCTGGGACAGCAGAAAGGGCGAGATACCAAAGACAATGTTGCCCGCAATTTTGGTATGGCCTCTCCCAGTGGCTATCGCAAAGCTATACGGATCATGGAGCACGCCGATCGCTTTGGCATGCCAATTCTCACCTTTATTGATACCCCGGCGGCCTGGGCTGGTATTGAAGCGGAGCAGTATGGTCAGGGAGAGGCGATCGCCTATAACCTGCGAGAAATGTTCCGGTTGGAAGTGCCCATTATTTGTACTGTGATCGGTGAAGGGGGATCTGGTGGGGCCCTGGGGATTGGTGTGGGCGATCGGCTGCTGATGTTTGAACATGCGATTTACAGTGTGGCTCCCCCCGAAGCTTGTGCTGCGATTCTCTGGCGGGATGCCCAGAAAGCGCCCCTGGCAGCGGAAGCCCTCAAAATTACGGCGGCTGATCTGCAAAAATTGGGTCTGATCGATGAAATTTTACCGGAACCCCTGGGCGGGTCCCATGTCGATCCAGTGAGAGCTACAGAAATCCTCAAAACCTCCCTGCTTGCCCATTTGCGCCAACTGAGCCAGATGAGTAGCCCCCAACGCCGGGAGTTACGCTACCAGAAATTCCGCCGCATGGGCATCTTTACCCAGTCCGCTGCCTAGTTTTCCTCCCCTACCCTACCCGCGAATTTACCCGGAGGTGGTATGATGAGAGTTGGGTTACAAATGTTTACATTTCCCCACTCTTGAATCTCGCCCTCCACCGGCAACTGCATGACTTCTTCTGCCCCAGCCTATACCCTGATCACCGGAGCCAGTAGCGGTATTGGTCGGGCCACGGCCTTAACCTGTGCCCAGGCTGGTTTGCCCCTGATTCTCCTGGCCCGTTCTGTTACCAAACTAGAAGCTGTAGCAACTGCTGCTCGTGCTTATGGGGTGGAGGTTGAAATCTATCCGTTTGATCTGAGCCAGGTAGACCAGGTCGGCCCTCAGCTGAGTGAGATTGCCAGTAAATTTACGATCGAGACCCTGATCAATGCAGCTGGAGCCGGATATACCGCCGAGATTCTGCATACCCCCCTGCAGGACTGGCAAAATCTACTCAATCTCAATCTCACCAGTGTGTTTCAGTGTATTCAGGCCGTTTTACCGCAAATGCGTTCCCGCCATCAGGGTACGATTGTGAATGTGGTGTCCATTGGTGGTCGGCAGGTTTTTCCTCAGTGGGGGGCCTACTGTGTGAGTAAATTTGGGCTGATGGCTCTCTCTAAAACCCTGGCAGAGGAAGAACGCCCCTATGGAATTCGGGTGATCAGTCTGTGCCCCGGTGCAGTGAATACGTCCCTTTGGGATGCGGGAACCGTCCAGGCAGACTTCGATCGCACGGCAATGCTCACCCCGGAAATTGTGGCTGAAACCATTCTGCACACCATCCAGTTACCTCCCCAGGCGGTGGTGGAAGAGCTGGTGCTCATGCCCGGTGCCGGTACGTTTTAGATGACTTTTGACGACGATTGACTTTTGACGACGATTGACTTTTGGCGACGATAAGCCAACCGCTGTTCCGTGCTCTATTCCTTATTCATTCTCTTCTAGTTCCACTAACCATGACTCTTGCTTCTAACTCCTTCAATGCCAACAGTAGCAACGGTAATCCCAATCGGGTGAAGGAAATATCCCAACCCCGCCCCGATCGCAATACCCTGCATGGCCGCGAAACCGAGATCCAACCGCCACCGGAAGAGCGGGCCAAGGAAGAGATGATGGATGCCGTTCGCTCTATCCTGCTGGGGGTAGGGGAAAATCCTGAGCGGGAAGGTTTGCTGAAAACTCCCAAACGGGTGGCAGAAGCCATGATGTTTCTCACTGGAGGGTACAGCCAGTCTCTGGAAGAGTTAGTCAACGGGGCCATTTTTGATGAGGGCCACGATGAAATGGTGCTGGTGCGCGATATCCACGCCTTCAGCCTGTGTGAACACCATATGTTGCCCTTCATTGGTAAGGCTCACGTTGCCTACATCCCCAACCAGAAGGTGATTGGTCTGAGTAAGCTAGCCCGGATTGTGGAAATGTATTCCCGCCGCCTTCAGGTGCAGGAACGCTTAACCCGTCAAATTGCCGAAGCGGTGCAGACGGTGTTGGAACCAAAGGGAGTGGCCGTTGTGATGGAAGCCAGCCATATGTGTATGGTGATGCGGGGGGTGCAGAAACCCGGCTCCTGGACCGTGACCAGTTCTATGCTGGGCGTGTTCAAAGAAGACCAGAAAACCCGCGAAGAATTTCTCAACCTGATTCGCCACCAGCCCAACTTCTAAAGCGCTGTCCTGAGCCTCCACCTAATCTCCAAACAGCCAGGCCAGCACTGCCACGGCGACAATCAGCAAGCCCCAATGGCTCAGCTCAACTGTTGCCCGCAGGAGATCCAGGGGTAGAGAAACAAAGGCCTGCATCAGGAGCGTTCCGATGCCGACCACCAGGCTAAGTAAGAGGAGTTCCATAACTTGAGCACTCTATTGAGGGGTTTGAGTACTTTTCTTATTGTCCTTTTTTTCCGGCGACTTAGGTTTGGCTTCCTCCAGCAAGACCTGGACTCGATCGCTGATCTGTCCTTGCCGTACCACCCCTTCGTAGCTATAGCGATTATAGTTATTGCGCTGAATTAAAGCGGCCAGGTTGCGAATCCGCTCTTGTGTGCCAGGGTGGGTGGACATCCAGGCGGGCATATAACCGGGTCGATCACGCTTTTTTTCTTCCGATTGCATTGTTTTCATCAGCCCCCACAACCCATCTGCTGCGTAACCGGAGCGCGCCAGCAATTGGGTGCCCAGGGTGTCTGCCTGCCGCTCCATATCCCGGCTGTAGTTGGTCACCACCATGCCCGTCACCATATTGCCGTAGGGGAGATACTGGGTCAAATTGCTAATTGCCGTCCCCTGGGTAATCATCTGAAAGCTGTGGGAGAGGACCGCGTGGGAGATTTCGTGGGCCAGTAAGCCCGCCAGTTCTGCCTCTGAGTTGATTTTGGCGATCGCCCCGGCATTAATAAAAATCTTGCCCCCTGGCAGGGCAAACGCATTCAAATCCTCATCCAGAATTACATTGAATTCGTACTGGAACTCATTGCGACCCGCCAGCACCGCCAGCTTCTGCCCCAGTTGATTGATGTAATCCACCACCTCCGCATCCTCGACCAGCTTGACCTGCTGTTTAATACTTTTAGCTGCCGCATTGCCGATCGACGATTCCCCCTGGGCCAGGGCCAGCATGGTTTGCAGAGTCGCTACAGAGGCAAAGGGACTGCCGGTAATTGCAACCCCGACTAAACCCGTTACTGCACTGGCCAGGGCACTCTCGCGAATTTTGCTCCGCAGTTGGGCTTGAAACCGCTCCATATTCTGGCTGGCCAACTGAGAGAAAACCCCGGTCTGGGGATGGTCAGGATTAAAAATGACAAATTGACGGGCCGCCAGAGCCGCTTCCACCCATTTTTTGTCTCGGCTATAAGCTGCAACTATCGCCTGTTGTAAATCTGGTTGTTGGGGATAGGTGGCAGCCGCCCTTTCCAACAGGGCTAAAGCTTCTTTCTCTTGCCCTTCTTGCTCCCGGAACGCAGCCAGACGAAGATAGGCAGGAATAAACTGGGGATACTGTTCCACCAGCAATTCCAGGGGCACACTTACAGCGGAATATAGTTTACTGTTCAATCCTGCCTCGGCTTCTCGCCAGTAGACCTGGCCCGCGGGGGGAAGAAGAGCGGGATCTAGAATCGGTTCAGCTAAAGGAACAGTTTTAGCTTCATTGGGAAACGGGGGTTTGACCTGACGATAGAGAGCTTCTGCTTCAGCCATGCGGCCGGAAAGATAAAGACGATCGGCCTGAGCCAGTTTTTCCCAGCGAGCTTGAGCTTCGGCTGCAGTTTTAGCCTTTTTTTCCGCCTCAGTTGTGGAGGGGTCTGGAGATGGGGCCTGGGAGTTGGAATTGGGTGGTGGTGGTGGAGCAGAAGTTGAGGGCGGCTGGGAAGAAGAACTAGGCGTAGGGGTGTCTGAGGGCGGGGGGGCAGGTAGGGGACGCAAATCCGCAGCTGATCCCTGACTTTGAGGAAAAGGACTGGTTGACTTGGCAGGGGGGGGGGATTTGGCCTGAGACGCGGTGCTCCCGGAGGATTGAGCCAGGGAAAGAAAGGGGGGACGGACCACCACCAGGGTGAGGAATAGACTGACTCCTAGAAAAAAGCGCCACACAGGGTTGATTCGCTTCCTATTCCTTCGCATCACCGTCTCCTCAGACCTTAACCGCTGTAGGTAATAGGCTAACCAAGACATTCCCATGCCGTCAAATGGCTATCCGGTCGCACTAGTTTGGGCAGACTGAGGACAAGAGGCTGAGGTTCCCGCCATCCAACCCAAAACCAATCCTGAGACAGATCAGTTTAATGCTTTATTGTTGTATGTGTTGCCATCACTGTAGCAGAGACAATGCAACAGGAAGCTGTGCTCAAACCCGTGGGACAAATTGCTGGACAGAGTTATCGGCTCTCCAGTACCCAGACTACGCTGATCGGGCGGGATACGGGCTGCCAGATTGTCCTGGACTCCAGTAATCCTCAATATCGTGGGATTTCCCGTCGTCATGCTGAAATCCGTCCCCTGGCTCCGGCTGCCCCCCAGTCTTCAGTCCTGTGGCAAATCTGTGATCTGAACAGTGCCAACGGAACCTACATTAATGGGCAACGGTTGCGGGGATGCCAGACCCTTCGCCAGGGCGATCGCATCCAGTTAGACTCTCAAGGACCGGAATTTATTCTGGAAATTTCTAGCCCACAGGATAAACCTCTGCCGACCCCTCGTTTCCCGATCGCACCGCCAGGGGATGACCTGCGGCTCAGTCAAGTTATACCAGTGCTTTCGACGGGTAAGGATTTGATCAAAAAAGCCTACCTGGTTCCCGGCATTGCCACCGTCATTCTGGTCGTGCTTTTGTTTGGTGCAGATACCCAGCTGATTTGCCAGAACGGTTTAATTAATCCCTTTGGGTTACAAACCAGTTGCTATAACCTGATTCTGGGCACCTATCTCTGTCTGGTCACCCTGTATGTCACGTTTCAATTGTGTGGGAAACCCAAACCCTGGTGGGTGCTGCTGGGTGCCAGTTTGTTCACGATCGTGATTGTAAATAACAAACTAATTTTTAGTGGGCTGACCTTTCTGTTTGTCTATCTGCCCCCCGGAGTCAGAAGTATTACCCAGGAAATGCTCAGGGGGGAACAGGTTGGGTTTATCCAAGGCTTTTTTGCTATGTTTTTTGCCGCGGGGTTAGCCGAGGAATGGGTCAAAGCCCTACCAGTTTTTGCGGCTCTGCGGCTGGGGCGAGCGGTGAGAACACCCTGGCGGGAACGGGTGGGAGTCTGGGAGCCTCTGGATGGGATTCTGCTGGGTGCCGCTTCTGGCGTGGGTTTTACATACATCGAAACCTTGGGAAATTACGTTAACAAACCCCTAAATAGCATTGTTGAAAAGGCCGTGGAAAGTGGCCTGTGCCAGATTACTAACAACGCCTTGCAATGTCCTGATGCGGTTAGAGAATTAATTCTGTCTCAGGGGCAGTTCAGTGGTCTCCTGTTGACCATTCCCCGCATCCTGGGGGCAGTAGCTGGTCATGCGGCCTGGAGTGGGTATTTAGGCTATTTCATTGGTTTGAGTGTGTTGAACCCTTCCAGGCGCTGGCAAATGATTGGGATTGGCTATGTCACCTCTGCTGCGATCCATGCCCTGTGGAATTCAGTCAGTCAGCTGGTGCCCGGCAACCTGATGGCGCAAACGATTTTGCAAACCCTGATCGGCATTCTCTCCTACATTTTTCTGGTGGCCGCCATTCTCAAAGCCCGGCAACTCTCCCCTACCCGCGCTCAGAATTTTGCTACCCGAATGATCAAAATGCCTCCTCCCTAACTCAGGAGATGAAGCTGTGTTACCTGTCCCGTTTTCCAGTGCTGTAGATCAGTTCCTGCACCCCCCCCTGTCACTGCTGCGACCCTTGCACTTTGAGATATTAAGTTCCATCAGTTGAGCCGTCTCCCTGGAGGTCGCTATGACAGGAAAGGTCCCGCTTGCGTCGTCTGGTCTGAATTTAACCAAGGTTCTCGTCGCCGCCCATGCTTTGAAGGGGCAGATGTTTCAGGAGTTACTCTCTTCCGCTCAGCAGGCGGATGAAGCTTATGATCAACTGTTGCTTAGCAGCCAGGGCCAGGACTTGATTGCCAAAGCAGGTTTTATCGGTATCCGTTAGGACCCTGAGGGGTACAGAACTATGGACGACTTAGCGCAACAACAACTGATTCAACTGATCGCCAGGTATGGGCAGTCGGTCTGTGACGATGTCCAGCGCTGCGAAGCCCTGTTACGGGACTACTATGGAGGGCAGAAAAAAGAAGTTTCCCTCCTGGTCAACGCCCTGAAAGAACAGGTGCCTAAGGAAATTATATCTTCTGCAGGTAAAATGCCGCCAGCGGTGCTCCATACCCGTCTGGTGCGGAAGCTGGAAGATAATCTCTGTATGACTGCCTCAGCGGCACAATGGGCGGTAGAAACCTGGTCCAAAGCGCTGGGTGTGGAGATTGCAGGTGAACAGGATTCTGCACCGAGCCGCACTCAGTATGAGCCCGCCGTGCTGCGGTTTCGTGAAGAAGACAAAACACAGGTCGTTCCAGGCAGGGAAATTCCCACTCCGCCAGTTCAGAAGGCTGAAGCAACTAAGCAACCGCGCTCCCGCAAAGGCTTGTGGTTAGGGGCAATTGGGGCGGGAGTTTTGCTAATGGCGCTGGGTTACGGCTTTAATTATCAGCAGGGTTGGCAAAAAATGCAGCTTGTTCTGGCAGAAGCCCGTACCTTGCAGACAAAGGGTAAGTTTCAAGCCTGTGTTGACCGCTCCGAGGCAGTGGTGGGCTTCCCGGATCTTTACCAGCAGGCCCAATCCGTTGCCAGTCAGTGTCAGCTTAGTTTAGCTCGCCAATTAGCCGCTGCTGCCAAAATCAGTCAGGGCATTGCGGAGCTAAAAAAGATTAATGCCGTCGATCGCCAGAACTACCAGGTCGCCCAGGAGCTTTTGTCTAGCTGGTCTCAAGGCCGCTGGATCAAAATTGAAAATCGCTGTAGCCATCCGATTGAGGTGATGCTGCGTTACAGTCAACCTGAGAACCAGATTGCTAAGACCGACGGCTGGTGGCAATTAACGCCGGAGCAAAATGCCTATCTCACCGATAACAACAGCAGAATCAAAATCCTTGATCCGATTTTCTACTATGCCCGCTCAACGGATAACTCGGAGTGGGAATGGGCAGGAAAGGAAACCGCTACGTTGAATGGTAAAGACTACAAAATGCGGTCCCTGCAACCCGAACTGGATCAGGATGGCAACTATACCTACTATTTAACCTGTAATACTCCGAATTAACGCTATCAGGTGTGGAAATGGTGCAATCTACCGTTGTGCGTCATCGACCGGGGGGAGCGATCGCCAGCCGTCCCCTCCACTTTATCTGGCTCTGTGATTGTTCTGGGTCTATGGTCAGCCAGGGCAAAATCCAATCTCTCAATGCTGCCATTAAAGAAACGATTCCGATGTTGCAGCAAACGGCGGCAGATAATCCTAATGCTCAGGTGCTGGTGCGGGCAATTAAATTTTCCGATGGGGCCGAGTGGCATATTCCCACCCCAACGCCAGTGGATCAATTTCGCTGGACTGACCTGAGGGCTGGCGGTGTGACGGATCTGGGCATGGCCTTAGAGATGGTGGCCGAGCAGTTGCAGGTTCCCCCCATGTCCGAGCGGGCTCTTCCCCCGGTGCTGGTGCTGATTTCCGATGGGCAACCTACGGATGATTTTGGCAGCGGTCTGAAAGCTTTAATGGCTCAACCCTGGGGACAGAAGGCGGTGCGAGTAGCGATCGCGGTGGGGCAGGATGCCAACCCTGAGGTGCTGCAGAAATTTATTGGCCCTTCGGAACTGCGGGTTTTACAGGCCAATAATCCTGACCAGCTCGTCAATCAGATCCGGTGGACCTCTACCCTGATTAAAACAGTTTCCCAGCCCCGCTTAGAAAAAACCCACCGTCCCGATCAGATGGTGATCCTGCAACCCCAAGAACCCGCTGCAACTGATCCCAACCTGATGATCTGGTAGGACAAAGCGATGGCAATCCATCCATCCAGGTGGCAGTGCGGGGGGCGATCGGTAATGGGGGCAATGCACCAGCGGACGGGCCAACCGAATCAGGATGCCCTGGCCTGGCGATCAGATTCCAGCTTGCCTTTAATTCTGGCGGTGGCCGATGGTCATGGCAGTTCCAAAAGTTTTCGCAGCCATCGGGGTTCTGAGCTGGCTGTGCAGATTGCGGTTGAAGAGATGGGCAAATTTTTGTCCCTGCATTCTTCTAAACAGTGGACGGAGCAGGCGATCGCCCAGATAGCTCAGCTAGCCAGGGAAACCTTACCCCAACACCTGGTGCAAACCTGGCAGTCCACAGTGTTAGCGGATTACCAGTCCCATCCCTTTCGGGCAGCGGAGTGGTCACAATTGCAGGCGCGGGAACCCAGACGGGCGGAAGCAGAGGTGCGAGAAAATCCCCTTTTAGCTTATGGAAGCACCCTGCTGGCGGTGGCCGTCACCGAAGCTTTTCTGCTGTACCTGCAACTGGGGGATGGCGATATTCTGCAGGTGGATCGGCAGGGCACAACCCAGCGAGCGCTAGCCAAAGATAGCCGTCTGATTGCCAATGTCACCACATCCCTCTGTACAGAGGCAGCTTGGCGGGAGATGCAAATTCAAGTCCTGCCCCTGACTGAACAACCGCCCCGCTTAATCCTGCTCTCCAGCGATGGCTATGCCAATTCCTTTGTCTCAGAAGCAGATTTTTTGCAGACGGGCAGAGACTATCTCCGCTGGCTGGAAGCAGAGGGCATGGCTGCAGTGATGAATCAACTGGATGCCATTCTTAGTGAAACCTCACAGCAGGGGAGTGGCGACGATATTACCCTGGGGATGATTCAGTGTCTTTCCACTGGTCAAGAGCAACCTGGAGGCACTGATCGAACCGTCCCCCACAGGGCAGTTACCCCAAAGTCAACCCCCACTCTACCCCTCACCCAAAGGGAACGCTTTGCGGTAACCCGATTAGAGCCAACCCAACAATCTTTCTCTAAGGTCAGTACTATTCGCCCCCTGGGAGCAGAAAAGATGCAAGCCCTGCAACGCGGCATGATCGGTAGTCTGCTTCTCTCCTTACTCGCACTGGGATTGAGCAGTTATAGTCTCTGGTTACAACTGCAAAAAGCTCCCACGGCTGTTCCTTCTGCTGCTCCCTTACAACCCACCAATTCGCCCCTTCCCTCGCCTGCCATCCACCTGAAACTGAGTAGTGAAGTAATGATTCCCTTGCAACCGGGTGGGCAACTGTATCTAAATCAGGGGAGAATTAGTTCAATGCCACTGCAGGGGGATCAGCTACCGATCGCTGTAGTTGTTCTTGTCCCAGGGTCTGAGCGACTGGCCTTAAAAAATCTCTCCCAGCAGGTCTGGCAGATTACCCATGCCAATGGGGCCCAGCAAACCCTTGCTCCCCAGCAGCAGATTGAGATGGAAAACCAACTTCAGCTCAGGTTTGATCCCAATTTTCCCCACCTGGTGGGCCAGGTTCAAATGCCTGGGGATGAGGCCATGGAGGCAACTAAATTCAGGCAAGAGATCCCATGAGTCAACTGCTGAAACCCGGACAGATTCTCCGCACCGCCTCTTCTCAAATGCCCTGCACAGTCACTCATTTTCTGGGGGGGGGAGGGCAGGGGGAAGTGTATCAAGCCGATTTGAAGGGACAAGCGGTGGCGCTGAAATGGTATCGCCCCGACTATTTGCCCTACGATCCAACCCTCCGAACTCGTCTGGAAACCGCGATTCAACTTGGCCCGCCCAGTGATACCTTTCTCTGGCCGATCGAGCTGGTGGTTATCCCTCGCCAATCGGGCTATGGCTACATTATGCCTCTACGGGGAAGGGAGTATCAGGGCATGGCGGCCCTAATGTCAGGTCGGCTGAATCCTACGTTTTATGCCCTCACCACCGCCGGACTGCACCTGGCTAACAGTTTTTTGCAACTCCATAGTAAAGGGTTGTGCTATCGCGATATCAGTTGGGGCAATATTTTTCTGCAGCCAGATACAGGAGAGGTCTTGATCTGTGACAATGACAATGTTTCGATCGAGGGCGATCGGGAAACAGCAATTTGGGGAACACCGGGGTTTACTGCGCCCGAAATTATGCGCCAGGAAGCTCTACCCAGCCGGGAAACGGATCTGTACTCCCTCGCAGTTTTATTGTTTCAGATGTTTATGGTCCATCATCCCTTAGAGGGGCGGCGAGAAGCGGGGGTGGCCTGTCTGGATGGCGCGGCCCGGTATAAACTCTACGGGGAAGAACCCATTTTTATCTTTGACCCCAACAATGAGAGCAATCGGCCCCTGAGCGGTGATCCCAACTATGCCAATCCTCTGCTCTACTGGCCCATTTATCCTCAGTTTCTTCGCGATCGTTTCATTCAGGCGTTTACGGCAGGATTACGCGATCCGGGCCAACGGGTGACAGAAGGGATCTGGCGGGCAACGATGGTGCGTTTACGGGATATGAGTTTTCGTTGTCCTGGTTGTCGGTGTGAAAATTTCTTTGATCCTGATCCTAAACCGCCAGTATCTGCACAGTGCTGGAATTGCCAGTTAGCCCTGCCTAATCCCCCGCGATTGCGGATTGGTAAACATCTGATTGTCCTCACACCGGAAACCCGTCTGTTTCCCCATCATGTTGACGAACAGCGACCCTATGATTTCAGTCAACCGATCGCAACAATGAACCGTCATCCAGAACGGGATGTCTGGGGTTTGAAAAACTGTTCTTCCAGGAGTTGGCAGGTGACCATGATCGATCAAACCCTGCTGGAATGCCCGCCGGGGCGAACCGTACAGTTGCAAACAGGCATTCGCATTCAGTTCAGCAAGCTAGAGGGAATCATTCAGACGTAATGGCGATTGTTGCTGTGGTCGGAGCGGGGCAGTGTGATCCTGAAACGACGGTTTTAGCGGAAGCAGTGGGGCAAGCACTGGCGCAGGCGGGAATTACGCTGATCTGTGGGGGGCTGGGAGGGGTAATGGCAGCAGCCTGTCGGGGGGCAAAAGCGGCGGGAGGGCAGACGATCGGCATTCTACCGGGCAGCGATCCGCAGATAGCCAATGCCTGGGTCGATATCGCCATTGCCACCGGGATGGGAGAAGCACGTAACCTGATTCTGGTCCACACGGCCCAGGCGTTGATTGCAGTGGGAGGAGAATACGGCACCCTCTCGGAAATCGCTTTTGCGCTGAAGTTGGGCAAGCCGGTGATTGGGCTGCAAACGTGGCAACTCTCGCAACAGGGGAGGACGATCGAACCCATTCTGGAAGTAGAAACTCCCCAGCAGGCAGTTCAGCAAGTTCTGCGGGTGTTGCACCAGGGATAAGCCTGTCTGCCTGGGTGGAGTGCCACAGCGTTTTCCACTCGGATGAGGCCGATCAGAAGCTCTAGTCCATAGGCGTTGCAGTACCAAGCCTGGGTTTCATGATCCTGGAAAATGCTGTAGCTAGGTCATGACATCAAAAGCATCGATCGAGACCAGGAAACCACGACTCATGGGATTTTTGTCATTGCCAATTCTAATGATAATTTCGTGGTTCTTTTGAGGTAAGTCTAATAACTCAAACAAAGACTTCGAGCGCTCCAGATTGGCTTGATAAAGATCTAACTCTGTTATGAAATCACCATCTAGGAAAACCTGGGCAATCCCACGATCAGGGCCCCGGGAGCCAATCCAAGTAATCCCAGTCCCGAAGAAAAGAAACTTTAAGCAATCCGAACAGCGGTTAGACCAATGAGCCGAAAAGGCGCTCAATTCAACGTGCTTTTCAATTCTCCACTTGCCCTGATATTCTATTTCTTTCCTTAAGTCTTCATATCTAATTTTCTTGTGTAATTGCTTCCAGGTATTGCCTTTGTCATGAGAAATCCAGATGGAATCCCCAGATGCCAGACCTATTGTTTGATCGAACCTATAATTTGGCGAATAGCGGATGAGTGAATTCGCATCGGGAAAACAGAGCGGATGGGAAAAGTCGATGTGATCAAAGGAATCAAACCAGGCTACATGATGAAAGGTTTTACCATAATCAATAGATTTGAATAAACCTTGCCCATAGACATTCGCTAAGATCTCACCGTCTTGACGGAAGTTAGGAGAGATTGCCAAAGAACTGATGGTGTAGGGAGCAGTTAAATTATCAAAATGGCTTATGTCCCAGGTTTTGCCTTTATTCTGAGAGCAGATTAGTTCTCCCTGACCAGTGATAAAAATCGTCTCATCCTCTGGAAAGAAAGGTGACAAAATAACGCGCGGGTTTACAATCTGGTCTGCATCAGTGATCCGATTCCAGGTCTCGCCAGCATTTTGAGAAATAAAGACACCATTTATATGGCTGGCATATATGGTTTGGTCGAAATTAAAGTTGGGTGAAATAGCAATCGAAATAATAAATTTCTGTTCACCATTCCAGATATTAACAAAGCTTTTCCCCGCATCTTCGCTCAGGAAAATACCATGTTCTCTTGTCCCAACATATAGCCGATGATCAGTCGAATAACCCGGCGAAAATTTAATAACCGTTGGAAATACAAAATAGCTAACTTTCAAGCCAGTTCTGACCATCGCCGCTTTGTAAAGTCCTTTTAATCGGTTTAGCTGATTTAAGTCTAAATATTGGGCCAGTTGACTTTCAAATTTTCTTAACAGATTGAAGAAGTAATTTAATGGCAGGCTTTTCTTCTTACCACCAGTGAGGGAGAACCTTTCCCAGATGCCAACGGCATAATCTAACCTTAAGAGATAGCCTTCCGTAGCTGCAAAAATTATATGATCTGAGGCAAAATTCGGGGAAAATGCAATTGTGCCAAGCCGAATGGTTTGCAGCCCTTTGTTATGGACAGTGAGCCAGGTTGAGCCAGGTTGATAAAAATATGCCCCACTGTTATATGTAGTAATCGCTAATAGAGGCTTTCCAGCTAAACCAGGAGAAAGATCAAGACCAAGAATTGTGCCTATAGATAAAGTTTGAATATATTCCCAGTAATCGCTTAAACAATTGGTTTTAAACAGTCCATCAAAACCACCAACAAAGACATTTCCTGTGAATTTTGAGGAATTGCGATCGACAGCGAGAATAGCATTAAAGTGAGCTGCCTGATAGCGCGCCTCATCTGCTTGGCTATTTTTTGTTAGCCCTTGATCAAGCTTGAGCCAGGATTGACCATAATCTACAGAACGGTAGACCGCCTTATCCTTAGAACAAACCAATATATTACAATTACCGTCCTCTTCAAGAGTGGCGATCGACGTAATGGAGCCTAAATGCTGAGATGGCGAGCGGTTGTGATTTATTAGCTTCTTGCCCTTAAAGCAAAACAAGCCACTGCTGTGGGTGCCAACGAGAATACTATGCTTGAGAGAGCCGTTCTTGGGGATAGTTAAGCAGTTAATTCTAGTGGAACGTCCTAAATCAGCCCACATCTCCCATGCCGAACCATTGTCAATCGATTTATATATCTTGCCCTGAGATGTTCCTAGTAGTAATCCATCAGCAGCAAATTCAAAACAGGTAACTCCCACCGGCTCATGCAGATCCCGCCACCCCATCCCAGCATCGTATTGGAGGCTAGACCAATCATACTGCCTGCGAACAACGGCTTTGGCTTGCTCATCTATATAACCGGGTAACTCATTAGCATGATTCAAAATTATTTCCCACTTCTGACCGCGATCTTGGGAACGGTAGACTTTTCCCGACAACCCTAAAGCAATCACGGTATGGTCAACGTTAAAATTAGATGAAATTGCTAAATGAGTGACACAGGCTTCCAGAACCTTATCTTGGCAAGATGACCATGAATCTCCGAAGTCATTAGAACAGTACACACCCCCACCAAGAGACGCAATGAAGATCGTTCCATCATCAGCAATGGAGGGGGAAACGCTCATCGATAAGAGCTTATGAGCATCTAAACCCTGCGTGACCCGTTTCCATGCATAACCGTCGAAGGACATAAGTAGATTATGTCTGGAGATAACAAATATTTTCTCTTGATTGGAAGCGGGCGTAATCTGAATTGTCTGAATAACGTCGTGGGGAGAATGTTTAAATATATGGCGGATTAGATGATCTGCTTGATCCAGCCAGTTTGTATTGATTTCAGTATCGGCATCAATTAACCCAACCCCCTGGAAACAATAGGGAAGATCGTCATGCTTAAAATAGAGGAAAAATATAGCGATAATCAGGATATAACAAGTAATTAACATCAGTACAAGCCTTAATGTAGATATTTAAGTAAGTATTTTAAGGTAGATTCTCCACAGATACCCTGTGTATCTTTGATCATCCTAAATATCCAGAATGGAATATCCCAAACACTGCCGGCAATATCAATGATGTCAGCAATATTAAATCTTGCTCTCTCAATTGGGTAGCCTAATTTTATTATTTGTGATCCAGCAATTAGGTTCATCCAAAAAATATCTCTTGCTTGAAGTTTAGGTTTTGTTTCTTTATTAAAAGAAGAGAATAATGGATCTGCTACTACAGTTAGATCATCACCACCAATCTGGAAAAAATTTAGTATTCTGCCCAAAACAGAGTCTGTGTCAGAAAACAGCTTTGCGTAGTCAATTACCATACAATTATCTGGATTATCCCGCAATAATTGATATGCTTTGTTGCAAGTTTCTTTCCAAACAAGGGCAGACCCGATCGGATGATAACGATCTTTAAATCTTTTCTGGCTTTCTGCGGTATTTCTATGACCTTTTTGATGTTTGTACGATAACAGAAAAGAGTAAGGCTCTCGCAATAAGACTAGAAACCGAGCATTGGGCAAAAATTTTAATATTCTATCGCAATAATGTAGATGGTGGGGAGTTTTTTCAATCCAGTACTTTTTCTGTTCTAAGTTTGCCAGCAAAGAGCAAAACGTATTAAAAAAAGTGCCAGGATCTGTTGGCATATCAACATGCGAAATAGCTGATTCAACAATTTCTGCTATATCATTTCGATTAACGTATTTTGAACTGCCATAGCCTTGAATCCCAACTGTGGTTTCATAGTCAATTGAAGTCAAGTTATTGAAAACTTTTTGTAGAGATGCATAATTGTATTGCCCAAGACTATTGGGATAGGTATATCTTTTACCCCAATACATTGTTTCGCCAAATGCAAAAATATCTTGATGACAATTGAGTGTACGGCACAACCAGGTACTTCCTGCCCGTGGTAACCCTACGATAAATCTTGGTATGTCTTCCATATTGGTTTGAATCTTGATTTTTACCTCTTTAGTAAGGCTCTTGAACCCATAGAATAGTGTCCAAGTAAGACGTTGTCACTGACACTCAGGCTGTTGACAAATTACGCATTATGTGAATCTACCATTAATGGGGGATAGCTCAACCCCGCACGTAGCCCTTGCTATCGCAGCAGTTGAGACTGTGGTGAATTTCAGATATCTATAGCAACCCTAAATGGATTGAGAAGCTGTGAGCATGTAAGGGCGTAATCATGGAATCTGCTCCCACTTGAGTTAATGCTGGACAGTGGGAAAACCTGTCGATTTAGACTACATGTAGAGGTTGGCGTGGGTTCGGGGGAATGAGGATCAGGTGTTATCCGTTCCGTCATGCTATGGCCATCAATTAACTACCGATCAGTGGGGATGGAAATGGAAACCTACGATGTTGTCATGATTGGAGCCGGGCACAATGGGCTGGTCTGCGCGGCTTATCTACTCAAAGCGGGCTACAGTGTGCTTTTGTTAGAACGGCATAGCATTCCGGGGGGAGCGGCTACCACTGTAGAAATTATGCCCGAAGCCGCCCCAGGGTTTAAGTTTAATCTTTGTGCGATCGACCATGAATTTATCCATCTTGGTCCGATCGTGCAGGAATTAGAGCTACACAAATATGGATTGAATTACCTGTTTTGTGACCCTGTGGTCTTCTGTCCCCATCCCGACGGTAAGTATTTTCTGGCCCATCGCTCGCTGGAACAGACCTGTGCTGAAATTGCCCGCTACAGCGATCGAGATGCCCAAAAATACGCTGAATTTACTCACTTCTGGCACCATGTTGTCAATGCCATGACTCCGCTGTTTAATGCTGCACCGGGTGGTCTGATCGATATTGCCGGAAATTACGATCGGGATAAACTCAGCAGCTTACTCAAGGTTTTGTTACCGCCGGGGAAAGCACTGGATATGCTGCGTACCATGCTGATCAGCCCCACAGATTTGCTGGAGGAATGGTTTGACTCGGAATTTCTCAAAGCTCCCCTGGCCCGACTGGCTGCAGAAATGGGAGCACCTCCCTCGCAAAAAAATATGGCGATCGGGGCAATGATGATGGCGATGCGGCACCATCCGGGCATGGCCAGACCCTTAGGGGGAACGGGGGCTTTAGTGCAGGCGTTACTCAAACTGGTGCAAACCCTTGGCGGTGTGGTTTTAACGGAACAGCCGGTGCAGCGAGTTCTGGTTGATCAGGGGCGGGCCGTGGGGGTAGAAACCAGGCAGGGTCAGACCTATCGGGCCCAAAAGGGGGTGATTTCTAATATTGATGCCCAGCGCTTATTGCTGCATCTGGTTGAGCCTGAGGTTCTCAGCGCCTTTGCTCCCGATCTGAGCCAGCGGTTAGAACGCAAAATTATCAATAATAACGAAACAATTTTGAAGCTGGATTGTGCCCTCTCCGAACCACCCCGATTTGAAGCCTTTAATCACCGCGATCAGTATCTGATCGGTTCTGTGCTGATTGCCGACTCGGTGAATCATGTGGAAGAAGCCCATGCCCTCCCCCAAATGGGTCAAATTCCCGATCGCGATCCGTCCCTTTACGTGGTAGTGCCCTCTGTCCTGGACCCCTCTCTGGCCCCCCCTGGGCAGCATACCCTCTGGGTGGAATTCTTTGCCCCCTATCAGATTGCTGGAGCAGAGGGTACGGGGTTAAATGGGACGGGCTGGACAGAGGAGGTCAAACAAAAAGTGGGCGATCGCATTATTGATAAACTGACCGACTATGCACCCAACTTAAAGCGATCGATCCTGGCCACGCGGATTGAAAGCCCAGCAGAATTGGGGGAACGATTGGGAACAGTGAAGGGGAATTACTATCACATTGATATGACCCTGGATCAGATGGTCTTTCTCCGTCCATTACCAGAGCTGGCTAACTACAAAACACCGATACCAGGCTTGTATTTAACAGGGGCAGGCACCCATCCCGGTGGCTCAATCTCGGGAATGCCCGGTCGTAATTGTGCCCGTGTCTTTCTCCATCAGCAAAAGCCATTTGAGCAAACTCTTCAAGATCTGAAGGCAAAATTCGGCAAGTTGAAATCTGATAGGGAATAAACTTCTAACTTTGGGCAGATTAAGATTTATACCAACTGGTTTAATACTAGAATCGGCGGTCAGATAGTAATCTCTTTTAGGTCAATTCTACCGCATTCAGTACTCTATTTTAGAGCTATTTTAGAAAAGCTGGCGCGATTCTGGTTAAGAGTAACAGATGGAGACCCCTTTTCACTTTGTGGGCAACCATAAAAATGAAAATAGCCTTTAATGGGCATTGAATATTTTTTAAAGGCTTTAGTCCTGGTTAGATCTGACTATGGAAGCAAATTATTTGGCTCAAGTTATTCAACAACTTTGGTACTACTCAGAACAGGTTTCAACATCCAGCGCAGCTTATGTCAAAGCTCGCTCCTTAACCGAACAACTGCTGTCCTGGTATGAAAAGCAGGACTTATTACCAGAACAACTGTTAGAGGAAGTTGGACAGCGATGTTTACCTGTTCATCCGCTTGCGATTTCCACCATAACTGGTAAACGGATTCTAGTCACAGGTGCAACAGGCTGCATCGGGCAGTTATTGATTCAGGAATTGTTACGCTATCAGCCCGCTCAGCTCGCAACTTTGAGCCGCCGTCCCACTCCCAGCTTTAGCAGTTCAGGGGTGACCCACTTTACTGCCGATGTCCGAGATCAAGCCCAGATGGAAACTGTGATCAAAGCAGTTCAACCGGAAATTGTTTTTCACCTGGCAGCGGAGCGCAATCCTGATCGAGCTGAAAGAGAAGAAGTTTGGGCCGCTACAACTAATATTCTGGGAACTTACAATATTTTGTCTGTCTGTGAACGATGTCCTAACGTTGAACAGTTTATTTTTTCGTCCACTGGCAAAAGCTCCCGTTTTTACACTGAAGAAGTCTATGCTGCAACCAAAAAGATTTGTGAGTGGCTTTTGTATCACAGTGCAGTGCGTAATCCCCACCTGCGAATTGCCTTCGTCCGCTTCACCCATGTCATTGACAACAGTCTGATGTTAGCTGAGCTGGAACGAATGTTAGGAGACCGCCGATTTATCTCCCTGCACGGGCCTGAGCGGTTCATTACAGCTCAAAGTGGTTTAGAAGCTGCTCAGCTTCTCATCAATGCACTAGCGTTCTCTCAAGCAGGGCGATGCCGGTTCTTAGTGATTCGAAATCTCCCCTGGCCTGTTAGTACCTTGCAAATCGCTCTCAGTGCATTAAAAGAACATCATCGCCATACCGATGAACTGTTACCAATCCGGTTTGTTGGTACTCCCCAGGGTTACTCAGAGAAGTTCTTCCGCGGCCAGGTTGATTGGCAAACCCCCCGACACTCCCATCTGCTGCTGAATGCCTATGAGTCCGATCGAACTTTTATCGATCCGATGGAGCTTCTGATGATCAGTGAGACGAGCTGGGTATTTGAGGAGCCTATCAACACCCTGGTTCAAGAGCTAAAACAGTTCCCAGACAGAACTACTGTTCGGTTGCTGCTGACCCAATGTGTTCAGGCCTGTACCAGGTCGGCGATCGAACAAGCCAATCCCCAGCGCACCTTAAGGATTTTGATGACAGGACTCAACCCTCGCTACCTGAAGCTGGATCAGTGTCAGCCGCAAGATTTTAGCTGGATCATTACCACCATGATCACTGCTGTGGTGGGAGCCATGGAGCACGGCAAAGTCCAGATCCCTCAGGCTGACACCCAGCGACTGGTGGAAGTTTGCGATGAATTGAGTCTGTCTCAGTTGCGACAACGCTTACAGGCTAGAAACTATTTGGTAGCCAGCTAAGGATCACTAGCTAAGGACAACTAGTTCAGCACCGTATGGTTGGTGTCCATTTTTTGGGTTTGAAGGTGATGCTGCACGCGGGAAACCACATTATAAGCGTCGGGACCAGGCTCAACATTTTCTTCTGTTCCATCCGTGGAGCCAGCGATCGCCTTCCAGGCAGACAATCCGCCTTGCAGTTCTGCGACATTGACAAACCCATTTTGGCGCAACAGGTTAGCGGCTTCAGCGCTTTGAGCATCGCTCTCCCCATAGATATAGATATTGCGCTCAGGTTCCAGACTGGAGGTGGCCTGCTCCACCAAAGTCTCCATCGGCATGGTCATGGCTCCCATAATGTGGCCCTGATTAAAGGAGGCTCGATCGCGGACATCCAGAATGGTTAGAGCCGGTTCACCCCATTCCAGCCGAGCTTTCAAATCGTGAACTGAAGCCTGGGGTTGGGTCAGTCCCGGTGGGGTCGGGGTCAGATCGGGAATCGCGGCTTTAGCCTTTTCAATTGAATCAGGAATACTGTCCATACATTTACCAATTCATTCCACTCTGAACTTTAAGCAAAAAAAACGTTTGATTAATCCCACCGGGGAAAGAATCTAAACTCTACTGTTTTGCAGGTTCAGGATGAATGAATTATCCAAATAACTGAACGCTCGAGCAGATGAACCAGAGCAGGAAAGCCATCAGTAACCAGAGTAAAAAAATAGTGCTGTTGAGTTGAAGAGCCTGTTCAATTTTTGCAGGAGTAATGTCTTCTAAGGGGTCACCCAGTAGGGGTTTAACTTTGGCGACACCCCGATAGGTGTTCAGTCCCCCCATCTGTACCTTCAAAACGGCAGCATAGGCTGCTTCACTCCATCCGGCGTTGGGACTGGGGTCCTGGGGGCCATCCCGCTGACAGATTCGCCACACCTGGAGGGGACGACCAGAGAGCAGGGCTAGAGTCAGAACAGTGAGGCGGCAGGGCAGCCAGGTTAAAACATCTTCTAAACGCGCCGGAAACCAGCCCAGGTAAGTATAGGGTGCTTCTTTATAGCCCACGGTGGAATCCAGGGTGCTGGCGGCTTTATAGGCCAGAGCAAAGGGAACGCTGCCAATGAGAGGAAAACATAAGCCCAAGAGTCCATAGAACAGGGGGGCCATAACGCCATCTACGGCATTTTCACTCACGGTTTCCAACACTGCCCGCAAAATGTCTGGCTTGGATAGATCTGCTGTATCTCTACCCACATAAAAACTGAGCCGCGATCGGGCTGCCTCTAAATTTCCTGCTTCCAGAGGCACTAACACATCTATGGCGGCGGCCCTTAAACTGCGTCCCGCGAAACAACTGGCTAATAACACCGTGGCGATCGCCAGGCCCAGCAGCGGGTGGAACTGAGTGGCAATCCAGACCAACGCCCAACCGATCAGACCACTGCCCCCAATCAGTCCCAGGGCTAAACCGATCCCTGCAACCCGCTGGTAGATTTCCTGCTGAAAGGGTTGATTGGGTTGGGTCAGCCCAAAGACCAGTTTGCTGTAGCGCTCAATCAACCAGCCCATCAGCCGCACGGGATGGGGCCAGCCCCAGGGATCACCGATGAGATAATCGAGCAGGGCCGCCAGCATCAATAGGGCGATCGGCTGCACTGCGGCTACTCCGGGCAGATTTGCTGGATATTGGCTTCCCAGTTGGCCCCATCAAAGGGAACAATTTCAAACAGGGCCAGCCCATCGCCATCCAGACAACGGACATTGACATCAAACTGATCGGGATGGGAGCGGGGCCGGTAGAAGGGATGAATGCCACAAACCTGACAGAACGTGTGCTGGGCAATGCCCGTATTAAACCTGTAGGTGGTGAGGGCCTCAGCCCCCTGGAGCAGGGTAAAGTCTTCTGGGGGAACAATCAGGTGTAGAAACCCTTTTTTGCGACAAATGGTGCAATTGCAATCCAGCACCTGGGTCTGTCTGACCTGAATCCGAAACCGCACCGCCCCACAGTGACAGCCCCCTTCCAGCATCATGGTTTGACGATCATTCATAGTTCACTAATTGCTTTCACCAACTTCAGTAGATATGTTTATTGCCTGTTCTAGATTTTCTCTACTTTGAGGTTGTTTCTAACCAGGTTTGCAGATCGGTCAGGCTAGAGAAATCGAGTAAGGTTTCCCCCAGAAGGTCTAACTGGGATAGGTTCAGGCGATCGATTTGCAATCTTAACCCCTCTGGCAGTTCCCCCAGGCGACGGGTAAGCTGGCTTAGGATCAGCGATTTTTTACCTTGTTCCAGACCTTCCTGCAACCCCTGCTGTAACCCCTGCTGTAAACCCTGCTGCAAACCCTGCTGCAACCCCTGCTCTCTGGTTTTCTGCTCCCACTCCAGATATGCCTGCGATAAGGTGGCCATCAGTTCTTCCTCCTCGGTTTCGAGTAAAGCGCCCATTTCCAGTTTAAGTCGCCAGTTGGTTAACACCTGTAAGACTTCGGCCCGGCGTGGATCATCAGCAGATAAGCGGTAGACCCGCGCGAACTTCTGCATCTGGCCACTAAAATCACTGTTTCGCTTTCATCTCGCTCTCATTAAACAACTCAGTTAGAGTTAGAACTGACTGGCAAGGCTGGACTTAGTATGGATCACGATCGTCTATTTAAAGAACTGCTCTCCACCTTTTTCCTGGAGTTTCTCCAACTATTTCTTCCCCAGGTAGCGGCCCAGATTGAACCAGCTTCGATTCACTTTCTGCCCCAGGAGTACTTTGCCGACTTGACCGCAGGAGAAAAGCAGATCATTGACTTGCTGGCTGAGGTTAGGCTGGCGGGGCAGGAGGTTGGTTTTTTAATCCATGTCGAAGCCCAGTCCTCCTCCGAGTCCGATTTTGCCCGTCGCATGTTTTTTTACTTTGCCCGGCTGCACCAGAAGTACTTACAGCGGGTCTATCCGATCGTCGTATTTTCGTTTGATCAGCCTTTACGAGAAGAGCCTTCTATCTATACTGTCGAATTTCCACAGCGTAGGGTACTGGAGTTCAGTTTTGAAGCAATTCAACTGAATCGGCTGGACTGGCGGGATTATCTACATCAAGCTAACCCAGTAGCCGCAGCTTTAATGGCCAAAATGCGAATTGCAGCAGCCGATCGTCCCCGGGTCAAACTGGAATGCTTGCGCTTGCTGGCTACCTTAAAGCTTGATCCAGCCCGCACTCAGTTGATTTCAGGCTTTGTGGATAGCTACCTGCGGTTGAATGCCCAGGAAAAACAGGTGTTTCAGGCTGAGGTTGATAGACTTGAGGAAAACAGCAGGGAGGATGTTATGCAAATTGTCACCAGTTGGATGGAAGAAGGTATTCAACAGGGCATTCAACAGGGCATTCAGCGGGGGGAGACAAGCCTGATTCTCCGTCAACTGAACCGCCGGGTTGGAGATTTGCCCGCCGACCTCCAGGCTCAGATTGAGCAGCTATCCCTTGAACAAGTGGAAAACCTGGGAGTGGCTCTGTTGGATTTTACTAACCTGGCTGCTCTTGAGAACTGGCTGGCGGCTCAGGGTCAGGGTTAAGAGGTTGTTTCTAACCAGGTTTGCAGATCGTTCAGGCTAGAGAAATCGAGTAAGGTTTCCCCCAGAAGGTCTAACTGGGATAGGTTCAGGCGATCGATTTGCATCCTCAACTCCACGGGCAGTTCCCCCAGGCGACGGGTAAGCTGGCTCAGGATCAGGGATTTTTTACCTTGTTCCAGACCTTCCTGCAACCCCTGCTGTAACCCCTGCTGCAACCCCTGCTGTAACCCCTGCTGTAACCCCTGCTGTAACCCCTGCTGCAACCCCTGCTGTAACCCCTGCTCTCTGGTTTTCTGCTCCCACTCTAGATAAGCCTGCGATAAGGTGGCCATCAGTTCTTCCTCCTCGGTTTCGAGTAAATCCCCCATTTCCAGTGTAAGTCGCCAGTTTGTTAACACCTGTAAGACTTCGGCCCGGCGTGGATCATCCATGGGCAGAGCCAGGACCTCCATCACTGCGACCCTCTGAGTTTCTCCCCGTCCAATTAGTCTCAGCCACAGGGTTTCCTCAGTTACAGGGAGCTGATTAATCGCAATCATGCCTGTTCTGTAAGCCGTTGGTAGCAGATAAACTCCTGAATCTGCTTGCGCTTGACCGCCAAAATCCTCAATCAAAGGTTGACTGAGACCTGCCGCCAGAATCCACAGTCGGGGCAGATCATCTTCACTTAAACGCTGTTCCGATCCCTTAGCTCTACGTCGCCGGTCTTCAATTAGCCAGAGCAGTTTGAGTAAACAGGTGCGAACTTCGGAACGACTGGGGGGACTGCTAAAGGGTTCCAGCAGACAGGAGGTTGTCGTAATCTGACTGAGCAATCCCAGGTCAGGCATCTGATCTGCCTGTTGGGCTGGCGTAAACCAGAGATCGACATAGCGAACTTCGCCGGGAACTTCCAGATTGCGCTGCACCGTACCCAGCGGCTCAAGCAGAGTTTCCAGGTATTGCTTTGCCAGTTGGTCAAAGGGAATGCGGGTCATGCAGGCTGTAGCGTTGGAGCAGGTTTATCTTATCAGAAGCGTTCTTGCCCTGGAAACTGTTCAGATGGGCTGACTGGTTGATAGCCTGCCACAGGTTAGACATGGGGTTATTTTGTCTAAGGCGATCGATATTTATAGTTTTAGCAGTAAATCTCCCCCTTACGCTTTGAAAAACGACTGATGGGCTGAAAGGAATGGTGTAACGGGGTGAAGGAACCATGCGATCGTTCCCACCAACCATGACACCGGGGGAAGGAACCATGCGATCGTTCCCAGGAACCGTGGCACCGGGGGAAGGAACCATGCGATCGTTCCCAGGAACCATGTCACCGGGGGAAGGAACCACGCGATCGTTCCCAGGAACCATAGCGCCGGATAAAGGAACCACACGATCGTTCCCAGGAACCGTGACACCGGATGAAGGAACGGTATTAACGGGGAAGGGAGCGATCGTTCTAGCTGAACAAATACTTAAACCAGCAGTACACCTGTTTTTGATATCTTAGGAAAGAATTGTTTTCAACCTGGATACGTTCTGAAATTCCAATAGACCCTATGTAAACCCTGCAGGAGTAACAATGCCTGACTATATTCCCCGTTCTGATAGTGATTTCACCACCTGGCAAACTAATTTTCTGAACTATGCCAGTGCCAATACTGCAACTCTGAGTCTAACTCCAGCAGAACTGCAGCCGTTGTTAACCGCACAAACTTACTGGCAAGAAAGTTATAGCGAACATATTGAAGCCCAAGCCAGTGCAGATGCAGCCCTGCAACGAAAAAATGAATCGCGAGACGCTTATGAAACGATGATTCGTGCTTTAGTGAAACGCTTACAGGGTAGCCCCAACCTCTCAAATGACCAGCGGGCCGCTATGGGGTTAAGCATACCCAGTGCAAGACGCACCGCTGTACCCATACCCATCACCGCACCAAGCTTAACCGTCGATACCAGTCAACGCCTCCGCCATACGATCGCCTTTACGGATGGCACCCGCACCGCCAAACCCGATGGGGTCAGAGGTTGTGAAATTTGGGTGAAGTTGGGCACTGCTCCCACCAATCTCGATGAATTAACCTTTTTAGGTTTAGATACCCGTAGTCCCTATATGGTCAGCTACGACGGCAAGGAAGCCGGACAGATGGCCCACTACATGGCCCGCTGGAGTAATAGTCGGGGTGAAACGGGCCCCTGGAGTGAAACGGTGAGTGCCACCATTCCTGGATAATCTTATAGCCCCCAGGGTGGGTTTTTGAGCCGTGCTCAGGTAATCACGGTGGGTTTGGCCATGCCAGTGTAGGGGTGAATCTGGGCAGTCTGGTCGGCGATCGCAATCAGTTCGCCTAACGCCTGTTGCGGATCAAGAATTATCACTATATAGCAATCCTATTTGAGATCCAAACGGGGTAAAGGGGTGGAACCCCTTTTGTGGGGGAACCCCACACCCCCTTTTTTCTCAACCCATTTAGGGTTGCTATAGTCCACCTGGTAAAAACCCAATTGCGGCTTAAATTAAGGTCATACCGGTTATGCAGTTGCCGTTTCAAAGGAAATCTTCAGGTTTGAAATGGATGGAATGGCGTAGTTAAGTTTTTCAAATCCAATAACTTGTCCATTCCTATCTTTCATCAGGATCACTTCATCTCCGGTTTCTTCAGAAATGTATTCATCCTGGGGATTGCCAAACCAGACCGTCAACGTATTGCCAACCGGGTCGTAATAAACTTTTACCTCTGCCATACGGTTTCTCCTTCTTTGATTGCATCAGTGGGATAGGTGGTAATCAGAAAACCATCCCCATTGAGTTGTCTGATAACGGCACAGAGCCATCGTTTTTCACGCTGGAGTTTGTAGAACAGATAAACGTTGGGATCACTGCGGCTACGACGGATTTGATCGGGTTGAGTCAAAGTTGCCTGTACGGCTGCTGCTTGCCCGCCCATAATGGGATGTTTGATCTGGGTGATGATGTTCCAGTAGGCAACGGTAACGCGAATGCTGCAATGGAGTGGAGTTTGGGCAGTGAAGAAGAGTTCATCTGGCTCGTTATCGGTCATCGGTCTACTCCTCCAAAGCAATGGAGATGAGTTCGATAATGGAGGGGCTACCCCTAGCTATCCATCACTCCTTATATAGCAATCCTATTTGAGATCCAAACGGGGTAAAGGGGTGAAACCCCTTTTGTGGGGGGACCCCACACCCCCTTTTTCTCAACCCATTTAGGGTTGCTATAGAGCAGGGTAAAAAAGCTGCAAGTTTGTCTCTTAGCTCCTATCCTCTATTAGGTTAGTTTGGCTCAGGTAATCACGGTGGGTTTGGCCATGCCAGTGTAGTGGTGAATCTGGGCAATCTGGTCGGCGATCGCAATCAGTTCGCCTAACGCCTGCTGCGGATCAACGTTCTGGCGGGAGGAATCCGGTTCGTAGCTTTCCAGATACACCCGTAAGGTTGCGCCCTGAGTGCCCGTCCCAGAGAGGCGGAAGACAATCCGAGACCCATCGTTAAAGCCAATCCGCAGCCCCTGTTTAGTACTGACACTGCCATCGATCGGATCGGTGTAGCTAAAATCATCGCTGTACTCCACCTGATAGGAACCAAATTGCTGGCCGGGGAGGGTGGGTAAGACCTGGTAGAGATTGCTGATCAGCGTGTGGGCCCGATCGCTGTCTACCCCTTCGTAGTCGTGACGAGAATAGTAGTTCCGCCCATAGGTGTGCCAGTGTTCCCGTACAATTTGTTCAACGGGTTGTTGCCGCACCGCCAGAATATTCAGCCAGAACAGAATAGCCCACAGTCCATCTTTTTCCCGCACATGGTTGGAGCCGGTGCCAAAACTTTCTTCACCGCAGAGGGTGGCTTTACCAGCATCGAGCAAATTGCCGAAAAATTTCCAGCCCGTGGGGGTTTCGTAACAGTCAATTCCCAGTTGGGCTGCCACTCGATCGACCGCTGCACTGGTGGGCATCGATCGGGCTACCCCCGCTAACCCCTCCCGATAACCAGGCACCAGTTTGGCATTGGCCGCCAGAATGGCCAGACTATCACTGGGATTGACAAAAAAGCGCTGCCCCAGAATCATATTGCGATCGCCATCCCCATCGGAAGCAGCGCCAAAGTCGGGGGCCGTTTCGCCAAAGCAGATGTTTACCAGATCATGGGCATAGACCAGATTCGGATCGGGATGACCGCCGCCAAAATCTTCCAGGGGAATGCCATTGATCACCGTTCCCGTGGGTGCTCCCAGCCGCTTTTCCAGCAGGGCATGGCCGTAGGGGCCCGTCACCGCGTGCATAGCATCAAAAACCAGTTTGAAACGATTGCCACTTAGGAGTTGATGCAGGCGATCGAAGTCAAACAGAGACTCCATCAGCTTTTCATAATCCTGCACCGAGTCGATCACTTCCACCGTCATCGTACCCAGGCTGAATTCCCCCGCTTGATCCAGATCAATATCTGGGGCGGCGAGAATCCGATACTCCTGAATCGTTTTGCTACGGGCATAAATTGCTTCCGTAATCTTTTCCGGCGCGGGTCCGCCATTGCTGATGTTATATTTCACCCCAAAGTCACCCTCCGGCCCACCGGGGTTATGACTGGCAGATAGAACAATGCCTCCCAGGGCGCGGTACTTGCGAATCACATGGGAAGTGGCGGGGGTGGAGAGAATTCCCTGCTGTCCCACCTTTACCCGGTTAAATCCGTTGGCCGCAGCCATTTTGAGGATGACCTGAATGGCCTGGCGATTGTAGTACCGTCCATCCCCTCCCACAACCAGGGTTTGTCCCTCTTTTTGCTCTAGAATGTCGAAAATCGACTGGATGAAATTTTCCAGGTAGTGGGGTTGCTGAAACACCTTAACGGCTTTGCGTAACCCAGACGTACCGGGCTTCTGGTCACTGAAGGGCTGGGTGGAAAGGGTATGAATCGTCATTGCACAATCTCTCACCAGGACGGGGCCATCCTCAAGGGTATCACCCTCAAGCCATCGCTAAAGCGGGAATTTGGCCCACCGCGGCTGGATCGAGTAACCCTTCTGTGGTTGCCATGTGCAGGAGCAAATCCACCACCCGGCAGGAGTAGCCCCACTCATTGTCGTACCAGGACACCACTTTGAAGAAATTGGAATTTAACTCAATTCCGGCCCCGGCATCAAAAATGCTGGAGCGGGCATCCCCCCGAAAGTCATTCGACACCACCGCTTCTTCCGTATAGCCCAGAATGCCGGCCAGTTCGCCTTCTGAAGCTGCTTTCATTGCTGCACAAATGTCTTTGTAGCTGGTGGCTTGAGCGGTCTTGAAGGTCAGATCCACCACAGAAACATCGGGAGTGGGAACGCGGAAGGCCATCCCCGTCAGTTTGCCTTTCAATTCTGGCAGCACCAGAGCTACGGCTTTAGCGGCTCCCGTGGAAGAGGGAATAATATTCTGGCTGGCTCCCCGACCCCCACGCCAGTCTTTTTTGCTGGGCCCATCCACAGTGGGTTGGGTGGCGGTCATGGCATGAACCGTGGTCATCAACCCTTCCACCAGTCCAAAGTTGTCGTTAATCACCTTGGCGATCGGGGCCAGGCAATTGGTGGTGCAACTGGCATTGGAGACGATCGTATGCTCTGCCGGATTGAATTGGTGATGATTCACCCCCATCAGTAAGGTTTTGACCTGATCCGGGTCTTTAGTGGGAGCCGTGATCACCACCCGTTTTGCCCCGGCCTGCAAATGCTTTGCTGCTCCCTCATAACCTGTGAACAAGCCCGTTCCTTCCACCACGTAGTCCACGCCCAGATCGGCCCAGGGCAGTTGTGCCGGATCTTTGATCGATACACAGGGAATCAGCTTGCCATTCACCACAATCCCTTCTTCCCTGGCCTCGACGCTGCCGGAAAATTTACCGTGGGTAGAGTCATATTTGAGCAGGTAGGCAATATTATCTGAAGGAACCAGATCATTGATGCCCACGAACTCCAGGTTGGGATGATTAATACCGGCTCGGAGCACCAGTCGTCCAATCCGACCGAAGCCGTTAATGCCAATTTTCAAAGTCGCCATCTTAAAAACTCCAAAGCTTGAATGATTCCTGGAAATATTCATAGCTAATTCCATCCTCAATCCGCGAATTCCACGGAAAGATCTAACCTTTGCCGTTGACCTCTACCCTAACGCTTGGGCACTCCTGGGGCTTAAAATAAGGTTTCGGCTGAAGTTATAAAAGGTTAATCCCATGAGTGAACTGTTCGATGCCGCTATTCTCGCTTCCACGCTGGTACTGGTTGGGCTGGGTGCAGGTTATCTGCTGCTGAAGCTGACCCCGGATGAATAATCTGCTGTTGTTGCTGCTCCTGAAGCGATTGCCAGCCGGCCCGCCAAAGGTTGCGCTGCCGTCGTAAAACCCTGGCGTTAATCCAGAACCGCACCTGGGGATCACAGGCGGCCACCAGTTCCGCAAAGAGCTGATCCCCTACCTGTTTACGATTGACAACCTGAAAATGCCGCCAGCCAAAGGTTTCCTCTCCAGCCGTCCACTTTGACCCCAGCAGGTGGGGAAATTTTTGCTTCTTCACAGCAATCTATCTCATTACTATTCCAGCCAGATTCAGGAAACGGGCACCGCCGCCGCTAAACCCAATCCAGCCAGCAGCCGATCCAGATCAAGGTGTTTGGCAATCAGTTGTTGCATGCACTCCACTTTGATTGTTTCGTTCAGGCGGACCTGCCCAAAGGCCCGATCAACAATTTCTACCGTGGTTAAGGTATCTAGATCGACGGAAAGGATGGGGATTTCCAGGTCTTCCGCCCGATTGATAATCGTGGGGTTAGGAGCAATATGGCCCGTCAGGATCAGACAGTGGGTGGAGGTTTCCAGGGCCGCCAGTTGAATATCGGTGCGATCGCCCCCCGTGACCACGGCCATGTTATTGGCTTTGCGGAAATACTTCAGAGCCGAATTCACGTTCATCGCTCCAATCCGCAATTCTTCTACCATCAAATCCAGCCGATCGGGACGGCAAAGCACTTCTGCTTGCAGTTGCCGCACCAGTTCTGCCACACTCACACTCCGTAACAGTTGGCTGCGGGGCAGGCTACCCAAAACGGGGATCTGACGCGCCTCCAGAAATGGGGTAACTATTGTTGTGACTTCCGCAAGTTTTTCTGGGGGTACATCGTTGATCAACACACCCGTTAACCGTTGTCCCAGTTGTTCCCGAGCCAGGAGCAACGATTCCACAATCAGGGGAGAGGTATAGCGGGCAATTAGCAGAATGCCAGCATCGAGCAGGTCAGCCACCTGGAGTAAGGAAAGTTCAAACAGCCGTCCCTCGGCTAAGGAACCCGGCCCTTCCAGTAAGACCAGATCACCCTCCTGATGCTGGTGATATTCCAGTAATTTCTGCTGATAGTTAGTTTGGTCCTGGCCGGTGAGCCGCGCCCGAATGGTGGCCGGATCAAGGGAGAGCAGAGTGGGGCGCAGGTGATGGGGCGCTAAGTTGAGAATCTGGCGGATAAAACGCACATCTTCATCCAGATTATCCTGCTGTTCACTCAGACAGGTGCCCAGGGGTTTACCGTAGGCAATTTTTAATCCGCAGGTTTGTAACTGTTGAGCCAACCCCAGAATCGTGGCTGATTTACCGCTGTAGGACTCGATCGATCCAATCAGCAGATGTTTAACGGACTTTGGCACGGGCTACTCCTTCGAAATCTGGGACTTGGCACAGCTTCTCCATTGTATGCTCTCAGGTTTCCTGGCTCTTGCTGGTGCGGAAGGCAAAGCCGAAAACCCTATCTGATTTAGTCTTCCAGTCGCAGCAGCCGACGATAGAACCCTTTAGAGAAGTCAGGGATGCCGCCCCGCTTATAGTTTGTGATTACCTCAATCAGATAGCTGACAAAGTGGAAGTTATTCATCATCACTTCGTAGCTGAAGTCAGGGTTGCCGTCAAATTGCACGTTACAGCGGGACATGTCTGCTGGGAGGGGCGAAATACTCCAGGTGGCCAGGAAGGGAATGTTTTCCCCGCCCTCGATCGAACGCTGTCCTTCAAAACTGCCCTGTTTGTAGAGGGAGATGGCCATGGGCAGGAGGTTGCGCTGATGGGCCTCCTTGTAGTAGGGCAGATAGACGTTGACATCCTTGGGGGGAGCGGGTTGGAGCTGATCGAGCACTGCACTCATAAACCAAAATTTCTCTCTATCTATAAGTTAACAGAGGTGAAGGACGAATGGTTTGACCTGTAAAGGCTAGGGGTCCCGATCGCAGAGTGGGCAACTATATCCTAAGCATGGCCCCTGACCAATAGATAGAAAAGTCCATAATGGATATACTTAATGTTTAGACAAAAATCTTATTGATCTGGTCAACCAACGATCGTAAACCTCCACTTTGTCCTACAATAGCGGAAACCCTCCTGGGATTATAAAGAAAAATTTAATTTTCCCAGCCGTCTCTATATTCTCGGTTTGGTCTGCCGCTACATATTTTTCAGCTACCCATCTTCAGCCTGATACTCATGAGGAAACTCACACCATGGCTCCGCTAGTTGCAAACTACTACCTCACCTACCGCTGCAATGCCCGTTGCCATTTCTGTGACATCTGGGCTTTAGAGCCGGGCAAGGAAGCAGATTTTGCCACGATTCAGACGAATCTGCAGGATCTCAAGCGCCTGGGGGTTAAATATGTTGACTTTACGGGGGGTGAGCCGCTGCTGCGGGCGGATGTTGAGCACATCTACCTGGAAGCGAAGCAGATGGGCTTCTACACCAGCATGACGACAAATACAATTCTTTACCCTCAAAAGGCAAAACAGATGAGGGGGCTGATAGACTTTTTGAATTTCTCCCTGGATGGACCCGATGCAGATAGCCATGATCAATCCCGTGGAGTGAAGATTTTCGACAATCTGGTGGAGTCGGTTAAAATTGCCCTGGACTTAGGGGAATACCCAGTCCTGAACCACACGGTGACGGCCCAAAATTACCACCGCATTGGTGAAGTGGCAGAATTGGGAGAGCGATTGGGGGTGCGGATCTGGTTGAATCCAGCCTTTACGGCCCATGGCAATTACAACAACAAGAAAAACCCCACTGCTGAAATTGCCGCTGCCATCGCTGAAAATGCTAAGAAGCATAACAATCTTGGTTACAATAAAGCTGCCCTTGCTTTTATTCAGGCGGGAGGGAATGATACCACCAATCCTCGCTGTAAAGCTGTCGATGCGGTGATTGCGATTTCCCCCAACGACGAGTTACTGCTGCCCTGTTACCACTTTGCTCAGACTGGCGTTCCGATTCAGGGTCGTCTCTATGAACTTTACCGGGAATCGGAGATCGTCGAAGAATACCGTCAATCTCAGGGGCAGTTGTCCGTCTGTGAAGGCTGTACGGTCTGGTGTTACCTCATTCCCAGCTTTTTCAAAGGTTTCGATAAGTACTGGTTATTAAATCAGGTGACCTATGCCGGAGAATTCCTGGCCCGAAAGCAATTCCTACAACGAGTTTGATCCTCTGGAATCGCTCTGGGTCGATATTGTTGATGCTGATCTTGAACCTCTGCCCCGCTATGGGGAAGGCCAGGTGAATCGCCGTCGCCGTGCCGCTATTGCCCTGGGGATGATTTGGGGGGGGACGATCGCCCTGCATTTTTTCTCAGTCGGTATCTGGATGATTTGGGCTTTTACAACCCTGATGGGGGTTCATGCCCTGCGGCTATTGTTAACCCAGCCCCGAACCGCAGCAGCAACCACCTGGGAGGGAGAGGATTACCCCTTTGTTTCTCTTTTAGTGGCGGCTAAAAATGAAGAAGCGGTGATCACCCGGCTGGTGCAAACCCTCTGCCAGATCGACTATCCCAGCCATCGCTATGAACTGTGGATTATTGACGATAACAGTAGCGATCGCACCCCTCTACTGCTGGAGCGATTGGCCAAAGACCATAAACAACTGCAGGTCTTACGCCGATTACCGGGGGCAGGGGGCGGCAAATCTGGAGCCTTAAATCAGGTTTTACCCCTGACCAAAGGAGAAATTATTGGCGTTTTTGATGCCGATGCTGAAGTGAATGCGGATTTGCTGCAGCGGGTTCTGCCGCTTTTCCAACAGGAGCAGGTCGGTGCGGTGCAGCTGCGTAAAAATATCATCAATGGCAACACTAACTTCTGGACCCGTGGTCAACAGGTGGAGATGGTGGTGGATGCTTACTTTCAACAGCAACGGGTGGCGATCGGCGGCATTGGTGAACTGCGGGGCAATGGTCAGTTTGTCCGGCGGCGGGCCCTGGAACGTTGTGGCGGTTGGAATGAGCAAACCATTACCGATGATTTGGATCTGAGTTTACGGCTGCACCTGGATCAGTGGGACATCGAGTGCGTACTGGAACCCGCCGTTCAGGAAGAAGGGGTGCTGCGGGCTATGGCTCTCTGGCATCAACGCAATCGTTGGTCAGAAGGCGGTTTTCAGAGTTATCTGGACTACTGGCAATTGTTAGTGCGAAATCGGTTGGGCACGAGCAAAACCCTCGATCTGCTGATGTTCTGGACGATTAAGTATTTCCTGCCCACGGCGGCGATCCCTGATTTCCTCATGTCCCTGGCCCGTAACCGTCCCCCCCTCTTTTTACCCCTGACCAGCCTGACGGTCGCCCTTTCTTTTATCGGCATGATCAGAGGGTTACAACAGGTACGGAAAGCCAACAATGAACCCGTCTTACCTCTGACCACACTTATGCAAGCGGTACAGGGTACGCTCTATATGCTGCACTGGTTTCCGGTGGTGGCCAGTGTGACGGCGCGGATGTCTGTACGGCCGAAGCGGTTGAAATGGGTAAAAACGGTGCATCAGGGAGCTACGGAGAGCATTGATGTCCCTTTAGAAGGGTAAGTCCTCTTCCCTGGCTTCTGTCTCGTCACTTGTCTCCTCACTGGTTTCGAGATCGGTTTCAGTACCAAGGGGCTTATCTCTCCCATTAGTTAACTCCATTTCTACCTCCACGCTCCCCTCCTCTGGATCAACGAGCACCCCGTTAAAAAAATGGGCAAAGCTGCGGGCGGCTCTGAGCAGTTCATCACCCTCGGTGGGAATGAAGGCTGAGGAAGGAGGGACTTCAGTCCGCGTTGGTGGGGCTACGGTTCTGGATGGGGGTGAGGCTTGCTGAGGAGGTGGATGACTAATCTCAACAGTGGGGGCAACAGTGGGGGCAGAAACGGGTTGCGGTTCGGGCTGGGGAGCAGGAGAAGGTTCGGGTTTGGGGGTAACTGGGGTAAAGCTGGCTACTTCCAGTTTGACTCTAATCTTGCGCTGAAAGACCCGTTCAAACGCAGCTTCAACATTGGGAATTTTATCCTGAGCATTTTTGTACCAGGACTGCGAATTGATCCCAATCCGGGCCTCCCGATCGTTAAAACCAACTAATCGACTGAGTTGGCGCAGCATTTCTCGCGTAGAAGTGGGCTGCACTTGATTAATGACTTTCTGCCAAAGGCTATCTAGATCGCCGTGGGGAGAGACGGGGGCGCTTGGATGCAGCTCAGTTTTTTCAGCCTGGATAGGACGTGAGGGAGACGGTTCAGCCGCAGGGGGTGGGCTAACGGGACGGGGAGAAGGCGATTGGACGGGGGGAGTAGGGGTGGGTGGTTCAGGCTGAGGAGGTGGGGGAGTAGGAACAGGCTGAACAGTGGGTTGGGGCGATCGAGCTACAGTCTGGCGGGGGGGTGGGGCCCCGATCGCACTTGTCCCCTGATCGACAGTGGTCCGTACAGCGGTTAAAGAAGTAGGCAGTAATCCCAGCAGGGCCACTTCCAGCCAGAGCCGGGGTTGGGTGGTATTTTTAACCTGAGCTTCACAGGTGCGTAAATGTTGTTGTCCGGTCAGAATCGCGGCAGTCTCCCAATGCTGGGCAAAGGTACATAATTCCTCCCAGGTGGAGAGGGTAATGGCGACTAAATCGTGACGCTGGGGAGCCGTTTTAGCAATGAGTAAATCCCGGTAGAAGCTGGCTAAATTTTGCAGCACAACCAGGGGTTCTCGACCTCGCTCCATCAAATAACGGGCCTGATCCAGGGTGGCCTCAGCACTATCCGTGGCGATCGCCTGGAGCAATTTCAGCAAATCCTGTTCCGGTACAGCTCCCGCTAAATCCCAGACCCGCTCGATGGTGATCTGTCCATCCAGTAGACTGAGTTGATCGAGTAAACTTTCGGCATCCCGGAGTCCACCCTGGGCAATCTGGGCCACTAAAGTCAGGGCATCGGCGGCAATATCAATCCCTTCTTTCTCGGCGATCGTGCTGAGATGCTGCACCATGTCCGCTAAGGGAATGCGGCGATAATCGAACCGTTGACAGCGGGAAATAATCGTTGGTAATACTCGTTGGGGGTCGGTGGTAGCCAGGACAAAAACAACTCGCTTCGGCGGTTCTTCCAAGGTCTTTAATAAAGCATTAAATGCGGAACCACTAAGCATGTGGCAATTATGGGTCAGCAGTCCATTGGCAACAAAGTTATGATTATCTTCTACTTCAAGGTCATAAACTCTTTCAGTTTGTCCTATATAAATTGACTCAATGCTCTCTAAATTTGTAAGCCATTGCAGGGATGGAATATTGTTTGAGAGCTGCCAACCATTTTCTACTTGTTTCTGCTCCCAGTTTGACATAATAGTAAACCTTGCCTCTGCCGGTTTTAACCCTGAAACTTCTGGCTGGATAGCCCAATTCAGTAAGCCAGTCGGCAATAAGCTGGTTTTCTTCAGCAGAAAATCCTTCAGTATGAAGTTGGATAGACGGAGATCCTGATGCGGTGATACTGAGTGATCCATCATCCATGTACCACCAGGCCAACCCTTCAGATGTAACCCGCTCCAGCCAATCTCGTGAAATGGTCTTTTGATGCTTTTCAGGTCTGACAATCTCAAAGACTTCTCGCAATTGGGGATGACAGGCGGTACTACAGAGAACGGACAGACGGCCTGAGCTATAGCCTTGATTGGGTGCTGTCCAGAGATGGGGACGTAACTGGTGTAACCGCTCGGCTTTATAGTCTGACCATTCTCGTTGTTTTTCGCTGTGGCTCCATGCCAGTCTGGGAAAGCGGCTGTGTTGATTGGGAAAAGTAATGGAGCAATCCCCCAGTAAGGTGCCGTAGATAAGTCCCAGAGTTTCTGGCGATAATTGTCCGGCGTTAGCGAGATATTTTTCTGTTCGGTAGTTCCAGATTCCGTGCCCTTTCTTGTAGGGGTGAGATTTCCAGTGCTTAGTAACTCCTGCAATGGTAGCTGGGGGTGACTTAGCCAGCATATGTGGGGGAATGTCCAATCGTTCTCCGCAACCACAGGCACAGTCTGGTCTAAGCGGTTCAAGTTCGCTCCATCGTTCAGTCTGGCTAGCAATCCTGTGGTGATTTGCTTTGGTTGGATGTTTTTCCCAGTAGGTCTGAATTGTTGGAGGATTGGTGGTTTTAACAATAGTGGGAATATCCAATCGTTCTCCGCAACCGCAGGCGCACTCTGGCCTAAGAGGTTCCAGAATAGCCAGTTTATCGGCGTGACTGAGGACAAGACTTTTGACCTTGTGATTTTTCCGATAGGGGTAGGTGCGCCAGTATTTCTGAATAGTGGCCTGACTGGCACAGTTCTGGAGATAGGATTCTGGAATGATGAGCCGTTCTCCACACCCACAGGCACAGAGAGGCCAGATCGGTTCAAGTTCAGCCATCCTTGCTTCTCGACTGGCGCTATGACGTTGAAAATGCCTGGGTTTGTTGGGATGGTTCTGCCAATGTGTTCTGACGTACTCCACACTGGTTTTCTTGATAAGACTGAGCGGCAAGTCCAGTCGTTCTCCACACCCACAGGCACAGATGGGTCTGTATTGCTCCAGGTAGGCCAGTTTTTCTTCAAGGCTGTAGAGCCTAACAGGGGAGAAGGGGAGAGGATTTTCATCCCCAGTTGTAATTGTCCTGCCGGTATCCATCCTTGAGCAGTTCTGATTAAGTGGTTAGAGGTACAGCGAATTTCATAATGAGTTGTTTTGATGATCAGAGTTGGTTTTTCACCCCGATCGAGCCAGCGCACAACTTTTTTATACTCCCATCTGTCAGATAAATCATTGTAACTGAGAACCTGTTTTCCCTTAATGGCAGGATCATCAATTCTGACCAGTCCTTCGCAGGTGAGAATTAAACTATCGCCAGTCAAGCACTCATCAATCACATAGACTTTGTAGCGGCACTGGACGGGGGCAAACTGGGCTTTTTCAATTAGTTCACGGATATTATCGACCCCCGTGTTACTGGCAGCATCAATTTCAATTACATCTAAGGCCACACCCTGGGCGATCGTCCGGCAGGCTTCGCAGGTCCCACAGGGGTAGGGAGTCGGTTTTTCGCTTTGCAGGCAGTTGAGGGATTTAGCTAAAATCCTGGCACTGGAAGTTTTACCCGTCCCTCTCGGCCCCGTGAACAGGTAGGCGGGAGCAATTTTTTCCTGGTTAATGGCATTGGTCAGCGTTGTGGCGATCGCAGCTTGGCCCACCAGGTCAGCAAACTTCTGGGGCCGGTATTTATGGTGGAGCGGCTCGTAGCTCATATGTATTACTTTAACGGGAACACGGCGAAATCTGTTCTGATGCTAGACACCAGGGATTGAGTTCCTTTACAGTTCTTTAAATAATGCTCAGAATTCATGTTAATTTGATGTTATCGGAAGTTCCTGTACTCCTATCTAGTTAAGCTACCTCGGTTAAATCACTGCAAACTTGCAAGGTGGATCTGTTATGCCATTTACAATTGACTCAGCAAGGGGGATTTTTCCCGGTACACTGTCTGCAGATGCTGTGCCTGCAACGCTCGCCCGCTTCAATCAACTCAATGCTGAAGACCAGCTGGCCTTAATCTGGTTCGCCTACCTTGAGTTAGGTAAAACCCTAACGATCGCTGCACCGGGAGCGGCAAGTATGGCTCTGGCAGAAGAAACGCTCAACCAGATTCGCAAGCTGTCTTTTCGTGAGCAGGCTCAAGTGATGTGCGATCTAGCCAACCAGGCAGACACACCGATCGGACGCATTTATGGAACCTGGAGTGCCAACATCAAACTGGGGTTCTGGTTTGAACTGGGCAAAGGTATGGAGCAGGGTTTAATTGCCCCCATTCCCACTGGTTACAAACTTTCTGCTAACGCCACAGCTATTTTGCAGTCTATACGTGACCTCGATCCAGGGCAACAGATTACCGTATTGCGTAATTGCGTTGTAGACATGGGCTACACTTCCGGCAAAAATAACCGTGTTACTGAACCTGTTGTTGTACCTAAAAGTATGGCGGAACGGGACCAGGTCAAGATTGAAGGCGTAGATAATCTTACCGTACTGAATTATATGGATTACCTCAATGCCAACGACTTTGAGGCACTGATCCAGCTATTCTGTGCCGATGGAGCCCTGCAGCCCCCCTTTCAGAAACCGATTGTTGGTAAAGATGCGATTATGCGCTTCTTTAAGGAAGAATGCCAGAATCTCAACCTGCTCCCGGAACGGGGGGTATCCGAACCCACAGACGATGGTTACACCCAAATCAAAGTCACTGGTAAAGTGCAAACTCCCTGGTTTGGGGCCAATGTCGGCATGAATATGTCCTGGCGTTTTCTGCTAGATCCTCAGGGCAAAATTTTCTTTGTAGCCATTGACCTGCTGGCTTCCCCCAGAGAACTGCTGAACCTGGCTCGTTAACTCCTCAGGTGCGCCGCTGAGTGTCCCCCACCCCCTGGGACAGCAATACACTCGAACCCTCTTCGGAGGGTTTTATTTTTTGGATTTTTAGCTAATTCTGCAATTGCGCCCTTACCCAGATGAGAAAAGGGTTAAAAAAATATGATAAGATTCATAAAAGTTTATAAACATTAAAGGTAAAACTGTACGAGGAGCAATGAATCAGATAGAGAGCAGTTGGTCAACCATAGAGCAAGAAACTGCCCAGAAAGCATGTCAGAAAGCATGTCAGCGCGAAATTAACGCCTTGTTATCTGAGGTTCGCGATCGTGCCAATAAATTGGTAGAACTGGAGCAACTCTGGCAGCTACATGACTTTTTAAGTGCCAGACGACACGAAATTGATGGCAAATACGATGACAACTACCCTGCCATGATCTTTATTCTGGCCAATCTGATTAAAGAGGGCTGGTTAAATCTGGATGAAATTGCCAGCTTAGAAAAGGATAAACTGGCCAAGATTGCTGCCCTCAGTCGTATGTAAAATTTGCAGTCCAGTTAAAACTGGCCCCTGCCGATAAAGTCATTAGTGTCCTCTGATTGGGCCTACACCGACAGAACCTGCTGACCAATAAACTGCTGCACTTCTGTCGCTAAAGTGTCCTCAACCTCATCCTGGCAGAAGACTTCACAGGAGTTATTTGGGCTTTCGATCAACTTGACCCGATGGAGTTTAGCCCCCAGTTCACGGATGGGCTGCTGCAGTAAATCGCGGATATGGACGGCAATATTTTCGGCTGTGGGGACAACTTCGGCAAAGTAGGGAATATCTTTGTTCAAAAACGTGTGGTCAAAAGGTTCGGTGACATGGTCATCGATCGCCTTTTCCAGGGCAACGAGATCCACAATCATGCCTGTGCGCGGATCAATTTCTCCCTTTACGGTTACTTCCAGGTGGTAGTTATGGCCATGACCGTGGGGACGGGCGCACTTACCGTAGATCTGGCAGTTTTCTTCATAGCTCAGATCAGGACGGGCAAGACGATGGGCAGCACTAAAGTGGGTGCTCACAGATAAGAAAGCTTCCATACCATTTCCTTCGTAATCAGCCCAGAGACGGGGGTGTTCAAACAGTTGAATCCGAACCAGGGGGAGGTGGGGGGCGAGCCGTTGCCAGATCACCCGTGCTAAGTTTTCAGTTGTCGGTAAGGTTTGTTGGAGTTCAGGCCAGACATCGTTCAGATAGGAGAAATTGAGCTGCTGGGTGACTTCCCGCCGGATGGTGTGCTTAACCTCAGAGAGATTTAACACCATGCCATACTCATCCAGTTCCCCAAGCATGGAAACGTAGAGAACATAGTTATGACCATGGCCGGGGAAACGAGTGCAGGCTCCGAAGCAGTGCAGATTTTTGGCTTCTGACCACTCTGGGATCCAGTAGCGGTGACTAGCCGAAAATTCATCGCGGCGATTAATGATGCAGGGCATAGCAGGGCAGAACTGGCTGAGAGATTAACTCAGATTAATGCAAACTTTCTTAACATCCTACCGCAGATGTTTACCGGATTGGTAGTATTTTCTCGATCGCAGCACTGATGGGGCATTCATAGAGAAACAAGCACTCCAGACCAAACTTGCCCTGGGCATGGGTACGTTTAAACCAGAGTGGCTCAGATCCCTGCTATGCGGAGAGTGTCTAGTCACGCTGAAAAATCATCACTCCCATAACACGACCGTATGACCACAGCAGCTAATCAAAACCTGATTGTTTCCCGCATCAAGGTTTATAAGCAAGTAATGATCCTTGCCTGTGACGGCAACTGCGAGAAGGCATGGGGGATTAAGAACCGTCCCAGGATTCAGTTTGATCAAAATGATGCTGATGATTTTGCCTGGTTTGCAGATAGTGAGCTAGCTAGTGCGCCGAGCAATCCAGGCACTGAGGAGGGGGGAGATTGCAAACCCTGTCATCGCATCCATAACAAATGGTGCTTTCTAGAATGTGAACGGTCTGACAGCCGCCCAGTAGGGAAATTTCGATCTATTCAATTGCCTGACTTTACCAGGCGGATATACAACCAACCCTCTAAGCATCCCGTACAATGAAACCTGCGTTGTCCCTACCCATGCTGCCCCCATGTTGCTCGCTGATCATCATTAATTGTCAGTCCCCTCTGAAATTGACTCGTCAGACAAACTAATGTTTGCGTACAGATCAACCAGGGCAATTTCAACCTCAATCGTTGCCAGTTGTACCTGCGCTTCCAGCCCGTCATATTCTGTAAATAACCATTGATTTGGACTTTGTTTCACAAACTGCTCGACATGGGGTTGATCCTGATCGATCAGTAAATACTCTTGAAACGAGGGGATCGTTCGATAGGCGGCAAACTTCTTATCTCGGTCATAGGCACGGGTTGAATCAGACAATACCTCAGCAATTAAAATTGGGTTGATCACTGTGTCTTTGCGTCCAGGCTGCAGTGCGATTGGTCGGGGAGTTATCATCACATCAGGATAAGTATAAAGATTGCGGTCTGGAATCCACAGCCGTTGATCAGCCACGAATACCTGATAGGCTTGCCCCCTTAGCGATAAACTGAGCAGTACAGTTAATGCCCGGATCAACTCATTGTGTTCAGGTGTTCCGCCCGTCATCAGCACAATTTCTCCATCACGAAATTCATGGCGATCGATCGACTCCACCTCTAAAGCCAGGTACTCTTCAGCGGTATGGATTTTGGGTGGTGAGGTTGCGTACCCCTGAGCCAATTGCAGCATCGTCATCGTTCATTACCTCTGCCTAATAAATTGAATCTGAGATAAAAGTTGTAACCTTGACAGGGTGGAGGGTTGGTTATTCCCTCAGATTGGCTACTATTAAGCCTAACGTTCAGGTAGGGGAGGTAAGGAGAGGTAGGCAACCTGGGCAGCGGCTTTTTCAGCAGCTTTGATCGATCGCCCCGTACCCTGGCCCAGTAAGACTCCCTGCACCCAGACTTCTGCTTGAAACCGTTCCTCTGGAGAAGCCTGCTGGATTTCTTGCACCCGATATTCTGGTAACGTGTGGGAGGTCGCTTGCGTCCAGGTTTGCAGAGCAGCTTTGTAATTTTGATGGGCGGGATCGTTGAGAATAGCTTCTGCCAGGGGTTGCCAGTGGCGATCGAGCCAGGGATAAATCAAGCGAAAGTCTGATGTACTCAGATACAGGGCTGCTAACAATGCTTCCATGGCATCCGCCAGGCGGGAGGTTTGTCCACTGGCATCGGCGGCGGCACTGCTTCCCATCAGTAAAAAGCGCTCTAAACCGTAACTATCGCCAATGGTGGCTAGAGTGCGATCGCTGACCAGCACGGAACGAATTGCCGTCCATTCTCCCACGGAACGATCGGGATAGGTTTGACGGAGAAACTGGGCTACGGCCAGACGGGCCACGGCATCGCCAAAAAATTCCAGTTGTTCGTAATTAGCCTGGGGTGAAAAGGTGGGATGGGTGAGGGCCAGATCTAATAGATCCCAACGAATGGGGGGGGGATTCACCAGACCCAAACGGTCAATCAACCTTTCTAACTGCTTCTGGCGACGGGGATCTTTAACATTCATGGCCAGGACTGAGATTTCCGTTGTGAGATAGAGAAGAATTAAATTTCTGGTTCAATGCCAGCAGCTTTTAATTGGGCAGCTAAGCGTTCCGATCGTTCTGACCCCCACAGCAGCAAGTTTCCCCGCTCATCCCACCAGCGCAACCAGTACCCAGTACGATTTTGCCGACTCCCCTCCCAGGTTCCCAAGAATAGATTCATCTGAGCAATCCAGTAGCGGCCCTGCTGATTGGGTGGACACAAACGATACTGACCGGAACTCTCTAATTGTTGACACTCCGCCGTCCTAAAGGACAGGGATTCTTGGCTCTACGAAGTCACTTGCCCTGGCAGGATTACTCCAACCAGAGTAGAGGTGTCTTCTCCCCAAGCGTTGCACGGATCAAGTCCGTAGCTTCCAGTGTGCCCCACCGTAGCCAACCCTCGACTTAGGATATTTCTCGCAGCGTTGTTGCCTTGAACTCTAGTACAATCATACTCTTATATTAGCATAGTCCACATAAAGCCGTCCTAAACGACGGGGTTTTAGACCCAAATCTCTGATAAATCCTAAACGCCCTGACCGCAAATTAAACGCTTCAAATCAGAAAGTTCATCTGGTGGTAAATTCACCTCTGCACTGAGTAAAGCCACCTCTGCACTGGGTGAAGCTACCTCTAAACTGGGTGAAGCTATCTCTGTAACTGAATTAACTCACCTCCGCACTGGGTGAAGCTATCTCTGAGCTAAGTCAAGCCACCTCTGAACTGGGTGAAGCCACCTCTGAACTGGGTGAAGCCACCTCTGTAACTGAATTAACTCACCTCCGAACTGGGTAAAGCCACCTCTGTAACTGAATTAACTCACCTCCGAACTGGGTAAAGCTATCTCTGAACTGGGTAAAGCTATCTCTGAGCTAAGTCAAGCCACCTCTGAACTGGGTGAAGTCACCTCCGAACCTGCTCAATTTCCCTCTTATTCAACTTGATTCCTTGCCCTGATCGTAACTGTTCAAGGAGTTGACAAAATTTAATTGAGAAAACCAGGGGTAGCTGTTAGGGTAGCAGGATGATGGAACCCCTTCCCGTTGTTTGAGCCGTTCTAGTACCCAAAGTCGTAAGTCTGGAAAGGGTAAGACTATCGTGAAATTAGGCTCTCTAGCCTACAAACCCTACCCAAATTTAGGACTTTGTATACTAATCAGGTCTACCAGCACCCTCTTTGTTACCAATTCAAGATCGCACCCTCTGAACGGTTACGATGAAACGCTGTTTTTCCCTGGGATTACCTCTGGTGATTGGTTTAGGTTTGATTGGCTCCACCACTGCCTGTACCCACACCTCGACGATCGCTAGTTTTGCCCCTGTTGCTCCAACGCCCCCTCAACCCCTGCAGTACAAGGTTTATTCCTTCCCTCACAGCAAGATACATACCCTGGTGATTCCGGCGGGCAGTAATTATGAGGTGACAGCGGCGATCGCCCCGGATGTCCAACCCCTAGCCACCTTTGCCCAGCAGCACCAGGCCATCGCGGTTCTAAATGGTGGTTTTTTTGATCCTGTGAATAGCAAATCCACCTCCCATATCGTGTTGGCGGGAAAACAGGTGGCCAATCCCCAGGATAATGAACGGCTGATCCAGAATCCTGATCTCACCCCCTACCTGCCCCTGATTCTGAACCGTTCTGAACTGCGGAGCTATCGCTGTGCTGGCCAGATCCGCTATGAGATTAGCCGTCACGACAAACCCATTCCCCCCGGTTGTGAACTGTTGATGGCACTGGGAGCGGGCCCACAACTGTTACCCCAAAATACCTCTGTACAGGAAGGCTTTATTGCGTATAGCGGAGAAACGATCACCCGTGATTCCCTCGGTAGCCTTTATCCCAATGCACGATCGGCGATCGGACTGAAAGCAGATGGCAGTCTGGTCTGGCTGATGGTGGCGGAACGGCCGGATTCAAATCAACCGGGGGGCTTATCATTACCGGAACTGGCCCAATTTATGCAAAGCCTGGGAGTGGTCAAAGGCATGAATCTGGATGGCGGCAGTTCAGCTTCGTTTTACTATCAGGGCCAAACCCATTTCGGTAAACTGAATGCCAGCGGTGAGCCAGTCCAGCGTCCAGTTAAGTCCGTCCTATTGTTGAATTAGCCAGGGGCATCAACCCGATAACAACTGGGGCTATGCTGTTGATTGACTTAAACTTATGCCGATTAAGCGATTAAGATAGTCCCCCAAACGTTGTCAGCTTAGTTCTAACCATGTCCCGTGCCCGCGCCCTGCAAGCCTATATTTTAGTCAGATTGCTCCTCGCTCCCCTGATGCTCTGGACGATCGTCACCCTGGTCTTTCTTTTACTGCGAGCTACTCCCGGTGATCCGGTGGATGCCATTCTGGGGCCCAAAGCACCGGCCAGTGTAAAGATGGCGATGCGGGAACAGTTGGGCTTAAACTTCCCACTCTGGAAGCAATATCTGAATTATCTGGGTGGTCTGTTCCATCTTGATCTGGGCAATTCCCTCACCAGCCAGGGGCAATCGGTCTGGAAAATTATTAGTGAGTACTTCCCGGCAACGGCGGAACTGGCCATTTATAGTCTGGCGATCGCTCTACTGCTGGGGATTGGGGTGGGCATTCTTTCCGCCTCTCGGCCCGGTACGGCTCTGGATGCAGGGGGACGCTTATTTGGCATCATCACCTACGCCATTCCACTATTCTGGCTGGGGATGCTCTTGCAACTGGTCTTTTCTGTACAGTTGGGCTGGTTTCCCCTCGGCACCCGTTATCCCGTTACCCTATCTCCGCCGGAAGGACCAAGTGGCCTGTATACCCTCGACAGCTTGTTCAGTGGCAATGGCCAACAACTGCTGATCAGTTTGCATTACCTGGCCCTGCCGGCCTTTTCCCTGGCTCTGGTGTTGAGTGGTATCTTTGAGCGGATTGTGCGGGTAAATTTGAAGCAAACCCTGCAGGCGGATTATGTGGAAGCGGCCCGGGCCAGAGGCATTCCCGAACGTAAGATTCTGATCAACCATGCCCTCAAAAATGCCTTAATTCCGGTGATCACCGTGTTGGGTTTAACCCTGGCTTCACTGTTGGGCGGGGCAATTCTGACGGAAGTAACCTTTTCCTGGCCTGGCCTGGGTAACCGTTTGTATGAGGCGATCGCCCTGCGGGATTATCCAACAGTCCAGGGCATTGTGATTTTCTTTGCCGTGATTGTGGTGCTGGCCAGTATTGGGATCGATATTCTCAACGCCTACATTGACCCCCGCATTCGCTACTGATGAAGTCTGAAAGGACATCAAAAATTTGAACAATAATTATTGATATGGATCATCAGCAGGTGGATGAAGTTTAGCAGCTACCCATTGCTGTCGAGCATTTTGAATGAAAGGGACATCCCGGCGTTCATCATTCAAATCCAAGCGATTACAAGTGGCACGCCCCCAGGGAGTTATACCTATAATCCTTAAGGCATCTGCCGACCAAACAAAATGATCAGACCATAGCTGCTGACGAGGATTAAAGAGTGGAACTTCTACACCAGTTTCAGGATCTAAGCCAGTCGTGAAGTTATAACGCCTTTCATTACAGCGACGGCAGGCAAGGGCAAGGTTGTCTAGTGCATCACTGCCGCCCAAAGATTGAGGTTGGAGGTGATCAATGGAAAGAGGTGCAGAGCTAAGTAATTCAGGATAGTGACAGTATTCGCAACGAAATTTGGCACGTTGTCGAACGGTGTCAAAGAGAGGTTTAGGAATAACCATTCAGGAATGAGGATATGCCCTGGCAGCAGTAACAGCATTGATGTAGCTAAATATTTCATCAAGTTCGCCGATCGCTTCCAGTTCAAGGGCCTCTTCTGAAGTTAAGCCGTCATTTTTCATTTTTTCGAGTAAGAACTGCATGCGATCGCCCAGTTCCTCGGTAAACTTAAACAGAGTGAGAGGACCAATCTGTTCCACCCGCAAGCCTTTGGGAATCAGGGTAGATGGTTTAAGAAGCATGATCATAAATTGTGTCTAATAAATTTTGGGGCAAGTTTGGTGTCTGGAAGCTGTAAAAATTCCTCCAGGGCCAGGATTTTGACGATCGCTACCATTGCTCTCTTATCCCTCCGGTATCTCTCATTCTTACACTCAGTTTGCAGCGTTGAACCCTATAAACTTAACCAGTTAAATACCTGATCCACGGTCAGAGATAGGGGGATGCCCTGGAGAATGGGCAGGGAAGCATTGCCGCTGAGGATCTGCACCCGTTGATCAGTCAAGACAACAAGAACGCTTGCTTCTGCTGGATCAATTAACCAGCCCAATTCTGTTCCCTGTTCAGAGCAGAAGAGCAGCTTGGCGAGGAGTTTGGCATGGCTCTGATCCGGTGACAGGATCTCGATCGCCCAATCAGGCTGAAGATTAAACCGATTGGCAATGCGGCCAGAGGGTTGGCGGGGAATTCTGTGCCACCGAAAGACTGCTACATCGGGAACAATGACATTACTACCAAACGAGCAACGCAACTCTGGAAAGGCATAGGCAATTTTTGCAGACTTTGTTACTTGATTAATGTGATTGCATAATTCGCCCTGAAGCGTACTGTGTTCTCCCTGGGGCATGGGTTTTTGAATCACCTCTCCATTGATAAATTCTGAGGCGGGTTTTGTTTCTGGCAGTTCTAAGAATTCCTCCAGGGTCAGGGTTTTGACGATCGCTACCATTGCTCTCTCCCTCCAGCCGTTTCTCTCATTCTTGCACCAGCCACCTGTAAGCGTTGGTCAGTTATAAAGTCAACCAGCTAAACACCTGATCCACGGTTAGAGATAGGGGGATGTCCTGGAGAATGGGCAGGGAAGCATTACCGCTGAGGATCTGCACCCGTTGATCAGTAAAGACCACAAGAATGCTTGCTTCTGCTGGATCGATTAACCATCCCAGTTCAGTTCCATGGGTCGCACAATGCAACAGATTACCCAATACTTTGGTGGAACTCTGGTCGGGAGAAAGGATTTCAATTGCCCAGTCGGGATGAAGATTAAACCGATTTGCCACCTGACCCGATCCTTCTCGCGGAATTCTGTCCCATCGAACGATCGCAACATCAGGAACAATAGATGCTCCGCCAAAGGTGCAACGCAATTCTGGAAAGACACCAGCAATCTTCGTTTCTTCAGTCACCGCAGCGATGATGTTGCAGAGCTTAAATTGCAGACGGCTGTGTTTTCCCTGGGGCATGGGTTTTTGCATCACCTCTCCGTTAATAAATTCTGAGGCGGGTTTCGTTTCTGGCAGTTCTAAGAATTCCTCCAGGGTCAGGCTCTTGACGATCGCGACCATTGCTCTCTCCCTCCAGCCGTTTCTCTCATTTTTGCACCTCTCCAGATCAATATTTTTGAGAATTGATGAGTCGTTCTTCTCCCCGGATGAGTCGTTGGTGTCCCCGGACGAGTCGTTCTTCTCCCCGGATGAGTCGTTGGTGTCCCCGGATGAGCCGTTGGTGTCCCCGGACGAGCCGTTTGCTTCCCCGGATGAGTCGTTGGTGTCCCCGGACGAGTCGTTGGTATCCCCGATAGGGTGGAATAGATGTCCAATTCGATCGGTTGCTTGCCCAGATGAGTTGGAGCATTGTCCGGTTTGATTGGTTGAATGTCCGAACAGATTTAAGACATGCCTGGGTGAGCTATTTGTTGATTTACAAAATAGTGAATTCAGATCAGACAAGGGATTGCTTAAACTAATAAAAATAAGCTTGAGTAAACCTGACAACTGTACCTAACTATCAAGGTCGGTTTGAAATTTATGGTTGCAATCTCCTCCTCCGATACACATCTAACAATTCGCTGGCTGTTGCTGCCCGATGACTTTATCCTGCCGGATGATCCTGTGGAAAATGAAGATCAGCATCCCCTCGCCGCAGCGTTACGCCAACCCCTGACGGCTTTTCCCCACCTGATTGAACAAACCCTGATCACCACTAACTTTGCCCTCTGCGCTGAAATTAATGGGCGGATGATCTGCAAAGCCCCCGACTGGATGTATGTCCGTCCTGTGCAACCCTGGCAAAAGTCCTATCCCCGCCGCAGTTATACGCCTCACGCCGAAGGCCCGGTGCCGACAGTGGTGATGGAATTTTTGTCGGAAACCTATGGTGATGAATATTCAGTCGAATTTACCCAGCGGATTGGCAAGTGGTTCTTTTATGAGCAGGTGATCCAGGTGCCCACCTATGTAATTTTTCAACCGGAAACCAACCATCTGGAAGTTTATCGCCTCACCGCCGATCGCTATCAACTGCAAGAACCCAACCTGGAGGGGCGTTACTGGATTCCTGGTTTAGAGCTATTTCTGGGCATGTGGAGCGGACAGCATGAAGGCAGAACGGGCAACTGGTTGCGCTGGTGGAATGCGGAAGGGGAATTATTGCTCTGGTCGGAAGAACGGCTAGAACAGGAACGCCAGAGAGCTGAACAGGAACACCAACGGGCGGAAGCTCTGGCCGAAAGACTGCGACAATTAGGAATTGAGCCTTAGTTTGGCCAGTTTTCAATTCTGAAGTTGAGATAAGACCTGTGGATATTACTGCTGCTGTTCAACGCCTGTATGATACCTATCCATTTCCGCCGGAACCGCTCTTAGATGAACCCCCTCCCGGCTATAACTGGCGATGGCACTGGCAGGCGGCCTACAGTTTTTGTACGGGACGTAAACCAGCCCAGGACAAGGTGCGAATTCTGGATGCGGGGTGTGGTACAGGAGTGGGGACGGAGTACCTTTGCCATCTCAATCCCCAAGCCCAGATCACGGCGATCGATCTCAGTGCGAAGGCGTTGTCGGTGGCTCAGACCCGCTGTCAGAAATCCGGGGCCACAAATGTGCAGTTTCATCACCTCAGCCTGGTGGATGTGGATCAACTGGCGGGGGAGTTCGAGCTGATCAACTGTGTTGGGGTTCTGCACCATTTGAGCGATCCGATCGCTGGCATCCAGGCTTTAGCCAAAAAACTGGCTCCCGGTGGGTTAATGCACATTTTTGTCTATGGTGAACTGGGGCGCTGGGAAATCAAGCTGATGCAGGAGGCGATCGCCCTGATCCAGGGGGAGCAGCGGGGAGACTATACCGATGGGGTGCAGGTGGGCAGACAGATTTTTGCTGCGCTACCAGATAACAATCGCCTCAAACTGCGGGAACAGCAGCGCTGGTCATTGGAAAATCAACGGGATGAATGTTTTGCGGATATGTATGTGCATCCCCGTGAAGTTGATTACACGATCGATTCCCTGTTTGAACTGATTGCAGCTTCTGGGCTGGAATTTGTTGGTTTTTCCAATCCCCAGACCTGGCAGTTAGAGCGTCTCCTGGCTAAGGCTCCCGCTCTGGTGCAACGGGCCCATCAGTTAACTGAGCCACAACGTTATCGCCTGATTGAACTTTTAGATCCCGAAGCGATCGCCCATTACGAATTCTTTCTCACCCGTCCGCCCCTGCCCCGCTTTGACTGGTCTGTTGATAACGTTTTAGTGAATGCGATTCCAGAGGTGCATCCCTGTCTGGAGGGTTGGCCCAGCCAGCATTTGTTCAATTACAACTATGAAATTGTCCAACTCTCCGAGGTGGAGTTTGCCTTTCTGCAAGCCTGTGATGGACGGCGATCGGTGGCTGAACTGCTGGCAGAAACGGGGCTAGATCTGGGTAACCTGCGATCGCTCCTGCACCAACACCTGCTGCTGCTCACCCCTGCCTAAAGGGTGGACTGCGATCGAAAACGTCGAACTGAATGGGTCTGCAGGTTGAACCCTGGAGGTGGGGGCATACCATTACTGCGAACGCACAGGGTAAGGTAGCTTCTGAGCCTGTAGATGGGTGTAGAGAAGTGGACAGGTTAAGTTTCTCAGGGAGCAAACGTAAAGCTAAAACAGGTCCGGGGTTCAGTCTTAACCTCCAGGGTTGTGGCTAAATCTTCCGCTAGCAACGCCATTAACTTCAGACCCAGAGAGGATTCATCCTCGATCGACAGTGGTGTGGGTAAAGGCATCCCTGTATTGGCAACGGATAGGGTGATCTCTCCGTTCGTTTGTTGGGACAGTGTGACGGTTAAGTCCCCGCCCAGCTTACCCCCCTGAAAGCCATGTTTGAACGCATTTGTGATCAATTCATTGACAATCAAGCCACAGGCAATGGCCCGTTTAACCGTAGTCGTAATCCCAGAGCTAATTAAGTGGTGGCAATGAATCTGTTCCGGGTCAGGATTAAGGCTGTTATAGATATGGTGACAGAGAGAACGAATATAGCTACTCAGTTCGACCTTTATTTTATTGCTGGAGCCGTATAAATCCAAATACTCATGCACCAGGGCCATGCTGGTCAGCCGATGTTCAACTGTTTGCAGAATCAGATTAACGCTGGGGTCAGCACTATGGTGAGATTGCAGCCGCAGTAAACTGGCGATGAATTGCAAATTATTCTTAATCCGATGCTGCACTTCCTTGAGCAGTGTTTCTTTCTGCTGTAGCGTTCGGCGTAGTTCTGCCTCCACGACTTCATGCTGGTGCAGTTGGGCATAAAGGTTAGAAACTAACTGCTGCTGAGTATCAGCCTGATGCTGTTGCAGGGCCATCTCCACAGAGGTATAGAGTTGCATATCCAGAACAGGCTTGATCAGATAACCATAGGGATGGGAGTTCAGGGCCCGTTTTAAGGTCACCTGGTCGGAATAGCCCGTGAGATAAATGATGGGAATATTGAAGCGACGGTAAATTTCTTCGGCAGCTTTAATGCCATCTCCACCTTCTTCAAGGTAAATATCCATTAAAACCAGTTGGGGACTATTGGCAGCAGCCTGGACTACAGCTTCATCGGCAGATTTAACGACCACCACATCGTGCTTGGCTTCTTTCAGGATGCACTCAATATTCCAGGCAGTGACCGCCTCATCTTCAACCAGGAGAACTTTAGCCATTATCTTTGCCTATGGGGACCTGCTGCTGAGCTATAGAATTAGATCAATATACAGTGATGGTTAGAAAAAATCCTAACAGGTCAAGGCACATTAGCAGTTGCTATAGGTAAGAAAAGTGGGATTGACTTCCCCCTCAACTGGTAAAAGTGGGGAAAGTGGGTTAACCCTCCCAACCACTGTCTCCCCCCCTGGCCGCTACTGCCTTTAACCGCCATAGACCGAAGGCCAGGTAGCGAAAATAAAGAAAATTACAGACCCCAGGGCCAGCAGCCCCTCCAGCACGTTGCCAATCAATGAGCCGACGACGACCCCCAGGCTGGCCTTAGCGGACTGAACGGTACGGGCAGAGAGTTGTAGTTCCCGCCGGTAAAGAAATTCACCTACAAAGGCTCCCAGCACAGGGCCGAGCAACAGTCCCAGCAAGGGGCCGCCAAAGGGCAATGCGGGTAATAATCCCAGGACACCGATTACCATGCCCACGATCGCCCCGATCTGACTCCAACTGCTGGCCCCCACCCGCCGCGCTCCCCAGTAGGTGGACAAAAACTCGATGCCTGTGTTGAGGATAAAAACCAGGATCACCACCCCCAGAGGCCAGAGCATGGTGCTAAATCCCTGCACCAGTCCCCAGATAATGGCTCCCACTAAAATCAAACTGCTGCCAGGAATGCCAGGCACAACGGCCCCAACCACGCCCACCAGCATGAGCAGAAGAATTCCCCAGTAGAGCAGGATCAATGAACTCATAGCAGGGGTGCTACCGAAAAGGGGGCAGGATCAGTGTCGGGGTAACCGGCCAGTTTACTGAGGCGTTGGGGGACAAAATCCGTTGCTTTGGCGCTGCGATTCTGCCAGAGGTAGCAATCCCCCAGAGCTAACAGAAATCCTTTAATCGCTTCCTGCTGCCCGGCTTTGACGGCTTCCTCTGCTTTTTTTAGCACTGTCGATCGCCACTTGCCTTCGTTGGTGCCATACAGGTCCACCAGATAGAGGCTGGCTAAATATTCTGCCAAAGGATCTAAGCTGAACCGCAGTTGATCCTGGGCCGCTCCCACGGTTTGGATCAGATGTAAGCGGTGCTCCAGATAATCCAGGCGGGCTTCTGTGTCTTCCGCTGCAATGGTGGTGAGGACGGCCAGAGCATCGCTGCGTTTTGTAGGTATCGGTTGATAGCTGGTTTGTAAACAGGCCCAGGCGATCGCTTTGGCATCTCGATGCACCAACCGATCCTCTCGTTTTTCAACCGTCACATCCCGGTTCAATTCATTCAGATAACCCAACATTAAACTGGGCAGGCTATCGGGTAATTGCTCCTCTATCCTGGACTGCAACCGCCGGGCAATCAACTGCTCTGCGTAGAGTTTAGCCAGCAAGACGGTAATCTGCCGTTCCCCCACCATCAGGGAGAGGCGTTGACAGGCTTCAAAGAATTCTGGATCGGTAAAGGATTGCCGCTGTCCCCGTTGCATCAAATAGGCTTCCATGAAGGAGGATAGTTTATTCGCTTCCAGCCGCAGGGGTTTGAGTACTGTTTTGGTGACCCGTCCCAGGGATTCTTCCAGCCGGGAGGTGATCACCAGGGCATTGATGGGAAAGTCCGGGGACTCTGGTTGAATTGTTTCTCTGGTGGGCGTGGGCATTTCCGATAAATGATCAACTATCACCAGTAGCCGCCGTTTACGCAGTAACCGCAGCAGCAATTCTGCACAGATCGGTTCCGGGCTATCGATCAAGACCTGTAACTGCCCCCGGATCGCTTCCAGCAGGGCTGATTTACCTTCCACCGGGCGAAACTCTTCTTCCAGGAGGACCGGCAGGCTGAGATGTTTGTACAGCCGATCGCTCTCCGTTTCCGCCAGGGCCCAGCGGGCAATCTGACAGGCCAGGCTGGTTTTACCCACGCCCCCTTCCCCCCAGATCACCACACAGGTGCGTTGTTTCGTAAAGGTTGGGCGTAAATCGTTCACGCTCAGTTCAGCGATCGTTCGTCCCTCCAGCACCACGGGCAGGGGAATGTAACAGGAACGGGCCTGGACGGTATCCTTCCGGGCAAATTGCTCTCGCACCACCGCTGCATGACGGGTGACCCAGGCATCCAGAACCCTTGGATGGTAGTGCAACCAGCCCACAAACAGTACGTAGCGCAGGGGCACATTGATACCCAGGACGGGGAGGGCAAAATCGGTATAGGGTTTGAGGGCATCATTGAGCCGCAATAGCCACAAGGGGGCGAACCGGAGCAGCAGGAACCAGAGGGTCGGTAAGAGGGCCAGGTAGGCGGCGATCGCCAGCACCCAGCGATGTTGCAGGGACCAGTCCCACACCTTATCCAGCAGGCGGGTTTCTTTTTCGGCTTTTAGGGCATTCAGGGGGCGGCGAATCCAGGATTGTTCGGTTGACGAAAAAACATCGGGCTGGCTGCTGAGCAACTCTAGCACTGCTTCAAACTGTTGGATTACCTCCCTCAAGTGGGCCGTGGAGAGATGGCTGGCCTGATCCTGAAAACTATCGGCGATCGCCCCTAACCCTTTCGCCGCCGCATACTGAACGTAGAGTTTAGGATCACTCAGGGCATGAACCAGATCAGGGATGGCCGGAGCCGCTTCCGTGCCGATCGCCCCCAGAGCATAGGCCGCATTCAACCGCACCCGACCGTTAGGATCTTGGAGGGCCTGTACCAAGGCGGGAACCGCAACTTTAGCCTCTACCCCCATCTTGCGTAGGGCAAAGGACGCATAGGTACGGATATAGGGATCAGGATCTTTTAATCGCTCCACCAGGGCAGGAATGGCGGCTTTAGCCGGGGAACCCAGATTGCCCAGGGCCAGCGTGGCATAGAGGCGCACCTGACTGGCAGAATCCTGTAACGCCTGGGTCAGAGCTGGGATCGCCACCACCGCTTCTTCACCCATGTCTCCCAACACTGAAGCAGCACACCAGCGCAGATTGGGATCGGGATCTTGCAGGGCTGTGATCAGGGCGGGGAGGGCCGGGGCACCAATATCAATCAGGGCCTCGGAGGCATCGCGGCGAATCCGGGCATCATTAAGGGTTAACTTTTCGATTAAAGGTGCGATTCGCGGATCGTAGCTCGCCGTGGGTTTATCCGCATTAATTATTGTTAATTCTGCCGCAGCCGAAGAGGGGACTGTGGGGGTAACAGCCAGAGCAAGGGGAGGGGTAAGGATTGCGGCCCAACCCCCAGTGGCCAGGCAGAACAGCAACAGGGTAAGCATCACCACTTTCCCCGCAACGGCAAGCAAGCTGGATCTGAAGAAGTTCGATGGAGATGGTCTCTCCGGGGGTCTGGCCATTGAGTTGCAGCCCATCACTGCCCGAGCAAGCCCAGCAATCAAAAAGCTCCTTTCATTTTAGAGCCTGAGGGTAAGGGGATAGGACTATCGGGCTAGCCCAAAAATGGAACCATCCGGCATGCGGGTGGCCTTAAAGTAAGCCCCTTCCAGATTGGCTCCCTGCAAATTCACGTCTTGAAAGTCTGCCCGCTCCAGCATGCTCTCCCGCAGATCGGCCCCGGTCAAATTCGCCCCTTTCAATTCTGTCTCCCAAAGTTTGGCCTGGCGCAGATTAGCCTGGCGGAGATTGGCCTGCTCCAGTCTGGCCCCAGACAAGTTCGCTCCAGACAAATTGGCCTGATCGAGAATGGCATTCTGCAAGTGGGCGTTCTGCAGGTTTGCCTGGAACAGGTCGGCTCCGGTCAGATCCGCTTCCTCCAGAATGGCTCCCCGTAAATCTGCCTGGGCCAGGTTAGTCTGCTGTAAATTGCTGTGGGAAAAATTGGCCTGCTTCAGACAGAGACGGCTCAAGTCCAGGCCGGTTAAATCCAGACCTGCCAGCCGCAGTTCTGCATCGCCGGGAACAGCAGCAATGATTAAAATCAGTTCTTTGCGGGTTAACTCTGCCATCAATTCACTCCTATGACTCCTTCAGGGCCCGCGGACTCACTAATAAATCCACCGGGTTTGACTTCCAGTTGTCGGCCACGCCAGCGGATTTGTTTACCGGATACTCCCAGTAGCCAGATCAACACACTCATCCCCTCCCGCAAGGGTAAGGTCCAGAGCCAGGGCAGTAACCCCCAACAGTTGAGGCTACCCAGACTGATCAGCACCTGAAGCAATCGAACAGTCAGGGTGAGGAGAAATAGGGCGATCGCCCAGGGGTGGGCCGCTGTCACTAACACTAAGAGTAAGCTGTAGAACGTACCGTAGGTGAAGACGAGACCATAGTACTGGTTACCCCGGTTACGAAAAATGACCCGTGACCAGCGCAATTCCCGCTGAAAGGTCTGGCGTAAGGGTTCGTGAATAATGTCAATATCGACCAGATACTGGGAGAGTTCCACCCCATAACCGGCAGTGGCAACGATTCGCCCCACGTGGTAGTCATCTCCGGCCCGATTCACCAGGGTTTTGAACTCCGGTAAGCTATTCAGCAGGGATTTACGGCTGGCGATCGTCGCTCCCAGGGCAAAACGTAAACCGCCATAGAGTTGCCGTGCCACTAAAACACTGGGAATAAAGTCAATACACCGGCCGAGGGAGGCGATCGCTGCTCCTAAATCTCCGGGAGTGCGGCTGACGTAGGCACAGGTTACAGCCCCCACCTGGGGATCGGCGAGAGGAGCGGTGACGGTGGCGAGATAGTGGGGTAAAACGCGGACATCACTATCGGCAAACACAACCCAATCAAAGCGGCAGGCTTCCAGGAGTTGAGAGGTGCTGCTGGTTTTGTAATTAATTCCTCGTATTTCCTCACAGAACATTAAACGGGCTCGCCCCGGAAATTGGCTGACCAGTTGGTTCAGGATGGGAACGGCGGCATCGGTGGTTTCCCGTACCCCGAACAGCACTTCATAGTCTGCCCCATAGTCCTGCTGGCAAAGCGCTGACCAGTTAGCCTCAGCATTGTCTTCCAAGCCGCAAACAGGAACCAGCACTGAAACAGGTTGAGGGTGCTCAGGCAGGGGAAGGGATGGACGGGCAAAGAACCGATAGGTACAGAGACTACACCAGAGGTAGTAGAGGAGAGCGGTCAGACTGGCGAGGAGAAGGACAGTTTGCAGAGCAGTCAGCAGCATTCAAACCAGGAAAAAAACTATGGGTTGGAAACTGTCTTATCGTACTCCACCTTGCCATAGTCAAGCTTGATCAGCCGATCGGCAACGGTGAAATAGCGATCGTCGTGGCTGATGACGAAAATCGTTTTGCCCCGGTTGCGTAACTCCGGTAGCATTTGGGTGTAGAAAAATTTACGAAATACCGGATCTTGATCCGACGCCCATTCGTCAAACAGGTAGATGGGGCGATCTTCCAGAAAGGCATTTAACAGGGCCAGCCGTTTCCGTTCCCCCGTGGAGAGGGCGGTGGTGGAGAGGTGCCCTTCAGTGATATTGACCTTGTGGGTCAGCCGCAGTTTTTCCAGGTATTCCAGGGCGCGGGCATCGAGGTCGGGTTTTCCCAGTCCCAGCAGCCGATCGAAAAGAAAGAAGTCGGCAAAAACAACGGAAAAGTGCTGGCGATACCATTCCCGGTTCGCTTCGGTAATTTCCTGCCCATCCACATAGATTGCGCCCGACTCTGGGGTGTAGAGACCCGTAATCAATTTGCCCAGGGTCGATTTGCCACTGCCATTGCCCCCCACAATAAACACCAGTTCGCCGGCCTTAAAGGTGAGGTCGATCGGCCCGAGGGTAAAGACAAAGGTACTATCCCCCTGTCCCCCCGCGTAGGAATGGGTGACCTGATCCAGGGTTAATTTATGCCAGGGAACGATTTCCGGTTCCTCATCCTTGACTTCAGCCAGAGAATCATCGGCTAGGGAGAGCTGGAGGGAATCAATTTTTTTCAGTGCCACACTGGCCCTGCTCAGGAGTGGAATCGCTTCAATCACCTGCTGCATCGGCATCATCAGATAGACGATCGTGATCACATAGCCGGAGAGGGTGGACTGTTCCGACTGGAGCAAGCGGGGCAGGGCAAACAAAATAAAGCCGATCGTGACAAAGAGCAGCAGTTCTCCCCAACTGGCAGCAGTGGCAAAAATGGTCATCCCCCGCAGATTGTACTGGCGATAGGAGGAAGCTGTGGCGGTCAGATCCTGGCGAATAAACGCTTTGCGGCGCTGCCGATTTAGTTTCAGTTCTTTATTGCCTTCGGTGAGGGCGCGAAAATGCTGAAACAGCCGATCCTGTTCTTCCCGCGCTAGGCGGAGATAGCGATTGGCCCGACCGGCCAGCAATTCATAACTGAACACGCCAAAGGCAATTAACCCCACCATGATCCCGAAGGTACTCCAGGACAGCCAGGCCATGTAGATCAGGCAACCGGCCACAATGGCGATCGCATTAAACAACCCCGGCAGAATCGAAAAAGAGCGCGACACCGCTTCAATATCGTCTGTCAGGGTGGCCAGCAGTTGGGGATTGCCAATATTTTCCAGAGTTCTTAAGGGTGAAGCCAGAATTTGCCGACTGAGCAGCAGCCTCATCTGGAAAATAGCGCCCTGAGAAGCCTTAACCAGCAAGACCTGAGAGGAAAAATGGGTAGCTAGCAGAACAATGCTTGCCATCAGGAACCCCCAGCCCAGCCAGGTTTTGGTTCCATCAAAGTTGCTCAGCGTACCGTTGATCAGAGCAATTAAACCAGCGGTACTTCCCCCATTCAGTAGCCCGGCCAAGCCTGCCATTAGCACGATCTGCCAGGAAGACCGCAGCAGTAAATAAAATAGGTTCACCCCAAAAAACTCTTATGCTAAAGATGTAAATCTATGGTTCCTTGTCAACTTTAGGGACAATATTGGGGCGTTCTTTGCCTTCCCAGCCCGCCGGACGCTTGGAGTTATACCAGGCGACAGAGCCAATTGTGACCGCAGAGATAAACCCAAGGGCCAGCACACCATAAAACGCCCAGGGAAATTGGGACCCAGCAGACACTTCGCCAATGGCTGCTCCCAGTGTAGGCAGAGGAAAAATTTGGATTAACGTAGTACCCAGCATGACTCACCAATCCTTTTAAGCGAATATTTTAGATTAACATAGGTGGTTTAGCGATGACCTGCAGTTGGCCAAAGATCAAAGCTTAGGAGCAGTTTAGACTCCTGGCAAAAAGCCCTACACCATTCTCAAGTCGGAGCTTCGCCACCCTAACCTACCTCTGGAACTGATATGAGCCAAAGATTTTTTAATAGCGTTAAGCTGTAAATTTTGCTAGAGTTTGACACTATATGTGGTAGTTAATGTAGTGGCTAAAAGAGGAATACATCCGGCATGGTGCTCTCCCCATCTCCCCTGAGCGAGCTAAGCGAATCCCAGCAGGCGGTTTTGCAAAAATACCTGATCAACGGTGAAACGACCTGGGCGGAAGTCATCCGACGAGTTGCTCGATTTGTCTCCAGCGCTGAAGCAACCCCTGAACTCCAGCAGTACTGGGAAGAGAAGTTTCTCTCGGTGCTGTTGCCGATGAAGCTGGTTCCCGGTGGCTCAATCCTGGCCAACTGTAACCACGGCACCCAGGGACTCCTCAACTGCTTTGTTTTATCTGCTGAAGATAATATTTATAGCATTACCAAGCTGGTGTCCGATGCGGTTCTGACGACGAAATTCCGGGGTGGGGTGGGGATCAATATTGGTTCTCAGGGACAAAAAGGGTATATCCGCCCCAAAGGGGCCCCCTTCCAGGATGGTAAAGCCCTCGGCCCCTGTGCAGTGCTGGATATGGTGTCTGAGAACTCCAAAAAAATTACCACTGGCAATAAGGCTCGGCGGGGTGCTTTTCTGTTTTCAATGGATTGGCGACATCCAGATATTTGGGAATTTATTCAGGCCAAAACCCAATCGACGATCGATGCTCAGATTACCAAAAAGATTCTGGAGGACATCTCCCAACTGGTAGTCAGTGATGCGCCGGAAGCGGAGAAGCGGCAAAAGTTACGGGAATTAAACAGCCAGCTATCGACAGCCTGGGTCGAAACCCATTTAAGCCCAGAAGGAAAACGCGATCGCCGCTGGCACAATGCCAATATTTCTGTGCAATTAGACGATGAATTTTTCCGCCTGCTCGATCAGGGCGATACCTTTGCTAACGACCTCTGGGATAAGATTGCTCAATTTGCCCACGACACCGCCGACCCCGGTTTGTTATTAATTGATAACGCCAAACGTCGTAGCCCCATCCGTGATTTTGTCACCTGCACAAATCCCTGCGTGACCGGTGATACTTGGGTACTTACTGATGAAGGCCCACGTAAAGTCAAGGACTTGGAAGGAACATTCCATCGGACTATTATCAACGGTGAGGCTTACCCAACAACACCTGAAGGTTTTTTCCTCAGTAATAAGGATGCCAACGGTGAAGCTCAATCAACCGAAGTTTTGCTTCTCAAGACGAAAGAAGGCTATGAGCTAAATTTAACGGGAAATCATAAAGTTTGGGCAATTTGCCATTCTTCGGGACCTTACCCTGAATGGGTTGAAGCAGCAAAGCTAAAACCTGGTGACAAGGTGAAATTACATGATCATCGCAAAGCATCATGGAAAGATTCTAAAACATTTGAAGATGGCTGGCTTCTGGGCGTACTAATTGTTCAAGGTGAGTTTGAAGAGCAAGGTGTTTCTCTCACACTGGAAGAAGAATTTTCAGAATCTCTGAGAACTTATGCCGTCTCTGTAATGGATAAGGTAGGACCTGGAGTGGAAGAATACGCTCACCACAATCACGAGAGCCATTCAAGTACTTTTAGTTTTCCTGCGGCCTGTTTGAAATTCGCGTCTTCCTTTGGTATCAGCCAGCGGAATAGAGAGATTAGTAAAAAAATTGAGGAGGCGGGATTTAATTTTTATCGAGGTTTTTTGAGGGGAGTTTATGATGCGGCTGGACAGATTAAAGAACCGGCAGATGCCCCTCCAATCATTCAATTAGAACACGAGAGCCCAGAGTTCTTAAAGGCAATACAACGGATGCTTTTGCGACTAGGTATTGTTTCTAAAATCTCTCCATCCGCCAAAAAGCATGACATTGGTGTTCAAGATGTTCAGGATTTTCTTGACAAGTGTACTAACAGCAAAAACACTTTGCCATCTATTCCTGAATCAGATTTCCTGACTCCTGAGACTCAAGATCAGTACAAGCTACTGATCACAGGCCAAAATATTGACGTTTTTAGTGAGCGGATTGGTTTTAACCATAAGCAGAAGGAAGCTCAACTTGTCCGGCTAATTAGCTACTACGGGAGCAAATTCTTGCTTGAGGAGGAAGAATTCTTTGCGACTATCTCTGATGACGGGCTGCAACCAAATGGATTTCAACGTGTGTACGATTGCCAGGTTCCCGGAGAGCACCGCTTTGATGCCAATGGCATTGTGGCTCATAACTGTGGTGAAATTTTCCTGCCGCCCAACTCCGCGTGTAACCTCGGTTCACTAGTACTGACCAAATTTGTGATTCGTAAACCCGATGGTAGCGTCGTTATTGACTGGGATGATTTAACTGAGGCGGTGCGGATTTCCATTCGTTTTCTGGATAATGTTCTGGATGTTTCCGAATTTGCCACCCCCGATCAGAAGCACAATGTGCGCCATGTCTTCCGGCAGCTTGGCCTGGGGATTATGGGCTGGGCAGACTATCTTAAACTGGCTCACATTCCCTACGATTCTGCGGAACATTTGAGTGAGATCGATCGTTGGGGCAGCTGGATTGCCGAACAGGCCTATCGGATGTCCGAGGAAATTGCCGCCGAAAAGGGGCCCTGTGGAATTTGGGACAAAATTGCTGAGGTTCGCACGGGCAACCTGTTTGAACGCTGGCAGGATAGTGAAGGAAATACCTACAACGGCTGGGAAGTGCTCAATTCCAATCGGCAGGATCTAAAGCAAGTTCCCCGCCGCAATTCCACGGTGCTGTCGATCGCCCCGACTGGAAGTATTGCCCAACTGGCCGCCTGTTCCTGGGCGTTTGAACCGGACTTTGGTTTAACCGTCTGGAAGCAGGTGTTTGTCGATGCTTCTCGCAATCAGCAAAACTGGGTGCAAATTCTTAACCCCTATCTGGAAGAGTTGGATCTTTCTGAGGCAGATAGTGAAATTGTTAAGCGCACGGGTTCGCTGAAAAATACTGAATTTGCCAAACAGCATCCTGAGATTGCCAACAGTTTCAAAATTGCCCGTGAAATTCCCCCCGGTTGGCACATTCTGGTGCAGTCCAAATGGCAGGATTGGATTGATTCATCGATCTCCAAAACCATTAACCTGCCGGGCCATGCCAGTGTCGCAGAAATTAAGCAGATCTATCGCCTGGCGGAAAAAGCGGGCCTGAAAGGGGTAACGGTTTATCGCTCCGGCACACTGGAATCAGAACCTGTCAAAGTTGGAGATGAGGAGAAAAATGGCTGAGACTAATCGCTTACTGAATCTCATCCAGGAATTTCCGGCAGCGTTTGCTGACCCGGAGCAGGTGGCCCCTCAACCGATTAGCCAGACTCCTGCCGCGCAGATCTCGGAGAAAACCAAGCAACTCCTGCAGTTGGTAAACGAATTTCCCCAGGCGTTTGCTGACCCGGAAGCAGCTTTGCCTGACCAAGTGCCCCTGACCGCAGAGACTGAAGCCAGTTCCACAACGGTTGAGGCAGACTCCTCTCCTGTTGCTGGTGATGCTCCCATCCCATCCCTGCCACCCGGATACACGCAGGCACTCTCTCGGCGGATCTCGACCTTTACCTGGGGTACGATCGATTGCTATTTGACCTACGGAGACAAGGGGCTGGAACGGATCTGGATCACGGTGGGCAAATCTGGTACCGAAGTACAGTCCCTCTGTGAGGCGATCGTCCGGCTGGCCAATTTACTGCTCAGTCATGCCGTGCCGATGGCAGAAATCGTCAAACAGTTACGCGGAATTCGTGGCGGCGATTCTGAAGGATTGGGACCACACAAAATCCTTGGACTGGCAGATTTGATCGGCAAAGTGCTACAGGAAGCTCCCGAAACCCTGCTGCAGACCGCTAAACTCTCTGCTCCTACCCCCGTTGCCTCGGAAACGGCCGAATTGACCGCCAAGGCGACACCTGTGCAGGCGGCTGGATCTGAGCCAATCCCAGACACTCAGGCATTGTTCAACTTTGGCGACAATGATTACAGCGCGGATCTTTGTCCAGAATGTGGGGCCCAATTGCAGCAGGTGAATGGGTGTTCTGGTGGGGCCTGCACCGTTTGTGGCTATAGCAGTTGTAGCTAAGAAAAGCCTGTATCCGGTGCAAGATGAGGGCGATCATGCCCAGTAGATAAATTAAGGGTAATCGTCCTGAGAGATAGATTGAATTTTGCCCAACTGGGGCATCTTGAAATTGTCTCTATGTGCTCCTGATCGTTCTCTGGGGGTCTTGCTTGATGTCATCCGATCATCTCCCTGCCCACAAAGCCTCTGAACCAAGTCAGTTCAGAACTCATCTACAAGAATTTAACTGCCGGATTAGTTTGATGGCTGGCTTGAGTAGCAATGGCAAGTTAGAGTTAGCAGAATGCTATGCCCGGCTTGAATCCCTCTGGCAGGAGTTAGAGCAAACCTATTGGGCACAGACCGATCAACCGCCACTGGAATCCTAGGGAATCGCTTGCTGGCCTACTGCGGTGGGAGCAGATGTGGGGATGGCAGCGGTCACATCTGTGCCAGGGGGTACTTCTACCACAATCAAATAACCTGTAAATTTGGGGGTTCCGGCTGCAGCGGTGAGGGCATTTAAAATCGTTGGCATATCCGCCTGTTGTAACTGCCCCGTTTCGTCATAGAGTTCTAACGCGGAGAGACAGCCGATCGTCGGATTCCAGTTACCACTTTGGGGAAATCGGCTGTTATTGCTGAAAAAGCTGGGAGCTTCACCACTGCCATGAATCCGAAATAAACTTCGCCCGCCCTTACCCGCCCAGTAAGTCTGCTGGATTGGATAATAATTCCGCCAGGAGGGAGGTAAAAGGGCCTGATAAGCAGTTAGGGAAGGAGAAAGTTGTCCCTTTTGTCCGGGGATAAACGATTTGACTCCCGGTTCAAAGGGCACAAATAGATTGACTAAAGCAAAAAAACCGTAAGCACGAAAATATTCTGTATCCGGTTGGGGCACCTCGCCTTCAATGCGATAAATGCCCTGAGGTGTTTGGCCTCGATAGAAATTCCAGGCTAAACCGTGGATCGATCGCAACAGCAAGGGAACGGACCACAGCTGTTCTCCCTGCCGGACAAACCGTCCCTGGGCATCTTTAAGATAACTCTGGCACAGCACCCCCCGATCGGGTTGGCAGACTACATACAGGTGTAACTGCTCCGGTGCGATCCTCCAGGCAAACAAATCGGTTAGGGGTGGCAAGGGTGGGGGGCGATCCTGAAAACTGGCATCCCGCAAGGTCGTCAACAATTGCACATTCTCAGCCCACTTGGGAAACCGTTGACGGATCAGCTCTGCCCATTGCTGGCGTTGCTGTGGCTCCATTCCGGCTTGAGTGAGGGCCGAAAAAGCCATGGCCACCCGGATTGGATCAGTGCTTTTTTGGATAATCTGCTGAAATTGCTCTCCCAGATTGGCATAGCGGCTTGGATTGCTGAGATAAAGCTGGGTACCCACCTGTAAGGCCATATTTACGGTACGACCCTGGGCAGCACTCAAGTTGTTCCGGCTGGACAGCGCCATAATGGCAGCGATCGTCTGGGGGACAAACTCAGCCTGGGGTTCCCGCACCGCGGCCGTCCAGAGGAGATTGCGCCAGTAGCGTTCATTGGCATCTGTAACGGGGTAACGGTTGAGGTCGTAATTTTCCGGCAGAACCTGGCGATCCTGTTTCTCCCGCTGCTCAACTCGGGCGGTTGCTGTTGCCTGAGGAATAACGGACTGAGGCTTTTGGGCTGAAGGAGGGGTAACGGAGGGGGTTCGGACTGGAGGCGGGGGGATCGGAGGAAGGGTTTGGGCAGCTACGGGGTTAAGAGTCGTACTGAAAACCCCCAGTCCTGCTAAAAGTAAAACCGCACTCTTCCCTACTGTTGTTGTTCTCATAGAGTGATTCTGACGGAGCGATCGCTAGCTGAGATCTTGATATACCATCCACTGCAGAGCCAGGCAAGTCCGATCAAAACCCATCGTTAATCGAGTTGCTTGAGGCACTGGAGGTGGAACCGTTCATCAGTGACATACTTTTTTACCCAGGTAACATAGCTACGGTTAGAATGGCGGAATTTAGCAAGGTTTAATTTCCCAGCCTCCCCCAGGGAGATAATCAATGCGCTGATGAAATCAACAAAATCGAAAAACTCCTGTACAGGCGCGTAGGTTTCATCATCATTGCAGTAGTCACTCGGATCTCCAATTGACTCGATCTTTTTGAGCAAAATCTCGACGTGACTCGCATCGATAGACATTTTGAATTTCTTTTTTGCCGAGTTGTCAATACTACCGGATAAGAACGCATCGAACAAGGTGTTCAGTTCTTCCTCAACCTTCATTACGATCTCTGAGTCCATTCTCTATGCTTTGCTGGTCTAAGCTTTTTTGCCAATCCCATAGCGATCGTCGTAGTTCAGTGCATTGCTTTCCAGGGCGATCGCCAGATCGTTAAGGTAATCCGCCAGCGATCCAGCCAGAAGCTGATGCTCTCCGGTTTCGTGAGCATAGAAAATTACCTGGCCTTTCTGACCTGTTGGCACGGGAGCCAGATCAATGCAGTACAAATCACCACCCCCATTACTGGCAAAGGGAATCCAGCCGATATTCCACCAGTCCGGGGCAATCCCATCTCCGGGTTGAGCCTCCAGATCAGCAAAGTTACCCGTTTCCAGTAGCTCTTTCTGGAGTTGCCAGTCTTGCAGAATCTTTTCTACGGCTAATGGGCTGAAGGCCATCTCGTCCCATTCGTCACAGGCTGGAAAGAGACCGCATCCGTTGCCCTCAGGGTCAGTTCCGTTCATGAGCCGATAGAAGTCCTTGAAGTCCTCAGGCAGTTCCAGGTTGGTTTGGGTGGCTAAATGCTGCAATTGTTCCTCTGTTGCGGGAGGTTGTAACAACTGCAGCGTTGTGGGGGCATGGGATTGCAACCAGGCAGAGATTCGATTCCACGCTTCGGTAATGGGGGATATCATCATCGCACTTGTTGTGTTGCTTCGACTGCTGATGGTCTTACATTACCCTGGATCTTTATTGATCCAGTAAACATAACAGTCTTTTAGCCCAGGCTTAACTAAAGCTGAAAAATGCGTCCCGCCCCCACTCCCAATTAGTGTTCAAGCATAGTCCCAAACTGTCATCACCGGAAATGCCTTCCAGCGATCGCTCTTCATCGCCCATCGCCGCCAACCCATGAATTAGACAGCAACAATTTCTTGATTGAGTAATTGCTGCACTACCTGATTCAACAGATCAAGTTCTTCTATCTCTACATCTGGAGACCAAATTAAAGTTTTGAGCAGATTTTCCTGTTCTGCAGTTATGGTGCGGCTGTATTGAATGCTCTTGAGAAGGTTTAGTAATTCCATACTCTTCGTTCCTGTTAAACGGGTTAGTTAATTGATTCAATCGGTTAATTAGTAGAGCTAACCTGTTTTCCCAGTGAAGGCTATCGCGGCAGTATTAACTCTGGGTGCCTAAAAAGCGCCAACTGAGGAAATCGTACCGAGCAGCCTTGAAACAATCAATTCTCATTGAGAAAATTCCCCCCACTGCTCGGTAACTTTTATCAAGTTATCAAACCTCTGTAGTGCTGTCTGTATAGAAAAGTGTGGAGTTTGTAAGTGTGAAAAGTATGAAAAGTATGGAGAGTGTGGAGAGTATGAATTAGCTTGGGTCCAGAGTTGTAAGGCATGTAAAACTCCACCGCTCTATGGGATGTGAGCTGTAGGAGCAAGTGTTCACGGTTCCAATTCCACCGCATCACTGAACCGCAGAGCAAGGGCAAGGAGGGTTGACAAGGTCTCCCAACTCCACTGCAGAGCAGTTGCCTAACGCCTGGATGACTGCAATCGGGGTGAGGTGTTATTCTATCCTGGGTTTGGATTTGACCGTTTCGCCCCGCCATTACCCTCTCGAACCAACTCTGGCAAGACTTAAACTCCGGCAACTATGAAACTTAAACGCCGTTCCTTTCTCTTCCTGCTTGGTGCAAGTGGCTATGGTTTAACTGCCTGCCTGAACCAGTTGAACGCTGGCCAGCCCAAAACGCTTGAGCAGCCCACCCTGGCAAAAACCTCGCCCTCCCCCCCACCAGTGGTGGACGATCGGCTGGCTAAACAGGGAATTACCAACCCCCCCCGTGGAGATGTGCGGATCGTCGTGATCAGTGACCTGAATAGTCAGTATGGTTCCACGGATTATGATCCGGAAGTGGATCAAGCCATTGCCCTGATTCCCGGCTGGCAACCCGATCTGGTGCTCTGTGGTGGCGATATGATCGCGGGACAAAGTCCTTCCCTGTCTCGTGCTCAGATTGAAGCGATGTGGCAGGCTTTTGATCAACACGTTGCGGCTCCTCTGCGTCAGGCTAAAATTCCCTATGGCTTTACCCTGGGTAATCACGATGCCTCTGGGGCCCTGGGATTTCAGAACCAATTTCTTTATCAGAAAGAGCGAGATTTAGCAGCGGACTACTGGCAAGATCCGGCCCATAATCCGGGGGTGAATTTTGTCGATCGCAGTGGTTTTCCCTTTTACTACAGCTTTGCCCAGAACGACCTTTTCTTTCTCGTTTGGGATGCCTCCACCCACCTGATTCCAGCCAAGCAGCTCACCTGGGCAGAGCAGAGCCTTAGTTCTCCCCAGGCCCAGCAGGCTAAATTACGGATTGCGATCGGCCATCTGCCCCTCTATGGCATTACAGTTGGACGGGATGAGCCGGGGGAATACCTGGAGCGAGCCGATCAGCTCCGCGCCTTGCTGGAAAAATACAACGTCCACACCTATATCAGCGGCCATGATCATGGCTACTACCCCGGTCACGTCGGTAAGTTGCAAACCCTGCAGTGTGGTATTCTGGGCAGCGGCATGCGTCCCTTACTGGTCGGTAATTTGCCCCCTCAGAAAACGTTAACAGTGATGGATGTCAATCTGGTGGCTGCGGATACGGTCTACACCACCTACAATGCCATGACGATGAAGGTGATTGATCAGCAAACCCTGCCCCGCCTGATTCCCGCTCCCAATGGCAAGGTGCTGCGACGGGATGTGGAATTGGCTGATTTAACCCCAGAGGAACGCGCCATGAAATACACGCCTAGCACAATTTAGTTCAAAAATATTTAATTTTTGCTCAGACAATGTTATCTGAACAACCTGCAAAGCGGCCCGAATCGGCTAAATCTAGCATTGAGCATCCTCTCCATCCTGAACAGCTATGAAGTCATCTCGCCGGGATCGTTCTTCCACCCCAGCCTCCCCCAACCTGCCTAAGTCCTGGCGATTCCTCCTTCCCTTTTTGGGCCTGCTGTTGGCCATTCCTCTGCCCGCCTGGTTATGGTGGTCGATGGTGAATGGTTCCGTTGGCCAGGGACGGACTGGCAACACCAGTGCTCTGGCAACCGCTCCAACCCAAGCTCCAGGCGATTCTGCCCCTCCCCTCCCCGTCAGTAGTGCTGTGCCGCTGCAATGTCCAGCCAATTTTGCCTTTGCTACCAAAGCCGTTCAGACTGACAGTTTGCCAGAGCAGAATTCACAGCCTCAAAGTGATACGGGTAACCCGCAACCCCCTGGGCTGTCCACTCCCCTGGTCAAGCGTCTGCCCCAGTTTGCTACGTGGTTAGAACAACCCCAACCGATCGCCGCCGCTATTGCCGCAAATCTTGGCCCCGTTCTAGCTGCCCAGTTCTCGCCTCAACCCTTTCCTGACATTAGCCAGCGGGCCAGACAGGCGCGGGTTCCAATCATGATGTATCACGATATCCTGCCGGAGAAGCAAGTCTTTTTTGATGTCACCCCAGCGGAATTTGAAGCAGATTTGCAGCTGATTCGTGATCAGGGCTTAACGCCGATCAACCTGGATCAACTCGTCACCCACCTGACCACCGGGCTGCCCCTGCCAGCTAAACCCATTCTGCTCTCCTTTGATGATGGCTATGCCGGACACTACAAATACGTTTACCCTTTGCTGAAAAAGTACGGCTATCCGGGGGTGTTTGCGATTTACCCGGATAAAGTGGGGACAAAGAAAGGCCGATCCAGCCTCACCTGGGAGCAACTCCGGCAGATGGCCGCCGATCCCCTCGTAACGATCGCCTCCCACAGCGTCAGCCATGCCGTGCTCACTCAGGTGGATGAGGCCCAACTGGAGAAAGAAGCGGTGGAGTCCAAGCGGATTTTAGAGCAAGAGCTGGGAATCCCGATCAACCATTTTGTTTATCCTGAAGGAAAATATAACGAGCGCGTGCAGGACTGGGTGAAGCAGGCGGGGTATCATTCTGCCCTGACCATGGATGACCTGGAAAACCGTTTTGCCGGCCAATCGAAAGATCTGCTCAGCATCGATCGCATCGGTCAATCCCAGTTGGAAACGATCATTGAGCAAGCCTACGGGGGACCTCCCCTACCCGGTTGGAATAATAGCTTTAACTTTAGCGCGCCGATCGAAGTTAATCGCCCCACGATCAATGAGGTTCCCTTAATTCTGATCTCTGGGGGACGGCCGATTACCATTCATGCCGATAGCCGCTATCAGGTGCCAGAAATTTTAGCCCAAACCCAGGCGGTTGCTGGTGTGGATGGGGGGTTCTTTTCCCTGGAATTTCTGGATTCCAATGTGATGATTGGGCCAGTGCTGAGTCAGAAGAACGGTCAGTTTGTTCCCGGCAATGCCAGCGAAAATCCCCGCCTCAATGGTCGTCCCCTCGTCCTGATCAGTCCCTCTGGCGTGAGATTTATTCCCTTTGATGCCAGTAAACACAATAGCCTGGAAGGGATTCAAGCAGAAGATCCAGGGGCCACCGATGCCTTTGTCGCTGCCGCCTGGTTAGTCAAACAAAATCAACCTCAGCCAGAGCAATCCTTTGGTAACCTGTTTGATTTTAATGCTGCCCGGCACCGCGCCTTCTGGGGAATCAACCAGAACGGACAGCCCACCATTGGCGTTTCTACGGAACCCGTTGGCTCAGTCGAGTTGGGTGAAATTCTTTATCAAGCTGGTTTCCGAGATGCGGTCATGCTCGATTCCGGGGCCAGTACCTCCCTGGCCTATCAAGGTGAATCCTTAGTTGGCTACACTCCCCGCCCCGTTCCCCATGTGGTGGCTCTGGTTCCAGCGGAAGTTCCCCAGGGTTGCATCTTTCAAGCTCAGAAATAGATTTACTAGACGTTAAAGTAGAGCAGCAAAACTCAGGCAAGCAATTTTTTTGACCGCAAAGATAAAAGAAACTCAACAATTCAACTATCAGCCTGATTTAATGGCAGGATTTGTAATATCCCCAAACCCATCTAAATGTTGGCTGCAGTTTCATGTTCTCTTCCAGAACTAAATTTACTAGTTTGCTGCTTTTTTCTGCTGGACTGGCTGTTTCAGTTGCTCTCCCAGGGGTGGCTCAACCCGCAGTCAGCAATTCCGTAGCCAATCCTGATCCACAGCAAATTTTGAACCAGGCCTGTACGGTGCTGAAACAACAACGTTCTTTTGCCCTGGAAATGGATATTACCTATGACAATGTCTTGGATACGGGCAGTAAAGTGCAGTACAGTGCCTATCAAAAAGTATGGGTACAGAAGCCAAACCAGTTACGCTCAGATTATGTAGGGGATGAGCGAAATAGTCGCTTCTACTACAATGGTCAATCTTTTGCACTTGAATCTCCCCTGAAAAATCTCTACGCTACAGCTGATGCCCCAACCAGTATTGATGCAGCCATTAATCAGATTCAACAGCAGTACGGCGTTAGCTTGCCGATGTCCAATTTGTTTTTAAGTGATCCCTGTGCCGCCCTTGAGGACAAGGTTAATCAGTCTTTTTTTATTGGTATGGACATGGTGAACCGCAATCCTGCCTATCACCTGTTATTCGTGGGCGACGATCGGGATTGGCAAATCTGGATTCAGCCGGAGCCAAAACCGCTGCCGATTAAAGTGGTGATCACCTACAAAAACTTACCTGGAGCACCTCAATATACAGCCCTGCTCTCGAACTGGAATTTGACTGACACCCCTTTTGCTGCTGATCTGTTTAACTTTAAACCGGCCACCGGGGCAGCAAAGATTGAATTTTTACCTGCAACCAGCTCTGTTCCTTAATGTGCTTTTGCTCAGGATCTTTGGCTATGTATAAAAAACAAACTTTAGCGATCGGCTTAAGTCTGGCTTTGCTGGCGAGTGGACTTTCCCCCTCTGTTAGCCTGGCGCGTCCTGGGGGCGGTTCCCGTGGTGGTGGTGGTGGTTCCTTTCGGGGTGGCGGTGCCTCTCCTCGAATGAATAGCAGTATTAATCTACAAAATAGTGGCAATGTGCGTGGCCCTGCTCCTCAAAATCGCTCAACCAATATCAATCGGGGCAATATTAATACTGGCAATATCAACACTGGGAACATTAACAGGGAAAATATTAACAGCGGAAATATCAATCGGGGCAATATTAACACCGGAAATATTAACACTGGCAATATTAACACTGGTAATATCAATCGGGGCAATAACGTCAATATCAATACGGGCGATATTAATGTCAATACCCGCTGGTATGGCGGTGGTTGGTATGGCAGGGGCTACTATAGACCTCCGGGTTGGGGGGCGTGGGGAGCGGCGGCCTTTGCTACCGGAGTTGTTATCGGAGCTACGATCAACTCTCTACCGCCTTATTACAGCACTGTTTATGTCAGTGGTTCTCCTTACTTTTATTCTGATGGAGTTTACTTTACTTCCCAGGGTGATACCTATGTTGTCGTTGCCCCTCCCCTCGGTGCGATCGTGACCAATTTGCCAGACGGTTGTTCCACCACGCAGTACAACAATGTTCTGGTCTACAACTGCAGCAATGTGTTTTATGAGCCTTTCTACCAGAACGGTTCTACAGTTTATAAGGTGGTTCAGGTTGGCTGATTAGCCGGAATCAGCAAGTTTTGCCCAGATGTCTTGACACCATCAGGTTATTGACACCATCAGGTTCAAACCTGCTCAACCTGCTCTAGGACACTTTTTTCTGCCATGGTCCCCAGATCGCCAGGGTCATACCGGGGTCCTGAATGTTGACAAACAGGGTTTGGCCATCAGGGGAGAAACAGGCACCGGCAAATTCTGAGCGGTTCAGAGCATTGCGACCCAGCACATAGATTTTCCCTGCTGGGGTGATACCGAGCAGATCATTGCCGCTAGAACCATCCTCACAGATGATTAAATCCCCAAAGGGAGCCATAACCAGATTGTCAGGAAAATCCATCACCTCTGTACCGGGAGATTCCACAAATAATTCAATCGATCCCCCGTCGCGGGCTGTGCTACCAGGAAGATAACGCCAGATTTGCCCACTGCCTTTGCTGCCCCCACTGGTACAGGTAAAGTAAATTTCACCATTGCTGTAACAGATGCCTTCACCCCGCGTAAACTGTTGGGCCCCTTTGTTATAGGCTTGCACCCGTACCGTATCTTCTACCGGATCGGGGTCATCAATCCGCACCCATTCCACTGCAAATTTCTGCCTGAGGGGAAAGTTACTGTGGGTCAGCAGGGTTGGCCAGTCTTTGATTTTGAGGGCTTCCAGTACGCCACCCGCCTGCAGGTTACCCGGTTGGGCCGGAATAAACCGATAAAAACGGCCATCGGTGAGATCTTCCGTTAGGTAAATAATCCCACTGCGGGGGTCAACGGCGATCGCTTCGTGGTAGAACCGACCCATAGCCTTGAGTGGCACCGGATTGACTGGCCCAGTAGCCGTCGCGGGCACTTCAAAAACGTAGCCATGGGGTTTGTTGACATTGGTGGCTGCACGAGGAACATTCTGAGCAGGGGTCACCACCGTTTCTTCACAACTGAGCCAGGAACCCCAGGGGGTGGGCCCGCCAGCACAATTGCGGGATGTTCCGGCCAGAGAAACAAAATCTTTAATTAAGGTTCGATCGCTGTTCACAATCAGAGTTGTGGTTCCCCCTGTACAGAGGGTGTCATACATTTTGTCGGTCTCTGCGATCACGGGCGGCTCGACATTGATTGGACTCAATTCATGGTTACGGATCAGAATCGTGGTGTTGTTTGGACCGGCAAAAGCGGCCATGCCATCGTGTTTACCGGGCACTGGATAGCCATCACTCATGCGATCGCCCACGCGGGAGAAGATCTGGTATTGAAAGCCAGTCGGTAGGTCCAGCACTCCCTGGGGGTCTGTGACCAGCGGCCCAAACCCAGCCGTTTGCAGTGCTTTCCCTGAAGCAACTTGACCATAGACAGCTTCCAGGGTAGAGGCCAGGCCTGTGCCCACGGCCGTGGTGGCGGCGAGGCTGAGAAAACGACGACGGGATAGAGCCACGGTATCCTCCTATTGGCAGAGTCAAATCTGCAGGACATTGATCATCTTAATAGAGCAAGATTAAATTAACTTAAAAATGTGCCTGCTTTGGGTTGGCGGGAACACAGCGATCGACGAGAGAGGGATAGAGTAGATGAAAAGCCTCTAGCCTGCCGGGGCGAGCGATTCGCAAGAAATGTGTTCTTTCATACGCTGGTTCAAAGTGGAGCAGGCTAACCTGGTAAAGATATAGATCAACCCTTACTCTTCTGCGAGGTGTCTCATGGCGAATCCAGTGTTTTCTCAACCCAGCGAACAAAATGCCGAGATCCTCTGGCCCCAATTGCGCCAAGCGATCGCCCAAAGCTCTGGCTTCCAACGCTGGCTACTGGAACGGGAATCGAACAGTCGGGAGATGGAAACCGTTCTGACCAACGCTTCGGATGCTCTGGTGATCGCTTACTTACGCCAAACCCTGGAAACTCTGGCCTATTGATCCTGGGCTGGCCCCACCATTAAGCTGAAGCAACGAGAAAACTAAGACCAATCAGCGCAATTGCGATTCCGCTTAGCTGGCCAAAACGCACAGCCCATGTTGGCCGTTGTGTATCACTCCAGCCCTTCAGTTTGTAAGCCATCAGGGCAATACCGTACTGGCTGAGGCTGAGACCGATCAAATACCCCAGTAAGGCATTCAGCCCTGCTCCAGTCATTGCTTCACCGTAGGCATAACCGTGAAAGATGCCTGCGATCGCGGCTAAGCTTCCCAGTAGCCAGGGGTTTAACCGTCGTCCCAAGAGCAGGAGCAATCCCAGGGCCAGAACGGATAGAGCAATTGCGAGTTCGGCAAACGATAAGTCCAGACGTAGAAGGTGCAGCGTTGTTCCCACGTTGGCTGTTAGCAGAAAAGTAATTGGTAGAAAAATGCCCCGTTTGAGTCCGGCACAAAGCAGCCCGATCGCCACCACTGCTGCCAAATGATCCAGTCCAATCACGGGGTGAGCCAACCCAGAGAGTAACCCTTCCCAAACATTGGCAGGGGTACTGTTCCCCATGGCATGGTGGGCCAGAGCAGGATGAACCGCTGTAGTCACCATCCAACCCACGCCTAAAGCCAGGAGTTGGTTTCTTGAGAAAAATTTTTGTAGCATTTACATCTGTGCCTCGCAGACGAAACTTCTAGACCGAAGGGAACCATTGGCGGGCATTCTGACTAGGAGAATTGCTCCTTCACAGTTGCGGGACAGTGTCGGACTTACACCGAGCTTTCCCCAGTAGTTCAGTAACTACCTCCAGTGGCTGTTCCCCACCGGAGCCAATGACACATTGTTCAAAATCCTACTTGGATTTGTGACCTTTAGACCATAAAGTTAATCTTTTTTATCTATGCTGATTCCGACTGCGGAGAGTTTTGCCGAACTCTGAGGTGGTTGAGCAATCCTTCACAGGCATCTGTTAATAAATCCAGCACGTATTCAAAGCCTGCTTCTCCTCCGTAGTAGGGATCAGGCACTTCTCGATCGGGATAACGGCGACAGAATTCACAGACCAGCTGCACTTTGGCATGGTATTTCCCACTCCGATCCAGCCCCAGCAGGTGGTAATAGTTTTGTTCATCCATAGCCAGCAGCAAGTCAAAGTCGTGGAAGTCCTGAAGAGTAACCTGCCGTGCCCGCCCTTCCAGCCCAATCCCCCGCCGCTGGGCGGCCTGTCTCATCCGGCGATCGGGAAGTTCCCCCACATGGTAATCCCCAGTTCCAGCAGAATCACAGAGAATTTCTTCTGCCTGGCCGTTCTGGTGCAGGAGATGACGCAGGATGCCTTCCGCCGCCGGAGAACGACAGATGTTACCTAAACAGACAAATAGCACTTTCTGAGCCATAAACGTTTTAGGGGTGAGCAGAGGTGGGAGGGCAGAGGGTTGAATCTCCAGGGGTTCCAGCCAGTCAGCATGAGTTAACTAGATTCAGTCTGACAGAGGAATTTGGCTTTGGCAATGCTGCCGATCCTGGGGGGAGCAACCGGTTTCTGCGGCCACCAGGGTTAAGACTGTTACCTCTGGAGGACAGAACAGCCGTCCGGGGAAATGGGTTCCCAGCCCTCGATTGGTATAGAGCAGGTTGGTGCCAACCTGATGTAAACCCTCTGACCATTCCCAGTGCTGCACCGTTTTATCAGAGCCTTTGATCAGGGAGGGAAGCCAGCGTCGCCAGGGCAGGGGTAACTTTCGCCGCAGGGGTTTTAACCAGGAGACGATCGGCCCCATTCCCGGTATAACCAACTGGCCACCATGGGTATGGCCCGATAACTGTAAATCGACCCGCCATTGTTGTAAAGATTGGGCACTGTCGGGGTTATGGGCCAGGACAATCCGGGGCGTATCCGGGCATAATTGCTCCATTACTCGGGCGGGTTTGAACTTGGATGACCAGTAATCCCGTAACCCCACCAGAGCCATTTTTTCCTCGAAAGGATAAGCTACCTGATCCCAGAGCACCTGAATGCCAGCCTCCTGCAGGGCTGTAGAAATTTTGTCGTAAGAGTGAGGATAATACAGATCATGGTTGCCCAGCACCGCATAGGTTCCTAGCCGGCTTTTGAGACTACGCAGGTGGTGGGCCAATTCATCGATCGGATCGGGATCATCGGTTACATAATCCCCAGTCAGCAAAATCAGATCAGCCGCTGCCTGATTGGCCGTGGCGATCGCCTGGTCCAGTAATTGTCGCGACAGCCGCCAACCGTCAAAGTGAAAATCCGACAACTGCACCAATCTGATCCCGATCAAGGCAGGAGGGAGTCCCCGAATCGGAATGGTTAAGCGTTCTACCCTTAGGGGACCAGCCAGGAGGCTATACATAGACTTATTTTCCCTCCCTAGAGGGTTTATTCGGAGTCACAGCTACAATCCCTTTGATTTAAGGGACTATATTAACCCAACGAATATTATGAACAGTTTAAGCCGCCCTGTTTAAGTGCGCCCTTGTAGCCCAATTCAATACTGCTCCTCTGGTTTGGCGATCGACCGATCGGCTTCAGGTGGGGTGACCAGCCAGCCTTCTGGATGGGGAAGTTGCGGCGTAGGTGAATGATTCAGCGACCAGCGATGCTCCACCCGAACTCCGGTGGCAGCAACGTTCTCTTCTAACTGTTTCTGGTAGGACAGGGCTTTGCGCAGGTGAATGATCACCGTTTGCACCTGGCTGTAATAGGGAGAAACAGGATCCAGGGCTGGAAGCGTCTGTCGTTCTAGAAGCTGCAATAGAAGTTCATAATGAATATGGGAGGGGAGAGGAATAAACCCCATGTCAATCTCAATCAAACCTAGGGTGGACTAAAACAAGTTTAATCGGCATTCTACTCTCACCGCCGGGCCGCGTTGCTAAAGTTGAGGACGGGTTTTGGACAGGGGAGCGATCTTGTGGTATAAAACTACAGTATTCTCATCGAGAAACTGAGGATTCATTGACCTGGGTAGACGGTCAGGGCGCTGGTTAATTTACTTCAGATTTTGGGGAGGACTAACTCCGTGGGCATTCGCGTTCAGGATGTATCGAAAAGCTTTGGCAGTTTTCAGGCCGTCGCTCAAGTCAGTTTGGAGATCAAAAGTGGTTCCCTCGTGGCGTTGTTGGGACCATCCGGCTCAGGGAAATCCACCCTCTTGCGGTTGATCGCCGGGTTGGAACTACCGGATACAGGGCGCATCTGGCTGACGGATAAAGATGCTACCTATGCCAGCGTACAGGATCGCAATATTGGCTTTGTGTTTCAGCACTATGCTCTGTTCAAACATATGAGCGTACGGAAAAATATTGCCTTTGGATTGGAATTACGCAAAGCTCCCCGCAATCGGGTTAAACAACGAGTTGAAGAACTGCTGGAACTGGTGCAATTGAAGGGATTGGGCGATCGCTACCCCTCCCAACTGTCCGGAGGTCAACGTCAGCGGGTTGCTCTAGCTCGGGCCCTGGCTGTAGAACCACAGGTGTTACTGCTGGATGAACCCTTTGGTGCCTTAGATGCCAAAGTCCGCAAAGATTTACGAGCCTGGTTGCGTCGCCTCCACGATGAAGTTCACGTCACCACCGTCTTTGTCACCCACGACCAGGAAGAGGCGATGGAAGTTGCCGATGAAATTGTGGTGATGAATCAGGGCAAAGTCGAACAGATCGGAGCACCCGCAGAAATTTATGATCATCCCGCCAGCCCCTTTGTCATGAGCTTTATTGGCCCGGTCAATGTACTGCCCAGTACCTCCCACATTTTTCAGGGCAATGGGTTTGAATCCAGCCACCCGGAGATGTTCCTGCGCCCCCATGATGTGCTGATTGAAACCAGTCCAAACGGCACAACGGTTCCTGCCCGTGTCAGTCGGCTGATCCATCTTGGTTGGGAGATTCAAGCGGAACTGACTCTAGATGATGGTCAGGTCGTTACAGCGCATCTATCCAGGGAAAGGTTTGATCTGCTCAAACTCCAACCCCAGCAACGGGTCTACGTTAAACCGAAAGAAGCGAAGGCTTTTCCTCTTTACTATTCAATTTAGAGTGAATGTATTAATCAGATTGCGATCGGATTGAACTGAGAACCGCGGATGCTACCCTGGGAGAGGGTTTCAGGAATTCTGACCAAGCTGTTCTGGAGTAAAAAGCAAACCTTCATCTAAATTTAAGGTGGAATTAGCTCAGACTCGACATTTTGCTCAGGATTGACTCTATATGTTGAAATAAAGAACTGATCATCTTTTCACCCAGGGGTACGGTCAACAGGAACATCTTGTTGCAGAATGTTAAGCTAAGTTGAGTTAGGAGAGTTTTAATTCCAATGTATAATTACAGCGCAGCCAGCGGTGTTGGCAATACAGAGTTTGGCGATCGCATCTTCCGCTACGAAGTTGTCGGCTTGCGGCAAAACGGCAATAGCAGCCAGGTGGGCTACCCTATTCGCCGTAGTGGTAGTGTCTTTATCAATGTTCCCTACAGTCGCATGAATCAGATCATGCAGCAAATTGCCCGTTTGGGTGGCAAGATTATCAAGATTGAACCCCTCAGCGCTGCACCGAGCGGTGATAGCCCGGCAACCCCAGTGGCTATTTCATCAGAGCAGCCCGCCCCCCCAGCAGCGGTTGAATCGACCAAAAAAGCAAAAGCAGACATCCCCGTTAATATCTACCGTCCCAACAATCCTTACCTGGGCAAATGTATCTCCAACGAAGAACTGGTGCGGGAAGGGGGAGAAGGCACCGTGCGCCATCTGGTCTTTGATATTTCTGGGGGCGACCTCCGCTATCTAGAAGGTCAGAGCATTGGCATTATTCCCGCCGGAACTGACGATAAGGGGAAACCTCATAAACTGCGGCTGTATTCGATTGCCTCTACCCGCCACGGCGATTTTGTCGATGACAAGACGGTTTCTCTTTGTGTGCGGCGACTGGAATACAACCATCCTGAAACCGGGGAACGGGTGTTTGGGGTTTGCTCCACTTACCTGACCGGCCTGAATCCGGGAGATGAAGTCAAAATCACTGGCCCCGTCGGTAAGGAAATGCTCCTGCCCGATGATCCGGAAGCCACAATCATCATGATGGCAACAGGAACCGGGATTGCCCCTTTCCGAGCCTATCTCTGGCGGATGTTTAAAGAAAATAACCCGGAGTACAAGTTCCGAGGGCTGGCCTGGCTGTTCTTTGGGGTGGCTTATACTCCAAACATTTTGTACAAAGAAGAACTGGAGACCTTACAGCAGCAATACCCCGATAACTTCCGCCTCACCTGTGCCATCAGCCGGGAGCAGAAGAATGCCCAGGGCGGCAAGATGTACATTCAGCACCGCATTCAGGAAAATGCCGATGAACTCTGGCAACTGGTGCAGAAACCCAATACTCACGTCTACATTTGTGGTTTGAAGGGTATGGAAGGGGGCATTGATGAAGGCATGTCCGCCGCCGCCGCCAAATTTGGTGCTAGCTGGTCAGAGTTTCAGAGGCAGATGAAGAAGGAAGAGCGCTGGCACGTCGAAACTTACTAAGCTCGAAACTTGCTCAGCTCGAAACTTGCTCAGCCTGAGTGCGTCAATTGTTCTAGCTTTACCTTTTCTAGCTTTTCAGGGCGGGGCCGTATAGCTTCGCCTTGATTGTTTTGATGCTTAATTAACACCTGAATATTTAGAACCCGCTGGCTAACCGCTAAACTGAAATTGATCTTGTATCTATGCTTAGCCCCTTGAAGCTTAGCCGCCTGAAGCTTAGCCATTTGAAAGGACCCTGGCAGTCTCCCCCTCCTGAACCCCAGGCAGCGAATTTGCCCTCTGGTTCCCGATCGCTACGGATTTTAGCCAAACAATCCTCTCCTCCCGTTGCCTTGACCCCTGGGGCAGATGAGCTAAACTCTTTGCAAAACATTAAAACCCATCTCGATCTGATCCTGCTTGCCCTGGAAGCGCTGACGGGAATTGGATCGGAAGCTGTATTACAGACAGCGACTCAACTGGGGTTAGCGGATCTAGTTCCCGATCGGGTTAGCCTATGGCGATTGCGGCAGTCCAATCCCTTGCGCCGAGGTAGTGGGGGACGCAAACGACTGGATGTGGAGGAAGCCCGATCGCTGGTCTTGATTAGCTGTGTGCTGGCTCAACAGTATCAACAAAAAATTCGCCAGGCGATCGAACTCCTGGAGCAGTTAAGCGCTTCCCAGCGTCCGCCCCACCAGCATCCTCTCCTGGGCGATTACCTGGATAAGTTTACAAATATTTATCAGGAACGCATGGTGGAGGATACCTCCCCTGGGGTGCTGTCTGACCTGGCTCTGAAGCTACTAGTGGATTTGTTATTTTATAGCAGTGCCAGTGGTTCCCGCCGTCTCTGGCTGGCTCTACTCACCTGTGGTCATCCTCCTGGTCATTGATCCATTCCCATGCGCCGTGTTGCTCCGATCTCTGCCCTGTATGCCTATCCCACCTGCTCCCTGGAGGTCTGGGTTAAGCCGCCTTACAGCCCGAAAACTGACTCTGCTGGGCTGGAATTTCGCCTCAGCTTAACCGCTCTCCCCGATCGAGATCAGGAATTGCTTCAACTTCAGGGCAATTCTACGCAACTGGAGACGCTGGCCACAGTGGTGGAGGCCTATATTGAGGAATTTCTTAGCCCCGCGCTTCTACCCTTAGGTGCTCAGACTGCATTGCCCGGTCAACCCACCTTTGATGCTGAACTCTCTTTCGCTGAGGCCGGTGCAATAACTGTTCAAGTCGAACCGATCGCGGATCTCTCCTCAGAATCCTTCCCTACCGTCGAAATCCGGGAGGATAGGCTGGCGAGCGAAATAGAAGCAGAGATGATTGAACCGGCTGCATTCGCTGGCTCTGGATCAGGTTGGGCTGCAGATTTAGATTCAGAGGTAGAACCTGATATTTATCTCTGTCCCCAAACGCTGCTGCACCACGAACTCCATTTGGGTAGCCTGGCAACCAAACCGGAACAGAGCGTTGTATGCTTACCCGTTTCCCAGTTGTTTGATCTGTCCTCTGCCCTGGCAGCCTGGTTGACGGAACGAGAACAGTTATCTGTAGCCGCACCTGCCCCTCCCCGTCGGGGACCTCCCTTGCCGTGGAAACGCGCTCCCCTCTGGTTACGCAGTACCGCGATCGCCGCTCTGGTGGTTGGTGTCACTACAACGGCCCTGCGCGTGGCTCAGCACCCCCTTTACCCATCTGACAAGCGTGAGGTCAGCTTATCCACTGCTCCCCCCCCCCCCCCCCCCCCCCCAACCCCCCCCCCCCCCCCCCGCCCCCCCCCCCCCCCCCCCCCCCCCCCCCCAAACCCCCCCCCCCCCCCCCCCCCCCCCCACCCCCCACCACCCCCCCCCCCCCCCCCCCCCCCCCCCCCCCCCCCCCCCCCCCACCCCCCCC